>Ga0066797_1000463_pt1 | contig 12313 bp, 8 predicted proteins | sample PersoiDNA2013193_FD_76335 | JGI IMG/M metagenome (GOLD analysis project Ga0066797, IMG submission 76335) | Permafrost soil microbial communities from the Arctic, to analyse light accelerated degradation of dissolved organic matter (DOM) -... | ecosystem: Environmental > Terrestrial > Soil >... | reverse complement strand
GACCACTCCCACCTGGGTGTGTACGCCGCACCAGGCGGTAACGCGCTGAGTGATGGCAACGAAGCAACCAATCCTTCGACACCCCAGGTATGGGCTGAGCATTCCGTGTGGCCGCAGGACCCGCAGTTCCCTCGCAATCTCGCTGGGGGCGTGACGACGCTGCAGGCGCTTCCCGGCTCGGCGAACCTCATTGGCGGGAGAAGCGTGGTGCTCAAGGTGGTCCCCGGACGCACGGTGCAGGCGATGAAGTTCCCGGGCGCGAAATACGGACTCAAGATGGCGTGCGGCGAAAACCCCAAGCGGGTTTACGGACAGCACGGCGGACCTTCGACCCGAATGGGCAACGTCGCCGGTTATCGCGCCGCCTGGATCAAAGCGCAGGAATACCGCCGCAAGTGGGACAAGTGGAACGCCGACCACAAAGGAGACCCACCGACGCGTGACCTCGGCAACGAAACACTCGCCGAAGCGCTGCGCGGGAACATTCTCGTTCACAATCATTGCTACCGCGCCGACGAGATGGCGCAGATGATCGACATCTCGCACGAGTTCGGATACAAGATCCGCTCGTTCCATCACGCGGTCGAGGCATACAAGATCGGCGACCTGCTCGCAAAGGAAGGCATCGGCGCCTCGATCTGGGCCGACTGGGGCAGCTTCAAGATGGAAGCGCTCGACGCGGTGAAGGCCAACATGGCTCTGGTGGAGCACGATGGTGCAAGGGTGATGGTCCATTCCGATGATCCGTCGGGCTCGCAGCGGCTCAACCAGGAAGCGGCGAAGGCGATGGAAGCCGGAGCCGAGATTGGAATTCCAGTGAGCGAGGATCAGGCAATCAAGTGGCTCACGATCAATCCGGCGTGGGCGTTGGGCCTCGACGACAAGATCGGCTCGCTCGAAAAGGGGAAGAACGCCGACGTCGTGCTCTGGACCGGCGATCCGTTCAGTGTCTACTCGAAGCCGGAGAAGGTGTGGATCGACGGCGCACTGCTGTACGATCGCCTCGACCCATCCGAGCAGTGGCGCACTGACTTCGAGCTCGGCTTCGTACCGTTCAACCGGAACTAATCGATGATTTCATACAAGCTCAATTCGCGCTTTGCCGTCGCTGTTGCTCTGGCGGCGATGCTGGCAATGCCCGCCGCAGCCCAAACGATCGCGATCACCGGCGGCAAGGTGTATCCGGTGAGCGGGCCACCGATCGAAAATGGCACGGTCATTATCACCAACGGCAAGATCGCCGCTGTCGGGGCGAACGTGCCGATCCCGGCCGGGGCCCAGCGCATCGATGCGACCGGCAAGACCGTTACTCCCGGCTTCGTAGACGCCTCGACGCAGCTCGGCGTTCAGGAGGTCGCGGCGGTGAACGACACGCGCGACATGAGCGCGCGCGGGAAGGACAACATCGCGGCCGCCTTCACCGTCTGGGAGGGATTGAACCCGAATTCGGTTTTGCTCGCCCCCGCGCGCAAGGAAGGCATCACCAGCTTCGTCGTCGTTCCAACCGGCGGTCTTGTATCGGGCCAGGCCGCTCTGGTAGACGTGGTTCCCGGAACGACGACCGAGATGATTATCAAAGCGCCGGTCGCGATGATCGCTGAAATCGGAGATCCGCAATCAGCCGGAGTTGCCTCGCGCGGAGAGCTGATCGTGAAGCTGCGGGAGCTGCTCGAGGACACGAAGTTCTTCCAGACACACCGCGACGCATTCGATCGCGCTCAGACGCGGCCTTTCTCGGCGAGCAGGCTTGACCTGCAGGCGATGATTCCGGTGGTGGAGGGCAAGCTTCCGCTGCTCATCTCGGTCGATCGCGCGTCCGACATTGACGCCGCGATGCGCCTCGCGCGCGAGTATAACGTCAAGCTGATGATCAGTAGCGGCGCGGAAGCCTGGATGATCGCGGACAAGCTCGCCACCGCGCGGATTCCGGTTTTTACTGGAGCGATGAACAACATTCCGGCAGGATTCGCCGCGCTCGGACAGCGCCAGGAAAACGCCGGCCTGCTGCGCAAGGCTGGAGTCCAGGTCGCGCTCATCGGAAACGCGGGAGGCGGCGACGAGGAGGCATTCAACGTCCGCAACCTGAAGCAGGAAGCGGGCAACGCGGTCTCTTACGGAATGACGTGGGACGACGCGCTGCGCGCCGTAACGCTCGCGCCCGCTGAATTCTTCGGCGCGGCGGATCGAGTCGGTTCGCTGAGACCGGGTCTCGAGGGTAACGTCGTCGTCTGGAGCGGCGACCCATTCGAGTTCACTACGCGGGCCGAGCACGTGTTCGTGCGCGGGCGCGAGTACAACGAGAAGACGAGGCAGGATCAGCTGATCGAGCGGTACCGGACTCTGCCTGGGACGCACAATACTCCGGTTCCGCAGTAAGGGCGGGTGACTACTGCGAACTGAACGGGGTGCGAGGTGTCAACTACAAACTGAACGGGATGCGAACCGTCAGAGGCACAGGGATTCGTTGACAGCCACAATGCCCCGACTTCACCGGCGTGCTTCAGGGTACAAGCAACGGCTTGTGCCTGGAATGCCAACTAGTGAAGTCAGGGCGTTCTCAACTAATACCTGGCAACTGCGCTACTGAAACCTCGCATCCCGTTCAGTTTGCAGTTCTCAGTAGCAGGCGCAGGCGTGTCTAGGTTGGAGTGCCGGGGTAGCTGTCGCTCGCGGATCCGCCGGATGCGCTACTCGACGAACTGCGCGCCGTGGATGACTGCTGGCGCTTCAGCTCGATCTCGGCTTCCAGTCTGGCGGCTTCGCCATCGTGGGTCTCCAGCGTCGCCTTGAGGCGGTCGTATGTGGCCGCATCGAGATCTCCGCCGCTCTTTTTTGACCGATAAACGGCGTATCCGAGCGCCTGCGCGGCCTTGTCTGCCAGCTGTCGAGTGCGGAACGCCTCGAGTCTGGTCTTTCCGTCGTCGAACGCGTCCTGCGCCACTTTGCCGGCGCGGTCGAGCTCCTGTTTCAGCCTGTCGAGTAGTGCCATCGTCGTCTCGTATGAATGGGTTGCTACACTAGATCGTACGCAGAACCGGGCTCTGACGTTTCATCTCAGTATGGCGGGTCGCCCGCCTGATGGCAACAAAAAAGCCCCTCGCGGGGCTTCTTGAAGCTGGCAGGGCTTACGCCGCGTTCGTCTCTACTTCGGGATAGACGCTGACCTTGTAGCGGGTGCGGCTCTTGTGCTCGAATTTCACGACGCCATCGATCAGCGAGTAGATCGTGAAATCGGTTCCAAGGCCGACGTTGCGGCCGGGATGCCATTTCGTGCCGCACTGGCGGACGATGATGTTGCCGGCGACGACCTTCTCACCGCCGAACTTCTTGACGCCGCGGTACTGTGGATTGCTGTCGCGACCGTTGCGCGACGAGCCTACACCTTTCTTATGAGCCATTACTTCTCTCCCCCGCTCTTCTTGCCGAAGGCGATATCCTTGATGCGGACCTCGGTGAACTTCTGCCGATGGCCCTGTTTTTTCGCGTAGTTTTTGCGGCGCTTCTGCTTGAAGACGACGATCTTGTCGTCGAGTCCGTGCTTGACGATCTCGGCCGTGACGTGCGCGCCCTTGAGGCCCGGAGCGCCGATGTGGGTCTTGTCGCCGTCGGAGCCGAGGATGACGTCGTCAAACGTGACCTTGGAGCCGGCATCACCAGGCAGGGTCGGAATTCTGATTGTCTTTCCCGACTCGGCGCGGAACTGCTTGCCGCCGGTACGGATGATCGCGTAAGTCATAGAGATTGTTGCTGTTAAGAAGTGCCTACAGCCTTGAAAGTTAATTGTGAGGGAAGATCGGGTCAAGCGTGGTGCGGCGTACGGTATTGGCAGTCTGCAGAGCTGACAGCTCCCTGCTTCAGTCTTGTGGGTGCCACAGCCCTCGCCACGATCCCGAACCCGGGGGGTTACGCGATGGCGTACTGCTGCGTGACGTCCCGACCTTGCGCCTTCACGACCAGCTTGAACTCGTCCGGTTTCAAGAGCGGATCGTCCCGGAATTCGAGCGAGAAATTCGCCGCCTTCTGAAGCTTCTGCGCGAGGTCGCGCTCCTGCTCGAGCACGTACATCGCGACGTCCGGGTGCAGCTTGACGAGCAGGTTGTCGCGCCGTCCCTCGACCGCCATGCGCTTCACGGAGCGCTCCATCCGGCGGACGATCGTTTCGGGCGTCAGCACGCGTCCCGTCCCGTTGCATGTCGGGCATGCTTCGGTCGAGGACTGATAGTGGCTCTGGCGCACCCGCTGGCGCGTCATCTCGATCAGCCCCAGATCGCTCACCGCGAACGCTTTGGTTCGCGCGCGGTCGCGCGAGAGATGCTGCCTCAGCTCCTGTAGCACGCGGTCGCGGTTCGCCTTGGTCTCCATGTCGATGAAATCGGACACTATGATTCCGCCGACGTCGCGCAACCGGAGCTGGCGTGCGACTTCCTGAGCCGCTTCCATGTTGGTTCTGAGAACCGTTTTCTCCGGATCCTTCTTGCCGGTGTAGCGTCCCGAGTTGACGTCGATCGAGACGAGCGCCTCGGTTGGCTCGATGATCAGATATCCGCCGGAAGGAAGATCGCAGCGGCGCTTGAAGATGTCCCTGATCTCCGATTCAATCCCGGCGGTGTCGAAGAGCGGGACCTGCGACTCGTGGAGCTTCACTCGTTCGATCAACTCGGGTGCGATGTCCTTCAGGTATCCGACGATTTCATTGTAGACCTGCTTCGAGTCGACGGCGAGGCTGTCGACCTTGTCGCTGAAGATGTCACGGACCAATCCACGCGTAAGACCGCTCTCGCGATTGACCAGAGATGGCGCTTTCTGGAAGTGCGTCTTCCGTTTGATCTTCTTCCACTGTGACATTAGGCTGTTCAGCTCGCGCTGCAGCATCTCGGGCGTCACGTCTTCGCTAACCGTCCGGACGATTACGCCGCCCGACTTGTCTGGAAGAATGCTCTGGACCTGTTCCTTTAGTCGCGCCCGCTCGGGCGACGATCCGATCTTCCGGCTCACGCCAACTTTTGATGAGTCCGGGATGTAGACCAGGAATCGGCCGGCGAGTGAGATCTGGGCCGTAACCCGTGGGCCCTTGGTCGAGATCGGCTCCTTGGAGATCTGGACCAGAATTTCCTGGCCGCGCTTCAGAGCTTCCTGAATCAGGGGGGCTTTCGCCCGGCGCCCGTTGCCCGAGTGGCCGTTGCCGTTCTTTTTCTCGACCGGCTCGCCTCTCTCGTCCTCGTCGTCTTCTTCTTCATCCTCGTCTTCGTCTTCCGCCTCGTCGGCGGTTTCCCTGACGAGATCGGAGGCGTGGAGGAACGCGCTCTTCTCGGTACCAATGTCGACGAAGGCGGCCTGAATTCCGGGGAGTACTGCGTCAACCCGGCCCAAATAGATGTCACCGACCATGCGTCGGTTGTCTGGACGATCGGCAAGAAGCTCAACGAGCTTACCGTCCTCCAGAATCGCGATCCGCGTTTCGCGCGGAGCCGCGTTTATGAGGATTTCTCTTTTCATTGTTGCCCGTCTCACCCCATCTCTCGGCGACTCGGCGAGTGAAGTGGAGGACGGTTCAAAAAAGTCCGCGCGGTCGTGCTACAGGGCCGCGTTATGAGTTCCTTTTGGTTTCACATCAGCGCCCCTCGATCCATGTGTCCGGGACCCGCGAGTCGCGCGGGTGCCCCATGCATTGAGGAGCAACAGTCACTGCGACAACTTACCGCCGAACTGCTTGTTTCCGCAACGGCGACAACAACTTACGCGCGGCGGTTCATGTACATGCCGAAATCCGCAGCGCGCCAAGTATGTGACGCGTGGCCTCAAAGGCCGTCACCTAGCGCCAGAGCCTCGACGCGACATCCATGATGGGCCGATGCCAGATGAGCCAGGCGATCACGAGGACGTATGTCAGCCCCGCCTTCCATTCTCCGTGCTTCATGTAGAGGGCGAAGCTGAAGCCCTCGCCCTCCTCTGGATGCGTCGCCTTCCAGGGCGTCGGCCTGGGGACGAAGGCGGGAACATTGAGGGCATAAGCCTCGTACTCTTCCGGAAATCTCCGGGCGATGTTGGCCCGCTCGCGCTGCATCGTCGGCGCATAGATGAGCACGAAGAAGGCGACCACCAGCAGAAGAAGAGACCAGTGCCACGCGATGGCGAAGCCGGCCGCGATCAGAAAGCTTCCGAAATAAAGGGGATTCCGGGTGTGCGCATACGGGCCGGTGGTCGCGAGCCGCTCGTTTTTCGAGATGTGGCCCGAGGCCCAGGCGCGAACGATGACGCCGATAAGCGCGATGACGCCGCCGACCGCCAGAGTCAGCGGCGTAGGGCGCGCGAAAATGAGATAGCTGATGCCGAGTATGAAGCCGAGTGGAAGTCTGAGACGCTTGGCAACCTCGGAATAAGTCAATCCGCCAGCTCCTTGAGGAGGTTTCGCGCGATGACGAGTCGCTGAATCTCGGAGGTGCCCTCGCCGATCTCGCAGATTTTTGCATCGCGGAACATGCGCTCGACCGGATACTCCTTCGTGTACCCGTAACCACCGTGGATCTGGATCGCCTTGATCGTCGTCCGCATGGCCAGCTCAGAGCAGTAAAGCTTGGCGATCGCGGCCTGCTTGCTGAACGGCTGCTTGTTCTGCGCCATCCACGCCGCGTGGAACATCAGGTGCTTCCCCGCCTCGATCTCCGTCGCTATGTCCGCGAGCTGAAACTGAATTCCCTGAAAGCTGGAGATCGGCTGGCCGAACTGTTTGCGCAGCGTCGAATAGCGGAGCGATTGCTCGAACGCGCCTTCTGCGATGCCGAGCGACAGCGCCGCGATCCCAACGCGGCCGGAATCGAGCGTCCGCATGAAGTTATTGAAACCTTCTCCCTCCTCGCCGAGAAGGTTTTCAGCCGGCACTTCGACATCTTCGAAGATTAGCGACCGCGTGTCCGATGCACGCCACCCCAGCTTGTCCTCCTTCTTTCCGGAGCGGAAGCCGGGCATCGAAGGAAGAGAATCATCGTGGCCGATGCCGAGGCTCTTCGTCTTGTCGCGATCGCTCGTTTCCTTCGTTACGATGAAAGAGCTGATGCCCTTCGTGCCTTTGCCGGGCTCGGTCACCGCGGTCACGATAAAGATCTCGCCGACGCCGCCGTGCGTGATGAAGATCTTGCTGCCGTTGAGAACGTAGTGCGATCCTTTGCGCACGGCCGTCGATCGCGTGCTGGCGGCGTCGCTTCCGGCGCTGGGCTCGGTCAGGCCGAAGCCGCCGAGAACTTTTCCGGTGGCCAGCAGCGGCACGTAACGCTTCTTCTGGGCCGCCGTTCCGAAGTTGACGATCGGTGACGTGCCCAGCGTCGTGTGAGCGGAGATCGTGATGGCGTGGGACGCATCGATCTTTGCCATCTCGTTGATCACGATCATGTAGCTGAGGAGATCGAGCCCTGCCCCGCCCAGCTCCTCCGGCCACGGAATGCCAAGCAGTCCGAGCTCGCCCATCTTCTTGACGTTCGCCCAGGGGAACTCGGCCTTCGCGTCGAGCTCCGCCGCGACCGGCGCTACTTCGCCGCGCGCGAACTCGCGGACCATGTTGCGGACCGCGAGGTGCTGCTCCGAGAAATAGAGCGAATCTTCCATGGGTCGGGCCTTACCGGTTCTCCGCCGCGGAAAAGTTCTCCGGGTACAGCGAGACGCGAACGTAATTTTCTGTGCGCAGATACTTCACGGCGGCCCGCCGCAGGTCGTCGACTGTAAGAGCCAAGATGAGCTTGTCACCATCGGGAATCTCGGCCAGCGGCCAGCCACTTTGGTCGAACGACGCAATCTGCGAGAGCCAGTACGCGTTCTGCTTGATCGCCGTCTCCCGGGAGCGCAACGCCGCTTCCTTCACCTTGTTCAGATACTCCGGAGTCGTTCCGAACCGCTTCACGCTGTCTATCTGGGCGAGCGCGGCCGTGGTGAGCGCCTCGAGCCGCTCGGGCGCGGAGCCGAAGCCAATGGTAAACCGGTACGACGGCAGCGGATCTCTGGACGCGCCCGGGCTCACACTCACGCCGTACGTCCCACCCAAATTCTCGCGCAGCGCTTCGCGCAGCTTGATGTTGAGCAGCTCAGCGAGCGCGCTCAGGTAGTACCGGTTTTGTCTGGTGTACTCGAATGCGCCGGTGAAGATGAGAGCTGTCCGCGCCTTTGGCTCCGCGCCTTTCTTGACGACGCGTTGCACGACACCCGTGGGAGGGCGAATGCCGGTATCGCGCCACGTTTCCTTGCGCCCGGTCGATGGGAGCGCACCGAGCCATTTCGCGATCAGGGGCTTCATCGAATCGGTTGTGAAGTTCCCGACGAAGACGAATGTGAAGCCGCTCGCGTCGGAGAATCTCTCCTTGTAGAAGGCGAACGACTTCGCGGGATCGATTCTGTCGAGGATCGCCGCCGATACCGGCTGCTCGCGCACCGAGTGCTGCGCCAGGGTCACCTGCAGCGTGTCGCTGAACGCCGCCTCGGGGCTGGCGCTGCGGTTGGCGAGAACTCCCTTGTAGCGACCGATGAAAGTATTGACCAACGAAGTGTCGAGTCTCGGCTGGGTGAAGTAGAGGTAGACGAGTTGGAGCATCGTGTCGACATCGCGCTGTGACGCACTCCCCGACACTCCTTCGCTCAGGTCGTCGATCGATGGGAATACACTGACCTGCTTTCCGGCGAGGAATTTCTGAAGGTCGATGACAGTGAACTTGCCGACGCCGCTCGTGGCAGGAATCAGATCGGCGGCGCTCGCGGCAATGTACGACGCGTCCGGAAGAAGCGACGCGCCCCCCGGACTGTACGATGTGAAGCTGATCTGGTCGGCGTTGAAATCGGTGGGCTTGAGCAGCACGCGAACGCCGTTGGAAAGCTTCCACTCGGTGACTCCGACTTCCTTGATCTGCCGCTCCGATACGACCTTGCCGCCTGTCGGATCCTTGTCGACGAGTTGCTGAGACGTTGCGGTCTCGGCGTAGGCCGTGATGTCCGCACCCTTGACCGCGTCGAACGCGAGAAGAAGATCTTTTCCGGCCGGATTGACGATTCCCGCTTTGTCGGGTGAGGTGGTTGCGAGAACCCGATTCCTGTCGGTCATCCACTCGCCCGCCAGCTTATTCACTTCCGCGAGCGTGATTCCCGGGAGAAAGCGAGTGACCGCATCGAGGTCGTACTGAATGCTCGTGGATGGCTCGGACTGTAGAAACGCCGAGACGTACGCCTCGGCATACACATCCGAGTTCGTCTTGTCGCGCTCAGCGTATGCCTGCTCGATTCCGCGCTGCATATCCTTCCGGGCGCGATCCAGCTCGGACTGAAGGAATCCGAATCTCTTCACGCGCTCGCCCTCCGTGAGGAGAGCGTTGAGGCCGCGCTGAATTCCGTTGTCAGCGACGATCGCCGTGAGCGAGAACGACTCCGCGGATCGAACGAGATCGCCCTGCCCCGCATACGCGTTGATGAAAGGTGGATTCGGCTTCTGCGTGATCTCCCCGAAGCGGTCGTTGAACATGGAGCCGAAGAGCCCCTCGACCAGATGCTGTCTATACGTCGCCGCGGTTGTGTTGAAGCGCTTCGGCTGCTTGTAGAGAAGCCTGATGGTCGACCGTGTCGCTTCCTTGTCGCTGTTGATCGAGACCAGCGTGCCGTCGTGAGGCGGAACCGGAAACAGCGGTCGCGGTTTGGGGGTGGTCGCCCGCGGAATCGCGCCCAGGTAGCGTGTGACGAGACCCTCGATCTGCCGCTTGTCGAAATCACCAACTGCGACGACCGCCATGAGATCCGGCCGATACCAGGAGTCGTAGAACCGGCGAAGAGTGGCCGGCTTGTACGTCTCCAGAACCGACTTGAGTCCGATCGGGATGCGCTCACCGTACTTTGATCCCGAGAAGAGGACCGGGAACCACTTGTTCTGCATGCGGTTCTCCGCGCCCTGCCCCAACCGCCACTCCTCGATCACGACAGGTCGTTCCTTTTCGACCTGCGCCGGATCGAACGCGACGTTGTGGGCCCACTCCGACAATATCTGGAATCCCTTGTCCACGATTGCGGCCGTGTCCGTGGGAATCGTGATCATGTACACTGTCTCATCGAAGGTCGTGAACGCGTTGATGTCCGGACCGTACCGCATTCCGACGGATTCGAGGTAGCTCGAGATCTGGTTCCCGGCGAACCGTTTCGTGCCTCTGAACGCCATGTGCTCCACCATGTGCGCGAGACCTCGCTGGTCTTCGTCCTCGAGCACCGAGCCGGCGTTGACGACCAGTCGCAGCTCGGCCCGCTTCTCCGGCTTGTGATTTTCGCGGATGAAGTAATGCATCCCGTTGGAGAGCGTCCCGACCGTGACCGCAGGGTCGAAGGGCAAAGGCGCGGCGGCTGCGCCTGATGGCTGCTGCGCGGATGCCCCGGAAGATGCGCCGGCGAAGACACTCGCGAGCGAGGCGGCGCCGAACAGAAGCGCGAAGGGCAGTCTGATTCCTGATCTCATTTACTTCGTCGTCAATGGTTGGTGGCCTGATGCTTCAGGCCGCTTCAATGTCGTCAGCTTTCGAGATCGCGTCGAGAAAGCGCGCACCGTACCGCTCGAGTTTCATCGGGCCGACACCGCGGACGTCCTGAAAAGCAGTCAACGATCGGGGGCGCCTTACCGCGAGTTCGGCCAGCGTCCGATCCGAGAATACAATATACGCGGGCACATGTTCCTCGCGGGCGATCGTGCTTCGAACAGTCCTGAGCACGCCGAGGAGCCGCTCTTCAGCAACGCCAAGCGACACATCATCGGCGACGTCAGCGACCTGAGAAGGCGCCCGTCTCGCCTTTTTGTCGCGGCGCATTCGGCGGGGTGTGTCGTCTTTCACAGTGGTCGTCGCGGCGATGCCGAGGCAGTTGTCGCAGCCTGCGCATTTGGCCTTGGCCGCAGGATCACCGAAGTAGCGCAGCACGAAACCGCGCCGGCACTCCTTGGTGTACGCGTATTTCTGAACGGCTTGCAGCTTGGACAGCTCCGCGGCGCGGCGGCGATCGAGGACGGTCCAGTCGATCTTGAACCCCGAGAGCGGCGCCTTCATGTCCGCGAGATAGAGGCCATTCCCCAACCGCTCCCATACCAGGAACTGCCGGTCCTGGAGTGCATCGAGCAGCGGCGTGGAAGCGGCAGACCCGCCGAGTCCCGGCGGCAATCCGTCGAGATCGACTACAGCGCCGGTGTGCAGAGCAGCTCCGACGCCGCGCCAGAGCGCGCGAAGCAATCCGAGCTCACTGTTGCTCTCGCCGGTCAGCTCGCGCTTGATGCGCTCCGGCGTGGCGAGCAGTCGCACATGAACGCGTGCCTGTTCGCCGTTGCTGAGCGTCACGGCGCCCGAGCGCGTCAGGATTCTGACCGCGCCCTCGATCTCTCGACTGTTGGGCTTGGGCTTGATCGCGCGAGCGAGGTCTTCCGCCTCGGCGCTCACGAAGCCCTGGTCGTCCGAGAGTTTCTTGAGCGCCTCGTAGGTTTTCTCGACGACGACGCGCTCCGGGTACGAGCCCTTGATGAAGAACTCGTGCGTGAAGCGATCGGGAAAGGCGTGCAAGAGAAACACGTCCGAGTGGAGCCCATCTCGCCCGGCGCGACCCGCTTCCTGATAGTAAGCCTCGAGAGTGCCGGGCATCGCGTAGTGAATGACGAGGCGGACGTTGGGCTTGTCGATCCCCATTCCGAATGCGTTAGTGGCGACAATCGCTCGGATCCTTTCGCCCATGAAGGCTTCCTGCACCTCGCGCCTTCTGCTGTCATCCAACCCGGCGTGATAGCCGGCGGCGCGAATCTTGGCGCGCTCGAGAACGGTCGTCAGATGGTCCACAGCCTTCCGCGTCGACGCATAGATCACCGCGAGTCCATCGTGCTTTCGCAGGATCTCGACGAGCCGTTTTTCTTTTTCGGCGTCGTTCTTTGTCGGAACGACGTAATACGTCAGGTTTGGACGGTCGAACCCCGTGATGATCGTCTCGGGGTTTTTCAGCGCGAGCTCGCGCGCGATGTCGCGGCGAACCTCAGGCGTGGCGGTCGCCGTCAGCGCAATCGTCGTCGGGGACCCAAGGGCCTCGTGCACCTTCTTCACTCGGAGATAGCTTGGCCGGAAATCGTGCCCCCACTGGCTGATGCAGTGGGCCTCGTCGATGGCGAATCGGCGGACGCCAAGACGCTGGAGCATCTGCTGGAAGCCGTCCATCACGAGACGTTCGGGGGAGATGAAGAGGAGGCGGGCCTGGCCGCTGGTGATGGCGGCGTTGGCTTCGCGTCGGCCGGCGGCGTCCAAGCCGCTGTGCATGGCGACGGCCGGGTAGCCAGCTT
>Ga0066797_1000462_pt1 | contig 12346 bp, 9 predicted proteins | sample PersoiDNA2013193_FD_76335 | JGI IMG/M metagenome (GOLD analysis project Ga0066797, IMG submission 76335) | Permafrost soil microbial communities from the Arctic, to analyse light accelerated degradation of dissolved organic matter (DOM) -... | ecosystem: Environmental > Terrestrial > Soil >... | reverse complement strand
GAGCGAGCTGGCGCTGCAGATCTCGCAGCGGCGCGCCGCCATCCGCGCCGGCGGCGACGGCGACCGCTCGCCGATCGCGATGCTGGAACGGCGCAAATACGAGACGCCCGCCAGCGTGATCGTGCTGGAGGCGCTGAGCCAGGTTCTGCCCGACAATACCTACGTCACCGAACTGCATCTGGCCGGCAACAAGCTGCAGCTCGCCGGCATTACCCGCGACGCGCCGTCGTTGATCCCGCTGATCGAGCAGTCCCAGCATTTCACCCGCGCCACCTTCTATGCGCCGACCACGCGCGCCCCCTCCGATCCGGGCGAGCGTTTCCATATCGAGGCGCGGATCGAACCGAAGAACACGGCCACCCGATGAATGCGCAACACGCCATAGCCCGCGCCCTGACGCGCTCGCCGCTGATCGCGGTGGTGCTGTATGCCGTCGTGCTCGGCGGGCTGCTGGCGACGGCCGGGTTTTCGATCGCCGATATCGTCGACCACCGGCAGGCGTTGTCGCAAACCGCCGACCTGCTGGATCAGTTGCGCGGCCGCAAGCCGCGCGGCGCCGATGCGGCCTCGCTCGCGGCGGAGCATCCGGGCACGCCGTTCCTGGAGGGACCGACCGTAACGGTGGCCGGCGCCACGCTGCTGCAGCGGGTCGCCGCGGCGATCGGCAATGTCGGCGGCACCATCCAGTCGTCGCAGGTCGACGTGCTCGGCACCCAGGCGAGGGACGGCCTGGTCGGCCTGGTCGTCAGCTGCGAGATGGAACAGCCGGCGCTGCAGAAGCTGCTGTACGATCTGGAGGCCGGGATGCCGTTTCTGTTCGTCGATCAGCTCGACGTACAGGTGCCGCAGACCACGGCAATCAACGAGACCGGATCGGGGCGGATCAGGGTCGTGCTCGGTGTGTCCGGGCAGTGGCAGGGCAATAAGTGAAAAGGTCGAACGGCTGACAGAACAACGTTCTTGAATTTGCGGCAAATTCATCCGTGCGGCCGTAAGATCGGATAGGCCGTCGGCGGCTGGTGTTCACTTGATCTTGTTGATGCGGCGCAAGTCCTCATCGATCCGCGACTGCCAGCCCGGCCCCTTGGCCTTGTATGCCTCAAGTACCTGTCCGGAGAGCCGTAGGGAAACCAGTTTCTTCGTCGGTGCCTTGTTCGGGCCACGACCCTTGCGAATCGATGCAGCGAGATCCGGCAGAGCTTCCGCAATGGGTCGCGCCTTGGCGAAGTCCTTCTTGGTCCACTCCGGATTATGGCTGACGTCGCGCAGATCGCGGGCGCTGTAGCCCTTCTTTTTAGCGCTCGGCATATAGTTTCCTTCAGGACCGGCCAGCCGGCCAATACCGCCCGGCGAAGCCCGAACTCACCAGCTGTACTTGGCGACGCCCTTGCCGGCATAGCTCGTGACGTTGCCGGAGAATTCGCCCTCGAAGGTCGCCGCCAGCGAGAAGCCGCTCAGCCATTTCATTTCGGCGCCGGCGCTGACCAGCGCCGAATCGGCGTCGGGGCGCGCGCCGTTGACCGCGAAGCTCGCGCCGGGCAGCGCCTGGAACAGCGCCGTCACCGCGCGGTTCGGGTCGTAGTCATGCGCCCAGGCGGCGCGGCCGCGCAAGGTCAGCACCGCATCCTGCATGGCGAATGATTTGTCGCTGCGCAGGCCGAGTTCGGTGCGGGTGTCGGTGGTGGTCTGCGCGGCGTAATTCAGCGCGAACATGCCGGCGCCCGCCAGCGTCTGCTCGGCATAGGCCGGCAGGCTGAAGCTGATCGCCTGTACCGCTGCATAGGGGGTGATGCCGGCAACCGGCGTGACGAAACGATAGCCGCCCTCGAACCGGCCCGAGAAGCTGTCGGCCCTGAAGCGTCCCTGCTCCAGATCGAGGCCCGCCAGCGCGACCGAGCGGTTGGTGGTGACGTCGTGCCAGCCATAGGCCAGTGCGGCCGACAGATAGGCCGGGCCGGCATTATGCCGCGCATAGGCGCCGGCCTGGAACACGTTGGCCGAGCCGCTGCCAAGCCCATTGGCGAGCGAGAAGCCGGTCGCGCCGCCGGCCAGCGCGAAACCGAGCAGGGTGTCCGGCGAGACCTTGTAGTCCGCGCCGGTCACAAGCCCGTAGGCGCTCGCCCGCATGTCCTGCGATCCCACCACCGCATTGCCGCCTACGGTCTCGGAACCGCCATAGGCGGCGCCCCAGACGCTCCAGCGGTTGACCGGCGGGGCGGACCATGGCGGCGCCTTGGTCGCCATCGCGTAGGCGTCGCGCTCGCTTCGCGTCGCTAGGCGCTTGGCGGCATAGGCCGAGGCCGCGTCGTCATCGGAGAACTGCGCGGCGGCGCCCACCGGCGCGAAGCCGCCGGCGCGTCCGGCGATGGTCGGGTCGAGCAGCAAATTGAGGAACAGGTCGTCGGCCTTGATCGAGGACTGGATCACGCCGGTGCCGAGCTCGCCGGAGGCGATCGTCAGGCCGGCGGGGCTGAGCATGGCAAACGCCGCCGGGATGCTGCCGGTCGCGTTGAAGAAATTCGTCAGCGAATTGGCGACGTTCTGCTGGTTGACGGTGAGGGGACCGCCCGGTGTCACGAACTTCAGCGCGATGTTCAAGAAAGCGTCGTGAGCATCGTAGCTGAGCGTCGCGGTCAGATTCGAATTGTTGGTGCCGACGACCGGATTGAAGGTGCCGCTGACGCCGCCGGTGGCGTTGACGATGGTGTACTGCTTGGTGACATAGCTGCCCGGCGCGAACACCGCGTTCACGGTCGCGCCGCCCAGTGTCGCGGTACCCGTGACATTGGTGCGGCCGGCATTGGCGGGCGAGACCTGGATCATGTAGGTCGAGGCCGTCGTGAAGGAGAGGCTGCCCTGAACGGTCAAGGGACCGAAGATGCTGCCGCCGGCGCTGCCGGGCGCCAGCGTGCCGCCTGATATCGACGTATTGCCGACGGTGCCCGAGCCGGCCAGTGTACCGCCAGTGAATACTGTCGTGAGTGAGGAAAGCGCAATCGAGCCGTCGACCACCAGCGTGTTGCCGCTCAACAAGGTGGTCGCACCGGTATAGGTGTTGGTGTTCGTCAGTGTCAGCGTGCTGTGGCCGCCCATGGTAAGCGAGCCGCCGACACCAGAGATCACGCCGCTGACGGTGGTGGAAAGATTGTCGGTGCCGACGGCCAGGTCCTTCGAGCCAAGTATGTAGCTGCCCGCGCCCTCTATCGAGCCAGCGCCCATGCCGGCCGCAGCCAATCCGGACATGTCGAAGGTGCCGCCTGCGTTGGTGATGAACCGGGCGCTGCCGCCGGTCGAGGAATCGAAGAAAAACACGTGCCCGCCGCTGCCGGTTGTGATGACGGAGCTGCCGGCGGTGGTGTTGGCGTTGAAGCTCGTCGTGCCGTTGTTGGTAATGATCGAACTGCCGGCGGTGGCGGTCGAACTGCCCGCGCCTGAATCGCCGAATTGCAGGAAGCCCCCGGCCTTGTTCAGGATCGTTGCATTCAAGGCCGACGTCGCGGCGAGGAATTCCGTGATGCCGCCGCTGTTGTTGGTGATGTTCGCGGTGCCGGCATTGGCGGTATCGGTACCGACGATGGGAACGCCGAACGTGGTGGTGCCGCCGCTGTTATTGGTGATGACGGCGGCGCCGGCCGTGCTCTGATCCTGGAAATTGGTGTTGCCGCCGTTGTTGTTGGTGATCGTCGCATTCATCGCCGAGGTATGGGCGAGGAAGCTGGTGCTGCCGGCGGAATTATTGGTGATGTGCGCGGTGCCGGCGTTGCTGATGTCGGTGCCGCCGAGCGTGCCGAAAACGGTCGCCCCGCCGGCGCCGATGCCGGGATTGTTGCTGATGGTTGCATTGCCGGCGTTGCTTGAATTCAAGAATGTCAGCGATCCGCCGACGCCGAGCGATCCGATAACGGTGATATTCGAAGAACCGGCATTACTCGTATCGTTGAAGATTATCGTTCCGGGGTGGGTCGCGTCCGGCATGGTGATGACGGCGTTGCCGGCCGTGGCGAAATTATTGAAGATCAGGTTCGATTCCTTGAGCACGATGCTGGCGTTGGCCGCCGTGCTCGTGTCGTTGAAGGTGATCGAGCCGCCGACCAGGGCGGAGTTCAGCGTAGCGCTGCCCGCCGAACTGGAGTTGTTGAACGTGATTGTGGCGGTGCCGCTATTGGTGATATTCGAGCTGCCGGCCGTGCTCGAATTGTTGAATTGCACCGCTCCGACATTGAGGCCGACCCCGGTATTGGTGATAACGGCGCTGCCGGCGTCCGCCGTGTTGTTGAAGGTCAGGGTCCCCGTGCTGCCATTGCTGATATTGGCGCTGGCGGCCGAGGAGCCATTGAAGAAATCGGTCTCGATGTTGTTCGTGATGGTGGCGCTGCCGGCGTTGCTGGTGTCGCTGAACTGCAGGATGCCGTTGTTGACGATCGTCGCGTGGATGTTGCCGGCCGAGCTGGTGTTCTGAAAATTGATGAAGCCGCCGCCGTCATTGGTGATGGTGACGGCGGCGGTGCCGCCGCTCGCCGAGCTGCCGTTCTGGAACACCAGTGAGTTTCCGGACGTCACCTCGAAGGTCTGCGTATGGGCGGAATTGTTGATGATCCCCGACGTGTTGATGATGAAGGGGTTGTTGATGGTGACCGCATAGGCTTGCGCGTTGGCGATGAACTGAACGGTGCCGATCGTCACGACGCCGTTGGCGTTGGTGACGGTTGCGGTGCCGGTGTTGGTGAAGGTGGCGGTGCCGTCCGGTATCGTCGGATTGCTCGACCAGCTGGTGCCGTCAACCCACTCGCCGCTGCCGCTGACCCAGGTGCCGTCGACCGCGTGCGCGGAGACCACGCCGAGCGCGGTCGTCGCCAGCAAGACCGCCAGCGATTGCCGCGCAACCGACCGCAGCCTGCGTTCGCTCGTTGCCATCCGGATTGTCGGATCGACCATGGGCGCTCTTCCCAAATCGCTTCGAAGCGCTGTTGAAATTAACGCGGTCTGCGACGGTTCGACGGACCCCAGTTCCGTCGCCCCTCCTCAAGCCGCCTCCCCGGGGAAAATTCGCAAAATAGATTAACCGGGTGCCATGATCTCATGACCGAGCCGGCTTGCGCAATGAACCGGGCATATTTTGGCGGGGCACCCGGGCTGTGCAGTTTCGTATTTTCGAAGGCGTGTCCGTTCGGCAACATCGTGGCGCCCGCCGTGCCGACCAGCTCCCAACCGAGAGCCGGCGAGCGGTAACAGCTTAACGTTGAGCCCCCCGCAGGTTGATGGAAGGGGTAGTTGCGGCTAGGCTGATTCGCTCATCCGCCGAGGCAGTGGGTGGCGGGCAGGCGGGACTGACATGCTCAGGCGGCTCAAGATATATGGTTTCGTCCTGCTCTCCGGCGGGGCGCTGTCGGCCGGGCTTGGCTTTGGATTTGGATTTGGGCCTGCGGCATTGGCCGCGACGTCGGCCACGCTGGATATCCTGCCTGACGAAGGGGCGGGGCGGGGCGCCGATGCTGTGGATATCGGAGGCGTGAAGCCGATCACCAAGCCGGGGCGGGAACCGGGCAAGCCGCTCGCAAGCGGTAACCCGCTATGGGCGGTTCCGCTCTCGGCCCTGAACGCTACCCAGGCGCGTCCGATCTTCTCGGCCTCCCGGCGCCCGCCGCCGCGGGCCGTGGCAGCCCCGCCCGCGGACGAGGTCAGCAGGGCGGTTCCGCAGAAGGCCACGGAGCCGGAACACCCGCCCCTGGCGCTGATCGGAGCGGTGGTCGGGGAGAGCGATGCGATCGCAGTGTTCGTCGATCGGACCAACCAGAAGATTGTCCGCCTGCGTCAGGGCGAAACCCATGCCGGCTGGGCGTTGAGTTCGGTGCAGCCGCGCGAGGTGACGCTCAGGAAGGCCGACCGGACCGAGGTCCTCGCCCTTCAGCGCCCGGACGCTGCCGCCGGCGCGCCCGGCATCCCCGCCATCCCCGGCGTTCCCGCCATCCCGGGCCTGGTCGTGCCGACCGCGGGCGGCGGCGACGGCACCTACGCCCCCTTCGTGCCCCGTTCAACGCCGAAGAACGGCGAATCCGACGGCCTTTAGAGCCGGTTTCGCGGGTGGCTGCGTTTACCTGCTGAGGATCGCGACCAAAACTTCGCATATCCGTTGTTGTTGAACCTCGCTCAGGCCCAACCACATCGGCAGCCGGACCAGGCGTTGTGACAGCGAGGTCGTCAGCGACAGATCTCCGTGCGCGCGTCCATAGCGTTCACCCGCCGGCGATGAGTGCAGCGGGACGTAGTGGAACACCGCGTTGATCCCGTTCTCCTTCAGCCCCGCGAGAACCTTCTGACGCCAGGCCGGGGATTGCAGCAGAATGTAGTACATGTGCCCGTTGTGCTGACAATCGCCGGGAACGATCGGACGACGAAGCAGGCCCTGCTGCTCCAGCGGCGCGAGCATTTCGTGATAGCGGTCCCAGATCGCCAGCCGCTCGCGGGTGATGCGGTCCGCCTCCTCGATCTGGGCCCAGAGAAAGGCGGCGGTGATTTCGCTCGGGAGAAACGAGGAACCGACATCCTGCCAGGTATATTTGTCGACCTCGCCCCGGAAGAACCTGCCGCGATCGGTTCCCTTCTCGCGGATGATTTCGGCCCGAAGCACGAGCTTTGGATCGTTCACCAGCAGGCTGCCGCCTTCGCCCGACATGATGTTCTTGGTTTCGTGGAAACTGAAGCTGCCGAGATCGCCGATGGCGCCCGGTGCGCGCCCCTTGTAGCCGGACATGATCGCCTGCGCCGCGTCCTCGACGATGCGCAGATCGTGGCGCCTCGCGATCGCCACGATCGCATCCATTTCGCAGGACACGCCGGCATAATGCACGGGAACGATCGCGCGCGTCCGCGGCGTGATCGCGGCCTCGATCAGCCGTTCATCGAGATTGAGCGTGTCTTCACGAATGTCGACGAAGACCGGCACTGCACCGCGCAGCACGAAAGCGTTCGCCGTCGACACAAACGTATAGGAAGGCAGAATGACTTCGTCGCCGCTTTTGATGTCCAGCAGCAGCGCGGCCATGTCCAGCGCAGAGGTGCATGAGTGCGTCAGCAGCGCCTTGACGCAGCCGGTCTGGCGTTCGATCCATTGGTGGCAGCGCTTGGTGAACGATCCGTCGCCGGAAAGGTGATCGTTGCGCTGCGCCTCGGCGATATAGACCAGCTCTTTCCCTGTCGCGTAGGGCCGGTTGAACGGGATAAATTCGGTTGTCATTGCGTCACGATCCGCCAGTCGGGGCGAGTTCCGCTTTCCGCTGGATGTCCACTGTTAGCGGCAGATTTTTCTCGTGATAGTCGCTCACGGCAAGTTGCCAGTTGGTTTCGCCGTTTTGGGCGCCGGTCTGGGCGAAGCCGAGCCTGCTGAAATGATCGCGAACCAGGCCGTTCTTGGCGGTCGGAATATAGCGGCCGATGATCTCGGTGATGCCCCGCTGGCGGGCTTGCCCGACGAGGTATTGAAGCAGGGCTTCCTCCACGCGCCGGCCGAGAACGCGGCAGGACATGATCCAGGTATCGATCTCCCAGGATGCTCCGGCCTGGCGGCAGATGACGGCCGAGATCATTCCGTTGTCGCCGAAGATGTCGTGAAGGCGCGCCTGGATCGCGAAAACCTCCGGGCCTGACTGCAGCGCCGCAATCTCGGTCTCGCTGTAGCGGCGCGTCGTCAAGTTGAACTGGTTCGATTTGGAGATCAACTGGGCGATCCGCTTGCGACCGGCACTGTCGAACGGTGCGATCGACAGCGTCATCCCGAGCGAGAGCAGGTAGTCGTCGTGATCGCCGATCCGCTCCATCTGGGCGGCACGCTGCGCGTTCGCCTTGTAGAAGCCCGCGCGAAGCTGGTCCTCCCGCGAGAATTCGGCCTGCTCGAAATAGCCCGCGGCCTGAAACACGCCCAGCCAATCGCTGGGATCTTCGGGCAGTTCGGGAACCGCGACCGCCGGCAACGCGTCGCGGACGCGCTTGCGCTCGGCGGGATTGTCATCGAGGAATACGAAGCTGTCCAGGCCGAGGTCGATCGCGTCCGATATCGCCTTGATGTTGGCCGCCTTGTCATCCCAGTTGACCCGGAAGGCAACGACATCGTCTTCCTTCAGGATCATTTCAGGATGATTGCGGAACGCCTCGAGCGCGATGGCCTCGTCGTTTTTCGAGGAAATGCACAGCAGGATGCCGCGCTGCTTCAACGACAGCGCCATTCGCTGCAGTGCCGAATGGGCTTCGCCCAACGGGCTGCCATTGCCCAAGGCGAGGCCCTCGATACCGTCGTCGCCGACGATGCCGCCCCACATCGTGTTGTCGAGGTCCAGCACCAGCACCCGCCGCGAACGGCCCAGCTGGGCCGCGAGAATTCGCATGACGTTGTCGGCATAGAGCGGGATCATGGCGGTCGCGAACGGGTATTTCGCGGCGTACCAGTAGCGGCCGGCCGCCCATGCCGATTGTCCCACCAGACCGGCGAGGGCGTTGACGTCCAGCACCAGCAGAGATGCCTGCCGCGCCTGCTGCGCCAGCCGTCGGTTGAATTCACCGGTCAGAAAGCGCGGGCTGCCCGGCAGCCCAAGGTCCATGTTGAATTGAATGGCATCGGGATCGCCGGCGAGCGTCTGCAAGATGACGGGGCGCCCGGTTGCGGCACCTGCGACCTCGGCAACGCGCACGATCCTGGCGATCGCCGCCCCGACGGCTTGCTCCGCCGCCGCCGCGTCGCCCAGCGGGGACGCAAGTTTCAGCATGCGGCTGTCGGAGGCCACCAGCACAAAGTCCGGAGGCGTGTCTTTCAGTTCACGGCTGTTGCGCTCGAGCCAGGGCTCCGGCTCCTCATATTCCGCGATGAGGACGTCGAGCAGGAGGTTGAACCGGATGGCGGTACCGATCAGCGCGTCCGTCAGATGCGAGGCCGTGCTGGCCGACAGCACCAATAGCCGGACCTGGGCCAGCCCGTGCTGCCTGGCCGCGGCCGCAAAACCCGCAGGTGCCGACTTCAGAATGCTGCGGATTTTCCTGCCGAGAAGACGAAGATCGGCTTCGCCCCATGCCTCCTGCGCCAACGATCGCAGATATAGCAGCCCATCCAGCGGTTCGGGCGGCAGCGGCGCCATTCGGTCCCGCATCTTTCCCGAAGGCCGCGGCAGCCACGGCAGCGCCTGCAAGGGAGGCCTGGTGGCCGGGGCCGTCGAAACCGGAGGTGCACTCACTGGGAGCGTTCCTGGATCAGCTGAACGAATTGCCGTACCGAAGCGATCTGCTCGATCTCGGCGAGATTGAACTGAATATCAAACTCATTTTCAATGCCGCTGACCAGGCGGATATGCGCCAGGCTGTCCCAGGCCTTGAGGTTGTTCTGGCTGGTCTCGGGCGCGATCACCAGATCTTCATCGTCGAGCTCGGCGCGGAACACATCCTGAATCCTGGCAAGCAGGTTATCGGACGAAGCCGGTTTTCCAGACGCGTGTACCATCAGGCGATCGATCCCTTCGACGACACAAAAAGCTCTGGCCGCGGAACCGGCTCGATATACATCGTAATGCCCCGGCGACCAAGCATGACGGCGCGCTCGATGAACGGCTTGGCGTCGGCGGCAATGAACTTCAAATTCGATATCCTGGTCTCGACGCAGATGTCCGGGCCGAAATGGCGGCGCAGCCGCTGCGGCCTGATATCGCCGATCCGCCGCATGAATTCGTGCTCTCCGGTTTCGCCGCTGGCGGTCCTCCAGCGATATCTGGTGGTGCCGTCGAAGACCCGCTGAAAGAACGGAACCTCGTCGAACAGCAGGCATTCCACGGTGTGCAGGTGAGTCATGAAATTGAAACCGGCGCCCAGCCCGAGGATGCGCGCATCGAGTTCGGCGAGCCGGCAGAACGGGCTCTCCTTGCCCCAGGGCATCAGGGTAAGATGATGGTCCCGCACCAGGTAGTCGGCATTGGGGCCGACGGCGCATACCGACGAAGACAGATGGATGCTCCGCCGCGTGCCGGGGGAGCGCCGAAACACTTCGCACAAAAGGCCCGTATAGACCGGCGCCCGGTCGACGAGAAAAACCTTTTCGGGATATTGTTCGATCGGGAACGCCGGCATGGCGAGCGTACCGCCGGGGCCGAGCAGGTCGCGCAGCAGTTCGATCATTTCGCTGGGGCGCAGGGCAACGTTGTAGAACTCGTTCCACGAGGACTGCACCCAGAGCGTTCTGCCGGGCGTCACTCCCAGATCGATCAGGCGCTGCCGCAGCTCCGCGATCGCGATCGGGCGCCGATAGATTTTCTTCGAAAGCCACAGTTTCTGCTTGCGCAAGAAGCCGCGCACGTCGTTCTGGCCCACGAGCTTCTGGGCAAGGCGTTTGGCGGTGCTGCGGGCGGCGCGAGACATGATGAGAACGCTGTGTTCCGGGGCAGATGTCGGGTCCGGCTCGTCAGCCGCGCGGCGCCGGATCGCGCCGGGCCATCTGTTGCACCTCATATACAATAGGCATCATCACGTCCAACGCGTTGTCGGTGCGGGCGACGCCGACGGTCGCGGTCTGGTCCGTCAGGATGCGAGGCAGGCGGCGGCAGACGACGTGAATGCCGGCCGTGAATTCGTTGAGGTGCCCGGCAAGAACTTCGCCGGCCATCTTGGCCATGGCATATTCCGCCGTCGCGGCGGTAGCTTCGTCGATCGCAACCGTCGACGGATAGAACACGGCGGTCTTCCCGGAGCGGCCATCAGCCAGCGCGGTGCAGAGGTCGTAGAAGCCGTCCGCATAGAAGCTCAGGAACCTGCGCAGCTTCTCCGGCTCGTAAAGGGCTGACCTGCGCTGGAAGATCTTCGGAGTCGCAAAATAATACGCGCAGTCGACCGCGCCCAGATTTTGCAATTGTCCGCCTGCGGGGGCCAGCACGTCGTAGCGCAACATCTCGCATCGGCCGCCGGCCGCGAGAATTTCAGCCGAAACCCGTTCGGCCTCATCCTTTCCGTCGCGGTAGGTGATCACGGCGTGGCCGCCGCCGGCGGCGAGGATTTTCGCCGTCACCTCGCCAAGCCCCCGGGAGCCGCCGACAATGAGCGAACGTTGCCCTGCGAAAGGGCGTCCTGGTACCCGCGGAGATATCTCGTTCATCGCAGGCTGGGACGGCGGCGCCGGACGGGCAAACGCGTCCAGCCGACCGGTGATGCCGGAGCCGGAGACGTCGATTTGCAGCGACCGGAAACGAGCGTCGGTCTTTGCTACCGCGTAGGCGAGGGCGCCTTCCGGGGCGGATTGCGGGTGGCAAGTGATGTCGAGGCCGGCGAACAGCGAGTGCAGTCCGGGGCACGCCATGCCGACAATCTGTGACGTCGCCATCAGTGCTTTGACCGCCGCGGTACCGATGCTGTCGGTCAGCGCGGGAAACGTCGGTCGGAGGTCCAGATCGGCAATCGCGACCGCGCCGGCCTGGCCGGCCAGTTCCTCGAACCGGAGATTGGCCGGCTCTGCGAATTGCCGGAGTGCCGCCGCCGCCTGTTGCGCGCCGCCGGCCGCGAATTTTCCGGGCTGCGTCGACAGCCTGATCTGCGCGATCACGGTATCGGCGGCGACGATCTCGAATTCGATCTGGCTGTCGGAGCGATCCCGGATCCTGACATGCGCCGTCTCGTCGAGGTAAAGCGGCTGCAGGAATCGCGCGCGCAGGCTGGCGACCTTGAGGGGATAGCGATCCAGCACGGCATTCGCCGCCCAGGCGAGATTGTGAATCCCGTGCACCACCGGCGCCCCGACCTGGCTGCGCCGGGCGAAGGCCTGGTCCAGATGCATCGGATTCCAGTCGGACGACAGCCGCGCAAACGCGATCTGATCGTCCAGGCTGAAACTGCGGCTTGCGATTGCCTCGTCGGTCATCGGATGTCCTGAAGCCTCATCGCTGTGCCGGCGCCGCCAACGGCGCCGCTGAGCGCACTCCGCGCTCCAGATCCGCGAATGCAGCCGTCACGCAGCCGGTCACCGCCGGACCGATCCGGCCGGGTTCGAAATGGCCCGACAGGCCGAACAATGGCTGGAAACCCTCCACCTCATAGCCGCCTTCCGGGACCTGTTCGGCGGTCGGAAGATAGCCGAACAGCGCGCCGAGGTATCCCGCATAAAGGCGAATCCTGCCTGCCTGAACCGGAACGGTTTCATCGAGAATGCGCTGCCATTCGACGTTGGCTTCCGCGGAAAGTGCGACGATTTCCAGCTCCGCGCCGATCCGCACGATCCTGGCCGCCAGCAACTTGTCGGGTGTGGAGCCCGTGAAGAAATCCTGCAGCGAAATGGCGGCGGATCCGGTCTGCAGGCCGGCGGGGGAGAAGCTCCGGACGGGGCGGTGGT
>Ga0066797_1000461_pt1 | contig 12346 bp, 11 predicted proteins | sample PersoiDNA2013193_FD_76335 | JGI IMG/M metagenome (GOLD analysis project Ga0066797, IMG submission 76335) | Permafrost soil microbial communities from the Arctic, to analyse light accelerated degradation of dissolved organic matter (DOM) -... | ecosystem: Environmental > Terrestrial > Soil >... | reverse complement strand
GGCAACGGCCGCCCGCCCGCCCGCACCCGCCACGCGCCGGCGCAGCACCTTCGTGCGCGACACCCTGATCGTGTTCCGACGGGCGTTGCGGCTCGCCCTGCGCAACCCGGTCTGGACGATCCTCGGCCTGACCCAGCCGATCCTCTACCTGGTGCTCTTCGGTCCGTTGCTCGAGCCGCTCGCGAAGACCCTTGGAGCGAGAAACGCCTACCAGCTGTTCGTGCCCGGTCTGCTCGTCCAGCTCGGAATGTTCGGTTCGATGTTCGTCGGCTTTGGGCTGATCGGCGAGTGGCGGGACGGCGTGATCGAGGCCGAGCGGGTCACCCCGGCGCCGCGCGGTGCGCTCTTGCTCGGGCGGGTGCTGCGCGACGTCCTCGTGCTCGCCGTCCAGGGCACGGTGCTGTCCGGCGTCGCTTACTTCTTCGGCCTGCGCGCGCCGCTCGGCGGCATCGTGCTCGGCATCGTAATCGTGGCCCTGCTCGCGATGGCGTTCTCGTCCGCCTCGTACGCCACGGCGCTCGCGCTCAAGAGCGAGGACGCGCTCGCCCCGCTGGCGAACGGCATCGCGCTGCCCGCGCTGCTGCTGTCCGGCATCCTGCTGCCGATGACGCTCGCGCCGCTCTGGCTGCGTCGGCTGAGCGATCTGAACCCGCTCAAGCACATCGTGGACGGCGTGCGCGCCCTGTTCCGTGGCGAGACCACGTCGTCGACCGCGATCTGGGGAATGGTCCTCACCGTGTTGCTCGGGGCGATCGGCTACCTGGCCGGAACGCGGGTGTTCCGCCGGGACAACGCGTAACCGGCCGTTCCGGGCACAAGTAGGCGTCGGGAGCCCGCGCCCGTCGGACTACTCGACGCCGAGGAGCACCTCGACCGCGCGGTCGAGGAAGGCGTCCACGGGACCCTCGGCGTAGGCGGTCGGACCCTTGGCGCGCTGGAAGACCGCGTCGCGCAGGACCGAGGAGTGGATCGCCTCTCCGTGGTCGAAGTAGGCGATGAGGCGGTCGAGCATGGCGTCGACATCGCGCGAGCGGTAGCCGACAATGGCCCGTTCCGGTGCGTCGAAGCGATCGCCGGCCGGCCGGGTCAGCCGCCCGTAGAGCGTGCGAGCCCGGCCCGCCACCTGCTCCATCCAGGCCGCGCTGCCATTGTGCGCGATGAACGCCTGCCGCTCACGCGCCACGAACGCCGCCTCCAGGCGGTCAAGCGCGGCGTCGACCGGGTCGGTCGGGTAGCCACCCCGGGTCAGGTCGAAGGACATCGCACGGACGTCGAGCGCCGTCATCTGCTCGTCGCCCGAGCGCTCGTAGACCCGTCGCGCGAGCGCGAAGAAACTGTCTACCTCCCCCTGGTGGTAGCCATGTCGAAACCGGCCCACCGTCGGGAACATCCCGCTCACTCGTCCTCCTCCGCCGTAAGCTGACCACAGGCACCGTCGATGTCCCGACCCCGCGTGTCGCGAATGGTGGTCGGAATGCCGTGCGCTCGCAACCGTGCCACAAACGCGGCCTCAACGGCAGGCTCACTCGCGGTCCATTTCGACCCAGGCGTGGGGTTCAGCGGGATCGGGTTCACGTGCACCCAGCCGCGACCGCGCCTGACGAGCTCCTCGGCCAGCAGATCGGCCCGCCAGGCGTGGTCGTTCATGTCGCGGATCAGCGCGTACTCGATGCTCACCCGCCGTCCGGTGGCCTCGAAGTAGCGGTGCGCCGAGTCCAGCGCCTCGGCAGCGCTCCAGCGGGTGTTGATCGGGACCAGCTCGCTGCGCAGCTTTTCGTCCGGCGCATGGAGGGAGAGCGCGAGAGTGACCGGGATGCCCTCCTTCGCGAGCTTGTCCATCGCCGGGACGAGCCCGACGGTGGACACCGTGATGTTGCGCGCCGACATGCCGAGACCGTCCGGCGTGGGCGCGACGAGCAGTCGGAGCGTCTCGATCACGGCGCGGTAGTTCGCGAGCGGTTCGCCCATGCCCATGAACACCAGGTTGCTGAGCCGGGTCGGTCCGCCCGGCAGCTCGCCGTCGGCCAGGGCACGAGCCGCGAACCGGACCTGCTCGATGATCTCCGCGGTCGAGAGGTTGCGGGTCAGGCCGAGCTGCCCGGTGGCGCAGAACGGGCAGGCCATGCCGCAGCCCGCCTGGCTGGATACGCACAGGGTCGCGCGGTCCGGGTAGCGCATCAGGACCGACTCGACCTTCGCCGCGTCGAACAGGTGCCAGAGCGTCTTGACGGTCGTGCCGCCGTCAGCCCGCATCACCCGAGCGGCGGTGAGCAGCGGCGGGAAGAAGTGCTCGACGAGCGCGTCGCGGCCCGCGACGGGCAGGTCGGTCATCGTGGCTGGATCGCAGGTCAGGTGGGTGAAGTAGTGGGTGGCCAGCTGCTTCGCGCGGAACGGCTTCTCGCCGAGCTCGGCGAGAGCGGCCTGGCGCTCCGCCCCCGTCAGGTCGGCGAAATGGCGCGGCGGCTTGCCGCGGCGGGGCGGGCTGAACTGGAGCTGCAGCGGGCTCGAGGTCTGGGTCATGGTGACGCGCGGCTCAGCCCACGCCGGGCGGGCGCAGGATCAAGAGCAGCAGGTAGGTGATCGGGGCGGTGACGAGCATCGAGTCCAGCCGGTCGAGCATGCCGCCGTGCCCCGGGATCAGGTCGCTCATGTCCTTCAGCGCGAGGTCGCGCTTGATCGCGGACTCGGCGAGGTCACCGAGCGTTGCGGTCACCACGGTGGCCAAGGCGACCGCCGCTGAAGCGAAGATGGGCAGGTTGAGGAGCACGCTTCCGGCGACGACGCCGACGGCAAGCGCGAGGATCACCGACCCGACGAGTCCTTCCCAGGTCTTGTTCGGGCTGATCCGCGGCGCCATCCGGTGCCGACCGACGAGCGAGCCGGCGGTGAATCCGCCGACGTCGTTCGCCACCACCAGCAGGATGAAGAACAGGACCCGCTGGGCGCCGTCGTTCTCGCCGAGCATGAGCATCACGAACCCAGCCAGGAACGGGATGTACGCCGCCGCGAACGTCCCCGCGGAGGCGTCGCGCAGGGCGACCATGCCGCCGCCGTCGATCACTCGCCAGACCACGACGCCGCCCGCCGTGAGCAGGAACGATACGAGCAGCGCCTCGGTACCGGCCGTGTACGACGACACCAGGATGCCCGCGGCGCCGACGAGCAGGGGCATCAGTGGCACCTGGATCTCGCGCCGCGCGAACCCCGCCACGAGCTCGCGCAGGCCGAGGGCGCACGCGACGATCGCGATCAGGACGAAGGCGTCCTTGCGTACGGAAAGCGCCACGATGACCACCGCGAGGAGCGCCAGCCCGACGATCGTCGCGATCGGCAGGTTGCGTCCCGCGCGGCGGGTGGTTGCAATCCTCTGGGTCAGGGCGGGCTCCGGCATCAGACCTCGAGCAGCTCGCTCTCCTTGTGGGCGAGCGCGCTGTCGATCGCGTCCGTGTGACGCTTCGTGATGTGCTCAAGCTCCTTCTCGGCCCGGACGACCTCGTCCTCGCCGGCCTCGCCGTCCTTGTTGATGCGGTCGAGCTCTTCCTTGGCCTTCCGGCGGATGTTTCGCACCGAGACGCGCGCGTCCTCGGCCTTGTGCTTGGCGAGCTTGACGAACTCCCGGCGCCGCTCCTCGGTGAGGATGGGAAGCACGATGCGCAGCACGTTGCCGTCGCTCGAGGGGTTGACGCCGAGGTCCGAGTCACGCAGGGACTTCTCGAGCTCGTGCATCGCGCCCTTGTCGTACGGCGTGATGAGCACGGTCCGCGGCTCCGGCGTGTTGAACGACGCCAGCTGCTGGATCGGCGTCGGCGAACCGTAGTAGTCGACGGTGATCTTCGAGAACATCGCCGCGCTCGCCCGACCCGTGCGGATCGTCGCCAGGTCCTCCTTCGCGACCTCGACTGCCTTGTCCATCTTCTCCTCAGCCTCGAGGAGTGTCTCGTCAACCACCAGTGCTCCTTCGTCCGCGTCCCGGTCCGGTCACTCGGCGGTGACCAGCGTGCCGATCTTCTCACCCTGTAGCGCGCGGGTGACATTGTGTGGCTCGCCCATGCCGAAGACACGCATCGTCAGGGCGTTGTCCATGCACAGGCTGAAGGCCGTCGAGTCGACCACTCGCAAGCCGGCGTGCAGCGCCTCGCGATAGGTGATGTGGTCGATCTTGGTCGCGCTCGGGTCGAGATGCGGGTCGGCGGTGTAGACGCCGTCGACGCCGTTCTTGCCCACCAGCACCTCTTCACAGTGCGTCTCGAGGGCACGCTGCGCGGCGACCGTGTCGGTCGAGAAGTACGGCATTCCGGCACCGGCACCGAAGATGACGACCCGACCCTTCTCGAGGTGCCGGATCGCACGGCGCGGGATGTACGGCTCAGCGACCTGCCCCATCGTGATCGCGGTCTGCACCCGGGTGTCGACCCCGGCCTGCTCCAGAAAGTCCTGCAGGGCCAGGCAGTTCATCACCGTGCCGAGCATGCCCATGTAGTCGGCCCGGGCCCGGTCCAGGCCACGCTGCTCGAGCTCGGAGCCGCGGAAGAAGTTGCCTCCGCCGACGACGACCGCCACCTGGACGCCGGTGCGGACCGCCGCGGCGATCTCCTCCGCGACGTGCTGGACGGTGTCGGGCTCCAGACCGATCTGGCCGCCGCCGAACACCTCGCCCGAGAGCTTGAGCAGCACTCGACGGGGCTCTTCTGTGCCGCGGTTGGTCTCCTCGCGGGCGATAGCATCCTGCGTCACGTGTCCTCCTGAGTGCTCACATACGGCCCGTTCGCCCGCGCCTCGTGGTGCTGCCGTGCCCCATTGTGGCAGCGGCCCCGCCCCCATGGGGGACGGGGCCGCCGCTGCGAGTCGCGCTCACGCGCCGACGCGGAACCGAGCGAAGCCGGTCACCGTGCCGCCGACCTCGGCGAGCACCTGGGCCACGGTCTTCTTCGGGTCCTTCGCGAAGACCTGCTCGACGAGCACGTTCTCCTTGAAGAAGCCACCCAGACGACCCTCGATGATCCTCGGGAGCGCGGCCTCGGGCTTGCCCTCGTTGCGAGCGGTCTCCTCGGCGATGCGACGCTCGCTCTCGACCGTCACGGCCGGGACGCCGTCCCGCGTGAGGTAGGTCGGCGAGTACGCCGCGATGTGCATCGCGATGTCCTTGGCCACCTCGGCGCCCGCGGCGTCGCTCGCCACGAGCACACCGAGCTGCGGCGGCAGGTCCTTGTTGACCTTGTGCAGGTACGACGTCACCTTCTCGCCCGAGACGCGGGCCAGACGACGGACGACGAGCTTCTCGCCCAGCGTGGCCGAGGCCTCGTCGACGACGGTCTGCAACGTCTCTCCGTTGAGCTCCGAGGCGAGAAGCAACGCGGCATCGGCCACACCGGTGCTCACGGCCTGCCTGAGCACCGTCTCCGCGAGCGCGATGAAGGTCGCGTTCTTGGCGACGAAGTCGGTCTCGGAGTTGACCTCGACCAGGACGCCGACCTCGCCGGCGTCGGCCGGACGGATGTCGATCACGACGATGCCATCAGAGGCCGAGCGGCCCTCGCGCTTAGCGACGCCCTTGAGGCCCTTGACCCGGAGGATCTCGACAGCCTTCTCCAGGTTGCCGTCCGCCTCATCCAGAGCCTTCTTCACGTCGAGGATGCCGGAACCGGTGCGCTCGCGGAGCGTCTTGATGTCTGCGGCGGTGTAGTTCGCCATGAGTGCTGTCCTTACGTCAGTTTCGGTCGGTCGGAGTGATGGCGCTCACTCAGCGGCAGGGGTCTTACCGGACGCCTTCGGCTTGGCGGCAGCCTTCTTGGCCACGACCTCGACGGCAGGCTCCTCGGAGACGGCCTCGGCCACAACCTCAGCAACAGGCGCCTCGGCCACAACCTCGGCAGCGGTTTCTTCGGTGCCGGCCTCGACGGCAGGCTCCTCGGAGACGACCTCAGCCACAACCTCAGCAACAGGCGCCTCGGCCACAACCTCGGCGGCGATTTCTTCGGTGCCGGCCTCGACGGCAGGCACCTCAGTGGCGACCTCGGCCACGACCTCAGCAACGGGCGCCTCGGCCACAACCTCAGCAACAGGCGCCTCAGCCACAACCTCGGTCACGCTGCTGCCAGCGAGATCGGCCTCAGAGCCCTCGAGCAGCTCGCGCTCCCACTCGGCGAGCGGCTCGGCAGCGGCATCGGCGCTGTCGGTGCGGCTGGCGTGGCGGACCAGCAGGCCTTCGGCGACGGCGTCGGCGATCACCCTGGTGAGCAGCGTCACGGCGCGGATCGCGTCGTCGTTGCCCGGGATCTTGAAGTCGACCTCGTCCGGGTCGCAGTTCGTGTCGAGGATCGCGACGATCGGGATCCCGAGCTTGCGCGCCTCGTCGACCGCGAGGTGCTCCTTCTTGGTGTCGACGATCCACACGGCCGAGGGAACCTTGGCCATGTCGCGGATGCCGCCCAGCGTCTTGGCAAGCTTGTCCCGCTCGCGACGCATGAAGAGGAGCTCCTTCTTCGTGAAGGGGCTGCTCGCGACGTCGTCGAAGTCGATGACTTCGAGCTCCTTGAGGCGCTGGAGGCGCTTGTTCACCGTCTGGAAGTTGGTGAGCATGCCGCCCAGCCAGCGCTGGTTGACGTAGGGCATCCCGACCCGCGCGGCCTGCTCGGCCACGGTCTCCTGCGCCTGCTTCTTTGTCCCGACGAACAGGACGGTGCCGCCGTGGGCGACCGTCTCCTTGACAAACTCGTACGCCTGGTCGATGTACGTCAGCGACTGCTGAAGGTCGATGACATAGATGCCATTGCGCTCGGTGAAGATGAAGCGCTTCATCTTGGGGTTCCACCTGCGGGTCTGGTGCCCGAAGTGGACGCCGCTCTCGAGGAGCTGGCGCATGGTGACGACGGCCATGGGACGTCCTTCCGACGCGAACCCGTGGGGTCCGCGCACTGCAGCGGGCCAAACGATCGGCCCGCGATCCGGTTGTCGGCACCGGCCGGGTGGCCAGTGCCCCTGGCGTCATGACGTGGTCGCGCCGAGCGAACCCGGACCGTTGCGACCACGTGCTCCCCGACCCGCTCGCACTGCGGCGGACGTGGGGACGATGACGCGCGATGTCGACCGGCCTGGACCGGTCGCGAGAAGAACTCTACCCGACCACAGTTTGTGCTGGCGTCGGTGGTGTCCTGGGCGATCACGTTACCCGGTGCAGGGCGACGCCCGAGCAGGCCAAGGTGCCCAGATGAGGATCGCCGCGCTGGCCGCAGGTCTGGCCGCCGCCGGCCTCACCGCGCTCGCCCTCGGTACCGCCGGGTACGCCGTTCCGCCACCGGCCGACGCCGCGACCGTGGTCGCGATGGGCGACCCGGTGCGCTCGACCGTCCCATCGCTGATGGCCGACGAGCTGCGCTTCGACCCGCCGTTGGCGGGCGAGCTCCGGCTCGTGCATCCGTTCCGCGCCCCGGCGTCACCCTGGGGCGCCGGCCACCGCGGCGTCGATCTCGCGGCCGTGGTCGGGCGAGAGGTGATCGCACCGGCGAGCGGCACGGTGACCTTCAGCGGCGTCGTCGTCGACCGGGGCGTCGTGACGATCGGGCACGCGGGCGGCCTGCGCAGCAGCCTGGAGCCGGTTGATCCGCTGGTGCGAGCGGGCGAGCGGGTCTCGGCCGGGCAGCCGGTCGCCGTCGTGTCCGCGGCTGCCGGCCACTGCGCGCCCGAGGCGTGCCTGCACTGGGCGGTGCGCCGCGGGGCGACCTACCTCGACCCGCTCGACTGGCTGCGCGGCTATGGCCCGATCGTGCTGCTGCCGATCGACGGACCGGGCTAGTCGCGCTCCGACTGCTGGAGCCGCTGGCGCAGACGGAGCATCGCCGCGGTGTGCATCTGGGAGATGCGCGACTCGGTCACCCCGAGCACGCAGCCGATCTCAGCTAGCGTCATGCCCTCGTAGTAGTACAGGACCAGGACGATCTTCTCGCGCTCGCCCAGCTGCTCGATCGCACGGGCCAGCAGGAACGTCGTCTCCTGGGTCTCGAACGACCCGGCCGGGTCCGCGGCGCGCTCGTCCTCGAGTGTGTCGAGGAGCGAGACCGAGTCGCCGCGTTCAGCGCCGGCGCTCAGGAGTTCGTCCAGCGCCGCGATGTTGACCTTGGAGAGCTGGGCGAAGATGCTGCGCAGCTCGGTCAGACCGATTTCGAGTCGTCGCGCGACCTCGAGCTCCGACGGGCTGCGCCGCAGCTCCGATTCGAGCTCGGCGTACGCGCGGTCGACAGCGCGCGCCTTGGTGCGGACCGAACGCGGGATCCAGTCGATCGCCCGCAGCTCGTCGATGATGGCGCCGCGGATGCGCGCACTCGCGTAGGTCTCGAACTTCACGCCACGATCGAGCTCGAACTTCTCGACGGCGTCGATCAGGCCGAACATGCCATAGGAGACGAGGTCCGCCTGCTCGACGGTGCTCGGCAGGCCCATGCCGACTCGACCCGCCACCATCGTGACGAGCGGTGCGTAGCTGAGGATCAGCTGCTCGCGAGCCGCGCGGTCGCCCGTGTCGGCGAAGGAGCGCCAGAGTCCGGAGAGCCGCTCAGCGGTGCGGGTCTGCCCGCGGGAGACACCCTCGGCATCGAGAATCAACTCTCGCTCGAAGGCATCCAACTCGTCGACCGCCGCATCCGCAGGGGTCTCGGCGTCGGCGTCGGGCACCTCGACGGCGCTGTCCCCGGTCGGAACCGAGCGCAAGGCGCGCCCGGCACGAGGGGCGCGGATGACGGCACCAACGGCGAGCTTTCCATCGCTCGCAGTGGTCCTATGCGTCGGCGCAGTCACTTCGTCACCTGCCTTCAGGCCCTCGGATGCGCTTGCTGGTAGGAAGCCCGCAGGCGTTCGGCGGACACGTGGGTGTAGCGCTGGGTCGTCGCTAGACTCGCGTGCCCGAGCACCTCTTGCACCGAGCGCAGGTCCGAACCGCCCTGCAGCAGGTGGGTCGCTGCGCTGTGGCGCAACGCGTGCGGTGCGATGTCGTCCACCCCGGCAACGGCAGCGACGTCATGCGCGACAGCGCGGACCTGGCGCTGGTTGGCGCGACGGCCACGACGCCCGAGGAAGATTGCGGCGCCGGACTCGGCGGTCGCGAGCGCCGGTCGCCCAGCGACGAGCCACTGGCTCACCGCACGTGCTGCTGGCACACCGAACGGAACCATCCGCTCCTTCGACCCCTTGCCCATCAGACGGATGCTGCGGGTCTCCAGGTCCAGATTGTCAATGTCGGCGCCGACCAGCTCACCAACGCGAGCGCCGGTCGCGTAGAGCATCTCGAGCACCGCCCAGTCGCGCAGGTGGATCGGGTCGCCGTCATCGGCGCGGACGCGTGAGACATCCATCAGGGTCGCGGCACTGTGGACGCCGAGGACGGTCGGCAGGGTCTGCGCCGGTCGCGCGCTCGCCAGCCGGATCGTCGGGTCGGTGGCGACCCGGCCGGTGCGCTGCGCCCAGCCGAAGAACGTACGGGAGGCGGCGCCCCGGCGCGCCATGGTCGAGCGGCTCAGCGATCGGTTCGCCATCTGGGCGAGCCAGGCGCGGAGGGTCGGGAGATCGATGTCCGCAAAAGTGCTCGCGCCCTGCGCCCGCGCGAAGGAGAGCAGGTCCTCGAGGTCACCGCGGTACGCACGCACCGTGTGCTCCGAAAGTCCCCGCTGGGCGCGCAGATGCGCGGAGAAGGCGTCGAGCGATCCCGAGCGGTCAGCGACCGCCGGGACCTCACTGACCCGGTGCATGGCTCTACGGTGACGGCAAACCTGGTGTTACTCAAGTGTCGGATGTGAATTTCACCCCGGTCTCATCCGTTCTGTCCGGATATTTTGCTCGCCTTGACCCACCGTCCGGAACGGTTCTGCGCCAGTTCGCGCATCTCGAGCGTTCCCAAGGTGCTCAGGAGCTCGGTTTCGCTGAGCCCAGCGCTCCGGGCGAGCGACTCGAGCGAGGCCGGGCGTCGCAGCGGTAGGGCGTCGAGGGCACGGCGTTCCGCGGCGGACAGGTCGTCGCCGGGCCGGTTCGGGATCGATGGTTCAGGCGCCAGGTCGTCGCCCAGCTCGCCGGCCAGCTCGGCGGCCTCGGCGGCGTTCGTCACGCACACCGCGGCACCGTCTCGGATCAGCCGGTGGCACCCGGCGGAGCAGACCGACGTAACCGGCCCGGGGACGGCGCCGAGCGGCCGCAACAGCCGGCTCGCATGGTTCGCGGTGTTCAGAGCGCCGGACCGGTGGGCCGCCTCGACAACGACGGTGGCACGGGTCGCCGCGGCGATCAGCCGGTTACGGGTGAGGAAACGGGTGCGGCTCGGGACGCTGCCCGGCGGGACCTCGCTGATGACCGCGCCCGCCTCGATCGCCCGCTCGATGAGCGTCGCGTTGCCTGCGGGGTACGCCCGGTCGACGCCGCCGGCGAGCACGACGACCGTGGCGCCATCGGCTGCGAGCGCTCCACGGTGTGCCGCTGCGTCGATCCCGTAGGCGCCGCCGGACAAGACGGTGAACCCGCGGTCCGCGAGTCCGCCCGCCATCTCGCTCGCCACGTGCTCGCCGTACCCGCTGGCGGCTCGGGACCCGACGAGCGCGACCGACCGCCGCAAGAGGCGGGCCAGATCGGCGCTGCCGCGCACCCACAGGCAGCTCGGCCGCTGGGCGCCGAGGACGTCGAGCCCGGGCGGCCAGCGCGGGTCGTCCGGGATGAGCAGCTCTCCACCGAGCGTCGCGAGGACTCGCAGTTCGCGGCGTGGGTCGAGGGTCGCCAATCGCGGTTGCCAGCGGGAGCGCGCGGCGTCGATCCGGGTGCGGTCCGCCGCGGCGAGGTTCGCGTACTCGCGCTCCGCCGCGGAGTCGCGCTCCGTAGCGCCGACGAGCCACCGGAGCGCCACGGACGTGCCCCACGCAAGAACCAGCGCACCGGCCACCTCGTCACCCGGTTCAGCGATCCGGCTCCACGCGGCCGCGGCGAGCCGCGGGTCGTCGACGTCGAAGACGGTCGACCGCGGGGTCACTGACCGGCCTGCCCGCGGGTGCGCAGGGCAAGCGCCGTGCCCACGTCCTCGCGGCTCGGCGCCGAGTGCCCGGCCAAGTCCGCCACCGTCCACGCGATTCTCAGCACGCGGTCCGCACCTCGCAGGCTGAGCAGGCCTCGGTCCAGCGCGCGGTCGAGGTCGGAGAGCAGCCCGTCGCGGGCACCGAGGCGATCCCGCAGCCAGCGCCCCGGCACCTCACCGTTCGTCCGCCACGGTGTCCCGGCGAGCCGCTCGGTCTGGAGTGCTCGCGCCGCCCGCACCCGCGCGGCGACGACGGCGCTGTTCTCCCCCGCGGCCCGTTCGGCGACATCGGCGCGAGTGACGGGGAGCACGTCGATCTGCAGGTCGACGCGGTCGAGCAGCGGCCCGGAGAGCCTCGAGAAGTACCGGCGCCGCGCCATCGGCGTGCAGCGGCAGTCGGGAGCGGTACCGACCGAGCGCCCGCACGGGCACGGGTTCGCGGCCAGCACAAGCTGGAACCGCGCCGGGTACCTGGCCGTGCCGCCGGCCCGCTGGATGACCAGCTCGCCGTGCTCGAGCGGTTGGCGCAGGGTCTGCAGCACGCGACTGGAGAACTCCGGCGCCTCATCCATGAACAGCACTCCGCGATGTGCCCGCGAGGCGGCGCCGGGGCGGGGCATGCCGGAACCGCCCCCGACGACGGCGGCCGCGGTTGCGGTGTGGTGCGGGTCTTCGAACGGCGGGCGTCGCACCAGTCCCGCCGCGGGGTCGAATGTGCCCGCAAGTGAGTGGACGCTGGTCACCTCCACCGACTCGGACTCGGTCAGGTCCGGCAACAGGCCCGGCAGCCGATTCGCGAGCATCGTCTTGCCGGCGCCGGGCGGTCCCACCAGGAACAGGTGGTGCGCGCCCGCGGCGGCTATCTCGACTGCCCGGCGCGCCACGGCCTGGCCGATCACGTCGCTCAGGTCCCTCACCGCTGTCAGAGGGCGAGCCGGACGCGCCGTCGCCACCGGCTCGGCGTCGCCGGGCTCGGCGATCTCGGCGCCGTAGCGGAACGCGACCTGCGCGAGCGAGGCGGCCCCGGTGACCTGCGCGCCCGGGATGAGTGCGGCCTCCCGGACGTTCTCGCTCGGCACGACGATGCGCGGGAAGCCCGCCGCAACCGCCGCCGCAACCGCAGGTAGCACCCCGCGGACCGGCCGGAGCCTACCGTCGAGACCGAGCTCGCCGAGATGAACGGTTCCGACGCCGGCCGCCGGATCGATGAGCCCGGCCGCCGCGAGCGTCGCCACGGCGATCGCCAGGTCGAAGCCGGAGCCGGACTTCGGCAGCGAGGCGGGCGAGAGATTGACCGTGACGCGC
>Ga0066797_1000460_pt1 | contig 12375 bp, 11 predicted proteins | sample PersoiDNA2013193_FD_76335 | JGI IMG/M metagenome (GOLD analysis project Ga0066797, IMG submission 76335) | Permafrost soil microbial communities from the Arctic, to analyse light accelerated degradation of dissolved organic matter (DOM) -... | ecosystem: Environmental > Terrestrial > Soil >... | reverse complement strand
GCCGTGGGGCGTGGGGTGTTTGGAGGGGCAAGGGGTCACTGGATCGCTAGGTCGGTCCGGAACGCGCGGCCCTGGAGAGCACGCCAGGTCTGGGCCGGGGTGAGCGGCATGTCCGCGTGCCGGACGCCGTAGGGCTTGAGCGCGTCGAGTACCGCGTTGACGACCGCCGGCGGCGAGCCGACCGTGGCCGATTCCCCCACGCCCTTGGCGCCGATCGGGTGATGCGGCGACGGGGTGACGGTCTCGCCGAGCTCATAGGACGGGCACTCAAGCGAGGTCGGCAGCAGGTAGTCCATGAACGAGCCGCCGAGGCAGTTGCCGTCCTCGTCGAACGCGATCACCTCCATCAGCGCCATGCCGATGCCGTCGGCGATCCCGCCGTGCACCTGGCCCTCGACGATCATCGGGTTGATCCGCACGCCGCAGTCGTCCACCGCGATGAACCGGCGAACCGTCACCTTGCCGGTGCCCGGGTCCACGTCCACCACGCAGATGTACGCGCCGTACGGGTAGGTGAGGTTCGGCGGGTTGTAGACGCAGGTCGCGTCCAGGTGACCCTCGACGCCTTCCGGCAGCTCGAGCGAGGAGTGCGCGGCGAGCGCGATCTCCGTGATCGTCTTGCCCTGGTCGGGGTCGCCCTTGACGAACCAGCGGCCCTTCTCCCACTCAAGGTCGTCAGCGGACACCTCGAGCATCGCCGCCGCCACGATCCGCGCCCGGTCGCGCACCTTCCGCGCGACGATGGCCGCCGCCGCGCCGCTGACCGGCGTGGAGCGTGACCCGTAGGTGCCGAGACCGAACGGCGTCTGGTCGGTGTCGCCGTGCACGACCTCGATGTCGCCCGGCGGTATGCCGATCTCCTCGGCCACGATCTGGGCGAACGTGGTCTCGTGCCCCTGCCCCTGCGACTGGCAAGAGAGCCGGAGCACCGCCTTGCCGGTCGGGTGCACCCGCAGTTCGGCGCCGTCCGCCATGCCGAGGCCGAGGATGTCCATGTGCTTGCGCGGTCCCGCGCCGACGGCCTCGGTGAAGAAGGAGAGACCGATGCCCATCAGAGGCACCACGGACCGTTCCGACGACTGAATTTGCTTGCGCCTTTCCGCCTGCTCGGCGCGCAGCTCCTCGTACCCGGCCATGTCCATCGCCAGGCGCAGCGTCTTCGCGTAGTCGCCCGAGTCGTAGACCCAGCCGGTCTTGGACGTGTAGGGGAACTGGTCGGGGCGGAGCAGGTTCTTCATCCGCAGCTCGGCCGCGTCCATGTGCAGGTCGTAGGCGAGCACGTCGACCATCCGCTCGACCAGGTACACCGCCTCGGTGATGCGGAACGAGCAGGCGTAGGCGACGCCGCCCGGTGCCTTGTTGGTGTAGACGCCGGTGACCTTGCAGTACGCCGACTCGATGTCGTAGGAGCCGGTGAACACGCCGAAGAAGCCCGCCGGGTAGTTCGTCGGCTGGGCGGTGCCGTTGAACGCGCCGTGGTCCGCGAGTACGTTGACGCGGATCGCCTGGATCTTGCCGTCGCGCGTCGCCGCGATCTCGCCGCGCATGTGATAGTCGCGGGCGAAGCTGGTCGACATCAGGTTCTCCGAGCGGTCCTCCATCCACTTCACCGGCTTGCCGGTGACGATCGAGCCGACGATCGCGCAGACGTAGCCCGGGTAGATGCCGACCTTGTTGCCGAAGCCGCCGCCGATGTCCGGGGAGATCACCTGGATCTTGTGCTCGGGGAGGCCGGCCACCATCGCGATGAGGGTCCGGTGCGCGTGCGGGGCCTGGGTGGTCTCATAAATGACGAGCTTGCCGGTGATCTTGTCGTAGCTGGCGACCGCGCCGCACGTCTCGAGCGGCGCGGGGTGGACGCGCGGGTAGAGGATGTCCTCGACGGAGACGACCTCGGCCTTCGCGAAGATCTCGGCGGTCTTGTCCTCCTCGCCGGTCTCCCAGTCGAAGATGTGGTTGGTGGTCTGCCCCTCCTTGTCGTCGCGGATGACCGGGGCGCCGGGGTCCATGGCCTTCTTGGCGTCGATGACCGCGGGGAGTTCCTCGTACTCGACGTCGATCAGCTCGAGGGCGTCCCTGGCGGAGTACCGGTCCTCGGCGACGACGAACGCGACCTCCTGGCCCTGGAACCTGACCTTGTCGGTGGCGAGCACCGCCTGCGTGTCATAGGAGATCGTCGGCATCCAGGCGAGGTTGAGCGTCTCCAGGGTCGCGCCGGTGATGACCGCCTTGACCTTCGGGTGCGCCTCGGCGGCGGAGGTGTCGATGCTCACGATGCGGGCGTGCGCGAGCGGGCTGCGCAAGATCGCGCCGTACAGCATGCCGGGAAGCTGGATGTCGTCCACGTAGTTGCCGTGGCCGCGGATGAAGCGGGGGTCTTCCTTGCGGAGCATCCGGCCGTAGCCGACCGGAGCTTCCTCGTGGGTCGCGGTCATGATGCTGTCACCTCTGTTGTCGCGGGGTGCTCGGCGGCCCAGCGGACGGAGCGGACGATGTTCTCGTAACCGGTGCAGCGGCAGATCTGGCCGGAGATGGCCTCGCGGATCTCGTGCTCCGATGGGTCGGGGTTCTTGTCGAGCAGCCAGCGGGAGGTCATCATCATGCCGGGCGTGCAGAATCCGCACTGCAGCCCGTGGCATTCCATGAACCCCTGCTGTACCGGGTCGAGCTCGGCACCTTCAAGGCCCTCCACGGTGCGGACCTCGCGGCCGTCGGCCATCACGGCGAGCGCGGTGCAGGACTTGATGGGCGTGCTGTCCAGCCAGACGGTGCAGGCGCCGCAGTTGGAGGTGTCACACCCCCAGTGGCTGCCGGTCAGCGAAAGCTCATCGCGGATGAAGTGGATGAGCAGCAGGCGAGGCTCGACGTCACGGGTGTAGTCCGTGCCGTTGACGTTGACTGTGATGCGCATCTCTTACGCTTCCCCTCGGGCACGGCTCGCGGCATGCCGCAGCGCTCGGACGGTGAGCTCGGCCGCCAGGTGGCGCTTGTAGTCGGCGGGACCGCGCTGGTCGGAGACCGGGCTTGTGTGCTCGGCCGCGATGGCCGCCGCCCGGGCGAAATGCTCTTCCGTGGCGGGCTTGCCCCGGAGGTAAGCCTCCGCCTCTGGCGCGTAGAACTGCTCGGCGCCGACGGCGGTGAGGCCGATGCCGACCTGCTCGACGGTGGCCCCGTCGGCGCTCAGGGTGAGGACCGCGCCGACCGCGACGATCGACCAGTCACCGACTCGGCGCTCGACCTTCTCGTAGGCGCTGCCCGTCCTGGCCGGTATCGGCAGCCGCACCTCGGTCAGCAGCTCGCCGGCACCGACCACGGTCTCGTACGGGCCGACGTGCAGCTCACGTGCCGTGACGGTCCTTTTCCCCTGCTGGCTCGTGATGACCACGGTCGCCTTCGCCGCCGCGAAGGCGGCGGACAGGTCCTCGGAGGGATCGGCCTGGCAGAGCGATCCGCCGACGGTGCCCCAGTTACGGACAATCGGGTCGGCGATGACCGTCTCCGCGTCGCGGAAGATCGGGTAGTGCTCGTAGACGAGCGCGGATTCGAGCAGCGCTGCATGCCTGGTGAGCGCGCCGATCGCGAGCTGATCTCCGTCTTGCCTGATGTAGGCGAGCTCGGTCAGGCCGTTGATGTCCACGAGGAGCTCGGGACGGGCCAGCCGGAGCTTCATCATCGGGATCAGGCTGTGGCCGCCGGCTAGCGGCCTGGCCTCGCCTTCTCCGTTCGCGAGCAGCATGAGCGCGGCCGCCAGCGTCGCCGGGCGCTCGTATTCGACATGGGAAGGTACCTGCATGAACGCATCCTTTTCCCTGCGGCTAGCGGGCGCAAGGCGCGGATAAGCGATCGGTTAAGAGCGGACAAAGGCCGAAGGCGCACGCAAGCTGTGTATCGGTGGCGTTACCGACAGGTTAGGCAGATGATGGCTTCGTGACGCTGACGCAACTGTCCGCCTTCGTGCTCGTGGCGCGCCTCGGCTCGGTGAAATCCGCCGCCAAGGCGCTGAACGTCAGCGAGCCCGCGGTCTCCCAGGCGCTCTCCGCGCTGCGCCAGCACCTGGGCGACCCGCTTATCGGCCGCGGCGAGGCGGGCGGCATGGCGCTCACTCCCGGTGGCACCAGGCTGCTGCCCGTCGCCTCGCAGATGGTCGCGCTCGGCGCCGAGGCGCAGGCCGCGGTCCGCGCCGCGCAGGGACTGCCGACCCAGCTCAGGCTGGTCACCTCGAGCGTCATCGCGGAGTTCATCGCCGGGCCGCTCGCGGACGCGTTCGGCAAGCGGCTCGGGCGGCCGGTAGAGACGTCCTCCGGGGTGGCGGCCACCAGCGAGATGCCCGTCCTGGTGGCGAACCGGCTCGCCGACGTGGCGCTCGGTCCCGACCTGTCCTCGCCGGGCGGTGGCACGGAGCTCGTCAGCGAGCCGGTGTTCCGCTGCAAGATGATCGTGGTCACCTCGGCCGCCGACACGCTGCGCGGCCACCCCGCGTCCTGGCCGTGGCTGGTGGACCCGTCGGGCGTCGATCCTGGAAGCGATACCTCGCGGCTGCTCCGCCGGCTCAAGGTGCCCGAGTCGCGGGTCATGGTGTTCCCGAACCAGACCGCGGCCTGGGCCGCCGCGGCAGACGGCGACGGCGTGGCGCCCGGCGTCGCGCACCTGCTCAGCCAGCAGCTTCGCAAGGGGAGACTGCGGCTCGCCGAGACGCCGGCCACCCCGATGGAGGCGACCTGGTACGCCACCTGCCTGCCGCGCGGCCTGCGGGCGAGCGCGGCCACCTCGCTGCGGCAGTTCCTTTCCACCCCGGAGGCGATGCACCTGATGCGGGCACCGCACGGCGGCGTGCCGCCATCGGCGTTCCGCCCCCCGGTGTACGTGACGATCTGGAGCTAGCGAGCTAGCGGCCGCCGATATCCTCGCTCCATACCTGCGGGTAGCGGGTCTGGAACTCCTCCATCGCCGCGACGCAGGCCGGGTCGTCGAGCAGCACGACCTCGACGCCCTTGGACCGCAGGAAATCGAGGTCGCCCTCGAACGTGGCCGCCTCGCCCACCACGACGCGCGGTATCTGGAAGAGCAGGATCGCGCCGGTGCACATCTGGCACGGGGACAGCGTCGTGTAGAGCGTGGTGTCTGCGTAAGACGGGCGACGGCCCGCGTTGCGCAGGCAGGCGATCTCACCGTGCGCCACCGGGTCGCCGTTCTGCACGCGCTCGTTATGCCCGGCCGCGAGCACGTCGCCGCCCGCCGCGAGGACCGCGCCGACCGGCACCCCGCCGGCCTCGAGGCTCAGCCGCGCCTGCTCAAGCGCGAGCGCCATCAGTTTCCTGTCCAGATCATCGCCCATGAAGGGATACGTTACCCAAGTGGCCGGACGAGGTACCACGGCGACGCTCGCGCTTGAGCGGGCAAAGATCGCCGTCGAGCCTGCCACGATGTTCTGCAGCGCGGGCCGCCGCGGCCTTGAGATCGAGATCGCCCCCGCCGACCTGATCAGGGCGGCGGGGGCGAAGGTCGCCGCGATCGCGGCGGCAGAGAGCCAGAAGAACTAAGAAGCCGAATCGTCGGAACGGGCCGTCGCGACTCTGGCGTCGTCCGTTGCTGTTATGTCCGTTGCGGCATCTTCGGTGGCTGCCCCTTCGGCCGCCTCCGCTGGGCCGGCGTCGTCCGGGTCTGCCGTGACCGCCGCGGCCTCATCGGACCCGACATCCTCGACGGACCCCGCGGCACTGGCGGGAAGAACCGACGCGGGACGCTCGGGGCGACGCTGCGCGAGCGCGAACCAGACAAGGCCGGTGATGGTCAGCGCGATGGCGACGAACATGTTGAGCCGCAGGCCGAGGAAGTGCTCGGAGGAGTCGACCCGCACCGACTCCTCGAAGATGCGGAACGCCGAGTAGCCGGCCACGTAGAGCGCGAACAGGCCCCACGGCTTGATCTTCGCGCGGTGGCCAAGCCAGACGAGGAAGGCGGCGAGGGCCAGATCCCAGATGAGCTCGTAGAGGAACGTCGGCTGGAAGGTCTCGAAGCGCAGGTCCTGCGCCGGGATGCCACCGGATACCCGGTAGGCGTACGGGATCTCCAGACCCCACGGCATCGTGGTCGGGCCGCCGAAGAGCTCCTTGTTGAAGTAGTTGCCGATGCGGCCGATCCCGCTCGCGACGAGCACCCCTGGCGCGATGGCGTTGGCGAACGGTCCGACCGTGATGCCGAGCCTGTGCAGCCGCCAGGCGCCCACCGCGGCGGCGACCGCGATGCCGCCCCAGATGCCGAGGCCGCCGGTCCAGACCGCGAACACCCCGTACCACACGTGCGGGATGTCGGCCGGAGTGGTGATGTCAAAGTAGATCCGGCCGCCGATGATGCCCGCGGGAACGACCCACAGCGCGATGTCGTTGACCAGGTCCTGGTCGCCGCCGAGCGCGCGCCAGCGCCGCCGGGCCATCAGGATCGCCAGCGTGATCCCGATGATGTAGCCGAGGGCGTAGAAATGTATGTCGAGCGGGCCGATGTGGAAGCTGTTAATCGGCGGGCTCGGGATGAACTGCGGCAGCGCGCCGGTGCCAGGGGCCATGGAGCCGAGACTACCGCGCACCCGCATTGTCCGGGACATTAGTCCTTGGAGTTGACCGGGCCTGGCGGATAACTTCTTGATAAGACAACCAGGTACAGGAGATCACGTGGGACCCCCAGCTAGTGACAACGGCACAACCAGGCCGATCTCGGTGTTCCTGCTTGACGACCATGAGATCGTCCGGCGCGGCGTGCGCGACATGCTGGAAGCCGAGGGCGACATCAAGGTCATCGGCGAGGCAGGCACCGCGGCCTCCGCGCTCGCCAGGATTCCGGCACTGCGCCCTGACGTGGCCGTGCTCGACGTCCGGCTGCCCGACGGGGACGGCGTCAGCGTCTGCCGCGAGATCCGCTCCCGGATGCCCGAGGTCGCCTGCCTGATGCTCACGTCCTTCGCCGACGACGACGCGCTGATGGACGCCGTCATGGCGGGCGCGGCCGGCTACGTGCTCAAGCAGATCCGCGGCACCGACCTGATCGGCGCGGTGCGCACGGTCGCCACCGGGCAGTCGATGCTCGACCCGCGGGCGGCGAGCCAGCTGATGGCGCGGCTGCGCGGCCAGACGGCCAAGCATGACCCGCTGGCGGGGCTGACCCCGCAGGAGAAGCGCATCCTTGAGCTGATCGGCGAGGGGCTGACCAACCGCCAGATCGGAGAGCGGCTGTTCCTCGCGGAGAAGACGGTCAAGAACTACATCTCCGCGCTCTTCGCCAAGCTGGGCATGGAACGCCGCACCCAGGCGGCCGCCTACGCCGCGCGCGTATTCGGCGAGGCCGGCGAGCAGGGGCACGACAACGGCCCTAGCTACCACCACCGCTAACGGAGCGGGTACTTCCCGGGCGCCGACGGGCGCAGGTCATCGCCTTCGCCGGCACCCTCGGGCGGCACAGGCACCTTCCACTCCAGCTCGGTCCCGCCGCCCTCAACCGTAGTCAGCCGCAGTTCCCCGCCGAGGTTCTCCGCCCGTTCCGTCATGTTGGCCAGGCCGCTCCGCCTGCCCGTCTCCTTGATGCCGCAGCCGTTGTCGCGCACGAGCACCGTGAGCATCCCGGCGGCGTCAGTGTCCGCCGTCACCTCCACCCTGGTCGCCCCGGAGTGCCGTGCGGCGTTGGAAAGCGCCTCGCGCAGCACGGCCAGCACCTGATCGGACAGCTCCGTGCTCCCCGGCGAGTCAAGGCCGGTGCCGAGCCGGAGCGCGGGGGCGAAGCCCAGCATCTCGGCCATCTCGTCGGTGACGGCGAGGATGTCGGCGCGCAGCCGGGGCGCGCTCGCCCTGGCACGTGACTGCAGCGAGAAGATCGTCGCCCTGATGTCCCTGATCGTGTCGTCCATGGCGTCCACGGCGTTGCGGACCCGGTCGGCCACCTCTGGCCTGGTGATCATGGGCATGGTGCCCTCGAGCGACATGCCGGTGGCATACAGCCGCTGGATCACCAGGTCGTGCAGGTCCCTGGCGATCCTGTCCCTGTCCTCGAACACCGAGAGCTGCTCGGCGTCCGCCCGCCTGGCCGCGAGTTCAAGCGTGGTCGCCGCCTGCGCGGCGAAGGCGGTGATTACGCCCACGGCACTGGGCTGCAGCGGCGGCTTGCCGTGGCGGCGCCCCACGGTGAGCACGCCGCGCACGTTGCCTGGCGCGCCGAGCGGGAGCAGGAGGGCCGGGCCGATCTGCGCCATGTGCATCTTCGACACATCGGCCGTCCTCGGGTCCTGCGCGAAATTTTCCACCGTGATCGGCTCGCCGCTCTCCAGGACCTGCCCGGACAGCGACTTGGCGGTCGGCACGACAAGGCCGCGGGCCTCGTTCGCGCCGTCCCCCTCCGCGTACTCAAGCGTGAGCCGACGGCCATCCTCGTCGGGCAGCGCGAGCGTCACCAGGTCCGCGCCGGAGAGCTCGAGCGCGTGCCTGGTAAGGTCGCTGAGCACCGCGGACGCGGTGGCGCCTGACAGCAGCGCGGTCGTCAGCTCGCTGCTCGCCCGCAGCCAGCGCTGCTGCCTTCTCGCCTCCTCGTACAGCCTGGCGTTCTCCACGGCGACGCCGGCCGCGGCGCCGAGCGCGGCGAGCACGGCCTCATCGTCCTCGGTGAACTCGCCGCCGCCGCGCTTCTCCGTCAGGTAGAGGTTGCCGAACACGCGGTTCCTTACCCGGACGGGCACGCCGAGGAAGGACCGCATCGCCGGGTGCCCCTCGGGGAACCCGGAGGACTCAGGGTGCTCCGCGATGTCGGCGAGGCGCAGCGAGTGCGGCTCCTTGATGACGAGGCCGAGCAGTCCCCGTCCCTCGGGCCAGTGATGAATTCTGCCGATCTCGTCGGCGTTGAGCCCAACCGGGATGAACTCCATCAGCTGCTGTTCCTCGCCGATCACGCCGAGCGCGCCGTACCTGGCATCCACCAGGTCCACCGCCGCCTCGACGATACGGCGCAGCATCGCCTCAAGTTCGAGGCCCGAGCCGATCGCGACGACCGCCTCAAGCAGCCCGTGCATGCGGTCCCTCGTCGCGAGCACGGCTTCGAGCCGGGTCTGCAGCTCCGAGAGCAGGTCATCGAGTCGGAGCTGGGGCAGCAGGCCGCCACCACCTCCCTGGTTCTCCATGCCTACCAGACTAGTGGGAGCGCATTCATGGCCGAAAGTCCCGGCCTTCCAGAGAAATTGGCCCTACCGTTGCTACCACGAGAGAGCGCACAGTAGCTGTTGGGAGTCGGATACTTACCGTTCATCCGCGACGGACGGTCAATGGCTGAGGGCGGCTGATGATGGGACTTGGACGACGTTTCCGGCGCGGCGATCAGGCGCCAGGAGACGGGTCGAAGCGAGCCTCGGGCGCTCATGGACTGTGGCTGCGCCGGCAGGTCCGCGGGCTGCGGCCCGACCGCAACCCGCTGCGCCGCAGGACCGATCGGGTGGAGGCCTGCCTGCTCGTCGGGCTGTTCGTGGCGGCGGCCGCCGGTGCACCGTTCGCCGCCCAGGCGGCAAGCCGGGCGACCTACGCGAGCGCGCTGCGCACCCAGCGGGAGCAGGTGGCCACCAGGCACCCGGTCAAGGCGGTGCTCACCCAGCCAGCCGGATCCACGATCACCGGGTACACGCTCAGCGCGGACGTGCCGACGAAGGCGTTCTTGACGACCGCCGCCGGCGCCCGCAGGCCGGTCGAGGTTCTCGCGCCAACGGGATCACCTAAGGGCAGCACGGTCACCGTCTGGACCGACGAGAACGGCAACCTGGTCAGCCCGCCGCTGACGGCCGCCCAGGTGGCCGGCCAGGGAGACGCCGGCATGATCGGCGCGGTCGCCGGGATCGCCGTCGTGTTCCTTACCGGAGCAGGGGTTGCGCACTACGCGCTTTACCGTCGCCGGATGGCCGCCTGGGAGGCCGACTGGCTGCTCACGGAACCGATGTGGAATCGTCAGCGCTGGTAGCCCCGACCCCAAGCGCGTCCGCATCCGCTGCATGCGGCGCGACCACCACGGGCGGCCCGTACAGGCCGGCCGACTTGTCCGCGCGGCCGGCTAGCCGGTAGACGTCCGAGCCGTCTACCGTCTCCCGGTCCAGGAGCAGCCCGACGAGCGCGTCGAGCTCGGCCCGGTTCGCCTTAAGCAGCTCGACCGCGCGGCTCTCCGCCTCACGGAGCAGCTTCGCGACCTCGCCGTCGATCACTGCCTGGGTCGCCTCCGCATACGGGCGGCTTGACATGCCCGGGCCGCCGCCGCCGAGGAAGACCGAGCCGCCCTCCGGGTAACCCACCGGGCCGAGCACCGCGGACATGCCGAACTCGCGCACCATCTTGGTCGCCAGGTCGGTGGCGCCCGCCAGGTCATTTCCCGCTCCCGTGGAGCCCTGGCCGAGGACCACGAGCTCGGCGGCCCGGCCGCCGAGCCGCACGGCGAGCGAGTCATACAGGTAATCCTCGCCGTACATGTGCCGCTCCACGAGCGGGAGCTGCTCGGTGACGCCGAGGGTCTGCCCGGCCGGCAGGATCGTCACCTTCGCCACCGGGTCGGCGTGCTCCGACAGCGCCGCCACCATGGCGTGGCCTGACTCGTGCACGGCGACCGCGTGCTTCTCCTCGGGCAGCAGCACGTTCGATCCCTCGCGGCGGCCGAGGATGATCCTGTCCCGCGCGGCGAAGAAGTCGTCGGCCGTCACGATCTCGCGGTTCTCGCGCACCGCGAAGATGGCGGCCTCGTTCGCGAGGTTGGCGAGGTCCGCGCCCGAGAAGCCTGGCGTGCCCCTGGCCACCACGGAGAGATCCACGTTCGGCGCCAGCCTCTTGCCGCGGACGTGCACGCGCAGGATCGCCGCCCGCTCATTGACGTTAGGCAACGGGATCGTCACCTGCCTGTCGAACCGGCCGGGGCGCAGCAGGGCCGGGTCGAGCACCTCTGGCCGGTTGGTCGCCGCGAGCACCACGATGCCCACGGCCGGGTCGAAGCCGTCCATCTCGGCGAGCAGCTGGTTGAGCGTCTGCTCACGCTCGTCATTGGCCACGACCGCGCCAGACCCGGCACGGCGCTGCCCGATCGCGTCCACCTCGTCGATGAAGATGATGGCAGGGGAGCGCTTGCGCACCTCGGAGAACAGGTCGCGGACCCGTGCGGCGCCCACGCCGACGAACATCTCCACGAAGCTCGACCCGGTCACCGAGAAGAACGGCACGTGCGCCTCGCCCGCGACTGCCCGGGCGAGCAGCGTCTTGCCCGTGCCTGGCGGCCCGACCATGAGCACGCCGCGCGGCACGACTGCCCCGGCCCGCGCGTACCGCTCGGGAGTGCGCAGGAAGTCGACGACCTCGCTGATCTCGGACTTCGCGCCCTCGTACCCGGCCACGTCCGCGAACGTGGTGGACGGGCGCTCCTCGTCGAACACCTTGGCCTTGGACCGGCCCACGCCGAGCACGCCCTGCATCGCACCGCCCGCGCCGCGCGACAGCCGTACATAGAACCAGCCGAACAGCAGCAGCGGCGCGAGCAGCACCAGCCAGGACAGCAGCTCAGAACCGAAACCCGACGATGGCGACGTGAAGGTCTGCTGCACACCAGCCGACTGGAGTTTGTCGAGCAGCGCCGGGCTCTGCGGCGACGGCAGGGTCACCGTGTAACTGCTCCCGTTTTTCAGCGTGCCGGTGGAGGCGCCGGTGCCCTGCGGAATGTTCACCGTCTTCACCGTCTGCGCCGACACGTCGCTCAGGAACTTCGAGTAGGTGAGCGTCGTCGAGGACCCCTGGTGCAGCGGCGTCAGGAAGATCCACAGCAGGAACGCGACAAGGAACGCCACCGGCAGCAGCGAGTGCCGCCAGCGGGGCGGCGGTGGCGGCGGCTTGCCTGGTGTCGACTTGTCGCCGGGTGGCGGGGGTGAGGCTTGCTTGCTCATCGGACGTGCCCTTCCGCCAGGCTGGCAGCCAAAGTACGGTTCCAGCGGTGTCCAGCGCTTACCTGATCCAGTACCTGGCTAAGTTCCCGACAGGTCACTGTTTAGACAACACGCCTAGGATGCCGCCTCTTCCTGGGCTGACGTTAGTTCACTGGCGGCTGAGAGCAGGCGCAGGCAAGTACGACGGGGCCGGCAAATGATTACCGCCTCCTAACGGCACCGGAACCGGCTAGTCAGACGGGGCTGTGGTAGCCGTTACTTAAATAAAAGCCTGTGGCAGCCGTGTCAGAGGACCTCTCGATTCGGGAGTGGCGGATGACCATCTTTGCGGTAATTTTCGGTAAACCGATGAAATGTCCGTTTCTGCGCGCTTCAGGCAAGCGGTGGACATGGTGATCAAGCGGATTCTGGCGGGGGCGGGGGTCGCGGCGATCGCAGCCATCATG
>Ga0066797_1000459_pt1 | contig 12395 bp, 9 predicted proteins | sample PersoiDNA2013193_FD_76335 | JGI IMG/M metagenome (GOLD analysis project Ga0066797, IMG submission 76335) | Permafrost soil microbial communities from the Arctic, to analyse light accelerated degradation of dissolved organic matter (DOM) -... | ecosystem: Environmental > Terrestrial > Soil >... | reverse complement strand
GGCCAGCGCGTAGCCGATGGGCGTGCGCATGTCGGGCGCGCCGAGGTGCGCGAGGATCGCGCCGTCGGCGAAGCGCGCCATGCTGTGCACCGTGCTCTGCGGGCTGATGACGACGGTGATGCGCTCGTAGGGCACGCCGAACAGGTAGTGCGCCTCGATCACCTCGAGGCCCTTGTTCATGAGCGTGGCCGAGTCGATGCTGATCTTCGGACCCATCGACCAGTTGGGGTGCTTGAGCGCCTGCTCGGGCGTGACGGCGGCCAGGTCCGCGGCCTTGCGGCCGTGGAAGGGGCCGCCCGAGCCGGTCAGGAGGAGCTCCTCCGCCTGCCCGCCCCCCGCCGCGATGCACTGGAACAGGGCGCTGTGCTCGCTGTCGACCGGCAGGATCAGCGAGCCGCTGCGCCGTGCCGCATCGAGCACGAACGGGCCGCCGGCGACCATGCTCTCCTTGTTGGCCAGGGCCAGCGTCGCGCCGGCGTCGAGCGCCGCCATCGTGGCGCGCAGCCCGGCGGCGCCGACGATGCCGTTGAGCACCGTGAGGGGCAGGCCGGCCGCGGCCGCGTCGGCGGCCGCGCGCGAGACGAGCTCCTGCACGCCGGCTTCGCCGGCGAGTACCTCGAGCTCGGGCGCCCGCGCGGCCGCCGCGGCCGCGGCCTTCGCGTCGCGCAGGCACACGTGCTTCACGCCGTGAAGCGCCGCCTGTTCCAGCAGCAGCTCGACGTTCGAGCCGGCCGCCAGGCCGACGAGCTCGCAGCCCGGGACGGCCGCGAGCACCTCCAGCGCCTGGCGGCCGATCGAGCCCGTCGACCCGAGGATCACCAGGCGTCTGGGGGCTACCGCGCTCTCGCGACTCTGATCCATCACTCCACCGCCTCCTCGCGATCGTCCGTGCTCACCGCGCCGTCGATCGGCGCGACGATCGGTCCTGCCGCCCGTCGTCGCGCCGCAGTCTACCGCTTCGGGGGCTCGCGCTACGACAGCGGGGCTCGCGTGCGCGGAGACCTCTCCCTCGCACAAGGACCCTCACTCGCGCGGCAGCCTCGCCAGCACCTCCGCCGTACTCTCGCCCGCCGGCTTGCGCTGAAAGGCATAGTAGGGCCGTACCAGCGTGGGCGGGTAGTCCAGTCCGCCGCAGGCAGCCTGCAACTCGGCGTCGGTCATACCCGCGGTCGATATGAGGTGGACGACGAGCGTCGGCACGATGCGGTGCCGGCGGTAGTAGCTGAAAGTGGCCTGAGGCAAGGGAGCGAGGACGTCCGAATTCGAAAGCCAGTACGAATTGGCGGCGATCTCCCCTCGCCAGTACAGGTAGTAGCCACAGGCCTGATAGAAGACCAGCAGCGCGTCGTCAGGCCTGCTCTGGGCTCGCAGATCGCTGGCAAAGCCGTCCAGCAGCCCGCGTCGATCGGGGGTCACCTTGATACCCCACCACGGCCCGGAGTCGAAACGGCTCGTGAGCTCGCGATACGGTACGTCACGCTGCTGGAACTGGAAGACGACTGTCACGCCCACCACTGCGACGAGTACGACCAACGCGAGCCACGGCAGCCGCCCGGAGGACGCGGCGTCGGAGGCGACCGGGTCTGGGCTCGCCACCGCCTCAAGCGCCCAGGCCAGGAAGACACCACTCACCATGAGAGTCGGGGTGAAGCCCACCGGGGCGTTCAAGTAGCCGGCGGCGCTGGTGAACGCCGTCATCGCGCCGGCGATCATGGCCGGCGCCCAGACCCAGAGCAGCAGCTTGGCGCCGGCCTCGCGTCTCGCACGCGGCACGAACAGGAACAGGTACGGCGCCAGTGCCGCGTAGACGAGCACGAACCCCGCCGCGTCGAGCATCGAGCGCTGCCCCGCCAGCCACAGAGCCAGGGGCAGGGTGACCAGCAGCACACGCCCCGGCATGGGCCAGCGCCTGTAGACGACAAGGATCACGAGCGCTGCCACGATCAGGTACGGCCGTGACCAATAGAAGCGCCAGAAGCCCTGTGCGACCTCGTAGGCTTTGGCGGCGCCGCCGAGCTGGTCCAGACTCCGCGCCACTTCCATGGTGAAGGCCCAGCAGCGCAGCAGATTCTTGAGGCCGAAACTGAGGAACAGCAGGCTCACCGGCGCCAAGACCGCGACGCCACCCAGCACCCAGAAGCTGAGCGCCCGCCAGGCCGGGTGCCCGGTGGGCGGGCCCTCGGGGTCGGGTGGATGCGCGAACGCGAACTCGGCCACCATGCCCACGGCGCGGCGGCCGAGGGCGAAGGCGACGAAGTCCGCGCAGAACGGCACGACGAACAGCAGTGTGGGGTACGCGACGATGGCCAAGCCGTACGACGCGCCTGAGGCGAGGGCCCATACGCGACCTCCGCCCTCCAGAACGACCCACAGGCCCAGTGCCGCGCCGAGCGTGAGAAAGGCGGCGCCCATCGTGTTGTAGCTCAGCTGCGGCGTCTCCCAGAAGATGAACGCGACGTAGACAGACGCAACCGGCAGGGCCAGCTCCCAGCGCACCACGCGACGCAGGATGAGAAACACGGCCGCGGCGGCGCCGAGCATCATCAGCAAGTACAGATGCCGCGTGTACAACACGAGACCCGTGACGTCATAGTCGCGGACGATCCCGAACAGCTTGATCAACGGATACTCGAGGAGGCTGCTGACCTGCGCCAGGTTCTGCTCGTTCACGAACGGCGTGTCCCCGAGGGCCCAGCGCCAGGGCACCACGATGTAGAAGCTCTCGTCCTGCAGGTCCATGCCCGTGAAGAGACGCTGCCAAGTGAAGACGACGGCCGCCGCGGCGCTCACGAGCGCTGCAGCCGCAAACACCACGGGCGCCGCTCCGCGGCGCCCGCCCGACTCGCTCGTCGTGCCGGGGTCAGTCGAAATTGATGCGCTCCTTCTCGATCGCCAGCGGCCGATGGTACACCTGTGTGTGAATGGATCCTATGTACTCGCCGAGGATGCCGATGAAGAAGAGCTGCACGCTACCGAGGAAGTACACGCCGATCACGAGCGGCGCCAGGCCGAGGTTGAAGGTGTTCCACATGGTCAGCTTGAGGACGAGGTAGACCACGGCCACGAGCAGGGCGATGATCGACAAAGCGAAGCCGGCCATGGCCGCCAGCCGCAGCGGCACCTTGGAGTGGTTGGTGATCCCCAGCATGGCCATATCGTAGAGCGAGTAGAAGTTGTTCTTGGTGATGCCGCGGCGCCGCGCCGGCTGCGAATATGGGATCTCGACGCGCGCATAGCCGAGGTCGCAGATGAGGCCGCGGAAGTAGGGGTACGGGTCGTCGATCTCTCGGAGCTTGTCCATCACCACGCGGTCGTACAGACCGAAGCCGGTGAAGTTGCGGATCAGGGGGACCTCGCTGAGCCGGTCGATGAGCCGGTAGAAGAGGTTGCGTACGAAGAACATCGACCTCTTCTCGAGGCTCTCCTTCTTGACGCCGACCGCGATCTTGTAGCCGGCCTCCCACTGGGCGACGAAGTCGCGGATCATCTCCGGCGGGTCCTGCAGGTCGGCGACGATGCTGATCACGGCGTCGCCGCGCGCGGCCAGCAGCCCGTGGAAGGAAGAGCGGATGTGACCGAAGTTCCGCGTGTTGACGATCACCTTGACGCGCGGGTCCGCAGCGCAGACGCCGCGCAGGATCTCGACCGTGCGATCGCTGGAGGCGTTGTCGATGAAGAGGTGCTCGTACGTGTAGGGCTCGGAGCCGCCGTCCGGCTGCGCGCGTGGCGGCAGGCTCTCCATGACACCGCGCACCTGGCGCACGATCTCGTCGACGTTCTCCTCTTCGTTGAAGCAGGCAGTGACGACACTGAGGAATGGCACCAGTCTCTCCGTTGTCAGACAGCGCGCACTGCGCGTTCAGTCGGCACTCCGTACAACACGCACTCGAACCCGTCCGGGCCGTGAGAGCGCAGATGGAGCTGGTAGTCGTCCGTCAGCGCATTCACCAAGCTGGGCAGCTCCCAGATGTCCGAAGGACGATGGTACGCTGAGATGGCGAGGACAGGCCGGCAGCGCTGCAGAATGCCAGCCGCGCCGCGTAGGGCGTCGGCCTCGCCGCCCTCGATGTCCATCTTGAGCAGCGTCACGGTCGCGTCGGACAGGACCTCATCAAGCGCGATGCACTCTACCTGAACGGTCTCTCCGGCGTTCCCACCGAGCGAGCCCCTCGCCACAAGGGCAGCCGAGGTGCCCGCACCGGCGCTGAAACCGCTGGTACCGGAGTAGGCCCCCACTGCCGCCGCGGAGATGTGCACACGCCGCGCGACATCCGGGTCGAGTGCCGCGACGACCCTCCTCAAGGCGTTCAGATTGTCCGGATCCGGCTCGTAGCTGTACACCACACCGAAACCCGGCACCCGGTCGATGAAGTCCAGCAGCGTGTCGCCATCGTATGCACCGCAGTCGACGAGCGTCTCGTGGGCGAGCGGCCTGAAGACGTCGGCCGCGAAGTAGTGATCGGACAGGGGCGGCTGCAGCACGGAAAAGTCGCCGGTGAGTCGCCAGCGTACCTGCCGCACATACTCATCGACCGATGCCTGGTCAGCCCAGGCTGAAGCCTGCGCCACGACCGCTGCCCGCGCGGCGAGTACCTGACTCGGCCGGCAGGCGGCATAGTGCGGGAGCACAGCGTCACCCAGAGACCAGGCAACGGGCAACCACGACTCCACGTGTCGGCAGCCCAGCGCGCGAAGCTCCCCGGCAGTCACCTCGAAGGAGTGGTCGGGGTTGTAGATCGCCACGACCACCCGCGCACCCTGGACTCGTGCGACCTCCTGCAGGGACAGGACTTTCAGGCCGTTGATGGTGGAGCCGTCCGGTCGGGCGGCGCGGTCCCCGAAGGCCGCCACTGGCAGCCCGGCGGCCTCCATTGCGGCCCCCAGACGGCGGCCGAGTGCGCCCGCGCCATACAGGATGACTGGTGCCGCGGACGTCGCGCTCGCAGACGTCGCGAAAGCCCCCTCGCGCGCAAGTGCGCGCTCGACAGGCTCCGCGAGAAGGTCGTCAAGCAACTCTGCCGCATCGTCGCGATGAATGCTCAAGTTCATCCTGGGGAAACGTCCACGTTACCGCGTGAGTACTTAGACACAGGCGCTCGTTCACCTGCCCTCGTGAGAGGGGCCGGCGGCACCCGAACGGAAGCTGAAACGCTTGTTGGCCAAGTAGCTCGCGATGACCACAACGATGGCGAACAGGGCCTGGATAACGTATGCATTGAAGGGCAGATAGCGGAGCGCCGCAGGCAGCACCACGAGGTTGACGGCCAGGATCGCTACATACACAATCGCGAACCTCGGAAACTCCCCTGGTCCGGTGGCTCGTGTCCTGAAGACGACGGTCTTGTAGGTGATGTAGTTGTTCGCAATACCGAGCGCGTAGGAACACACGAGGATGACGCTCACCGGTACTGAATCCTGCAACAACCAGAACAGGAGGGCGAACACCGCGTAGCCGAACAACGTGTTCCAGCCGCCCACCACGACGTACTGGATCTGCTCGCGGTGACTGATGAAGCGCTTCGGCACCAGGAGGTCTGCCGTACGCTCCACCCAGACGCGACCCGATTCGCGGGCAGGCGGCGACTCGCGCTCGCGGCCCCACGGGTCGTCAGTCGGGCGAGTATGGCTTCGGTCCGGCCTGCCGTCGTGCTCCACGGTCACACCTATCACGGCACCGCGTCGAGGCCCAGGAGCTCCGGCAACGCCCAGATACCGGGCATGATGAACGCATCCGCCGTCTCCGGGGCCTGCGATGAGGCCAGAGCCGCGGAGGCGGGTACCAGAGCGCACGGCGCCCCCGCGGCGTGCGCCATGCCGGCATCGCTCACGGCGGAATCGCCGACTACGAGCACGCGCCGAGGGTCCATACCGTGAGCAGCAGACGCATCGAGCAGCATGTCCGGCTGCGGCTTACCGGGTGCCGCGTCTGCCTTGCGTCCGCACTGATGCTCAACGAGCGCGGCAAGACGACCGCAGCCCAGCTGCGGATTCCCGTCGGGCCCCGGAAATGCGTCATCGCGATTGCACACGACCAGGAGCGCTTCAACACGGCCAAGCCGATCCGCGAGGCCATCATCTATCGGCCGCTGACGGGAGAAGTCGAATCCCCGGTCGAGGCCGACCACCAGGGCGTCGCATGGGTCTGCCTGGCCCACCACCGCCATGCCGACGGCCTCAAGTTCGATCCGCAGACCTTGTGTTCCTAGCATCGCCACGGACCCTATGGCCCTCTGAGCCAGCCAGGCCGCGGTGGTGGTGGCTGAAGTCCACACCGCCTGCTCGCCCACGGGAAACCCCATCTCCTCAAGATCGGCGCGAATCTCCTCCCGCGTCCGGCCGGAAGCGTTCGTAAGGTAGAGCGCCTTCATGCCGGCGCTCACCACAGAACGCACCGCTGCGAGTGCGCCAGGCAGGACTCGTCCGCCAGCGTAGAGCGTGCCGTCCAAGTCAAAGGATACCGCAAGCACATCTAGAGGTCTTCGCATACGCCGCCTCGTCGAGCTTCGGTTCGTCGCCCACTCATCCGTACATGCCCCCGGCCGCCTCGATCAAACGGTCGTAGCGACCCTGCAGCATATCGATGCGCGCGTGGTCCTCGTCGAAGATGCAGCCGTAAAAGTCGCGCTTGTTCTTGAGCCACATGAGCTCGAAGCCCACCGCCTTGAGGATGCCCTTGTCGGCGTCGTCGCCGAGCGCCTCCGGGCAGCCGAAGACCACCTTGCGCGTCTCGTAACGGTCGAGGCAGCCTGCGGGCAGGCGGCGCATGAAGTCGAGCGAGTCGGCCGAGACGCCGCCGCCGAGGGCGCACTCGAGGCCTTTCGTCTTTGCCTTCGTGAACAGTTCCTCTGCGACCGCGAACAGGGCTTCGCTGTTGATGTCCTCGCGAGTGAGTCCCATGGAGCCCGACATGTCGACGCGCCCGAGCACGATGCCGTCGAGCTCGCCGACTTCCGGCAACTCGAGCATGGCGTCGAAGTTCGTGACGCCCGTGACCGTCTCGACGTTGATGCAGAACTGCACCTGGTCGCGCTCTTCCACGGGGAAGGCCATGCGCACGGCCTGGATGTATTTGTGGCACGCCCACGGCGACTCGACCATGGGACCCACGACGCGGTCCACGCCGATCACGCGCGCCTCGTACATGTCGCGCAGCGCCTCGCAGCCGCCGACCTTCATCGTGAGGCCGAGGCCGGCGGCGGTGATCACTTCCTTGAGGCGGATGGCCTCCTCGAGACGCGTCCCCTCGGCCTCGAACTCCGCCTTGACGCCGATGACGTGGTGGTTCTCACGCAGGTCCTGCAGTTGCTGGACCATCTTGCGTTCGAGCTCGTTCACGGCCTCACCTCTCCCTCGGTTCGTAGGGCGGAACGATCATGTTGTCGGCAAACTCCTCGCGAGTCAGGAACGGATACATGTCCTCCAGCGGTTTGGACACGATACTCCCATCGGGCAGTCTCTCGGCGATCACTTTGGGCACAAACGCCTGGTCGGGATCCATGACGACGTCCACGAGGGCAGGACCGGCGCTCACCAGCGCCGCGCCGATCGCCTCGTCGAGCTCGTCGTGCCGCGTGACCCGAGTGGCCGCGATGCCGTAGGCCTCGGCCAACCGAACGAGGTCCGGGAAGCTCACGCCGCTGTGCGGACCCTCCCCCACGCGGCGACCGGCGAAGATGTTGTCCTGTGTCTGGCGGATGGACACGTAGCCGGCGTTGTCAAAGACGAAGATCTTGATGGGCAGCTCGTGATGCACGATCGTCTGCAGCTCCTGGATGTTCATCTGGATGCTTCCGTCGCCGGCCAGACAGATGACGCGGCCGGCCGGCGAGGCGCGGCCGCCGCCGCGCAACGCAAAGGCGGCGCCGATGGCGGCCGGCAAGTCGTAGCCCATGCCGGCCGTGCCCGAGTTGGCGATCAGGCGCTGACCGCGCTTGACGGCGAAGGCCTGAAAGGTGACGATGCAGGCGGATCCGTTGGCGCAGACGACGACGTCGTCCTGCTCGAGCCTGCGGGCAAGCTCATCGACGAAGACGTAGGCGTTAACGGGCTCGTCCCGGCGCCGGTACTCGGGCAGGACCACCGGGTACCGCAGGTGCCGCTCACGACACCAGGTCAGCCACTCGCCGTGGGGCGGCAGCGGCCCGGCGGCGGCGAGGCTCGCCAGCTCCTCGAGGAAGAACCCAAGGTCGGCGTGCACCGCGAGGTCCGGGAAGATGGTGGGCTTGGCGAGCTCGGCCTCATCGATGTCGACGACGATGCGGAACGCATCGTGGGCGAAGCCGCGGAACTCGTAGCCGACCTGGCGTACGTTGAGACGGCACCCGAGGCTCAGCAGCACGTCGGCGTTCTGTACGGCGAAGTTGCCGGCCCGATCGCCGATGCTGCCCGGCCGACCGGCGTACAGCGGGTGCTCCTCCCAGAGCAGATCGTGCGCGTTCCAGGCGGTGCACACCGGCACGCCGAGGGCGTCGACCAGGCGCAGGAACAACTCGTGAGCGTCGGCCGTCCGCACGCCGCTCCCTGCAAGGATCACGGGACGCGCGGCGGCTCGCAGGCGGCGCAGGGTCTCCTGCGCCGCGGCTCGCGCCGCCTCCCGGTCGAACCGCCCGCAGAAGGCGCCCGGCGCCTGCGGGGCCGGCCGCACCGGGGGCCACGGCTGCAGCCCATCCGAAGCGCTGCCTTCAGTCTCGGTAGCAGCGGCCTCCTCGTCGAGCTCGGACGGGTCGAAGCCGAGTAGCTCGGCAGGATCCACCTGGGCGTTCTGCACGTTCAGCGGCACGTCCAGCCAGACGGGGCCCGGCCGGCCGTGCGTCGCCAGCCACACGGCCTTCTCGAAGTGGTAGCGCACGGTCGCCGGGTCGCTCACGAGCACCGCGTACTTGGTGATCGGCGAGACCAGGCGGACGATGTCGGCCTCCTGGTCTCCCAGCTGTCGCAGCGGCAACCGGGTGCTCGCCACCGTCGTGTCGTAGCGGACCTGGCCCGAGATGTGAAGCGCGGGCACGGAGTCGTGCCACTGGCCGAGGACCCCGGTGATCGAGTTGGCCCCGCCGGGGCCGGTGGTCACGAGTGTGACCCCCAGCCCGCCACTTACGCGGGCGTTGCCTTCTGCCGCCATCGAGCAGGCCTGCTCGTGGTGATCGCACACGTACGTGATGTCGCTGCGACTGCCGAACGCGTCGTCGAGGTGCATGGCGCCGCCCCCGGTCACCAGAAACACGTGCCTCACGCCAAGACCGGCGACTCGTTCGGCGATGTAGTCCGCAAGGCGCATCATCAGCCCGAATCCCTCCGGCGCAGGCCGAGCCAGCGCACCGTCCGGCCCAAGCCGTCTTCGAGGCTCACCGTCTCGGCCAGCCCGAGTTCGTCGCGGGCGCGCCTGACGCTGGGTACGTACCGCTGCCCGCCGCCGCCGACCTGAGCGATGCCACGAACCTCCACAGCGGGGCGACTCGGCAAAGCGTCGGCCACCAGGCCGGCCAGTTCGGACACGCTCACGGATCGTTCGGAGCCCACGTTGTAGGCGCGCCCGTCGGCGCCGCAGGCAAGGATCGTCAGCAGCCACACGGCCATATCGGCAGCGTACAGGAAGGAGCGCTCGGCAGTGCCGTCGCCGTGGACCACGATGGGACCACCGGTGAGTCCGTCGCGGATGAAATTGCCGGCGGCGAAGTGGCGGTCGAGAGGTAGCCATGGCCCGACGAAGGCGAACAAGCGGGCCAGCTTCACCTCGAAACCGCTCTGCGCCCCGGCCGCCGCGCCGAGCGCCTCCATGGCGCGTTTCGCCTCGTGATAGGCGAAGCGCGGGTCGAGGCGCTCCACCACGCCCTCGAAGTCCTCGGGCGTGTGCGTCTGCCGCTCGCTCCCGCGGCCATACACGGCGCCCGAACTCAGTAGCAGCACCCCGCGTGCGCCGGCGTCACCGGCGGCGCGCAGCGTGCGCGCAGAGCCCTCCACGATCGTCTCCATGAGCGTGAACGGCGCCTCCGCGGCGACGCGCGCGTCCGCCGGCGCTGCGCTGGCGACCACATGGCTGAAACGCCCGGTCGGCGCCGCGAGACTGCGCACGTCCCCGGGCACGAACTCGATCCAGGATTCCTCGCCGACCCACGGCTCCCGGAGCAAGAAGGCCGCGGGGTCGCGGCTCACGACCACGGCCGTGGCCTCGAGACCCAGCTCCCGATTGGCCCAGGCCAGCGCCGCGAGCAACCACGTGCCCACGAAGCCGGTGCCGCCGGTAACGAGCAGACGTGCGCCACGCAGGTCGTCCCACGTGCGAGCGGGGGTTGCGGCCAGAACCTCACCATCCTCAGGCAACAACGGAGCCGGCATGGCTCACCTCCCCCATGGTCTTCGGCACGTTGTGCGGACGCTTCAGCACGAGGATACCAGTGGCGACGAGCGCGGCGGGATACGCAAGCGTCGAGATGCCGACGTCGGGGCGCCCCACGATCGGGAAGTAGCAGTAGGCGAAAGGCACCATCGTCACCGCGAACAGGACGGTGATCACCCCGCCGCGCCATCCAGGCGGGTCGGCGGCCGCAAATAGCGCGAACACCAGCAGCGTGGCCCAGTAGTGCTTCAACGAGATGGCCAGAGCGAGGGGCACCCAGGCCCAGCGCGAGCGGCGGCAACAGTACAGGTAGAAGAAGGCCGCCAGCAGGACGAAGACGACCATCTCGAGATTGCCGCGATCGATCGCGAACAGCACAGGGTACGCGAGCAGAGTCAGGACGACGACCTGCTGGAGCCTCGAGACCGCATCGCGGACCCCACGCGCGGCCACGAACCACAGCACGGCGAACAGCGTAGCGAGGAAGATCGCGACGATCAGCGCCAGGCCGACTCCGGCGGGGATGAGCGTCAGCACGGTGACGAACGCGTGAAGGAACGGTGAGTACACGACGACCGCCGACTCCCCGGGGTGAAACGAACGCGCCTGGTCATACACGTTGTAGAAGTACGCGAAGTGGTCAGAAGGTGCGTACAGGAACGTAGACCAGGGATACGGGCGACCCAGGTACTGGCCCATCACGAAATGGAAGACGACCGCCGCCCACGTGCCGAACGTCACGAGGACCGCGGCGATCGCCAGTCGGGGCCCAGCGTCGAACGTGTCTCTGAGCCCCGGCCAGAAGCCGGTGCGCTGCGGGGTGGGCGTCGCCGGACCGCAGCTCATGGAACGCAGGCGGCAGTGATCTGCGCGGCCATGTAGGCGAGCATCTGGTCGTTGAGGCCGGGGTACACGCCGACCCAGAAGGCGTCGTTCATGATGCGGTCGGTGGCCGCCAGGTCGCCGGCCACCCGGTAGCCGGCGTCGGAGCGGCCTGCCTCGGCCGCCGCGCGCATGGCGTCGAAACACGGCTGACGCACCATGTTACCGGCGAACAGCATGCGGGTCTGGATCTTCGCCTCCTCGAGGTGCGCCACGACGCTCTCGCGCGTCAGGCCGGCGTCCTTGGCCTCATCGGTGACCGTGAGCAGGAGGCCGAACCAGCTCGGCTGGCTGCCGGGCGTCGCGTCCTGGACGTGCAGCAGGTCGGCGAGCGGCGCGAGAAGATGCGACAGCGTCGCGTGGTGCTCGCGCCGCAGCCTCGTGAACTCGGGGAGCTTAGCCAGCTGGGCGCAGCCCACGGCGGCCTGCATCTCCGTGACCTTGAGGTTGTAGCCGAATTCCGAGAAGACGTACTTGTGATCGTAGCCAAACGGCAGCGTGCCGAACTGGTGGCTGAAGCGGTGGCCGCATCGGTCGTCCTGCCCGCTGCGGCAGGTGCAGTCGCGGCCCCAGTCGCGCAGCGAAGCCACGATCTCGGCGAGCTGCGCATCGTCCATGTACACCGCACCGCCTTCGCCCATGGTCATGTGATGCGGGGGGTAGAAGCTTGAGGTGGCGATGTGGCCAAAGCCCCCGGTGAGCCGGCCGCCGTACAGGGAGCCGAGCGCGTCGCAGTTGTCTTCGATCAGCCACAGGCCGTGCCGTTCGCAGAGCCGGAGCACGGCCTCGACGTCGAACGGGTTGCCGAGCGTATGCGCCAGGAAGACCGCCTTGGTGAGCGGCCCGACAGCGGCCTCGAGTCGCTCGACATCGACGTTGGCCGTGTCGAGCCGCACGTCCACGAACACCGGTACGGCCCCGTACTGCACGATCGGCGCGACCGTGGTGGGAAACGCGGCGCCGACGGTGATGACCTCGTCCCCACGCCTGATGCGCCGCTCCCCGAGCTTCTCGGACGTGAGTGCCATGAAGGCCAGCAGATTCGCCGACGAGCCCGAATTGATGAGCAGGCAATCCTTCACGCCGAGGTAAGCGGCGAGCTCGCGTTCGAACCGGTCCGAGTAGCGCCCATACGTGAGCCAGAAGTCGAGCGACGCGTCGACGAGCAGGTCGAGCTCCT
>Ga0066797_1000458_pt1 | contig 12412 bp, 12 predicted proteins | sample PersoiDNA2013193_FD_76335 | JGI IMG/M metagenome (GOLD analysis project Ga0066797, IMG submission 76335) | Permafrost soil microbial communities from the Arctic, to analyse light accelerated degradation of dissolved organic matter (DOM) -... | ecosystem: Environmental > Terrestrial > Soil >... | reverse complement strand
CATCACGATCTGCGCCAGCCAGGTGACGGCATCGAGAAACACGACGACGGAATTATGCGCGCGCGTCTGCCGATTTCCCACCACAAGTCCGGCCAGATAGACCGCGAGGAAGCCGGACGAATGTACCGTATTGGCGGCTGCGAATACGACCAGCGCGCTCACCGCCACGAACGGCGCATGCAATCCCTGTGGCAGAGCAAGCCGGTTGAGCACCAGCGTGATGATCCGCCCGCCGGCGACGCCGATGATGCAGCCCAGCACGGTATCGCGCAGGAAAATCACCAGCACATGCGACCAGGTCTGGTCGCCGGCCAGCAGGAACTCCACCAGCAGCAACGTAAGAAAGACCGCGAACGGATCGTTGGTGCCGGATTCGACTTCCAGCGTCGCGCGCACGCGCGAGCGCAGCCGCAGGCCACGCGCATTGATCAGCAGGAACACCGCCGCCGCGTCGGTGGAGGCCACCACGGCGCCGACCAGCAAAGCCTGCGTCCAGCCGATGCCGAGCGCCAGTTTGGCGACCGGCGCGGTCAGCACGGTGGTGATCAGGACGCCGGCGGTCGCCAACGTCGCCGCCGGCGCCAGCACGTTGCGGAAGGTGGCCAGGCGCGTGCGCAGGCCGCCGTCGAACAGGATCAGCGCCAGCGCAATCGAGCCGACCATATACGCGGTGCCGATGTCGTCGAATTTCAGGCCGCCCGGGCCGCCCTCGCCGGCCAACATGCCGAGCAGCAGGAACACCAGCAGCAGCGGCGCGCCGAAGCGCAATGCGACCAGGCTCGACAGAATTCCGGCCAGCACCAACAGGCTGCCGAGCAGGATGGCGATGCTGAAGGTGTCGAGCGAGGCCATAACGCGAATCTCCTATTGCTATAGGACGGATTCGCGGCGCCAAGAGCAACGGTAATTCAGTCGCAGACACACCGCTCATCCCCGCGAAAGCGGGAACCCAGTTCTTGCCTTCTCTCGCTGGATTCCCACTTGTGCGGGAATGAGCGGGTGGGGCGCGCTCGAACTAGAAATTCACCTTGTCGCCGCCCTTGAGTGAGAGGATCTCGCGCGCCTCGTCCGAGGACGCAATCTCCAGCCCGAGGCCTTCGAGAATCTTGCGCACGTTGGTCACCTGCTGGGCGTTGGATTCGGCCAGCTTGCCGGCGCCGACCCAGAGCGAGTCCTCCATGCCGACCCGCACATTGCCGCCCATGGCCGCAGCCTGGGCCGCGACCCGCATCTGATTGGCGCCGGCAAGCTGGCCGAATCCAACGCCCAGCAAGTGACCAACGTGCGCAAGATCCTCGAAGGTCTCGGCCTCGAAATCGCCTCGCCCGACGAGGCGCGCGAGATTCTCTCGCTCAAGGGCGGCGACAAGGTGAATTTCTAATCTCTCGATTCAAAGCATCCGGAGGCGCGTCGCTCCAAACCAAATTTTCGGCATATACAGCGAGATAGTAATATACAGCGAGATAGTACATGCATCTGACCGATGAGGAGCGTCGGATCCTAGATGGGGCTTTCGGAGAGCCACAGCGGATCGCACTCAGCGTCTTAGCTAAGCTGGGGGACGCATACGGTGCCGACCGTATGGTAGAGATCGCCAGCGCCCATATTGTGGGGTCCTCATATCAGATCGCTGGAGAAGCCGGGATCGAGATCTACGGCCAGCTCGTCGAGCAAGGCGCCAGAGTGAGGGTGCGCACAACCTGCGACCCAGGCTCCATCGATTTCGCCCGCTGGCGGACGTTCAAGACGCCTGAGAACTATGCTGAGCGGCAGATTAAGATCGAAGAGTTGCTCCGCCGGATGGGCGTGATCCCAACGTGGACATGCACTCCTTATACCACGTTCAATGTACCAAGATTCGGCGAAGACCTCGGTTGGTCAGAATCGAGTGCTGTTGTCTTCGCCAATTCAGTCATCGGCGCGCGGACCAACCGGCTGGCCGCGTACGTTGATGTCTGCGCCGCTCTAGTCGGCCGAGTACCTCGATTTGGTCTACACTTGCCAGAGTGCCGTAGGGGTGAGGTGCTCTTTGAGCTGGCGCCTGACCTCTCCGACAGCTTTGAGGATCATTTTTTTCCGGTCCTCGGCTATTTCGTTGGGCAGAGGACGGGCGACCGGATTCCGGTCATCGCCGGCATTCGACATGCGACCTTCGATCAGTTGAAAGCATTTGGAGCGGCAGCAGCCGCCAGCGGATCGGTCGCGCTCTATCACATGGTCGGGGTCACCCCTGAAGCCCGCACGGTGGAGCAGGCATTCGGCGGTCGCCCGCCAGCCGAGCGGATTGCAATCGGTCGGCGAGAAATCATCGTCACCATCGAGCAGATGAGTACGGACAAGGGGGGCGCGGTGGACATCGTCGGCCTCGGCTGCCCGCATGCCTCTATCGATCAGATGCAACGATACGCTGCGCTCCTTCAGGGAAGACGGGTCCACACCGGTACCGAGCTCTGGATCTGTGCCAATACAGTAGTTGAGGACATGGCCCGAAAGATGGGATATGTCGACACAATTGAAAAAGCGGGGGCAAAACTGATGGTTGGCACCTGCCACAACGATTGTCCCCTGGGCGCCTGGAACTTTCGCCGGCTAGTCACCGATTCGGGGAAGTTTGCTTACTACACGCCGACGACGGTCGGTACGGAGTGCGTCTTCACCAGTACCGAAGCATGCATCGAGGCGGCACTCACGGGGCAGGTGATACGGTCATGAGTTCGTCGCACGAGAGGATTCAAGCCAAAGGATGCGCTCCAGGCGATTTCGAAGGGGAAGCGGTGGTCTCAAACCAACCCTTCGGATTCTGGCAGGGTATCGACCCGTTAACGGGCATAGTAATCGACAAGCGACACGATCTGTGCGGAACCTCGCTGAAGGGCAAGGCTTTCATCTTTCCCTATGGTCGGGGATCCACCGGGACTCCGGGCATCTTTCTTGAAGCCGTGAGGAATAAATGCGCTCCGGCGGCCATCGTCAATGTGACAAGCGAGCCCATGATTGTGATGTGCGCGCTGCTGGCAGAGGCGTTCTTTAAGGTTCAGATTCCGATCGTGGACGGTCTGAAAGGAAATCCACTGGACCTCCTCCGAACCGGGGACCGGGTGCGGGTCAACGGAACGACGGGAGCGATCGAAGTAATTTCCCGCGTTTAATGACGCGACTCACGGGCAAATTCCGGGGCATCAACAATTATGATCTAGCTCGGTGATAGTTGCTGTCCGGCAGTAACTCGGCAAAACACCTGGAGTCACCCGTAAGATTTTCCCGTGATGACGACTAAGCCCTTACCGGGCGGCCTTCATTTACTCTCTGCAAAATGGGCGTATCGGGCAATCGGTCGAGCGACAGGATGTATTCGGCTGCGCTTTCAATGTCGCTAACGAGTGCGCGGCGCGCGGCGTCGCCGTCTCGGTGCTCAAGGGCAGCGACGAGATGTTCATGACACCCATGGGCGGCAAGCGTGTGAAGGCGACGCGGGCTCGAGCGGAGATCAAAGATCAGAACCGGACCGATCCGCAGCCAAAGCGTTTCGATCAACCGCAGCAGCGTCGGCATCCGCGCGCATTGGTAGACGGCGAAATGCAGCTGCTGGTTAGCGCGGATTACCACTGAAGGGTTCGGTCTCGCGTGCCGCGCCGATTTTCGGAAGCGCTCGTGATACCGACGCACACGTGCAAGTTCGACCGGCGTGATCTCGCCCGCTGCGGTCTGGGCGGCCATGCCTTCCAGATTGATACGGATCTTGGTCAACTCGATGAAATGCGCACGCGTCATCAGCGGGACGCGCACGGCGCTCTGTGGACGAACTTCGAGCGCGCGTTCGGCAACAAGCCGTTGGACTGCTTCGCGCACCGGCATTGGCGACATATCGAGCTCTGCCGCCAGCTCGCGCACCGAAAGCTTCTCCCCAGGGGCCAATTGCCCAGCGATCAAGAGGTCGCGCAGACCGTCGTAGGCGCGGTCGCGAAGGGTGACGCGAATGGGGTCATGTTTTGGACGTGGCGGCATCGATACCTCTGAGAATAATTGGCAGATTATAGCTGCGATCGCAGATGCGCCACCGCATTTTTTTATCACGAATCCTATAGTTAGGCCGGGTAACGCGGAAAATCGATTTTTATCTCTGAGATCGCAGTTGTGCGCTCGATTTTCTCGACGTATATTCCGTCTGCAAAACGCCCGTTCCACTTAGAGAGCAGAACACTGCTCCGTTTTGGAGGAACCATCATGCATAAAAACCGCTTTTCCGTGTTGGCACTTGCCAGCGCCGCCATTTTCGCCGTTGCCGTTAGCAACGGTGGTACGTACGCAGCCGACCAGATAGACATCGCCATCATCGTGCCGCTCTCCGGCCCGAATGCCAGTGTTGGCGAGCAGGCCGTTAACGCAGCAAAACTCGCGGTCGCGGATGTGAACGACGCGGGCGGAATTAATACGCTCGGCGGAGCCAAGCTCAACCTCATCATCGCGGATGCGACCAACGACCCGCAGGGCGCCATCAATACTTCCGAACGCGTGTTATCCCAGAATACGCTAGCCGGCGCCTATGGCCTCGCTCTTTCCCCGCTCACGACGGCGGCGCTGCCGGCGTTCGTCAAGCATCATGTGCCCGTCATCACGTCGGCTATCAGCGACACGTTGGTGACACCTACTAACGGCGGCTTTCTGTTCCAGATTGCGCCCAAGGGTTCGGCCTTCGGCAACCAGCAGGTCGAATTTCTGAAGTTCCTCAACATGAAGTACAAGATGGGAATCACCAAAGCGGCGATTCTCTACGTCAATAATCCGTATGGTATTGCAACCAAAAAGGGCGTCGAGCAGCTCGCCGAGAAGGCTGGGCTGCAGATCGTGCTAAATTCGGCCTACCCGGCCGAAATCACCGATGCAAGTCCCCTGGTCTCCAAAATTGAACAATCCGGCGCGCAGGTGCTGTTTCCTGTCTCCTATATCACCGATTCCAGCCTGATCCTGACGGCCCTGCGAAGCGCGAACAGCCATGTGCTTGTAATCGGCGGTGGAGCTGGTTTCATCTGGCCCCCGATTGGTCAATCGCTCGGCGATAAGGTGAACGGACTCACTAGTGTGGCGTCGTGGAATCTGGATTCCAAAAACGTCAATGCGGATCCCAAGCTGATTGACGTTACCAAACGCTATGCCAAAGCCTATGGTACGTTTATGCCGGAACAAGCTGGCGAGGCTTATGCCGGTGTATCGGTCCTTGCGGCGGCGATCCAGGCAGCGAAGTCTGCCGATCCGGCCAAAGTTCGGGATGCGCTGGCTGCCATCGACCTGAAAAATGGTGGTGGTTCACTCATGCAGCCGGGCCAGGTCGCGTTCGATGCGAACGGCGCAAATCGGCACGTTCAACCGGTCATGATTCAGTGGCAGGGTGGCGTTCCGCACACCGTCTTCCCGGAAAGCGTCGCGACGTCGCAGGTGGTGAAGCCCTAGTTTAGTGGCAGAGGGCTTTCGATCTGGGTGGACCGATGACCGTTCTCAACGTGCTCACCCAAGCCATCGTCAATGGGCTGCTAATAGGAGGTGTATACGCACTCGTCGCCGTGGGCCTCAATTTGATGTTTGGGGTTATGAAACTTGTCAATTTTGCCCATGGCGAATTTCTGATGGCGGGCATGTACGTGGCGCTCAGCCTCGCCGGCTTGGCGCTGCCGCCAGGGTTGCTGGGCATCTACTGGGTTGCGGTGCCTACGATGTTGATCATGGCGGTCATCGGCGCTGCCTTCTATCTTCTGCTACTCGATCGTGCCGCTAGGTTTGGGGAATCGCCGCAGATCCTTCTCACAATCGGCCTCTCGATTGGCGTCCAGGGCTTCGCGCAGGTGTTACGCGGCTCCGACTTCAAGTCGGTGCCTAACCCGATCAATGGCGCGGCGCTGCATCTGGGTCGCATCTACTTTCAGGTCGGCCCGGCTATTTCGTTTGCCGTAGCGATCGGGGTAACTATCATCATGGCCTGGGCATTGCGGTCGACTCGGTTCGGCAAAAGTGCACGCGCCGTTGCCGAAAGCGTTGAGACGGCGGAGATGTTGGGAATTGACGCGCGTCGCGTCTACATGGTTTCGACAGCAATTGCGATTGGCCTTGTTGGTCTGGCCGGCGCGCTTCTGATCCCCTACCACTTCACCTTTCCGAATGTCGGACAGAATTTCGTGGTGGTCGCTTTCCTCGCCATCGTCATTGCCGGACTCGGCAGCGTGTTGGGGGCCGTATTCGGCGGACTGCTCCTAGGAGTCATGCAATCGCTGACTGCAGCGTACCTCGATCTCGATCTGTCCACCGCGGCAATTTACGTACTATTCTTGGCCGTGTTGCTGCTGCGGCCCCAGGGTCTGTTCACCAAGGGTCAGCGAACGCTATGAAGCGCGCGTTCGTCATCCTGGTTCTCTGGTGCCTCCTCGCCGTAGCCGGCATTTTGCTGCAGAACAATTATCTGGTGAGCGTCGCGACCTCGGCCGCCTTCCTCGCCCTATGGGGACAGAGTTGGAATGTGCTCGGCGGCCTCTCGGGCAATGTCTCGCTAGGCCATTCGATGTTCGTCGCCATTCCGGCCTATGTCACCGTCCTCCTGTTCCAGCAGGCGGACGTCCCGCCACTGCTTGGGGCGCTACTCGGCATTTTGGCTGCGGTGGCGCTTGCAGCTGTTATCGGGGCGGCGACATTGAGGCTCCGTGGTCCGTATTTCTCGCTCGCGACACTGGCGGCGGGCGCGGTCGTTCTTTCGCTCATCCTTCACTTTGATGAGCTGACCGGAGGGCCGAGCGGGGTTGCCATTTCCTTCGCCAAGGACGCACCGGAGAAGCTCGAGTTCACCAATGTGCGCGCCTATTACCTGATTGCTATCACGCTACTGGCAGCGGTCACGCTGTTTGTGGACATGATCAAGCGCAGCCGGCTCGGCTACTACATTGCCGCAATCAAAAGTAGCGAGGAAGCCGCGGCCGCCGCAGGTGTCCGAGTCGCCTGGATCAAAGTGCTCGCCTTCTGCCTAAGCGCCGCACTGACGGCACTTGGCGGCGTGTTCTATGTATTCTTTATCGGCTTCGCCGATCCAAACTTTCTGGCCGGCCTTGCGCTGTCGATTAAGATTGCGCTGATCGCGGTGGTCGGGGGAACCGGCTTTCTTGTAGGCCCGATCATTGGCGCGATCTTCTACGAAACGATCGATGCCGTAGCGAATGCCTATTTTGGCGCGGTCGGCGGCTGGGATGTGATGATTCTAGGATTCTCTGTCGTCGCCATTGTGATGACCGACCCGCGAGGAATTTGCTTCATGGCCGAGAGGTTGTGGCAAGCGGCCACTCACCAATTCACGAGACGTTTTGCGGCGGGGGACGCATGACAGTTCTTCTCGAACTCGATGGCGTTGCGAAGTCATTTGGTGCTGTCCGTTCACTCGTCGATGTCACCTTCGCTATCGAGGACCACGGTATTATTGGATTGATTGGGCCTAATGGTGCCGGTAAGAGCACGCTCATTAACGTGCTGACTGGAGTCTACGATCCGAGTGCCGGCGTCGTCCGCTTCGCCGGGCGCAACCTAGCGGGGCTTTCTACTGCTGAGCGAGCGCGGATCGGCCTGGTTCGTACCTTCCAGCGGCCACACCCGATTCTCGATCTCACCTGCATCGAAGGTATAATGGTGGGCGGCCTGTGCCGCGGCCTTTCTGCCGCCGAAGCGCGGCGGGAGGCGCGCGACAAGCTGGAACTCCTTGACCTTGCGGAGGTGGCCGAACTCTCCCCGCGCAAGCTGTCGACTGGGCATCTCAAACTGCTCGACTTCCTCCGCGTGCTCATGCTCCACCCACGTCTAATGTTGCTCGATGAACTGATGGCCGGGCTCTCGGTAACCGAGCTCGAGGTCGTGCAAGGCGCCGTTGAGCACCTTGCCCGAAATGGCATCACATTTTTGGTGGTTGAGCACCTGATGGGCGTGATCCGGCGACTTAGCCATCATCTCGTAGTGATGGATGCTGGGCAGATCGTGGCCGATGGCGAACCGGAATCGGTGATTCGCGATCCACGTGTTATCGCGGCATACCTCGGCGCCGAGGCGGACACCGCCCCCGGAATCGAGGTTTTTCATGCTTGAAGTCTCGGGCATCAGAACCGGCTACGAAGGTATCGAGGTCGTCCATGGGGTCGATCTTTCCGTCAGCGAAGGTGAGACCGTCTGTGTGCTCGGCGCAAACGGGGCGGGGAAATCGACCATGCTGCGCGCGATCATGCGACAGCTTCCGCTCTGGGGCGGTAGCGTTCGGTTTCTCGGGCAGGCTCTCACCGACGCTAAAGCCTTCGTCCCTGCGCATCACGGCATGGGCTATGTACCTGAAGGACGCGGCATGCTCGCCTCGCTGACCGTTCGCGAGAATCTCGAGATGGGAGCCTATCCGCTGCGGGCCCAGGCCTCGTTCACTGTCAATCTTAAGCGCGTGCTTGCCCTATTTCCTGCCCTTGTGCCGCGTCTCGAACATGCCGCCGGCGATCTTTCAGGCGGCCAAGCACAGATGCTTGCGATCGGCCGCGCGCTCATGGGGTCCCCGAAGCTGCTCTTGCTCGATGAGCCGTCGCTTGGCCTCGCTCCCCAGATCGTAGGCCAAGTCTACGCTGTTCTCGGCCAGCTCAAGACCGCAGGTCAGGCAATCCTGCTAATTGAGCAGGCAGTGGGCAAAGCACTGGCGCTCTCTGACCGCGCTTATGTACTGGACCGCGGCCGAGTCGTGCTATCCGGCCCCTGCGAGGAGGTAAAAAAGAACAAGCTCTTGCACGATGCCTATCTCGGACTCTGAAAGCGCATTTATGAACAGGTCGGACATTGGGACGGCGACCTGCCGCCAGTATCATTGCGTTGCTGACTAGAAAGGCACGGTAAACATGGACACCGGAATGAAGGAGAAACGAGTAGTAGTGACGGCCGGGGCGCAAGGGATCGGGCTTGCAATCTCCGAGGCGTTCGTGGCTGCCGGCGCACAGGTGCACATCTGCGACATCAACGAAGCGTTTCTGGCCGACGCCAATAGTCGCCTACCTGGCGTCAGTCAGAGCCGCACAGACGTGGCCGACGCGGCGCAGGTCGACGCCATGTTCGACGTTCTAAAAGCACGCTGGGGCGTGCTGGACGTCCTGGTGAATAACGCCGGTATTGCCGGTCCGACCGCCAAAGTGGAAGAAACCGATCTCACCGGCTGGGAACAGACCATCGCGGTCAACCTGACCGGACCATTCCTGTGCACCCGACGCGCGGTGCCGCTGCTCAAAGCGGCCGGAGGCGGCTCAATCGTCAATTTGTCGTCGGCGGCGGGGCGGCTCGGATTTCCGTTGCGATCGCCTTACTCCGCGTCCAAGTTTGGAGTGATAGGACTGACCAAAACCTGGGCAATGGAGCTCGGTCCCGCCGGTATCCGCGTCAATGCTATTTTGCCGGGGATCGTTGCAGGTGAGCGCCAGGAGCGAGTGATCGCAGCCAAGGCTGCGTCGTATGGCATCGGGCATGAAGCCATGCGTCAGCAACTGCTGGCCAAAGTATCGCTGCGCAAGATGGTCACTGCCCAGGATATCGCAAATCAGATTTTATTTATCTGCTCGCCGGCCGGCGCGAGCATAAGCGGCCAAAGCCTGTCTGTCTGCGGCAACGTCGAGCATCTCGGTTGATTATCGCATGGCCAACCATGGAATGAATGAGCAAATCGGTGTCGTCGGCGCAGGCCTGATCGGTCGGTCCTGGGCAATCGTTTTCGCGCGCGCGGGATTCAACGTGACAATTCACGACAGCGCGCCGGAAGCGCTATCCACGTGCCTGACGCTGTTACGCGATAACGTGAACGATCTAGCACAGTATGGCTTGATCAGCGAAACACCGGACACTGTGATGGGACGCATCACCCCAGTCGATACCCTGGCCGAAGCGATGCAACGGGCTGCGCTGGTGCAGGAAAACGTGAGCGAGACGCTGGAAGCAAAGCAAGCGATTTTTGCCGAGATGGACCGCCTGGCGGCGCCCGAGACCATCCTCGTCAGTTCCACCTCATGGATTCCGGCGTCGTCATTTTCCGCCGCGTTGGCGGGCCGCGGCCGCATCATGGTAGGGCATCCGGTCAACCCGCCGCATCTCGTACCTCTGGTCGAATTGGCACCGGCTCCGTGGACCACAGCAGACGCTGTCGAGAGCGCACGCGACCTGTACGCACGGGCCGGGCAAACGCCGGTATTGCTGAAAAAGGAAATTACCGGGTTTCTGCTCAATCGGATTCAGGGTGCGGTGCTAAATGAGGCTTTCAACCTTTATGCCGGCGGCTATGCCTCAATCGAGGATCTCGACAACGTGATGAAGAATGGGCTGGGAATGCGCTGGTCATTCATGGGGCCGTTCGAGACCATCGACCTGAATGCGCCGGGCGGCGTGATCGACTATGCGGCCCGTTACGGAAGGACCTATCGTGAGATAGCGCGCGAGCAGGCCGGGAACGAATGGGATCCAGAACTGTTGGCCCGCATCCATTCCGAACGCCGCGCCGCTCTGCCGGCTGCACAAATGGGCGAGCGTTCGCGCTGGCGGGACAAGCGCTTGATGGCACTCGTTACGCACAAACGGAAACAGGTTTCGTGAGGTGCGCGTACGCCTCCGTCAGAACGCCGAGCAGCCTAGTTGGCCGCCACAAAATAACGGCTATCAAAATAATGCTGTAGACCGTCAACTGCACTCCGCCCAAGGAACTGCCGAGCCACGCGCCTGTGCACCATCCGGCGCAACACAACCATTTGGTGTCGGACGGCAGCATTTTCGGCTTCAAGCCGGCCCTTTGACTTGAATGGTGAGACCAAGACGGCCAGTAAAAAACATAGCAGCGCGATCATTTTGCGCTGACGTCAGGTGATCCCCTCCCGTGTGGTCAAAAAATTAAACTGTAGGAAAGGCGGGCGTTATCGTGGCCCACTCGACGCCGCCGGCAAGACTGCGCATTCCTGGTCAAACACTCAATGCGTCAAAATCTTCGACAGGAACATCTGCGCGCGCTCGCTGCGCGGCCGGCCGAAGAAGTCGGGCGTCGGCGCGTCCTCGACGATCTCGCCCTGGTCCATGAATACAACGCGGCGGGCAACCTGGCGGGCAAAACCCATCTCGTGGGTGACGACGATCATCGTCATGCCGTCCTTCGCCAGCGCCACCATCACGTCGAGCACCTCCTTGATCATCTCCGGATCGAGCGCCGAGGTTGGCTCGTCGAACAGCATGGCGATCGGGTCCATGGCGAGCGCGCGGGCAATGGCGACGCGTTGCTGCTGACCGCCAGACAGCTGGCCCGGGAATTTGTGCGCGTGCTCGTGCATGCCGACGCGGTCGAGCAGGCGCATCCCGTTCTCGCTCGCCTCCTCGGCCGAACGTCCGAGCACCTTGACCTGCGCCAGCGACAGGTTGCGGATGACGGCGAGGTGGGGGAACAGCTCGAAATGCTGGAACACCATGCCGATGCGCGCGCGCAGCTTGGGCAGGTTTGTCTTGGGATCGCCGACCGAGATGCCGTCGACAATGATGGTGCCCTCCTCGAACGGCTCCAGGCCGTTGACGCATTTGATTAGCGTCGATTTACCCGAGCCCGACGGCCCGCACACCACCACCACCTCGCCCGTGGCGATTTCGGTCGAGCATTTTTTCAGCACCTGCGCGGTCCCGTACCACTTGCTCACGTCGCGGATCTCGATCATGGCCATGGCGGTTCAGCGGATGATGGCGACACGGTGCTGGATGCGCCGCACCGTATGCGAGGCGACGAGCGAAATGACGAAATAGATGATCGCGGCGAACAGATACATCTCGACCAGCCTTCCGTCGCGCTGCGCGACCTTGGAGGCGGCGCCGAGGAAATCGGTGACCGAGATCACGTAGACCAGCGAGGTGTCCTGGAACAGGATGATCGTCTGCGTCAGCAACACCGGCACCATGTTGCGGAACGCCTGCGGCAGAACGATGTAGGCCATACTGGTCGGATAGGTCATGCCGAGCGCCTGCGCCGCCGCCATCTGGCCGCGCGGGATCGACTGAATGCCGGCGCGCATGATTTCGCAGAAGAACGCCGCCTCGAACAGGGTGAAGGTGATGAGGCACGAACTGAAGGCGCCGACGTGCATCGGCTGTGAGCTCGCCGTCACCCATTGGCCGATATAGGGCACCAGAAAATAGAACCAGAAGATCATCAGCACGAACGGTACCGAGCGCATCAGGTTGACGTAGCCGGCGGCTAACAAAGTGAGCGGTGCGAAGCCGGACAGTCGCATCAGCGCGAGCATTGTACCGACGATGATGCCGCCGGCCGTCGCAAGCAGCGTGAGCGTCACCGTGAACGTCATGCCCTGGTAGAACATATAGGGCATGGCGCGGACAATGACGTCGAAGTCGAAGT
>Ga0066797_1000457_pt1 | contig 12417 bp, 5 predicted proteins | sample PersoiDNA2013193_FD_76335 | JGI IMG/M metagenome (GOLD analysis project Ga0066797, IMG submission 76335) | Permafrost soil microbial communities from the Arctic, to analyse light accelerated degradation of dissolved organic matter (DOM) -... | ecosystem: Environmental > Terrestrial > Soil >... | reverse complement strand
GCTATGCGACCGGCGTGACGGCTCCACTCTCATTCTTGAGCGGAACGATGACATAACGGAAGCCTCAAGCAGGCCAGCTCAAGATCATCAATTCGAGGCGTTTGGCGTTTCCGTCATGATAGCAGCAAATGCCGGATATTCAAACACTCATCCGATTCGTAGGCTGACGATCGAGGAAACTGTAAGCCTCTGACCGGCTGCTATGCAAGCGGGAGCCGAAGGTTGCCGCTTGCATAGTCGGCTATGCGTCTCCGAGACGGCGTGCGTACTGGTGGCATGCCGCGCAGCCCCATCTGGACTTGCAGACCGGCTCGATGATGCCGGTGAGGCCGTCGTAGACCCCGCAGTTCGGCGATCGGTCGTCGGCGAATCCGACGACGAGCTGCAGGACTTCTGTTGCGGCTGGCTGATGCGACGATTCTGTTGAGGGTCACTACTGCGTGGCCGGCGATCTTGGCGATACCGGTGTGGCCGAGTGGTCGGCCCTCGCGTTCGGCTTGGAGCTTGGTGCCGTCGATGATGCTCTGGCATCGCAGGCACGAGCCATCGGGCAGGATCTTGGTGATCCAGCACATCGCGTTTCCCGATTTCGCAGGATCGCACGGCGGTAGTCCGAGTGAGCCGCCTCGATCGCCCGGGCAAGGCGACCGGAACTTCATCAAGAGGGCATACTCGTCACCGGGGCTTTGGGAAGGTTGCCATATGGAGGAAGATCCCAGGCCAGTAGCGGTCATCGCAATCTCCGGCGACTCGAATGAAGATCACTGGATGCAAGCCATCAGGCACGCGGAAGTCGCGGCAACGGAAGCGGCGGTTGAGGCGGGCATTCCGGAAGCTAACGTTACTGTGTCCGTCGAGGCTAACGGGCGTCTGGTGGTCGTTTCCGGGCCAGACGGGCGCACGTTTGAGGCGTGGGTAGTCACCGATCGCCTTCGTACCGAAGGCGTCGTACGGCAGCGTCGACCCAACGGGCTACGCTCGCCCCAGACTGCGCGGGTAGGCGCTCTGGAAGCCCACGCCCGGCAGCGGCAGAGCGCGTATGCCGACACACTTCACATCTTTCACACCTTCTGGGCACAAGGCGACCAGCTTGTAGACGTTCCATCGCTTGGATGCTTGAGTACCAGCTCAGGGCGTCAGGACGCGTACGAATCGGCTACGGTCTGAGTAGGGAGGCGCTCAGTGGCGGATTCATCGCAGCGCGTCCGCCTGGAGGATCTGGCCCAGGGGATGCGTGTCGAAGGGCTGGTGGCGGGCGGGCCGGTCACCGTCCTGACGACGGTGCAGACTGCGCCCGACGCGTTCACTGTTGTGTTCACCAGGCCGGACGGTAATCCCGATCACGTGCTTGCTCTCAGGTCGGCCGAGGAGCGTCTGCGGATCGTTGCCGCCACCCTGGCCGTTCCGTTCGACGGGGACGCCGTCGAGTACCGGCTGGCCGCCGAGGCGACGCGTATCGCCATGGCCGGCCAGTACGACCCGATGGTCGCGGTGACGACATCGGACATGGACCCGCTGCCCCACCAGATCGATGCGGTTTACGGGCACCTGCTGCCCAGGGTGCCGCTCCGCTTCCTGCTCGCCGACGACCCCGGCGCGGGCAAGACGATCATGGCGGGGCTTTATATCAAGGAGCTGCTGCTGCGCGGAGACCTCGCCCGGTGCCTGATCGTCGCGCCGGGAGGGCTCGTCGAGCAGTGGCAGAGCGAGCTGCACGACAAGTTCGGCCTGCGGTTCGCCATTCTTACCCGCGACCTCCTTACGGCAACGGTGCCCGGGGACAATCCCTTTCGCGAGAACCCTTACTTGATCGCCCGCATGGATCAGTTGTCGCGCAGCGACGACGTCCTCACGCACTTGGACCAGGCCCACTTCGACCTGGTTGTAGTCGACGAGGCGCACCGGATGGCCGCCCACTACTTCGGCGGCGAGCTGAAGAAGACCCGCCGCTACGAGCTGGGCGAGCTCCTGGGCAAGGTCAGCGAGCACCTGCTGCTGATGACCGCGACCCCGCACGCGGGCAAGGAAGAGGACTTCCAGCTCCTTCTTGCGCTGCTCGACGGCGACAGGTTCGTCGGGCGGCATCGCAAGGCGCACGACGTCACGGACGTGTCCGGCTTGATGCTCCGCAGGGTCAAGGAGGAGCTGCTGACCTTCGAGGGCAGGCGACTGTTCCCGGAACGGTTCGCCGCGACCGTGCCCTACAAGCTCTCTGACGCCGAAGCCGAGCTGTATGAAGAGGTCACCGCGTACGTCAGAAACGAGATGAACCGCGCCGACCAGCTCCGCCAGCAGGGTGAGGGGCGGCGTGGCAACACGGTCGGCTTTGCACTTACGGTGCTGCAGCGTCGCCTGGCGTCCAGTCCCGAGGCGATCCTCCGCTCGCTTGAGCGGCGCCATGCCCGGTTGCAGGCCAGGCTCAACGATGTCCTGTTCCGCTTCCAGGACCCGTGGCCCGCCGTCGAGGACGACCCCGACGAGATGCTGAGCGACGAACGCGAGGTCCTCGAAGACGAGGTCGTCGATGCCGCGACCACGGCGCGCACCGCCGCGGAACTTCAGCACGAGCTAGGCATCCTCGACGACCTGGTGCGCATCGCCAGGCGGGTCCGGATCTCCGGCACGGACGTGAAATGGCAGCAGCTGCAGCAGCTGCTCACCGAATCGCCGGAGATGTTCGGCGAGGGGTCTCAGCGGGACAAGATCATCATCTTCACCGAGCACCGGGACACGCTCGGCTATCTCACCGGGAAGATCCGCGACCTGCTCGGCTCGCATGAGTCGGTCGTGGCGATCCACGGCGGGGTGTCCCGCAACGACCGGCTCAGGGTTCAGGACGCCTTCCGCCAGGACCCGAATGTGACGGTCCTAGTTGCCACCGACGCCGCAGGCGAGGGCCTCAACCTGCAGCGCGCCCACCTGATGATCAACTACGACCTGCCGTGGAACCCCAACCGGATCGAGCAGCGGTTCGGCCGCATTCACCGGATCGGCCAGACCCACCCCTGCCACCTGTGGAACCTCGTTGCGGAAGGCACCAGGGAAGGCGATGTCTTCCTCCGCCTGCTTGAGAAGCTCGACCAGATGCGCCGCACCTATCAGGGCAAGGTCTTCGACGTGATCGGCGAGGTCTTCCAGGAACGGCCGCTTGCCGAGCTGCTCATCGAGGCGATCCGCTACGGCGACCTGCCGGAGACCAAGGCCAAGCTCGCCCAGGTCATCGACGAGCGTGTCGGCGAAGGGCTGCCCGACCTCATCCGCGAGCAGGCGCTGCACGCGCAGATGCTCTCGCTCACCGACATCGAGCGCATTCGCCGCGACATGGAAGAGGCAAGAGCCCGGCGGCTACAGCCGCACCACATCGAGGGGTTCTTCCGCGGCGCGCTGACCGAGCTGCGGGGGCGGATCGTCCCCAGGCAGCGCGGCCGGTTCGAGGTCACCCACGTGCCGCAAGCCCTCCGCGACCAGCGCCAGGGAGTCCTGCACCGCTACGAGCGGGTGTGCTTCGACCGCCAGTTCATCGAGCCTGCCCCGAGAGCGGACCTGATCGCCCCAGGTCATCCGCTGCTCGATGCGGTGGTACAGACGGTCACGGACCGCTACGGCAAGGCGCTTGGCAGGGGAACGACACTCTGCGACAGAACGGACCGTGGTGAATCCCCCCGGCTCATGGTTGCCGTCCGGCAGGAGGTCGCCGACGGGCATGAGCCACCGCGTCCCGTGCTGAAGCGGTTCTCCTACGTGGAGCTGAACCCGGACGGCCAGCCAAGGAACCGGGCGGTAGAGGCCCCGTACCTGGACTACGACCCGTTGACCACGGACGAGCTGACCTTGGTGCGCCCGCTGCTCGGTCAGGCGTGGATCACGGACGCGCCGAAATTCGCGCTCTCCTGGGCCGCCGGCACCGACCTGCCCAGGCAGGTGGAAGCGCTGCAGCAGCGTATCTCGGCCGATGTCGCTCGGACCAGGCGGATGGTCAGCCGACGGCTGGACCAGGAGATCAACTACCAGTACCTACGCCTGTCAGAACTGGCCGCCCAGCTCCGTGCGGGCAAGACCGTGCGGCACAGGCCCGAGGCGATCGAACGGCACATCACCGAGCTTGAGCAGCGGCAGTCCCGCCGGACGGCCGAACTAGACCGTGAGGAACACCTGCGCCCGCTGCCACCCATCGTCGCCTCCCTCGCGCTCGTGATCCCGCAAGGACTCCTCGACCGGCTCGCCGGTACCCGTGACCAGCCAATCGGCTACTACACGCGGGACACCAAACGGACCGAACTGCGGGCGGTGGACGCAGTCGTCGCGGCCGAGGTGGCGCTCGGCCGGATTCCCGAGGTGCAGCCGCACAACAACCCGGGCTTCGACATCAGGTCCTGGGACCCGGCGGTCGGCCACTCGGTGTTCATCGAGGTCAAGGGGCGCATCGTGGGGGCGGAGAACTTCACCGTCACGCGGACCGAGGTGGTGCACGGCAAGAACGCCGACCACTATCGCCTTGCCCTGGTTATGGTCGACAATGCATCAGAAGCGGACGATGAGGTACGCTACGTGACCACACCCTTCGACGGGATCGACATCGCCGACGACTTCCGCCTGCACTCCGTCGCCCTGGACTGGGCCGCGTTCTGGCGACTCGGCGGTTCGCCTCGGTGAACACTAGGCGCTAGCGTTGGCAGGTAGCGTAAGCAGGATTTCTACAAACTTTCCACGTGGAAAGTCTGGATTGACGGGAGGCGAGTGCGATGGGCGATGATCAGCCGCGCAAGCTGATCGAGGTCGCACTGCCCCTCACCCAGATCAGCAAGGCTAGCGTCGCCGACAAGAACCGCAAGGTCGGCACGATCAAGAACCTGCACAAGTGGTTCGCCCCGATGCCCACGCCCGCACTTCGTGCACTGATCTTCGCCGCGCTAGTCAACGACCCGGGTGAGGGGCCGGAGCGCGACGAGTTGATCGAATTCATCAAGAAACTCGTCCCTGCAGATGGCTCCACACCTGGCAAGGCAGTGCTCGACGAGGCCAAGAAACTGATCGAGCGCGACAACCCCGAGTTGCCCACGGTTCTCGAGCCGTTCGCCGGCGGCGGTTCCACGGTCGTGGAAGCGCAGCGACTCGGCCTACCAGTAGTCGCCTCCGATCTGAACCCGGTAGCGGTGCTTATCACCAGAGTGCTCGGTGAGTTGTTGCCGCCAATGGCTCATGCTGAATCGGTGTCCACCTCTGCGGCCGGAGATCAGTTGTCCTTCGGGCTGGAAAAGGAGCCATTCGGAGGATTCATCGCCGATCTTAAGTATTACGGCGGACTCGTCCAGGAAGCCGTGCGCAAGAAACTCGGTAACCTGTACCCAGAAATCCCTCAGGGTGATCCAGTCGCGTGGCTGTGGTCTCGTATTGTACCGTGCCCCAACCCGATGTGCGACGCGACCGTGCCGCTCTTCAGTTCTCCAGTGCTAAGCAAGCAGCCTGGGCGCGAGGCGTCGATTGAGGCCGTTGTCGAGGGTAAGGATGTCAGTTTCATCGTGCACAAGGGCACGGACACGGCGGGTCGGTCAACCAAGGTGGCCGGGGCTCGTGCCCGCTTTGAGTGCCTGGTATGCGGGAATCCTCTGGGAGAGAAAGAACTTAAGACTGCTGGCCGAGATGGGACCATGGGCACCCAGCTAATGGCGGTCTGTATTGATCAGCCACTGGGCGTCGGCCGGACCTTCTTGTCGGCCGATGATATATCCGCTCCGTCAATGGTTCCTGAAGTCCCCGATGACCTCAGCGAGATAAAGATCGGCGATAATACACGAGACTTTCGTACGGGGCTTTACGGCCTCGAACGACATATTGACCTCTATACTCCTCGTCAGCTATCCGTCCTTACTGCGTTTTCTGATGAAGTTGCAGAGATCGCCGACCGGGTCCTAGGCGATGGTGGCAGCGAGACTCAGGCAAAGGCGATCGCATCGATGCTTGGCCTGTGCATCGGAAAGCTGGCGCAAGCAAACTCGACGCTTGTCCGCTTCGCTACGCGCAAGGGACCATCACGCCTGATGTCTGCCTTCGGCACGCAAGCGATACCGATGCTATGGGATTTCGCTGAAGCTTACCCATTCGGTGAATCTATTGGTAGTTGGAACACCCAGTTGGCCGCCGTCTCCGCAGTCTTGCCTACGCTACCGCGCGATCCGAAGATTGCGCACGTCGTCCAGGCTGACGCTCGTACGGCTGGCCGATTGGTCCCAGCTGGAAGCGCACTTCTGGTCACCGACCCGCCATACTTCGCGCAGATCAACTACGCTGACCTCTCGGATTACTTCTATCTCTGGTTGCGCCGCGCGATGCGAGGGGCACATCCTGATCTGTTCGCCACGATGGCAACGCCCAAGAAGGCCGAACTCACGGCCAACCCAACCCTCTATAATGGATCCAAGGATGACGCGCGTAAGGGTTTCATCTCCGGCTTTACCGAGGTCTTTACTTCGCTAAAATCGGCTGTGCGTTCAGACTTGCCGTTGGTAGTCGTGTACGCGCACAAACAAGACGAGGAGACGGTGGATGGTGTTACCTCCACTGGCTGGGAATCACTGTTGGAGGCAGTGCTTGCCGCCGACTTGGGTGTGGTACGCACGTGGCCCGTGGAGTCCGCGACGACATCTAAGCAGATTAGCCAGGGAGCGAACGCGCTCTCGACTTACGTAATCCTCATCTGCCGCCCGCGACCCTCGGACCTGCCATCGACCGACCGTCAGGGGTTCTTGAACGCCCTTAACCAAAAGCTGCCCGGCGCGATCAAGGAACTCGGCCACGTACCTGCTGTTGACCTTGCTCAAGCCGCAATCGGCCCCGGCATGGAGGTCTTCTCTGGATTCGCCGAGGTCATCGAATCCAATGGCAACCGCATGCCTGTGGCCACAGCACTGGCGCTGATCAACGAGAAGCTCCAGGAGATCATCTGGGGGCAAGTGGGTACGTTCGACTCAGAGACCCAGGCCGCGATCGACTGGTACGGCGAGCACGACTGGGAGCTGGGTGACTCGGGGAAGGCCGAGCAGATCGTGCAAGGCAAGAACACGACGCTCCCCGGGATGATCCAGGCAGACGTTATTTGGTCCAAGGCTGGAAACACCAGGCTGCTCCGCCCGCATGAGCTGCCCACCGTGGAGATCGCGGGCACGCATTCGTCTCGTCCGACCGTGTGGGTGAGCGCGCTCACCGTGTCCGAACTGCTGGAGAAGGGCCGCCGTAACGCCAGTGTTCAGTACCTCGGCTCGATCCATGACCAAGTGTCGCTCGACGCCATCGTAGACCTGGCCCGGCTAATGTTCACGCTCGGGGAAAAGCGCAAGCGGACCGACGATCAGCTCAGGTTCAATACATTGGTAACCGAAATGCCGGAGCTGGCGAAGGAAGCGCGGTCGTACGCCGATGCGCATCCGACGTTCCAGCCGACGCTGGATGAGGTGACTGGTGATGGCGCTTAACAATAGGGATTGGATGGAGCGTGCCCTCGATCTCACTGCTCACGGGCTCGCGTCATTCGTTGCCAGCCGCCTGCCCGATTACGACGGCCCGCGTGACGCGGTATCCCTGCTGCGGCTTGTTGCCGGTGACGCCACGTTCGCTGACACGCTGCCGGACGGGCAGAAGATCTACATCCGCGAGCTGCTGAGCGCGGCGGCCAGGCTCGCCGACGAGGAAGCGGAGTTTAGCCCCACCGACATCCAGCGGCTGCTCGGCACCGTCATCTTGCTGCTCCAGGCGGTCGATGCGGCGCGGGAGGCCAAGGACGCCGAGGACGCGCTCACGGAGTACGGCCGGCTGGTCGTGCGGTCCAGGCCGCGCCGGCTGGACCGGGCCAGCGTGCTGCTGTCCGGCCCGGATGGCGTTGGGCTCAAGCCGTGGTGGCAGGTGATCAGCCCGCACGCTGACATCCGCGAGGGCAACTTCAACGCCTCGCAGTTCGTCGCCAACCTGTACAACGTGCAGCATGGCAAGGCGACCGATGAATACCTGGTCCCCCGCGAGTTCTTCCGCCGCACCTACCTCACCGAGGGCCTGAAGGACCTTCTGGAGCGGGCGGTCAAGCGAATCAGCGGTGACATGAACGCCGCGCCGGTCATCAACTTGCAGACCAACTTCGGGGGCGGCAAGACCCACTCGATGCTGGCGCTCTACCACATCTTCTCCGGCACGCAGGTCGCCGAGTACCCGCAGGAGATCCGTGACCTGGTCGGCGACGTTGACCTGGATCAGCTCGGCAAGCGGGTACGGCGGGTGGTGATTCAGGGCCAGGACCTGCCACCGGAGGAAGGTACCGACCACGACGGCACGCACGTGAACACGATGTGGGGCGAGATCGCCTGGCAGCTCGGTGGGCGGGCCGCATTCGACCAGCTCACCAGAGCGGACGAAACCGGAACCAATCCCGGCCGCGTCGTGCTTGAGGGGATCATCCGCGACAACGCGCCCTGCCTGATCCTGATTGACGAGTGGGTGGCCTACGCGCGGCAACTCTACGGGACCAAGCTGAAGGCCGGCACGTTCGACGCGCACTTCACGTTCGCGCAGGTACTCATGGACGCGGTATCCGCCGTCCCCGGTGCGATGCTGGCGGTTACGGTGCCAGCCTCGGACAACGAGGTCGGCGGCACCAACGGCCAGGAAGCCCTGCGCAAGCTGGAGGGAATCGTGCACCGGGTCGGTGACCCGTGGAAGGCGGCCACCGCCAAGGAGTCCTTCGAGATCGTCCGGCGGCGCCTGTTCGAGGAGGTGGACGCGGCCGGACAGGCGGAGATCAACGCGATCACCCGTCGGTTCGCCGCGTTTTACGCAGAGCACCGCAGTGAGTTCCCGTCCGAGGCCGGGCGGGCGGACTACGAGGACGACCTGCGTGCCTCCTACCCGATCCATCCCGAACTGTTCCAGCGGCTGTATGACGACTGGTCCACGCTTGAGCGTTTCCAGCGCACCCGCGGCGTGCTGAGCCTGCTGTCCACCGTGATCCAGGTGCTGTGGGATGTTAAGGACCCTGGCCCGATGATCATGCCGGCCACGCTGCCGCTCAACACTCCGGGGGTGGGCGACAAGCTCGGCCAGTACCTGGAAGACCGTTGGGAGTCTGTCATCAGTAAGGACGTCGCGGGCCGCGACTCCACGCCAGCGCTGATCGACAGAGAGCGCCAGCTCTATGGACGGCACTCGGTGACCGAGCGGCTGGCTCGGACCATCTTCATCGGCTCCGCCGCCACAGTGAGATCGGCGAACAAGGGCATCGAGAAGAAGCGGATCTGGCTCGGCACGGCGGTGCCCGGCGACATAACGGGCAACTTCGACTCAGCGTTGCACCTGCTTACGGAGCGGGCCACGTACCTGTACACCGAGGGCGACCGGTATTGGTATGACGTGGCCCAGTCGGTGACCAAGACCGTCAGGGACTATGCAGACGGGCTGCGCGGCGAGCCGGAGCGGGTCTACCAGGAGATCGCGACCCGGCTTCAGATCAAGGCGGACCGCGGCCGGTCCGCCTTCGCCGGAGTGCTGTGCTGCCCGACGGCGAGCGCCGTGATCGGTGACGATGACCGGGTGCGGCTAATCATCCTGCACCCCGAGGACACCCATAAGCGGGACGACGAGAATTCCGCAGCGCTAGAGTTCGCGCGCGATGCCCTCCGTAACCATGGGAACGTCGCGCGCAAACACCCGAACATGCTGGTCTTCCTCGCGGCCGATGGCGAGAAGATGACCGACGTGATAAGCGCCGCCCGGGACTTCATGGCCTGGCGGCACGTCAGCCAGAACGTCGGCGACATGGGTCTATCTGGATCCGAGGAGCGAAACGTCGGTGAGCGGCACAGGCGGGCTACCACGCTCTTCGATCAACTCCTAGACGAGGCCTACTGCTGGACGCTCGTACCCGACCAGCCGGACGGCAGCAAGGCACCCGTGCTGACCGCGATCTGGACCTCAAGCGCCTCGCTGGGCATGATTGAGCGGGTGAGCGAGCGGCTCATCAGAGACGGCAAGCTTGCCATCCAGCAGGCCCCGGCGAACATCAGGCTGGTGCTGCGGCAGAAGCTCTCTCGGGTGTGGGAGGAGAAGGGCTCGATCAGCGTCGGCGAGCTCTGGGGCCTTTACACCAAGTACACGTTCATGCCCCGGCTGCGGGACCGGTCGGTGCTTGTCAACGGAATTCGCCAGGTACTCGACCTGGGAAGCTGGGAGTCGAGCGGGTTCGCGCTGGCCACCTCGGTCGACGGTGGTCACTTCGAGGGGCTTGCCATCCCCGGGACAAGGACCGGCTTCGGCGAGGTCAACGACGCGACGCTGCTCGTGGTGCCGGAGCGAGCGCTCGCCCAGTTGCCGCCCCTGCCACCGACCCAGGCAGAAGCGACAGAAATCAGACCTCCCGTTGATGGTGGTCCGGCCAGCACGGAGTCCGGGACGGCTGGGACAAATACCACGCCCCCGTTCGGACGAAAAGATCTTCCTTCGCATTTCTACGGGCTGCTCAAGATAGGCGGCGAGCGGTATGGGAAGGCGTTTAAGGACCTCCAGCTTGAGATCCTGCCGCACCTGGACGACCCGGACACCGAGCTGGAGATCACCGTCGAGATCCGGGCGCGGCGCGTCGGCGGATTCACCGCAGATAAGCAGCGGATCGTGACCGAGAACGCCCGGGTGCTCAAGTTCGAGCCGGCTGACTTCGAGAGCTGACTCTAGACGTCGGTGGGGTGCACCCGCGCCCAGAGGTCCGGGTACGCGTAGTAGCTGCTTGCGTCCCGATGCGGCGCGTTTTCCGCAAGCCACTGCGTCAGGTCGTACCAGTCGCTGAAACATTCCGCGAAGGTCGCCTCAGACCGGTCGAAGAACTCGACCATCAGCGGTGGCATCCTAGTCGCCATCCTGATCTGCGTATTCTCCTTGACACTGGCGATGATTGTGCGGACCTGGTCCGCGGTCATCACCGGGGCCAACGGGAGCACGAGGATCTCCATGTTGCGTTCCGCGCTTCGGTACGCGGCTGAGTCATGGAACGTCTCGACAGCCGTCTGGACGAACCGCAAGCCAGGCGACTGGCCGATGACCTCGCCAAGCTGGCGGGTATCTAGCTCCGGTAGACGCGCATCCACGAGCTTCTGCGCCTCGTCAGTGAGCGGGCAGGCGAAGATGCCGTGCTCGACGAGTTGCTGCGCATCGGCACTCCGGAGCACCTCGTAGACCTTGGCATGTGATGACTCGGGAAGCGCGTGCCAGGCGTCCGGCAGGTCGCCCAGGTTCGAGGTGAAGCGCAGCAGCTCATTCACCGACAGTCCGGTGCTTTCCTCCCGCTTCGTGATCACGGCGGACAACGCCTCCGATAGCAGCGGCGGCGCGATTAGTTCCAGAGCGTGTGCAGACAGGGTGCAGCGGCGCACGATTTTCGTGTTGAGTTCCGCGCCGTCCGCGGGAGCGTCGTACAGGCAGCCCTTGACGATCAGTTCGGCCAGACTACGGCGGAGCGAGATCTTGCCTGGCCCGAAAAACCGGTCGCGCAGGTACGGGGCCAGCGTTTCCAGCGACTCGGGGAAGTAGACCTCGATGATGTCGTCCTGGAATCGCTTGACTGCGCGCTTGCCCGGAGTCGGCCCCTTCGATAGCACTGCGTCCGTGGCGGTGGCGAGGTGCAGCCGGACCAGTTCCGGCGTGGGCGCGAAGATCTCGCTTGACCGGACGAACGCCGGGTGGGCGCACATGTTGCGGTCGTGATGCAGTCGGTTTAGCTCAAGGAGTTCCCGGTTATCGATGAACTCGTACGTCTCGTGCGCCTCCTTGAGCAGCCCGCGCTCGATTTCCTGGAGCACGCTCGTCCTGTCGGCGGCGACGGCGCTGTCCAGGCCACGGACGAAGTCCCGTGCAGCTCCGTCTCCGTCGTCGGCAAGCTGCCGGATCTTGCGGATCACGTCATAGGCGACCGAAGTCCAAGCCGCCATGATTGCGGACCGGAACGCGCCTGCGTGGTACGCGCGGACCGCTTCCTCAAGGTAACCCCGCGACTCGCGGTCGCGAACCTCGTTGAGGAGATCCTCAAGCGCGCGCATCGTGTTCCTCCCGCCACAACCTTCCGGTACGGAGGTTACCCGTCGTATCCGCCAAGCGTTGCGCATTCGGGAGGCGAAACCCAGCCTTCGCCGTTCATGATGGGAGTTGAAGGGGACACCACAAGCTTTCTGGTTCGGAACACAGCGCTGGCAGCGTCCGCACAACACAGATCTACCCCTACGCCCGCCCGTGCGGGCGCTGTAGGTCCACAACAGTCGCGTCACCCCTGCCCACCTGCGGCGGGCGGCTGCGTTCCGTCTTAAGCGCGTTCCTGACCTCACCCCCTCAAAGAGCAAGGGGCCGAGGTCAGGAACAAGACTCCACTCCGCAAGTCAAAATCAAGAGCAAAGT
>Ga0066797_1000456_pt1 | contig 12436 bp, 10 predicted proteins | sample PersoiDNA2013193_FD_76335 | JGI IMG/M metagenome (GOLD analysis project Ga0066797, IMG submission 76335) | Permafrost soil microbial communities from the Arctic, to analyse light accelerated degradation of dissolved organic matter (DOM) -... | ecosystem: Environmental > Terrestrial > Soil >... | reverse complement strand
CTACCGTTTGCGCCACTTGACGACACTTTAGGCATGTTCGTACTCCTGATTTTAGCCTGACTCCAGACTACCCGTTATGCCCTCTGAACTGGGCATACATCAATTATCAGGCTTATTGCGCATTTGGCAGAATCAGAATCAGTAAGTCGGCCCGAGCTCGGCGCGGAGCCAGGCTGTGTCGACCGGCTGTCCGCCGCGCGCGGCGGACAGAGCGGACTGATACTCAAGTTGGCGCAGCAGCCCCTCCAGGCGCAGCCGGTCCGCCTGATCGCCTCCGGCCGCGTGCCGCGGGGTGTGGAAGTCCAGCACGGCCACCGCCTGACCGAGCCAGTCTTCCGCCCACTGCCGCGCCGTCACGCCGTCACCAGGCACCGGTCCCCACGCGAAGTCCATCGACGGCTGGGAACGGGACTCTTCTGTCAGCTTCGGCGCGGCGCCGCTCTCCTTAAGGATCGCCAGCAGCCGCTTCAACCGGGCCTGCGAGTTCACCCGGACCCGGACCCGTCCAGGCTCCGGCGTCAGGCGGCCGCGCACGACGCGCTCTTCCTCATCATCGTCTGGGCCCGTCACGTGCGCGGATCCGTCGTCGTGGAAGCGCAGCACGACAGGCTCGCCGGAGCGATCGACGGCCGGCTCGCCCCACCAGACGAACTGGCCGTCCTCGCCATCCTCTTCCTCCCCGAAGTCCGAACGCTCGAACAGCCGCTCCGTCACGTCCCCGTCGACCTCGACCACCGCGTCGACGAGGACCATGGGCTCGCCGTCGGTGTTCTGCAGCAGCACCCGTTCCGCGCGCTTCAGCCAGACCCAGGATGCCAGCCGGGGCGCGAGCCGGGCGATGACCGGGCTGGAGAAATCCCCGAACTCCGGCTCCGGTTCCTCACCGGTCTCCCAGCGCACGCAGTACGGCTCGGCCTGCCCGAACCGGACCTGCTCCATCGCGGGCGCCTGGGGACCCGGCGCGCCCGTTACCGTGTGCAGCAGGTGCCAGACCGCGTCTTCGGCGTACTCCGCGACCGCGTCACCTTCTACCGGGCTGAGCCAGATCCCGGCCCGGGTGGCGCGCCAGATGCCATCCGCCGGCGTCAGCGCGCCCAGCCACGCCGACCACGGCGGCGCGCCGTCGATCACCTCCGCCGGAAACTGGGCGTACCGCTGCGTTCCAGACACCAGATCGGTGCACCATACGCCGGGCGACGGCGACGGGTCCGCCAGCTGCCAGACCCCGTAGCGTATGTGCTGGTCCCGCTCGGCCGCCCGGGCCGCAAGTTCGGCCGCCGTCTCCAGGGCCGCCGCGAACGCGCGCAGCGGAGTGTCCTCGTCCCCGTCTGCCGCCTCGCTGGTGAAGAGGAAGTTGATCGCCACCTCGGCCAGCAACGCGTCGGTCGCATCCCGCTCGGCGGGCCGCCAGCGGTCTCTCCTCGGGTCGGCTCGCTCCTCCTCCATCCATTTGCGGATGATCGCGCCCCACTGGGTCCGCTCCGCGAACTCACCGACCGCGTGGTCCAGGGCGTCGGCGCCCGAACGGTCGCCGTACCGCTCCAGGGCGGCCGTCTCCAGTTCGCCGGGCTCGGCCTGGACGTACGCCTTTGCCAGCGCGCGTGCGTAGATGCTCGCCGCCAGCTCGTCATCGGGATGCTCCCGCAGGTACAGCCCGATCAGCTCGCATGTCTCGCCCGGGTGGTCCCGGCCCGTGGCCGAGCCGATCACCGCGATCCGCTGCCCGGGATCGCCTGAGGCGTCCGCGCGGGCAAGCAACTCGCGTGCGTAGTCGTGCTCGGCGTCCTCGTCCCCCGCGAGGTGCGCCGCCAGCGCCGCGACCGCGAGCGCGCCTATGCCGGGCGGTTCCGGCGCGGTGCCTTCAAGCAGCAGCCGTGCGGTCTCGGTGATCTCCTCCGCCGGAACGCCCAGCGACATCCGCAGACGCATCATGCCGGCGGCGAGTACCCGGTCCGGGAACTCGGCGGCGAGGATCCCGGCCACGTCAGCGGGGCTGACCGACGGATCGTTCAGCTGCTCGAAGTGTCCGGCTGACTGCCGTTCCCGCTCGGCCCTGGTGCGCCGCCGCTCCTGCTCGGCGCGCCCGACGGCGGCCTTGTCACGGTCCTGCTTCTTGCGGCGATTGCTCTTAACCATGGTCGTCCTTCCGCTTTCGACGGAAACAGGCTACTGACGCCGACACGCCTCAAAACCAAACCCATCATCCGGAACGGTTCCGAGGTATCTCCCCCACTTCCCCGATTCTGCAGTCATGCCGCGAAAACGGGCACGAACGGCCTCGCTCGCCCGCGCCCGGTCCCGCGCCACCCAGCGGTCACCGGGCCGGCGCGCACGCTGTTTGAGGGCGAGGGCGAGGGCGAGGGCGAGGGCGAGGGCGAGGGCACAGCGCACGGGTCAGCGTCGTGAGCCCCCGGTACAGGGGTACCGGGAAACGGCGGGAAACGGCCTCGGTTGGCGCACGCAAAACCGCAGTTCACAGGCCCGGGTCCCGGCAGGTTCCCGTTTTGGGGCCGTTTCGCGCTAGCCTTGCAGGAGGTTGGCGCGATGCCCCACAAAACCGCAGGTCAGAGGCGCCAAAAATCGGCATCCGTCGCTAACCCCCGCCCGACACCAGGGCATAGAGACCTTGACGCTGGTTGGCCGTGCCGTGCCGAGCGCTGCGTCGCAACCTCCCGCTCGACGGGCCAAATGCGCTAATGGGCCGGCAAGAGCGAGCCCAAAAGCGCGCTTGGCACACTGGTCGGCCGGTTAGGCGCGGGCAGGGAGGGCCACGATGGGGAGTGCTGGGCGGTTGTTCCCGCGTGTGATCGCGCCTCGGAGGTCAGCGATGACGGTGGGGGACTTCTGCTTTAGCGTGCTCGGCAGGAAGTGCAGCAGGTTGATGCCGTACGCCGCCAGGTGGTTATGCCGCATCGTGGTCCGCTCGTAGTCCTCCGGACTCAGGTGGTACTGGCGCGAGTCGACCTCCGCGACGACTCCTGCCCTCTGCCACCAGGCGTCGACGATGCCGAGGAAGGTGCCATCGGCCGCGTACAGCGAGGGGTTGTATATCGGCTGCTCCAGGTCCGACCTGTCGATCAGTTCCTTGAGATCGGACTCGGCCGCGGAACGGATGCCGTCGCCGACCTCGCCGATGGCGATCCGGAGCGCGCGTGACCCAGTCGATGGTCCCTTGTCCAGTTCACTGATCAGCGAGGCGAGATCGCAGCGGCCGCGTTGGATCGCCTCGGCGACCACCGCCCGCACATCGCTGAGCCTGCCCATGCCGCGAGCCGTGTCAGCCACCGCGCGGGAGGGAGGCGCGAACCGGATCTGGCCGGTGGAGTAGAACGACTCCGGCATGCGGGAGGTGCGGATGATCCGCACGAAGCCGGTACTCTGCACTCGCACGCCCCGTGGCACCAGTACGTCGACCTCGTTCAGCCCCGCGCAGCGCAGATGATGCCGCCGGACCGCGACCGCTCCGGTGATCACGCTCCCCGGGCCGGCGTGCAGTAGAGCCGTCATGGCCCGCTGGTCAGGAGTCATGTCGCCGGTCGTCGTCGCATAGACGCCCGGCATGATCTTCCGCCACGGTCCGCCCTGCCTGAGCAGGTACCCAACGGCACTGCGGCTGAGCTTGCAGTCGAGCGCTTGGCCCCGGCTGACCACGCCGAACTGCTCGCAGACGATCCGGCCAAGCCGATCACTGTCGTAGGCGGATTTCGTAGGCATAGCAACACTCTGTCACCACCCTCTGACAAAACCGCCACCTCGCGCATGCCTACCGGCGGCCCCCACGCCGCCCCCAACGAGCCAAGCGCGCCTTCGGGCCGCCAAGAGTGAGCCCAAACACGCACTTGGCACACCGGACGACCAGTCTGCCGAAGGCCCCGATACAGCGGTCCGGGAAGCAGCCGGAAACCGCCTCGGTTGGCGCACGCAAACCCGCAGGTCAGAGGCCCGCGTCTTGACGGGTGCCCGTTTTGGGGCCGTTTCGCGGTACTCTTGCCAGGAGGTTGGCGCGATGCTCCGCGAAACCGCAGGTCAGAGGTGTCAAAAATCGGCATCCGTCGCTAACCCCCCGCCCGACATCGAGGGCATAGAAACAGGCCGAGCAGGTTCGCCGGCGGCTCGGCAAGCAGGTCGCTAACCCCCGCCCGACATCGAGGGCATGCTGCGCCGGTGCCGACGGGATCGTCGAGGCGCTGGGATCGCGGTGCAGCCGGGGAATTGGCTCCGCTGGCCCGGTTTGCTGAGTACCGTTGACGTATTCGTCGTGTTACACGGCGACGGGGCCGTTTGAACGGGTCTGGCTTTTTGCCAGGGGGTGCCTGGATGGTCACGTTTGTTAATCCGTATACGTTTGTCCCGCTTGTCAATTCGCCTGGGCGGAATCGGCCCGCTGGGCATGCCGCGATGGGGGAAGATCGGTTTTCCGGTGTTCTTGAGGTCACTGTCGGGTAGCCCCGGGGTGAGATTCCCCGGGGCTACCCGACAGTCGACACCGAGGGCATAGAAACACTCTTCGGACGATCCGCCCCATGCTGAGTCCGGCCGCTAACCCCTGCTTGACATCGAGGAAGCGTCGGCCGTGTGTGGGCTAGGTCACCGACCAGCGGCTGTTTTCGTGAAGTGAAACTGTCGGGACGGCTGCGAGTCTGCGCTGGTTGTGCCGAGAGCGACGATGGCGTACAATTTCTTGTACGCAGCGCATCGGCGGGTGTGGGAGGGTTGACAGATGAAGACCATGACGTATTCGGAGTCCCGTGCGCATTACGCCGAGACGCTCGACGCCGTGGTTGACGACCGCGAGGAGGTCGTCATCACGCGCGCCGGGCATGAGCCGGTGGTGATTGTCGCGCTGTCGGAATACGAGTCCCTCAGGGAATCCGCCTACCTGCTCCGCAGTCCGGAGAACGCGCGGCGCCTGCTTGCCTCCATCGACAGGCTGGAGCACGGCGGCGGCATTGAACGCGACCTGCTGGAGTGAAGCTCGTCTGGGATGAGTCCGCTTGGGCGGACTACGTCTGGTGGCAGGCCCAGGACCGCAAGATCCTCAAGCGAATCAACGCGCTGATCACCGACATCCAACGGAACGGCAACGAGGGAATCGGCAAGCCCGAGCCTCTCAAGCACGGCTTCCAAGGCTACTGGTCACGCCGCGTTACCGACGAGCACCGTCTCGTCTACAAGATCGCCGAGGACGAGATCCGCATCGCCGCCTGCCGCTATCACTACGAACGCTGACCCCTGTCGGTTGGCGCATGATCACCCCGGCACGCTTCCACCACGTCGAGCCGAGGCCGGAACCCGGGCCAACCTCGCCAGCCCGCCCGGCGATGCCAGAGCGAGGACATAGGCAGCAGCATGAGCCGGTCGCTGAGCGCCAGGCCAGTCGACCGATGGTTAAGCCCACTTCCGGATACCGGTGCCTACGAGGTCGGCCTGCCCAACCAGGGCATCGCGATCCTCTATGAGATCCTGAACATGCTTCACCTGACCTCCGGCATCCGGATCGGTGTTGCCGCGAGCAGGGTGTCGCAGAAGCTGAGCACCGCCAGTTGACAGTCTGCGGCTGCCGTCGCCGCGTCCGTTTCTGGGTGGTCGACGGCGACCTGGGCCATATAAGCGAGTGTTCCCTGCGCCTGCGACCATCGCAGTTCGCGCGCAAGTCGGCAAGGACGCTGTCAAGCGAGCCCAGGGAAGAGCCGAAGACTTGCTGGACGCGACGTGCTGCGGACGCCGCGTCGCCGAGGTCATTGTGCAATAGCACGAACGCGATGTCGTACCAGTCCTTCGGCTTGCGTCGACTGCGCGCGGCAGCGGTCTTGGCATGAGAAACCCAGCTAGTCCGGTGACGTTCAGCGTGACCTGCCGTGCTACGCCCTCGTCGATCGCGGCGAGTGTGCGCACCTCGATGTCGCGGGTCGCGAGGCCAGTACCGCGCAGGTTTACCGCGCCGAGCGCCGCGCAGCCATCAAATTGGATGATGGTTTCCGCGGGGTGCGCTTCCAAGTCAGCGAGCAGTTCGAACTTGATGACCGCCTGCGGTCCGGACAGCGATTTCCAGCGCCAGATGTTGCGTTCATCCGGCGTGAATTCCGCCAATCGCAAGGACTGTTCCAAGCGCACAGCGTTGACACTTCCGCTGCTGATCTCCAGATTTACCTGGACATCCACATCAGTGGTACCAGCATGGCGCATTCCTGAACCGGCACACAGCAGCGACGGCACGAGTCCGCCGAGCAGAACGAACTCCGGGTGCCCGCCATAATGGTGGACGACTCTGACCAGGGCAAGTTCAGCGGCCTTCCGCGCCGCCATCGATCGCGGTGGCTCGATCTCGGGCACGCGACATCTCCTCGCGCAGGTGCTCGGCGGCGTCTTCGCCTCTTACCCCCACGATACGAAGATCCGCATAAGCGCGCGGCCATAGCACGGAAAATAGCCCAGGTTTAATCTCCTCCGCCATCATCTGCCCAGCCGGTGTAGGAAATGGCCGCAACAAAATGCGCCCGCCTTCCATTTCCCTCAATCCGGCTATTTCGGCAGATTTCCGCAAATCGCCGATCGTGCGGCCGCCAACGTAAAGCTCCAACGGCGCAGGCTCGGCAAGTACCGGTGCCAGAACGTCGGCCGCGAGCGCGCTAGTCACCGCCCAGGGGATACCCGAGCCACCCCAACGCTCACCCGCACTGACCGCCTCCAACAGCGGGTCCCGCCAGATTGCCCCAACGCGAAGCGCGGTCGCCGACCGCAACCGCCCGGATGCCGAGGCATAGGCGTCAAGCAGTCCCTCAGCGTCGCCGACGTAACGGCCGGACAGTCGCCCGCGTGCCGCCGAAGCCGACAGAAACCCGCTGCGGTCTAGAAACCTCAGCGCCCCCACGACCGTACTGGCTGCGAGCCCAGTCCGCCCGGTGACCGCGGTGGCGGTAGCCGGGCAACCTGTCAGCAATGCCTCGCAGACGGCGAGGGTGGCGGGCCGCCACTCGGGATCACCGGCTCTGCGGGGCGGCGCGGTGCCGCTGCGGGAAATAAGGAGCAGCCCGTCGCTGATCTCCGCTGCGCCGGTTTCGTCCAGCCATCCGGTACCGCGTTGGCCCGCCAAGTGCCGTGCCCCCGGTGACAGTAGCGGCGCCGCGATGACGTCTGGCGTGGGCTCGTGAGAAAGCGCCTCCCGTACCTGCCGAGGCCAGCCAATCGGAACCCAGCGAATCCGCAACCGCCGTCCGGCCAGCTCGACGACGGTATCGCGATCAAGCCGTTCCGCCACTCGAACGCGCGCGCCAGCAGGCAGCACCGCCTCAAGCGCGCTCATCGCCCGGTTATCTGCCACGCCCTCATAATACCTTGACGTTCGACTATACCTCACTAATCTAGTGAGGTATTTCCTCAGACGATCTATCTTGGCGGTTGCCGTAAGCGCGAGAACACCAGAGCCAATGCAGGCCACATGGAGCGAGATCGCGGTCCTGAGCGTGCGCCGGATGAGTCGCGGTGCATGATGTGGTGTATGAAGCGGACGAACAGCTATCTCGCCGAAGGTCAGGCCGCCGCGCTGGACCGGGTTGCGCAGGCGGAGGGTGTTTCCAGAGCTGAGCTGATCCGCGAGCTGATCGACCGGGCGATCGGCGGGTCCCCCGGCGCCGATCTCGCCGCCGATCTCGCCGCGATTGACGGGTCTTTCGGGATCCTTGCCGGGGATGAGCCGTTTGCCCGTGCACGGGACGAGCGCATGGATTACCTGGACCGACTGGCCGGCGCGTGATCCTGGTCGACAGCGACGTGCTGCGGGCCGCTTAACCGGTTGGCTGCGCTGGCTCGGTCCAGCCACTCGGATAGGAGCGTGCGCTCGGCGTCGCTGAGGGTCGTGAGGTCCGGCACGACGGTGCGGAACGTGACGGCGGCCGCGGTCGTGCTCTCCTCGGGGCTGGTTCGAGCCGGGTGCAGGGTATACATCACGGCTCGCAAGAAGGACGAGTGCGACGCCAAGGCCGCCGAGCTGTCAGCATTCGGCGAGTGCATCTCGGCGCCGGCGAACCTGGCCGTGCCAGGCGGCGTCGATCAGCTCATGCACGTCGTTGAAGCCCGCGAGGAGAAGCTGCACGTCCTGGTGAACAACGCGGGGGCGACCTGGGGCGCGCCGGTCGACGAGTACCCACTCGAAGCGTTCGACAAACTCTGGAACATCAACGTCAAGGCCATGTTCGAACTGACCGTCCGATGCCTCCCGCTGCTGCGGGCGGCGGCCAGCGCCGCCGATCCTGGCCGCGTCGTCAACATCGGGTCGATCGACGGGCTGACGATTCCCGCTACGGAGAACTACGCCTACAGCACGACCAAGGCCGGCGTGCACATGCTCACCAGGCACCTCGCGCATCAGCTCGCCGGAGACCCGATCACGGTGAACGCGCTGGCACCCGGCCCGTTCGACAGCAAGATGATGGCGTTCGTCCTTGATGACCCCGACAGCCGGGCCATGGTGGCGGGCCGCATCCCGCTTGGCCGCATCGGAGAGCCCGACGACATGGCCGGGGCTGTGATCTACCTGTCCTCGCGCGCGGGCCGGTACGTCACCGGCACGGTGATCCCCATTGATGGCGGCGCCACCTTCGCACGCCGCTAGCAGCGCGGCCCGGCGCAACGGCAACGAGGGAATCGGCAACCCTAGCCCCTCAGGCACGGCTTCCAGGGCTACCGGTCGCGCCGCATCACCTACCAGCACCGTCCTGTCTGCAAGATCGCCGAGGACGAGATCCGCATCGCCCCCTGCCGCTACAACTACGAACGCAGATCCTGCAAGGCGTGGTCCCGCGAGAATTGAGGCGCCACGGCCTTTAGAAGTACGGTTATAAGAACCGCACTTCTAAAGGATGCCTGACACCGAGAGCTGGTTCGCCTTCTGCCGGCAGGTCGTTAGCCATGTTCTCCCGGCCGGAGCGAGGGCTTACCCCGTCGGGCCGCCCTGGTGGTGTCAGAGGGTGGACATTGGGAGCAGAGTGAGCCGGTCACCGGGGGGACAGGCTGTTGCTGTCGAGGTAGAGCACGATCACGGCAACGAAACGTTCGCCCGGCTTGTCGCGCAGCCCAAGATCATCTATTCGAACCGTGTGTCGTTTCTGTCGCCAGGACAACGGAAGCGACGCACGCGTATTCGATCTTATTGCTTTTATGGTGAAATTTCGGGCGCGGTTGACCAGATGACGCAGGGGGGCGGGCGCGCGCCCAGCTTAACGTCATTGGGCTGGTGACCATGACCCCACTAGTAGCTCCCGCCCCGCCGTCCTGCCCTGGCCACGAGCCCCGCCGCCCCCGCCATCCCGGCAAGTCGGACATATCCCGATTTAACAGGCTGGCTTGGCATGGAATATGACTAGAATGATGAATCATGCGCTTCGGACTTTTCGTGCCACAGGGCTGGCGGCTTGACCTGGCGGGCATCAACCCCGCTGAGCACTGGGAGACCATGCTCGGCGTGGCCCGCGCGGCGGAGGACGGGCCGTTCGACTCCATCTGGGTGTACGACCACTTCCACACGGTGCCGGTGCCCACGCAGGAGGCCACGCACGAGGCGTGGACGCTGATGGCGGCTTTCGCGGCGGCCACCAGCCGGGTGAAGCTCGGGCAGATGTGCACCTGCATGGCCTACCGCAACCCCGCCTACCTCGCCAAGGTCGCGGCGACCGTGGACGTGATCTCCGGCGGCCGCGCGCAGCTGGGCATCGGCGCCGGCTGGTACGAGCACGAATGGCGCGCCTACGGCTACGGTTTCCCCGGCGCGGGCGAACGGCTGGCCATGCTAGACGAGGGCGTCCAGATCATGCGCCAGCTCTGGACGACCGGCACCGCCACCCTCGACGGCAAGCACTATCAGGTCAGCGGCGCCATCTGTCAGCCGCTGCCGCTCCAGGGCGGCGGCGTCCCGATCTGGATCGCCGGCGGCGGCGAGAAGAAGACCCTCCGGATTGCCGCACAGTACGCGCAGTACACCAACTTCGACGGCACCCCCGAGGTCTTCAAGCGCAAGTCGGAAATCCTGGAAGCGCACTGCCGCGACGTCGGCACGGACTTCGGCGCGATCGTCCGGTCGGCCAACTACAACGTGATCATCGGCGAGACCGACAAGGACGTGCAGGACCGGCTGGCCTGGATGCGCGCGCACCTCGTAAAGTACGTACCGGCCGAAGTGGCAGACACCCAGGTCCGCAACCTAGCCGACGGCCCCCTGGTCGGCACGCCCGAGCAGATCGCCGAGCGTCTCAGCCAGCTCAGCCAGCTGGGCATGACCTACGCGATCATCAACCTCCCCGAAGTGGCCTACGACCGCTCCGGCCTCACCCTCTTCACGGAAAAGGTCGCCTCCGACCTCGCCGCCGACTGACATGCGAGGGGCAGCGGCCGGGCGGCAGTCGCCCCGGTCCGTTCCATGGCATGGGTATTCTCGGACACATGCCTGTCGAATCGGTCTTCCCACAGCTTGAGCCACTGCTGCCGCTGATACGCAAGCCGGTGCAGTATGTCGGCGGTGAGGTGAATTCCACGGTTAAGGAGTGGGACGAGACCGATGTCCGGTGGGCGCTGTTCTTCCCGGACGCGTACGAGGTCGGGGCGCCCAACCAGGGCATCGCGATCCTCTACGAGGTGCTGAACGAGCAGCCCGGCGTGCTCGCCGAGCGTACCTACAGCGTCTGGCCCGACATGGAAAAGCTCATGCGCGAGCGCGGCATCGGCCAGTTCACCGTCGACGCGCACCGCCCCGTCGCCGCCTTCGACGTGCTTGGCGTGAGCTTCTCCACCGAGCTCGGCTACACGAACCTGCTCACCGCTCTCGATCTAGCGAAAATTCCAATTCTTTCCTCTGAACGGACCGTGGCGCATCCCCTCGTCATAGCCGGAGGCCACGCAGCGTTCAATCCGGAACCGGTGGCGGACTTTCTCGACGCGGTGATTCTCGGCGACGGCGAGCAGGCCGTGCTGATGGTTACCTCGCTGATCCGCGAGTGGAAGCGGGCCGGGTGCCCGGGCGGCAGGGACGGGCTGCTGCTCTCGCTCGCCGCGACCGGCAGCATCTACGTGCCGAGCCTGTACACCGTCGGCTACCTGGCCGATGGCCAGATCGAGCGGGTGGCACCGAACCGGCCAGGCGTGCCCGCGTCGGTGCGCAAGCACACGCTGCTCGACCTCGACGCGTGGCCGTACCCGAAGGCGCCGATCGTCCCGGTCGCGGAGACCGTGCACGAGCGGTTCAGCGTGGAGATCTTCCGCGGCTGCACCAGGGGCTGCCGGTTCTGCCAGGCCGGGATGATCACCAGGCCGGTCCGCGAGCGGTCGATCACCACGGTCGGGAAGATGGTCGCCGCCGGGCTCGGGGCGACCGGGTTCTCCGAGGTCGGGCTGCTCTCGCTGTCGAGCGCCGACCACAGCGAGATCAACGAGATCGCGATCGACCTCGCCGACTGCTACGAGGGGACGAACGTCGGGCTCTCGCTGCCGTCTACCCGGGTGGACGCGTTCAACGTGACGCTCGCCGACGAGCTGTCACGGAACGGGAAGCGGTCAGGCCTGACGTTCGCGCCCGAGGGCGGCTCGGAGCGGATGCGCAAGGTGATCAACAAGATGGTCACCGAGGAAGACCTGATCCGGACGGTGTCCACCGCTTACTCCTCCGGGTGGCGGCAGGTGAAGCTGTACTTCATGTGCGGCCTGCCAACCGAGACCGACGAGGACGTGCTGGCGATCGCCGACCTCGCCCGGAAGGTAATCGCGGCGGGGCGCGTGGCCTCCGGGCACAAGGACATCCGCTGCACGGTGTCGATCGGCGGGTTCGTGCCGAAGCCGCACACTCCGTTCCAGTGGGCCGCGCAGTGCCCGGCCGAGGTGGTGGACGCGCGGCTGCGGGCGCTCGGGGCCGCGATGCGCGCCGACAAGAAGTACGGCAAGTCGATCGGCTTCCGGTATCACGAGGGCACGCCGTCCATGGTGGAGGGGCTGCTTTCCCGCGGTGACCGGCGGGTTGGCCAGGTGATCCTCGCCGCCTGGCGGGGCGGCGCGCGGTTCGACGGGTGGGGTGAGTACTTCTCTTATCCGCGGTGGCAGGCCGCCTGCGAGGAAGCCCTGGCCGGGTCTGGCGTGGATCTTGACTGGTACACTACGCGTGAGCGCGACTACGGTGAGGTACTGCCGTGGGATCACCTGGATTCAGGCCTGGACAGGGACTGGCTCTGGCAGGACTGGGAGTCATCCGTGGCACAAGAGGGTGCCGGCGAGGTAGAGGACTGCCGGTGGACCCCGTGCTACGAGTGTGGAGTGTGCCCATCGATGGGTACAGAGATACAGACGGGTCCAACAGGAGACCGACTGGACGGAAGGCGCTTGCTTCCCGTGCTAGCGACTAACGGGAGATGAGCGTGAGCGCGGAACCGAACTCTGGGGGGCTTGTCCCCCCCAGGGG
>Ga0066797_1000455_pt1 | contig 12443 bp, 7 predicted proteins | sample PersoiDNA2013193_FD_76335 | JGI IMG/M metagenome (GOLD analysis project Ga0066797, IMG submission 76335) | Permafrost soil microbial communities from the Arctic, to analyse light accelerated degradation of dissolved organic matter (DOM) -... | ecosystem: Environmental > Terrestrial > Soil >... | reverse complement strand
GGGTTGTACCCGCGCCCTTTTCCGATCCGCGCCCATGGCTAGGACGCAAGATCGCTTACCGAGTGATAATAGGGCTAGCAGCATGTGATTTAGATACTTTCCGGATGCTCGTTGGCGAGTCCGCCGCAATCGGATCAGACCGCGCGGAGCGCGGCAAGCCGAGCCTGCGTCGGTGGACGGCTCTGCCCGCGTCCGCGAGCTGCTGCCTGGACCGAGACGGCCGTGCAGTCAGTCAGTCAGTCAGTCAGTCAGCCAGCCAGCCAGCCAGCCAGGCCGGTCCGCGGGCGATCGGGCGCAAACCCGGGCCGGGCGGCGGTGGCCCTGCTGACCGCGCGGTCATTCCACCAGGCGGGCGGCTTCGGCTGTCGCACCGCGTGAAATCAGGATTGTGCCTTTTAGCGGCGCTCGACAAACTAGCGGTCAATACCGTTTAACTAATGATGCTTGTGATGTCCTGGCGGGCGATGCGTCGTGAGATCAGATCATGCCGGATACCGCAGCTAGCCACCATGATCCAATGCCGATGAGCTGCGGATGTCCATGATGCCCCTGCGCGCTCATCTTAAGATGGCTGTCGCCGTCGCTCGCGGTGCCGGCGGGGGTCCGTGTTCATCCGCCCGATCTCGGCGATGCTGTAAAGTTACGCCCGGGTCGTCAGTTATATTTCGCGGGGAAGAGGTGCTGACGCTGGACACGATCAATCGTGCCTTGCTGCTCGAGAACATTCACCCGGACGCGTCGGCTCGGCTGACGAAGGCCGGCTTTCAGGTCGAGACCCTGTCGCGCGCGCACGGCGAGGACGAGCTCATCGAAGCGGTGCGCGGGGTAAGCCTGCTCGGCATCAGGTCGCAGACCCAGGTCACCGAGCGGGTGCTCGCCGCGTCTCCCGATCTGCTCGCGGTCGGCGCGTTCTGCATCGGCACCAACCAGGTTGACATCGGTGCCGCTGCCAGGCGCGGCGTGCCGGTGTTCAACGCGCCGTTCTCCAACACGCGCAGCGTCGTCGAGCTGGCGATCGCGGAGATCATCTCGCTGGCCCGCCGGCTGCCGGAGAAGAACGCGAAGATGCACGCCGGCGAGTGGGACAAGTCGGCCAAGGGCGCGCACGAGGTGCGCGGCCGCAAGCTCGGCATCGTCGGGTACGGGAACATCGGCACCCAGCTCTCCGTGATCGCCGAGTCCCTCGGCATGTCCGTGTACTTCTACGACATCGCCGACAGGCTCGCGATCGGGAACGCGCGCCGCTGCTCCACCCTGGAGGAGCTGCTCGAATCGTCGGAGACCGTCACGCTGCACGTAGACGGCCGGGCAGGCAACAAGGGCTTCTTCGGCGACGAAGAATTCGCCAGGATGCGCCCGAGGTCGCTGTTCCTCAACCTGTCGCGCGGGTTCGTGGTCGACCACGCGGCGCTCCGCAGGCGCATCGAGTCCGGGCACATCGCGGGCGCGGCGATCGACGTCTTCCCGCGGGAGCCCAAGTCGAACGGCGAGGAGTTCGTCTCCGAGCTGCGCGGCCTGCATAACGTGATCCTGACGCCGCACATCGGCGGGTCCACGGAAGAGGCGCAGCAGGACATCGGCGACTTCGTCTCCGGCAAGCTCGCCGACTACGCCGCGGGCGGTGCCACCGCGATGTCGGTCAACATGCCGCACGTCGCGCTCCCCGCGATTCCCGGCTCGCACCGTCTCGTGCACGTGCACCAGAACGTGCCCGGCGTGCTCGCGTCGATCAACCGGGTGCTCGCCGACCACGGCGTGAACGTCGAGGGCCAGCTACTGCGCACCCGAGACGACCTCGGCTACGTGATCACCGACATCGGCACCAGCTACACGGAAGAGGTGCTCGACGAGCTGCGCGCGATGGACGTCACGATCCGCCTGCGCACCATCGAGTCGGAGTAATCACCCGGGGGAACCACCCCCCTCCGCATCCCTGCCTTCCGCGCAGTCGGCTACGCCATCGACACCCTCTATCGATGTCGATGGCGTAGCCGACTGCGCTTGGCCCCGCCTGACGGCGGTTAGCCGATCGTGTACCTGTAGGGGAGTGCCACGAGCTGGCTGCCCGACAGGAACTGCAGCGAGTCCACGAAGTCGTCGATGTAGACGTATCCGCTGACGATCGTCCCCGGCCTCCCCGACGGCCGCACCGTCAAGTTGATCGTCCTGGTCTGGCCGGGGCTGACGGTGAACAGGTTGTACGACGCGGACGCGGCGAGCGGCTGAACGCCGAACTTCCAGAAGTCCCCTTCCTGCGAGCTCACGGACGTGTCGAACTCCTGCGTCGTCGCGGTCGCCGTCAGGCCTACCGTCGCCGTCTTCGCACCGCCGGCGCCGTAAGGGCCTACCTCGGACGGCACGGCGAACCAGAGCCCCTGGGTGACCGGCGTGGACAGCTTGCCGACCGGGTAGCCGGCGGTCGACGTCAGGCCGGCCGCGCTGACCTCGTCCGGGTCACCGGGGAATGGCCCGAAGTCGAACATCACCGGCTTCGTGCTTGTCGCGCTCACCGACACGCTGTGCGTCATCGTCGGCACGATCCACTCGGGCGGGTTCGCCGTCACTGACAGCGGCAGCTTGAGGCCGCTGACCTGGTCCTGCGGCTGCAACGCGTACGTCTGCTGCCGCGACAGGCGCGCGTCGAGGAACACGTCCTCGGGCGCGGCACCCGTGTTGTGCAGGGTCAGCTTGTAGGTGACCGACGTGCCGCGCTTGATCCGCACCAAGCCGGAATCCGGCAGCTTGCCCCGGTCGAACACGACGGTGTTGAACCGGATCCGCCCGGTGAACGGGTCGGCGAGCTCGTTGCCTGGGACCGGGGAGGTGAAGTCGATGATCAGCGTCCAGACGCCGGGGATCGGATTGGAGGTATAGACGGAGAGCTGCCGCTTGGGCGACTCGATGGGCACGCCAGCCGAGCTGAACCCGGTCGTCAGGTAGCTCGACCCGTAGCCCATGGTCTGGCCGCCAGGCGCGATCAGGTACCCGCTGACCTGGTTGGCCGGGTCGTTGGCGAGCACCACGTCGGCGTCGATGTCACGCAGCAGCTTCGGCAGGTTCGACGGCACCCTGAACTCGTACGCGGCCACCTGCCCCTCGCCGGGAGAACGTCCGTTGCCGCCGGTCAGCACGCCGCTGAATGTGCCGCCCTTGCCGAGCCCCGCCGCGATCGTGCCGCGCAGCGTGACGGGCACGGTGACCGCGCCGCCAGCGGACCGGCCGCCGTCGAGCACCACCGCGCCGCTTGAGTCGCCCGCCCCCGACGGCACCACGGCCGAGACGCGGATCGTCGCGGACGCGCCAGGAGCCAGGGAAAGCGTCGACGGCGACACAGTCCCGAAGGACTTCCCGCGCGAGACCGACGCGCCGAACCGGACCTTCCCCTTCGTGCCGCCCGCCTTTTGCGCGTCGCTGAAGATCACCGCCGTCCAGGTGCCAGCCGCCGGATGCAGCACTTGGGCGCTGCCGTACCCGCCGACGCCCTGCGGCAGCGAGTGCGCCGCCAGCCGCCCGGCCGGGTCGACCAGGATGAGCCTGACCCGCTTGTTCAGGCTGGCGGCCTCGGACGCGTTCGCGGGCCAGGCGATCGAGGTGTCGAGCACCGCCTGCCCGGAAGGCACGCTGAAGGTGACCGCTCCGTAGTTGGAGTTCACGCCCGACCAGTTGGTGAAGTGCGGGCTGCTTGTGTCGTTGAGCGTGACGCTTGCCTCTTTGATCACCGAGCCGGTGGTGAACCCGCGCCCGGAGGCCGTCACCGTCTGCGCCTTATGGCCGGTGTTGGTCACCCGCACGGTCCACGAGGCGGTCGCCCCCGGCTTGCCCACGTAGTTGAGCTGGTTGGCGGAGAGCCGCAGCGTCTCGCCGACCGGGTCGCAGGCGGCCATCCAGGCGGCGAGCTCGACGGCCTTGAGGCTGTTGAGCAGCCCCGCGCCCTGCTCGGTAGCAGGCGCTCCCAGGTCCGTGGCGGTCGACAGCAGGATCTGCTTGACGACCGAGGGCGAGGCAGCGGCCCCGCTGTTCGCCTTCCGGTAGGCCTGGATCACCAGCGCCGCGGCGCCGGCGACCTCGGGGGCAGACTCGCTGGTGCCGCCGCTCTCCTCGACCGAGGTGGCCTTGCCGTTGAAGTTGACGCAGTCGGCGTACATCGCCGCATCCGGAGTGCAGGAGGCGAAGGACAGGTCGCCTGGGGCCACCAGGTCCAGGGTCGCGCCGTCCTGTGCAAACCCGCCGCTCGACAGCGAGCTGATGTTGTCGTTCTCCCAGCCACGGGGAGCGAATCTGTCGGCGCCCGCGTAGTCGGTCTGCGCGTAGAACCTGAAGTCAGTGGACGCGCCGACGGAGATGACGTTCGGGTCGCTGGCGGGGGAGCCGATCGTGTTGTACGGCCCCGCGTCGCCTGAGGCCACGACGACCGTGACCCCGGCCGCCACCGCCATGTCGTTGAACTCCTTGACGGCGTCCAGGGAGGTGACGTCGGGGAACGGGTTGGCGCCGAACGACTCGTTGAGCACGTTCACGTGCCTGGTGTTGACCGCGTAGTCGATAGCCTGCAGGAAGCCGGACGTGGTGGAAATGTTGCTGTTGCTGAAAACCTTCAGCGCGACGACCGAGGCTCCCGGTGCGACGCCCTCGATCCGCACGTTGCATTTGACCGTGGCGGGCACCTGCGCGCCGAACCCCGCCACGTTGTACACCCGCTTGCCCTGGCCGGCGATCGCGTTGGCGTCGAGGAACGCCTCGCCGCCCTGAGTCGCCGCGGCCGTCCCGTCGCCGCTGAAATCCTTGTAATCGGTGATCACGGACTTGCTGCCGCGCATCAGGTTGGCGTTGGACGGGTCGATCCCGTCAGCGAGGAACGCGACCCGCACGCCCGCGCCCGTGTAGCCGAGGGAGCGCGCGGTCTGCGTTCCCGCCACCGTCGAGTCGGTATGCGTCAGCCCGAGGCCCTCGGGCTCAAGCTGCGGTGCGGTCGAGCACGCGCCCGGCGGCGTCTTGACGGCCGCCGACCGCGCCGGTGCCGTGGCGATGGGGCCGGTCGCCCCCGAGCCTGCGGCTTGCGGTGATGGCCCGACGATCGGGCTGTCCGGTATGACCGCCGCGACCCCCGGGTTCTGCGCGAGCTGTCCCACGGCCGCGGCGGGTACCCGCGCGGCGATCGCGTCGACCAGCCGGTAACCGCGCACGTCGGCCGCGCCGAGCTGCTGAAGCTGGTCGAGGTAGGGTGCCTGTGCCGCCTGGATAAGAGCAGATCTATCGCCAGAACGGACCGGGCTGCCTATGGCACCAGCCGGCTGTTTCTTGAGGAATACGATGACGGGCACGGTGGTGCCCGTTCTCCCGAGCGCGGCCGCCGCCCGCGCCGGCGCGTTCCCCGCCGCCGCGGCAGGGACCGCTCCCATCGCCAGCGCCGAGCAGGCAAGCGCCGAGCAGAGCCCGGCGCCGATAAGCCCGCCTCGATTGGCCCGTGAATTACCCCGCATCCGTTCGCCCCCGTTGCGTCCGTGTGCCTATAGCCGTACAGGACACTACGGGGAAATCAGCGGGAATTCTGGAAAGCACGCCGACCTGAGCTGGATATCTTCCCAGCTCAGGTCGGCATTACAGGTTTATTGTACCTTTTATGCGTCAGCGAGGAGCGGTGGCAGCGAAGAAACGGTCCGTTCCGCGTAATGCATTTCCGCCGCTGTGATCAGGGCGCTGAAAAGCCGGGGGTCATCGCCCTGCTCCGGGTGCCACTGCACGCCGACGAGGAACTCGCCTGGCGTGGTGGACTCGATGCCCTCGATGATGCCGTCGTCCGCCCACGCGACCGCGGTAAGCCCCTCGCCGACCTTGTCCACCGCCTGGTGGTGGTGGGTCGGCACTCCGAAGTACTCGCCGCCCGGGAGGATCGACGCGATGATCGTGCCGCTGGTGACCCGCACCTTGTGGGTGCCGAAACCGTCGGCGGGACCGCTGTGGGCATCGTGCCCGACCAGGTCGGGCACGTGCTGGTGCAGGCTGCCGCCGCAGGCGACGTTGAGCATCTGCGCGCCGCGGCAGATGCCGAGGAGCGGGACGCCCTGCCTGACAGCGGCTTCCGCGATCGCGAGCTCCCAGGAGTCCCTGTCGGGCGCGTTCACGTCTGTCATCGGATGCCTGGCCGCACCGTAGATCGCCGGGTTGATGTCGCCCCCGCCAGCGATCACGAGGCCGTCAAGCACGGCCACGGTTGCTTCGGCCTCCGCCGCGTCGCCGCCCGGCGGGAGGAGCACCGGGCGACCCCCGCTGTTCCGGATGGACGAGACATAGTTCCACGGCAGCAGGGCACCCTCCTCCGACCAGCCACGCCAGTCGGCGCTTGTGTGGTAAGTCGTGATGCCAATCGTCGGCGCCATTTGTCCCCTTCGTGACGATAGAAGCGCACCGAACCGCCTTCGGTCCCCCAACACTGACCGGGAGGTAAATCCCCGGACCCTCCACGCTCTCTAGGCCCGGGGGAACGAACCCCCGTAACCCCCCGAGTGCACGGTCAGTCAACTGGGGAAGGCGGGCGAGATGTCGAAAATAGAGGTTACTAGTGATGCACCCGCGATTGCTGGCGATCGCGGATACTACTGACCGTAACCGTCCTTATGGCAACCGGAGCTGTCGCAGGGAACTCGTCTGCCCGCCGTCGCCTCTGGCAATCATCAGCCGGGTGATTACGTGGCGAGAAGGTGTCAACGGCCAAGTGCGTGTCGCCGCTGGTGGCCGCCTTGCGCGCCTCAAGGATGTCAACCGCCGGTACCACGCTTGGCCCCATGTTGCTCATGAGCCAACGGTAGCTGGCCAGCCTCTGGCAACCTGATCTCGACGGCACCAGTGCTGGTTAGTACGATCACGGCGAGCGAAGCCGCGGGGGCCCGGACCGCGACGAAGGGACGGCGACGGCATCGTGCGGGAGATCTCCAGGCGGCAGGCGGTCACCGCATTCGGCGGCGCCGCTCTCGGGGGAGCCGCCATTCTCGGCAGCGGTGCACTGCTCGCGGCCGACTCCGCGTCGGCCGGGACCGGGACGTCGCCCGGCAGCCTTGACCCCATTCCCGGGTACCGCCTCGCGAGTACCGGCTATGCCCCGGACGGGACGATGGGCGCCAAGGCGGCGTTCCCGCTCGGCCACGTCCGGCTGCTTGACGGCGCGTTCACCGACAACCAGCGGCGGAATCTCGCCTACCTGCTGTTCCTCGACCCTGATCGCATGCTGCATACGTTCCGGCTGAACTACGGCCAGCCGTCGCCTGTCCAGCCGTGCGGCGGATGGGAATCCCCGAGCATCAAGGTGCGCGGGCACACCATGGGGCACCTGCTATCCGGCTTGGCGCTGTCCTACGCGAACACGGGCGACCAGGCGGCGAAGGCCAAGGCCGAGTACCTGGTCGCCGAGCTGGCCCGGTTGCAGGAACTCGCGCCCGATGTCGGGTACGCGCCCGGGTACCTGTCGGCATTTCCCGAGCAGTTCTTCTCCTTGCTCGAGGCGGGCCAGTACCAGGATGTCTGGTCGCCGTACTACATGATCCACAAGTACCTGGCCGGCATGATCGACGCCTATCAGCTGGCAGGGATCGACCAGGCGCTAGACGTGGCGCTGCGGCTGGCCGACTGGGTAGACAGGCGCACCGCGCCGCTGAGCTACCAGCACATGCAGGAGATCCTGAACGAGGAGTTCGGCGGCCTGCCGGAGTCGCTCGCGAACCTGTACCGGATCACCGGGGTCGAGCGGTACCTGACGACCGCCCAGCGGTTCTACCACGCCCATTTCCTCGACCCGCTCGCGGCGGGGGAGGACCGGCTGGCCGGCTGGCAATGCAACGTCAGCGTCCCCAAGGTGATCGCCAGCCTCCGGATGTGGGAGGAGACCGGCGAGGCGAAATATCGCGATATAGCAGAAAATTTCTGGCGCATCGCCACCGGTCATCACGCCTACGTGATCGGCGGCATGGGTGACCGCGAGCACTGGGGGCCGCCGGACGTGGTGGCGGGCGCGCTCTCCAACTACACCTGCGAGGGTTGCGTCACCTACAACACGCTCAAGCTGACGAGGCTGCTGCACTTCCACGACCAGTCGCGGACCGACCTGCTTGATTTCTACGAGCGGGGCCTGTTCAACCAGATGCTCGGCAGCCAGGACCCAGGCTCCCCGCACGGCTACGTCTGCTATTACACGGGCCTGTCCGCCGGCGCGGTCAAGCGGCAGCCGATGAACTATTTTCCCACCGGTGACCCGGATATCTACGCCACCGACTACGAGACCTTCACCTGCGACAACGCGACCGCCCTCGAGACCGCGTCGAAATTCGCCGATACGATCTACTCGCGCGACGCCCACGGCGTCTACGTGAACCTGTTCGTTCCTTCCGAGGTGAGCTGCGCCGACCAGGGTCTCACGCTCCGCCAGACGACGGCCTTCCCCGACGACCCGGTAACCCGGCTCACAGTGGTCCGCGGATCCGCCACCATGGCCATCCGCGTCCGCGTCCCTGGCTGGACGGCGGCCGCCCCTACCGTTGTCCTCAACGGCAGGCTGCTCCGCGAGACGGTCACCGGCGCGGCCGTCGGCGCGGGCACCGGCGGCTGGGCGGTGGTCACCCGACGGTGGCATCCAGGCGACGAGCTGACCGTCACCCTCCCGATGAGGCTGGCCTTCCACCCTGCGCCCGACGACCCCGCCATCCAGGCTGTCAGCTTCGGCCCGGTCGTGCTGAGCGGCCTCACCGGCACGAGGAGCGCCGTGGCAGGGGGGTACCCCGCGGACTCAGGGGACGAGGCCGCGGGCACGCTACCCGTGCTCGACGCCTCCTCGGTCCGCCGCACCGCGGCGCAGCCGATGACCTTCCAGGCGATCGCGAACGCCAGGCAGATCACCATGGTCCCGGTCGCCCGCGCCCGCCACGAGCCCTACACGGTCTACTGGTACACCGACGCCTACATCCCCTAGGCGCCCTGCTATCCCGGTCACCCCCGCCCATCCCCAGGCACCCGTGCGTCGACCTTCGGCTAGCGCCGCCAGGGGCGCTGGCGGATCTCCGCCATGTGCAGCGCGGGCTCGGCCACCGTCTGGGCGCTCGTGCTCAGGTGATGGAGGTGTTCCTGTACCCAGAGCAGGTGCGGGTGCGGCAGTTGATCCGCGGGTGACGCGAGATCCCGCGTGCCCGGCGCATCGCCCTCCTGATGCCGCGGCACGGCAGGCCCGGCCAGTGCGGGCGGCGGAACGAGCGCGAGCTCGCCCGGAACGAATCGGCGAGGTCATCGGCGACCACCGCCGACACACCGCGCGGCCAGAACAGCACGCCGACCGCGAAGCTGACCGCGCAGCCGATCGCCACGTCCTCGATCCGCAGCAGCCCCACGGTCCAGCCCACCGGGGCGAGCAGGTTGAACAGGACCACGATCGCCTGCGCGTGCACCGCCTGCGCGGCCGCGATCCGCGCGCTCCGCCGACCCCGCCGAAGAAGATCGCGAAGGTGACAGGGACCGTGACGAGCGCGGCCGGCCATGTCGTCCCGCTGACCAGCGTGCCGATGATCAGCGCGAGGCTGCCGACGATGGCCAGCCCCGCGTGCGCGGCGAGCTTGTCCCTCCTCGTGCCGCCGAAGGAGGCGATGAGCAGCGTCGCGAATCCGCCGAACGTCGCGAACAGCGCCACCTGCGGGTCGCCGATGACCTTGTAGGAGACCGCGAAGAGCGACGGCACAACGACCGTCGCCCGGGCGGCGCATCGCTGCGGGTACCGACCAGGCCGGTTTCCACCATGGCTGCGGCATGATCAGCAGCCTAGAGAACAGCGCCGGTCCCTAGCCAGTAAAGTTTTCCCCGCTCGCCAAAGGATTCGCGGGGAGTGCCGCATTTACCACCCGCGGCGTATCAGCTACGACTCGTCCGGTCGCGGGAACTCAAGCACGACGGTCAGGCCGCCGCCTGGAGTGTCGGCGAGCCGGATGGCTCCGCCGTTGGCGGTGACGAGGCGGTGCACGATCGCCAGGCCGAGGCCGGTGCCGTTCTGGCTGCCCGTGGTGTACCGCAGGAATGCCCTCGACCGTTCCTGCGCGGTCATCCCTGGGCCGTCGTCAGCCACCGTCAGCACCGTGCCCGAGTCGTTGGCCTCGGCGCGGATCAAGATGGTGCCGCCTGCCCCGCCGGGGCCGTGCGTCCCAAGCGCCTCGATCGCGTTGTCGATCAGGTTGTCAAGAATCTGCTCCAGGTGACCGGCCCCGAGCGCGACGCGCCGCCCGCGCGCCGAACCGCTCGCGCCGCCTCCCGCGCCGCCGCCTCCCGCGCCCTCGCCCTCCTCTACCACGAGCTTCACGTCGTGGCCGTCCGCGACCGGCTGCCAGGCCGCGACGCGCTCGGTGACCGTGGCGAGCACGTCGGTGTTCTCAAGTTGCTCGGTCACGGCCTCGGCGCGGGTGGTGGCGAGCAGCCCGTCGACAAGCCGGGACAGCCTGGCGATCTCCTCCTGCGCCCCGGCGAGCTCGGCGGCTGCCGCGGGCGGTGAGTCCGCGGCGAGCAGGTCGAGGCGGAGCCTGAGCGCGGTCAGCGGCGTGCGGAGCTGGTGCGAGGCATCGGCGACCATCGCCCGGTGCCCGTGGACGAGGGCCTCAAGGCGCCCGGCCATCATGTTGAAGGTGGCCGCCATCCGGCGCAGCTCTGGCGGGCCGTATCCGGCCCTCGCCCTGACGGTGAGGTCGCCGTCGGCGATGCGCCGCGCGGCCGTGTCGAGCCGGGCGAGCGGCCTGCTGACCCAGCGGGCGAAATAGATGGCGACAAGCACCGCGGCCGCCATCGCTCCGCCGGCGAGCGCGATCAGGTACAGCCACAGGTTCGCGATGTTCTGGTTGAGCGGGCCGGTGGGGCGTTCGAGCACCACGGTGCCGATCGGGATGCTGTTGACCTTTCCGTCGCCCCAGACCGTGTCGACGGCGATGACCCGGTCCTTGGTCAGCTCGGTGCTCGCGCCGTTCTGCTCGGCTGCCTCGGCGGCGATCTTCTTGTAGGAGTCCTTCGGCACCCCCTGGGAGACCACTTGCGTGCCCCGCTTGTTGAGGACGAGCAGTTCGTCGTGGGAGCGGGCGGCGGCGCGGAGCGCGGTGGTCAGCGCCGGGTCCGAGGTGTGGTCGCCGAGCCGTTCCTCGGCGATGATGGCGATCGACCTGGCGGACCTGGCGGTGTCCTCGATGTAGGAGTCCCGCTCGTGCGCGATGGCACCGAGGGCGAGCGGCACCACCGCCGCGACCAGGATCGCGGCGGTCAGCAGCATGAGCGCGATGGCGATCCGCCTGGTCACCGCTCAGGCCGCCAGGTGCTCACGGTTCGGTGCTCACGGTTCGGCGCTCACGACGCGGTGCTCATGATCGCGCGTGCTGCTCGGGGTCCTCGTCGGCCGGCCGGCCGGCCAGCCGGAAGCCGTGGCCGTAGACGGTCTCGATGAGCGTGGGGTCGCCGAGCTTGCGGCGAAGCGCGGCCAGGTGCACGTCGAGCAACTTGGTCGGCCCGTACCAGTGCTCGTCCCAGGCGCGCTCGAGGATCTCCTGACGGCTGATCAGCCTGCCCGGGTCGGTGGCCAGGCATTCCAGGATCGCGAACTCCTTCGGAGTCAGCGCGATGTCCTTGCCCGACAGCGTCACCTTGCGGGTGCGCAGGTCGACGGTGAGCGGCCCGTGCCGCAGCACCTCGGCACCGCCTCCGCCTGGCCGCTGGCCACGGCGGAGCACCGCGCGGATCCTGGCGAGCAACTCCGCGAGCCCGAACGGCTTGACCAGGTAGTCGTCGGCGCCCTCGTCGAGCGCGAGTACCCGGTCCGCCTCCTCGCCGCGGGCGGTGACCACGATGATGGCCGCGTCTGAATCCGCCCGAAGGCGGCGGCACACGTCGATGCCGTCGAGGTCGGGCAGCCCCAGATCGAGCAGCACGACGTCGGAAGCGGGCCGCTGCAGTGCCTCGGCGCCCATCGCCACGCTGCTGGCGGTGTACCCGGCCCGCTCGAGGCCGCGGACAAGCTGTGTAGCGATGCCCGGGTCGTCTTCCACCACGAGCACGGAAACCTGTGGAGAGCTCACGCCTACCAAGGTAGGCCGCCCGTCGCGTACTGCCTAAACGAGAGGTGTTTCTTAACGATTCCCAAAGAAAGCACCTCGGCGGCGAGGTTCTGAGCCGCTTCAGAAGTTCCTCGGCCCACTAGCAGAAGATGACCGGGAACTCTGTATGCGTGACAAGTTCCCAGCCCGTTCAACCCGCCGGCACGGTCGCGGCGGCCCGCCAGTCCAGGGACCGCGGCCAGCGCCGTCAAGCATGTGACGTCGAGTAGTTCAGGTACCTCGTCGTCCTCAGGCACCTCGTCCTCGAGTACGTCATCTGGAACAACGTCCGGTACCTCGTCGTCTCCTCCGGACTGTCCTCCTCGTCAGGTGTCTCCTCCTCCTCCTCCT
>Ga0066797_1000454_pt1 | contig 12453 bp, 11 predicted proteins | sample PersoiDNA2013193_FD_76335 | JGI IMG/M metagenome (GOLD analysis project Ga0066797, IMG submission 76335) | Permafrost soil microbial communities from the Arctic, to analyse light accelerated degradation of dissolved organic matter (DOM) -... | ecosystem: Environmental > Terrestrial > Soil >... | reverse complement strand
GCGCATCGGCGGTGAAGGACGCGTGCCAGCGGCCCCGCTCGTACCGGACCGTCACCGACAGGACCCGCGCGGTCCCGGCCGCCACCAGGCCGGCGAGCCGGGCGCCGTCCTCGTGGAGCTTGACCCGCCCGATCCTGGGCAGCACCGCGTGCCGGGCCTCGCAGCGGAACGAGCCTGTCGTCCAGCGGACCGACGGCCGGGCCTTCCGCTTCGACTTGAACCGGGGGAACCCGGCGGGCTTGCCCTTCCTCCTGCCGGCGCGGGAGTCGCCCCAGTTCTTCAGCGCCCGCGCGAGCTGGTCCAGGCCGGTACTGAACGCCTCTTTAGAGCATTCGCGCCACCATGGCGCGACCTCGTCCTTGGCCGTGTTCCATTCCTTGCGCAGCCCGTACAGCGACCACGAGACCGCCGGGGTCAGGTCATCCCCGGTGAGGCCGTAGGACTTCTCCGCTTCCCGCTGCCCGAGGTTGGCCTTCACCCGGGCCAGCCCCCAGTTGAACGCCGCCCGGGCCGCGCCGGCATGGGAGCGCAGGGCGCGTTCCTGCGCCGGGGTCGGGTCCAGGGCGAACCGGTACGCCAGCAGGGTCACGCCGGGCCGTCCTGCCCGAGCGCGGCGGCCTTCCGCCCGGCGGCGGCCGGCCAGCCCGCGAACGCGGCCCCCGCCCCCAGCGCCTCCGCCGTGCTGCCGGAACCGGCACTGCTGAAAGACGTCCCGCCGGTCACGCCGTCCGCCGTGCGCATCCCGGACCTCCCTCTCCTGGTGCCGCCGACCCGAGCCGGGCCCATCCCCTCCAGGCTACCAGTTCTATTTACCGATTCCAATATGTACTACCAAGATCATTTATTCGAAAGCAATGGATCGCCGAGGGCACTGCCGCTCAGCCCGAGAACGCAGCCGCCCGGCCAGGCAGGCGGTAGCGGGCACGATCAGCCGGCCGACCCGGCAAGCGGGCCGCCGGCCCTGTCCCGGCATCGTGCCAGCGACGAGCCGCCGCATGCGAAATGCCCCGCGACGCCCGCTCCTTCAGGTCCACGCCACCACTCCAATGCGCTAACGAGCACTCACGCTTACTCAACCGACAACAGCAAGCACCCTATGATCTTCGACGGCCTCAGCGCCCATCTGGCGGCCGGGGTGCTCGGCCCGGTTCCGCTGATCGCCGATGGCGACACCGGCTATGGTCCGGCATCGTCGGTCGCCCGCACCGTACGCGCGTACGAACGGGCGGGCGCGGCGGCCATCCAGCTTGAGGATCAGGCGTTTCCCAAGCGCTGTGGCCACCTGCCCGGCAAGGAGCTGATCACCGCCGAGGCCTACCTCGGCAAGCTGGGCGCCGCGCACGGCCGAGGAGATCGCCAGGATCGGGCGCGAGATCACCGCGCCGAAGCTCATCAATATCGTCGCGGGCGGGCTGACGCCGGAACTCGATGCGGCCGAGCTTGGCAGGCTGGGCTACGCGATCGCCATTTACCCGACGACCGCCTTGCTCGCCGTCGCTAACGCGCCAGCTGAGTCAGGCCGCCGCCGGGCCTCGCCAGCCTTCAGTTCCGCGGCAATCCGCGCTGCCCAGGCGTCGATGACCGGCCAGTCGCGGAAGTCACCGGCCGGCAGGGCGGCCCGGGCGGCAGGCAGGTGCTGCACGAACCGCTCGCCAAAGCCGACCGGCGGTGCATCCGGGTCGTAGGCACCGAAGAACACCTGCTGGCCCGTGGCCGCAGCAGCTCCGTGAGCTCGTCGAACTCCTTCGGCCTGCATGCCTCAAGGACGTTCTTGCCGTCCTTGTCCAGCAGATCGGTACCGAGCGGACCGCTGCTGAACAGCCACACAGGCCGTGCCGCGAGCTCCCTGTGATACCGCCGGGAGAACGTCACGGCCGACTTCAGCCAGTGGAACATGTAAGCCGCGCCGCCGAGGACGACCGCGTCGAAGGACTCGACGTCGTTGACATCCTCGACCCGGCGGGTCTCGGCTGACAGGCCCGCCGCTGCCAGCGCGGCCGCGACCCGCTCGGCGATCCCGGCGGTGGCACCGTGCCGGGTAGCGTAGGCGACCAGGACTTTCATGGCATCTCCTCGGGTGAAGGGCAGTCCTTCGCGCTCCCCGCCGTGGCGGACGGCACACCTGTGGGACCGTACGCCGCCCGCCACGCTTCCGGGTAGCCGGGAACTAGTTGCATCCTTGGGGCAAGACCAGTCACCTGCCAGGGCCGAATGTCACCGATCATCCCAGCAGCCGGCAGCCAGGCAACCGCCGACCCGACCAGGAATAGGGTTTCCCCAGATGAACGCCACCCCGGACGCCGACAGTCTCCGCGCCGGCCTCGTCGACCTGCTGGCCGCCCGCGGAACCGTCCGGACCGCCCCCGTCGAAGCCGCCCTGCGCGCCGTGCCCCGGCACGTCTTCATTCCCGACACCGAACTCCAGGCCGCGTACGCCCCCGACGACGCCGTCGTCACCAAGCGCGATCCGGCGGGGATCGCGCTCAGCTCGGCGTCGGCGCCCGGCATCGTCGCCGCGATGCTCGAGCAGCTCGATGTCCGCCCCGGCCACACGATCCTGGAGATCGGCGCCGGGACCGGTTACAACGCCGCCCTGCTCGCCGAGCTCACCGGCCCCGGCGGGCGCGTGGTCACCATCGACATCGACGCCGACGTCGCGGCAGGCGCCCGGGCCGCCCTCGCCGCCGCCGGCCACGGTCAGGTCGACGTGCGGATCGCCGACGGTGCGGACGGCTACGCGCCGGGCGGCCCCTATGACCGGATCATCGTCACGGCCGGGGCGTGGGACCTGCCGCCAGCCTGGTGGCAGCAGCTAGCGCCGGACGGACGGCTCGTCGTCCCGCTCCGCGTCACCGGCGGAACCACCCGCTCCATCGCCTTCGGCCGCCGCGACGGACACCTAGTCAGCCAGTCCATGATCCCCTGCGGATTCCTGGCGATGCGCGGCATCTGCTCCCATCCGGAGCCGACGGTCCCCCTCGCCGACGGCGTCCAGCTCCTGCTCGGCGACGGGCGCACCGCGCCCCCCGAACGGCTCGCCCGCGCCCTCACCAAGCCCGCCGCCCGCACCTGGATCCCGGTCACGATCCGGTCAGGGCAGCCACTGCACGATCTCGACCTCTGGCTAGCCACCACCAGCCGCGGCTTCTGCCGGATCATCGCCCAGCCCAGTGCCGTCGAGACCGACCTCGCGACCCCGGCATTCCGGTGGAACGGCGCCGCCGTCACCAACGGGACCGACTCCTTCGCCTATCTCACCATCCGGCCCGTCGACCAAGCCGGACGCGACGAAACCTGCTACCAACTCGGAGTCCGCGCCCACGGACCTCGCCGCGGCGACCTCACCGCGGCCCTTACCGAGCAGATCCTGCGCTGGGACAAGGGCCACCGCGCCGCCACCCCCCGCATCGAAGCCCGCCTCAAGCCCGCGCAGATCACCGCGGGGATGGTCATCGACAAGCCCTGCACGCTGCTCGCCGTCACCTGGCCTCCATAACGGCTGACTCCGCCGGGCCGGGAACACCTGGGCCTCCGGCCAGCTATGCCTCCCGAGCGGCCACGTCGGGGCGAGCAAGCTGGCCGCCGTTGCCGTTCCGGTCGGCTGACAGCCGAGGGTAGGCGCGAACGCCCCGGGCCTGGGATCCCGGGGCGTTCGCTCGTGCAGGCGAGGACTGGTCCGTGACGCGCCTACCGGTCGCCGCAGGCTGCTTCGGCTGCGGGCGGCGCGGTGTCAGCCGCCGGACCGCCGGGTGCGGCGGGCTGTTTCGTCGTCGGCGTTAGCCGGGCCCGCAGCAGGGGCACGAGCGCCAGCAGCGCCGGTGCCATTAGTACCGGCAGGCAGGCGCTCAGCGGGATCCGCCCGACCAGTTGCCCGGACACCACCGTCCCGGCAGAGGCGCCCGCGTTGTAGCCGCTGCTGACCCAGTTCCCGGCACGGTTCCGGGCCCGCGGCGACGCCAGGCTGCCGGTGAGGACGTAGGCAGTGGACAGGGCCGGGGATACCAGCACCCCGGCCAGGCCGACGAGCAGGGCCAGCACGACCAGGATCACCCCGGCGATCACGGGCCCTGTCACATTCAGCAGTGCCTCGGCGACGCCGTCGAGGCTGTATGCGGTCTGCAGGAATCTGGGGTCGTCAATCAGCGCGCTCCACAGCGTCCGCATCACCACGCCAAGCGGCGGCGCGCAGGCACCGGCCACAGCGGCCAGCACGGCGATCGCCGCATCGTTCACGCCGGAGCGGACCGGGATCACCGCGATGGCGACCAGCACGGCAGCGAAGCCCGCCGCCATCGGCGGCAGCGCCAGGCGCGGCCCGTGCCGGTCGAGCATCCAGGCGCGGAACGGGGACACGAGCACGTTGGCCGCGCCGAACAGCGCCATCACGAGCCCGGCGAACCCGTAATCGCGGCGGCCGTCCGTCAGCGTGAGGATCAGGGAAAGGCCGACGATCCCGTAACACAGGCGACCGGCCAGGGAAGCGGCGAACGCACCGCACGCATGAGGCGTGCGCATGACAGCCTGGTAGGGCGAAAGAAAAGACACGTCTGTTCCTCAGGAAAACGGCGCCATCCGGCGCCGGCATGGACACGGCATCGGTGCGGCTCTTGGCCGCGGATGCCGGTCTACGCACGAGGGAGGAACATGGTTAAGACGATACCGAAGCTGCAGGGAGGGGATCGACGTTACCGGCCGTGTCCGCTTTCCGCCGGGTTGCGGTTTCCCTCTCGCGACTCGGCCGCACGGGAGGCGATGATCGCCTCCCGTGCCTCGCCCCGGCACTTGAACGAGCCTGTTGATTCCGAGCCGCCAACGATAACTGGGAGTCGCCATCGATGGTGATCGAGCGGTACCTGGCCGGGCCTGGACCGGTGCTTCCCGTCATCAGGTCTGCCGAGGCAGCGGCCAGGACAGCCGGGTAAAGACGCCAGGACGCTGAAAGCCGGTTATGAGCGGGACCGCTGCTTGAGCGTGTCGAGATACCGGGCGATCGCGTCCCTGGTGCTGTCCGACGACCACATCGCCAGCACCGCCCCGTCGTCATCGCCGCGCGCCGCGATGCGGTCCCGTGCGGGCTGCTGCCACTGGCGCTTGCTGAACGCGAACACCTCGGCCGGGACGTGTGCCATCTGCCGCGCCCGGTCAACCGCGGCGTCAAGCAGGACGTCAGGTCCGGTGACCTCGTGGACCAGGCCGATGGACCGCGCCTGTGCCGCGTCGAGCAGCCCCGCTGTGAGCACGAGATGGCCGGCGGCCGACCCGATCGCATGGCGGAGGATCTCCATCGCGACCGGCGGAAAGGGAACGCCGACGCTCAGCTCCGCCAGCCCGATCTTCCCCTGCGACATCATCCGCACGTCGCACGACGCCGCGATCACGCAGCCGCCGGCGATCGCGTGCCCGTCGATGGCGGCTAGCACCGGGCCCTGATGGTCGAAGATCGCCAGGAAGGCATCAGAAAGAGCCGGGATGAACTCCTTGATGTAAGACGGGCCGCCCGCCACGATCCGGTTCAGGTCGACACCCGCGGAGAAGACGGCGCCTGATCCGGTGATCACCACGGCTCCGTTCCGGTCAATATCGCGCATGACCGCGGTGATCGCCCGCAGCAGCTCAAGGTCGAGCGCGTTGACCTTTCCGTGCCTGAGCCGGACCACCGTGACGCCTGATCGCTGTTCGACGTCTAGCATTCTTCCTCCAGTGATAGCGGGCGCTATCTCGTCAGGGCGTGCTCGCGTACTGCGTTGGCGGCAACTGCTGGACCGGAGTGCCGACCCAGTGCGTGTAGCTGGCCGCCCACGCGCCGTCGGAGCGTTCCTTGGCGAGGACGGCGTTGACGAACCGGACGAAGTCCTGGTGCTTCTTGGAGATCGCCAGGCCGTAGGGCTCGTCGGTCAGCATGGGCCCGACAACCTTCGTGAACGGGTCCTGGGCCGCGAGCCCGTCCAGGATCGAGTCGTCGGTGGAGATCGCCGTCACCTGATTCTGCTGGAGCAGGACCAGGCAGTCGGTCCAGTACGGCACGCTGACCACGACGGGCTGCCGCTGGCCTGACGGCAGCCGCAGATTGCTCCCCGAGTCGGACCCCTGCGTCACGCAGACCTTCTTCCCTGCCAGCGCCGACACGCTGTCCACCGACGAGGTGCTCTGCACCAGGATCCGCTGGTGCGCGTCAAAGTAGACGCTGGAGAAGTCGACCTGCGCCAGCCGGGCGCAGGTGATCGTCATCGTGTGCGCGACGATGTCCACGCTGCCGTCGAGGATGTCGGGGATCCGCTGAGCGTCGGATATAGCCTTGTACTCGACTTTGTCCGGGTTGCCGAAGATCGCTGCCGCGATGGCGCGGATCATGTCGATGTCGAAGCCCTCGATCTTGCCATGGAGCGGGTTGAGAAAGCCGAAATGGTAGGTGCTCTGGTCGACGCCGGCGATGAGGTAGCCGCGGGCGCGGATCGTCGTCGCCATGAACGAACCGGTCGTCACCCGCGGCGGCCCGTTCGGGGCGAGGCTTGCCGCCTTCGGGTTGCAGGCGGCGGCCGCGGCGCGCGCCGCGGCGTGGCCGACCGCGCGGTCGACGACCGCGGCATGCGCGCTGGCGGGCATGCTCCGCACCTGAGCCGGCCCGGCGGCACAGCCGGTCGCGGTCGCCAGCGCCGCGGCGGCGGCGAGCGCGACCGCGGTGCGGCGCAGGGCTGGCCTCATCAGGCTCCTTTCCGCCGGCTTCACCGGTACTCCGCCAGCCTGCGGTTCAGTCCCCAGCCGCAGCCGACCGCCATGACGAGCGCGACCGCGATGACACCAGGTGCCGTCCCGGTGAAAGCGCTTGAGCCGTCCCGTGCGCTGGCGTCGAACGCGGCCTGATCCACGGTCATCGCCGTGGTGAGGTGCGCGGACAACTGCCCGAACGAGGTGGCCGCGGAACCGGGCGCCTGATCGAGCGCCGAGCGCACCGCGGCGGCGTGCTTCCCGCTGTTATCATCGCCCCTGAGGATCCCGTGCGCCGTGTACCACCGCTGGGCGTCACTCACCATGGCGGCCACGGCCGACTCAGCCGGACTGCCCGCTGCCGCCGCCTGCGCGTTGGTCAGCAGCGTCCCCTGACCCGGTCCCAGGGTGCGCTGCAGGCTCTGATAGTCGCGCTGGTACGAGTCGTCGCCGCCGTTGTCGATCAGGGTCAGGCTCTCGTCGGCGTGCGCCCGCTGGACGGCGATGTCGACGCGAGCGAGCGCCGCCACCGGCGTCGACCCCCTGGCCTGCGCTTTCAGCAGGCTGCTGCGGCCGTTCGCGTACGCGGCCGCCAGCCACGCGAGCGAGACGACGAGAGCGAGGCCGGCCGCGAGCAGCCCGAGGTTGAGCACTCGGTTGGTGCGCCTGGCCAGCCACCGGGACGCCAGGTAGAGGCCGCACCCGATGCCGAGGCCGATCACCGCGGTGACCGTGATGAGCGGCAGTCCTGTCGCCCGCGCGCTTGTGGTGCCCAGGCTCGCGTTCTCCGCGTCGTACAGGCCCTGCGCCGTGGGCAGCAGCGTGCCGCGCATGAGCGCGGAAGCCTCCCGCAGGTAGGCGGCGCCGAGCGGGAGCGCGAGCCTGTTGTCGGCGCGGGCCGTCTCGATCTCGCCGGCGTAGAGCGGGATGTCCGCCGCCAGCGTGCGGAGGTCGCTCGCGGTGGCACCGTTCCCCGCGCCGCCGAGGGCGGTCACGCCCTCGAGGCCGGTTTCCGCCGCGGTGATGTCGTCCAGGTACCGCTGGCGCACCGCCACCGGATCAAGGCCGCCCGTCAGGAAGGCCGTCGCCGCGGCGTCGTTCGCGTCCGACAGCCGGCTGTAGATCTGCAGCGCGTCGAAGCTCAGCGGCTCGCGCGTGGTGACCACGCCGGACGCCGCCGACGCGTACTGGCTCACGGTGAAGACCGCGAGGGCGCCCCAGGCGAGGCTCAGCAGGATCAACCCAGCCTGCAGCAGGCGCATCCTGGCCGGGGTGGTCCGCAGGTCCAGGCGCAGGCGGCGCGGACCGGCGGGCACGGCCTGGTGATTTCCGCGGGCGCGGACCGCCGTGCTCACCATCAGGCGCTCCCCCAGGTCGGAATCCATGTGTATATGGCCACTATTGTGCGCGTAACCGCCCCTTACAAGCCGGTGGCCTGACCCGATCGTGCCGGGCCGTCGCACCGCGTTGTTATATCACGGGTTGCCCGACCCGCCACAGGTAGGCGCTGCCGTGGCATCCCCTGCCTACTCCAGGCAGGCGTCTATCGAGTTCGCCGCGAGCGCGGCGAGGTCACTGAGGCCAAGCCCGAGACCCGATGCGAGCGCGAGGTAGTTGTCGGCGACGTATCCGCCGAAGTAGGCGGGATCGTCGGAATTGACCGTGACCTTGACTCCGGCGTCGCGCAGCGCGGCCAGCGGGTGCGCGGCGATCGTGGCAACGCAGCGCAACCGGACATTGGACAGCGGGCACACCGTCAGCGCCGTACCGTCGGCCGCGAGCCTGCGCAGCAGCGCGGGATCCTCGACGCTGCGGATGCCATGGTCGACGCGCGCCACCCCGAGCAGGTCGATCGCCTGCCAGACATACTCAGGCGGGCCCTCCTCGCCCGCGTGCGCGACGCCATGCAGCCCAAGCCCGCGCGCGGCCTCGAAGACCCCGGCGAAGTCGCCTGGCGGGTAGCCGACCTCCGCCGAGTCAAGCCCGACGCCGAGGAGCTGGCCTGCGTACTCGGCGAGCGCCTCAAGCGTCCTCGCCGCGTCGCCGGGACCCAGGTCCCGCAGGAAGCACGCGATAAGCCCGACCCGCGGGCCGCCGCTGTCCGCGCTGCGGACGGCCGCCGCCCGCAGACCGCCGACCACCTCAGCGAGCGGAACACCGCGCGACAGGTGCACCTGCGGGTCGAAGAACATCTCCACCCGCGTCACCCCGTCCGCCCGCGCCCTGGCGAGATAAGCCGAGGCGAGAGCGGCGAAGTCCTCCGCGGTGCGCAGCACGGCCATGCACTCGTAGTACAGGGCAAGGAACGAGCTGAGGTCGCTGAACGAGTACGCCCGCCGCAGCGCCGCGGCATCGGAGTACGGCAGCGCCACCCTGTTGCGGGCGGCGAGCTCAAGCGCGAGCTCGGGCTCGAGCGTCCCCTCGATATGCAGGTGAAGCTCGGCCTTGGGCAGGGCAGCGACCTGGGCGCGGGTGACCCGCCCGCCGGCGCCGGTCACGCGGCCCGCTCACTGCCCGCGCCGGGATGGCGGAAGATCGTCAGAGCCTGGGGCATGGATGTCATCGTCGCAGACGCCGCCATCGAGCGAAGCGGCGGCATCTGGCAGGCGCGATCAACACGCGCGTCCCGAGGGGCGGGCGCGCCCGCTTCTTGCTGTTATCCCATGGGGACCGTCGTGATCGTGGAGGCTTTTTTCCTGGTGGCAGATAGGCGTTCTATGCGCACGCTTTTCTACCAAGATCTTTTCGCCTGACCTGGCGGTCAGGGCCGGGCGCGGGGTGCGCGGCATCGCGACGGTGAATAACATGACCGGCATGCCGAATGTGCTTGATCGTTTTGACCTCACGGGCAGGGTGGCCGTGGTGACCGGCGCCTCTTCCGGCCTTGGCGCCGCCTTCGCAGTGGGTCTTGGGCAGGCGGGAGCCGACCTGGTTCTTGGCGCGCGCCGAGCCGAGAAGCTGGCCGAGACGCGGGACGCGATCAGCGACCTGGGGCGGAAGGCGATCGCCGTGACGACCGACGTGTCGTCGCCGACCGACTGCCAGGCGCTGGTGGACGCGGCCATGGCGGAGTTCGGCAAGGTCGACATTCTCGTCAACAACGCCGGCGTCTCGTCCGCGGCTCCGGCGACGCGCGAGACTCCCGAGGCATTCGAGCGCGTGATCGGCATCAACCTCAACGGAAGCTACTGGATGGCCCAGGCCTGCGGGCGGGTGATGCGGCCTGGCAGCACCATCGTGAACGTCTCCAGCGTTCTCGCGCTGACCACCGCTGGGCTGCCGCAGGCGGCGTATTCCGCGAGCAAGGCCGGGGTGCTCGGCCTCACTCGCGATCTCGCACAGCAGTGGGCCGGGCGCAAGGGCATCAGGGTCAATGCCCTGGCTCCTGGGTTCTTCCCGTCGGAGATGACCGACGAGTACCTGCCCGGCTACCTGGAGAGCCAGCTTGGACGCGTGCCGATGGGCCGCGCCGGCGAGGTCGAGGAACTCACCGCGGCGCTGGTGTTCCTCGCCAGCGACGCGAGCAGCTACGTCAACGGGCAGACCCTGGTGGTGGACGGCGGGCTGACGATCGCGTAGGCCGGCCGAAGGACAGTTGCGGTGCGGGTGCTTGTGAAACACCGGCCCGTTCGAGATGACCGTCTTGAAATTCTGGCCTGGGCCCGATGACCAGGCGCGCGTTTCGTTCTGGGGGTGAACCACCCGGCTCAGGCGCTCAGGCGGCTCAGGCGGTGAACTCGCAGGGCAGCCGCTTGATGCCGTTGACGAAGTTGGACAGCAGGCGGTCGGGTTCGCCTGCTGTGATGTCGGGGACGCGGGTGAGCAGTTCGCGGAGCATGACGGTGACCTCGCGGCGGGCGAGGTGGGCGCCCAGGCAGAAATGCGGTCCCGGCGCGCCGAAGCCGACGTGCGGGTTCGGCGCGCGGGTGATGTCGAACCTGTCGGCGTCGGGGAAGATGGCCTCGTCGCGGTTCGCCGAGTAGTAGTAAAGCGCCACCTTGTCGCCCTTGCGGTAGTCCTGCCCGTTCATCGTGTAATCCCTGGTGAGGGTGCGCCGCATGAACAGGACCGGGGAGGTGTAGCGCACGATCTCCTCAACCGCGCCGCCGATCCGGCCCTCGATGTCGGCGAGCAGCAGGGCGCGCTGCTCAGGGAACTCGGTGAGCAGCAGCAGCGCGTGCGACAGCGCGTTGCGCGTGGTCTCGTTGCCCGCCACCACCAGCAGGATGAAGAACGACGCGAGCTCCGCGCTTGACAGCTGCTCACCGTCGATGTTCGCGGTCGCGAGCGCGGAGATCAGGTCGCCCGCGGGTGCCTGGGCCCGGGCGGCTGCCAGAGTGGTGACCAGGTCGGTGAGCTCCTGGCCTGCGCCGAGCAACGCGGCTACCGCCTCGTCGGAATCCTCGCTCATGAACTCAGGATCGAACCCTGACAAGATGATGTTGCTGTTGGCCAGGACCATCTCGTACTGGTCATCGGGGATGCCCGCCATGTCGCAGATGAACTTCAGCGGCAGCCTGGCCGCGACCCGCGACACGAAATCGCACGGCCCGGCGGCCAGCAGGTCATCCACGACCTCGGCCGCCGCCCGGCGCACGCCGTCCTCGAATCTGGCGATCATCCGCGGGCTGAACGCGCGGGAGACGATCCGGCGCAGCCTGGCATGCCTGGGGTCATCCATGTTGATCATCGAGCCGAAGTACTCGTTGAACTCGACGGGCAGGTCCGTGATGGCCGTCGCGCCCCGCCCCGAGCAGAAGACCTCAGGGTGCCTGCTCGCCTCGACGACGTCGGCGTACCGCACCAGGGCGTAGTACCCGGGGCCCCGCTCGGCGAACACCGCCTCAGGCTCGGCGAAGAACCGCGGCAGCGGCTCGGCCCGCAGCAGGGCGAAGGAGGCCGCGCGCTCGGGAAGCGGCAGGCCCCAGAAGTCGATGACCGACAGGTCTACTCCGGCAGCAGTCATACCCGGCGCCTTCCGCTAGAACCTGCTCCCACTTCATCACGAGCACGGCCGGTGGCTAGCCTTCGTCGGCCAGGCGCCTGAGCGCCGGCAGCAGCGCGGCGAGGTCGGTGCGGGTGCGGAACGCGACGATGGTGGTGCCGTATCCCGCCGCGGCCTCGAGGGAATCGGGTTCCGCCGGCTCGGCGAACAGTTCGGCTACCTGGCGCATCGCGTCATCGAGTTCGGCGACCGGGTCCGCTGACTCGGCGCGGAGCCAGCGGCGGAGCACGTGGTTGTGGGCGGCGACCACGGCCGCGGCCGTCAGCTCGGCCCGCAGCAGGGCCGGCCCGCCCGAGACGCCCGCGCGGGCCGCGATGAACTCGCGGAACAGCCGCTGGTAGCGCGCCACGGTGGCGATCTCCCTGTCGCGCAGGGCGGGCACCGTGCTGGTGAGGGCATACCGCCGCCGGGCGAGACCGCCCTCGTCGAGGTAGTGCCGCAGCACCAGGCGGACCGCGTCGGAGACCGCCGCCAGGGCGGTGGTCTCGCTTGAGGTCCGCAGGCGGTCGCTGATCTGCTCGAGCAGCAGATCGTGATCGGGGAAGATCACGTCTTCTTTCGACCGGTAGTGCCGGAAGAACGTGGCGCGCCCGAGCCCGGCCCGGTCAGCGATGTCGTCGATGGTCGCCTGCTCGTAGCCGCGCTCGTCGAACAGGTCGAAGGCGGCTCGGGCCAGCCGGTCACGCGCCGATGGTTTGATCATCACGCTTATCCCTCCTTGTCACGCGGTCCTTGTCACGCGG
>Ga0066797_1000453_pt1 | contig 12473 bp, 10 predicted proteins | sample PersoiDNA2013193_FD_76335 | JGI IMG/M metagenome (GOLD analysis project Ga0066797, IMG submission 76335) | Permafrost soil microbial communities from the Arctic, to analyse light accelerated degradation of dissolved organic matter (DOM) -... | ecosystem: Environmental > Terrestrial > Soil >... | reverse complement strand
GGCCGGGCCAGGCTCGACCCTGCCGCGCTCATAGGTAATCGGATATGGTTCAGCGCCCTCATCGTCAAGGCCGCCAGCGCTCCCGTATGGAGGCTGGGGATGCCCGATGCCATTGCCATTCAATTGGACGCCTCCGATGGGATACGGGCGCTCATCCTCTCGGGGGACAGCTGCATCGTGGCTGTCGGCCGGCGGGCGGCCGAAGTCCCAGTTGCTCATGGGCTCTCCCCAGGTATGGACCCGACGACCTGTATCACGGATCGCAGGCTTGCCCGGTTCATGTCACCGGCTTCCGGAATACGGTAGCTTGTGGCGGCCCATCCCGTGGGCGCGATTGCACCGGCCGCCGCGAGGTAATTCGGCCTTCCCGCTTAGCTCACGGCCTTTCAGCTCCGGTGCAGGATCAAGACCTTGGTGACGTGCTGGCCGGCCGCCCTGGCGCTGGTCGCCGTGCCGCCGTTGGCGGCGATGCCGGCGATCAGGGTGAGCACGCCAACGGCCGTCACGATCCGTGTTGTCCAGCGAATTCGCACGCTCGTCCCCTTCGTCTCCGCCGCGTCACGGCGTCCCCGTCCGGCGGCCTCCGCGGCTGCCGGAACCCGTATCCTAGGAATATAGTCACAAAATGGTGAAAATGGGTGCACGGCGCGCCGTGATGCGTCAGTAAAACATGGCCATCGCCTCGCGGACCTCGGCCAGGGTCACCTCCGCGATCGCGGCCGCCCTGGCGCAGCCATCGCGGAGCACCTGACGGGCGTAGCCCGGGTCAGCGGCCAGTTCCGCGCGACGGGCCCTGACCGGCGCGAAGCGCTCGTTGACCGCCTCGGTCACGGCCCGCTTGAGCGCGGCCGCGCCGCCGGCGCCGAGCTGGCCGGCCACGGAGACCGGGTCCCGGCCGGTGCACAGCGCGGCGAGCAGCACCAGCGAGGAGACCTCGGGCCTGGCCAGCGGCTCGTAGCTGATGTGCCGCCGCCCGTCGGTCCTCGCGCCCTTGATCAGCCTGGCCGTCTCGTCGGCGGTCGCGCGCAGGGCGATCGCGTTCCCGCGCGACTTGCCCATTTTCCCGCCGTCGGTGCCGAGCAGCAGCGGCGCCGCCGACAGCAGCGCGTCCGGCTCGGGGAAGAGGGGGGAGCCTCCGGCCCGCGGGTACCGCTCGTTGAACCGGCGCGCGATCAGCCTGGCCAGCTCCAGGTGCGGGAGCTGATCTTGTCCCACAGGAACCAGGTTCGCCTTGCAGAACAGGATGTCGGCCGCCTGGTGCACCGGGTAGGTGAACATCAGGCCGCTCACCGACCTTCGCATGTCCGAGTGCGCGATCTCGTCCTTCACGGTCGGGTTCCGTCGCAGTTCACCCACCGTGACCAGGCTGAGGAACGGCAGCATCAGCTGATTGAGCGCGGGCACGGCGCTGTGCGCGAAGATCGTCGAACGCGCCGGGTCGATCCCGATCGCCAGGTAGTCGAGTACCAGCCCGATGACCTGCTCGCCGAGGCGGTCAGCGGCGTCCCTGTCGGTCAGCACCTGGTAGTCGGCGATGAGCACGAGCACCTCCGCGCCCGCGTCCTGCAGCAGGACCCGGTTCAGCAAGGTGCCGAAGTAGTGGCCCAGGTGCAGTTCGCCGGTCGGCCGGTCACCGGTCAGGATGCGGAACGAGCCCGCGTCTTCCGCGATTCGCTTCTCGATCTGCGCGGACCGGCGCAGCGCCGCGGCGAAGCTGCCCGCGGGCTCGGTAAGAGTGCTTGTCATGGTCTGTCTCCTTGTTCCCTCGTGGCTCAAGGACGACCCTGGTCAGCAAAAAGGCCGTCCCCGTTTCCGGCGGACGGCCATTTCCCTTAAGCGCGCGCTCAGCGCGGCGGCCGTCCCTCGATGGGACGCCACCAGCTGGCACACGTTGCGCGACGCATGCCGCAATGATAGCGCGCTCATGAAAAGCTAGCGTTATGGAGTACACGCATCTTGGCCGTTCCGGCCTCGTGGTGAGCCGGCTGTGCCTGGGAACGATGAACTTCGGGCCGCTGACGCCGCCCGATGAGGCGCACGCGATCATGGACCACGCGCACGAGCTCGGCATCAACTTCTTCGACACGGCGAACAGGTACGGCCGTCCTGACGGCCCGCCCGGGCAGGCGGCGGAGAACCCCGCCGGGCATGCCGGCTGGACCGAGGAGATCATCGGGGAGTGGTTCTGCGCCGGCGGCGGCCGGCGTGAGCGGACGGTCCTCGCGACAAAGCTCTACGGCGAGATGGGGACCTGGCCGAACGCGGGCAGGCTATCGGCGCTGAACATCCGCCGGGCCTGCGACGCCTCACTGAAGCGCCTGCGGACCGACTACATCGACCTGTACCAGATGCACCACGTCGACCGCGGCACCCCGTGGGACGAGATCTGGCAGGCGATGGAGGTCCTCGTCGCGCAGGGCAAGATCCTCTATGTCGGCTCGTCCAACTTCGCGGGCTGGGACATCGCGCGGGCGAGCGAGACCGCGAAGGCGCGCGGGTTCCTCGGCCTTGCCTGCGAGCAGTCGCTCTACAACCTGCTGGCCCGCACCGTCGAGCTTGAAGTGCTGCCCGCCGCGATCGCGTACGGCGTCGGCCTGATCCCGTGGTCTCCGCTTGGCGGAGGGCTGCTCGGCGGCGTGCTGAAGCCGGAGCGGTCCGGCCGCCGCAGGCTCGTCGGCCGGGCGAGGGAGACGGTCGAGGCGAACAGGGAGAAGTTCGCGGCCTACGAGGACCTCTGCGACAAGCTGGGCGAAGAGCCCGCCGACGTCGCGCTGGCCTGGCTGCTGCACCAGGACGGGGTGACCGCGCCGATCATCGGCCCGCGCACGCTCGCGCAGCTCGATGGTGCGCAGCGCGCCCTTGACGTGCCGCTCGACGCGGCTGTCGGGCGTGAACTCGACGAGATCTTCCCCGGCTACAAGCCGGCGCCGGAGCACTACGCCTGGTGAGCGCAGAGCCCGCGGCCACGCGGCTGCTGCGCGACCGCTCGGGTGTCCCGTGGACGACAGGCGGAGGCGCCCCGATGCCGCTTGGCCAAGGGTGCTCACGATGCCCCGGCGCGCTCACGTGACACCGGATGACATCTAATGCCCCAGCTCAGCAAAGGATTTTGGTAACTTTTTTCTTGATGGTAGAAAAGCGTTCCCTGCACACGCTTTTCTACCAAGATCTTTTCTGTGACCAGGGATCCTGCCAGAAATGCGGCGATCCTGGCGGTAGCCGGGCGGCCGCCGGTCGACGCGGTGTTCAGCAGCGAGCACTACGGCGGCGAACTGGCGGCAGGCACGGGACGCCGCCATCGCCTGCGGGCGTCCCGAGCCGCCGCTTGAGAGCCTGACCTGGACGCACGCGGACTTCGACCGACCACGCGCGGGTCCTGGCCGACGCCCTTGAGCGCGTCAGGTCGAAGCTGGAGTACACGACGCTGGCCGCCAGCTTCGTCGCCCAGCCGTCCACCATCGCGGACCTGCGCCGCGTCTACGCGGCGGTCTGGGGTTCCGCGCCCGATCTCGCCAACTTCCGGCGTAAGGTTCTCGGCACGCCGGGGTTCGTGATCGAGGTGGAGCGGTCGGCGACCGCGGCGGCGGGTGCCGCGGGCGGCCGGCCTCCGCTGCTGTATCGCCGCGGCGGCGCCGGCGTATTCTACGGTGACGTGTTCGGCTGGGACGCGCGGGTGGTGAGCGATACACCGGAGTTCCGGCTCACCGTGCTCACCGACGGCGACGAGACCATCGCCGGCATCATGGACGCCTCGGCCTTCCTTCCGGCCGGCGAGCCCAGCCAGTGGAAGGTGTACATCAAGGTCACGGACACGGACGCCGCGCTCGCGCGGGCCGTCGGGCTGGGCGGGACGGTCGTTTCGGCGGCGATGGACACCCCATACGGGCGGCTGGCGGAAGTAGCGGACCCGACCGGCGCTCGCTTCAAGCTCATCGGCTGAGGCTGGGACCGGCGGCCGGCTACTCCTCTTCGGCTTCCGTGACGATGCTGATGCTGTCGTTGGCCAGCAGGAACGAGATGTCCTCGAGGGACTTGGCGATGGAGAACAGCAGGTAGGGGACCGCCGCCTGCGCGTCGCCGCTGAGCATCCCTGACGCGGCCCGCAGCTGCGGGCTGTAGTCGGAGCCGATGTCTTCCTGGAGCTCGTCAAGCAGGCCGTCGTTGTTCATCGTTGCCACTCCCGCGTAGGTGCGTGCCATTGTTTGCGTGCCACTGTCGATGGCTTGTGTCCTGGCTCGCCCAACTCTAGGCGGCGGGAGAAGCCTAGAGCAGTCCGGTCGCGGCCTCTAAACGGCCACAAAACAGCAAAGTGCGCCGGACCCGGCGGGAGGTCGGGTCCGGCGCACTGCGCTTTTGAACTACCTGTGGATCTGTACTGGCTGTTACGACGCGAAGTCGAGCAGCGGCTGCGCCCGCGACGGGTGGCGGAGCTTGGACAGCGACTGCTTCTCAAGCTGCCGAATCCGCTCGCGGGTGAGGCCGAGCGCTCGCCCGATCTCGTCGAGCGTGTGCGGGTTGCCGTCGTAGAGCCCGAACCGCATCGCCATGATCGTCGCCTCGCGCGGCGTGAGCGCGTCAAGCGCCGACCGAAGCTGCTCGGCCATGAGCTGGCGATCGACAAGCTCGGAGGCTTCCGGCGCGTCGGTGTCCTCGATGAGGTCGCCGATCGACGTCTCGCCATCCTCGCCGATGGTGGAGTCAAGCGAGATCGGCTGCCTGGAGGTGCGCAGCAGCTCCTCGATCTGGTCCGGGGTCCGGTCCAGCTCGACGGCCAGCTCTTCGGGGGTGGGCTCGCGTCCGAACTTCTGGTGCATGTCCCGCTCGACGCGCGACAGCTTGGACAGCATCTCGAGCACGTGCACCGGCAGCCGGATGGTCCGCGCGGAGTCCGCGAACCCGCGCTGGATCGCCTGCCTGATCCACCACATCGCATAGGTGGAGAACTTGTAGCCCTTGGTGTAGTCGAACTTCTCGACCGCGCGGATCAGGCCAAGGTTCCCCTCCTGCACGACATCGAGCAGGGAAAGGCCACGGTCGCTGTACTTCTTGGCGACGGAGACGACCAGGCGCAGGTTGGCCTCGAGCATGTGCGCCTTCGCGCGCCGCCCGTCCTCGGCCACCATCTCCAGGTCGTGACGGCTCTCCGGCGACAAGTCAGGCGCTGAGTCCAGCTTGTGCTCGGCGAACAGGCCAGCCTCGATCCGCTTGGCCAGGTCCACCTCCTGCTCAGCCGTGAGCAGGCTCGTGCGGCCGATCGACTTGAGGTACGTGTGCACCGAGTCGCCCATGGCGGGCGTCTGGTCGTCCAGGTCAACACCGTCGGCGAACGCGGCGACATCGGCCTCGATCGTGGCGGCTGCCTCGTCGTCGTGCTCCTGGCCCGCGTCACCGCCTGCGGCGGTTTCCTTCTTGCCACGCGTCTTCCGCGTGGCGGCCTGGTCGGGTGCGGCCGGCGAGGCCGCCACCGGGGCAGACTCCGCGCCGGCGGTGCTTGCCGCCTTGGCGGTCGCGGTCTTGCCGGCGGTGGTCTTGGGCGTGGCGCCCTTGGCCTTGCCCCTGACCGCCTTGACCTCGATCTCCTCGTCGGCCAGGCGAACGCCGGCCTCGCTGAGCTCGCGGAGAATGGACCGGGCCTCACCGGGTGTCAGTCCCGCCTGCTCGAACGCCGTCCGCAGGTCTGAAAGGGACAGGTGGCCCTGGCCGCGGCCGCGCTGGATCAGGTCGTCCACGCGAGATGAGCTCGCCTCTTCGTCATGAGCCGTAGTGGCAGTTGCGATCCGCGGCATGAGACACCTCCCTCCATCTGTTGCACGTGCGCATATAGCGCGCCTTTAAACATCAACACGACTTATCAATCCCCGATTACAACGAGTAACCCCGCCCGGTTTGACCGCTGATAGCAGGGGCACTCTTAATTAACGCTCCGCACGCGAGATTGTTCCCGTTGGCGTCACGTTCTTGTTTCCTTCAGGGCTGCCAGGTCCGGCTTGCCGCTGGGAAGCACAGGAATTGCCTCCCTCAGCACGACCTCGCTCGGGCAAGCGTAACGCGGGAGCCGGGCGCCCACATGCTTACGTAGCAATTGTAGGCCCGGCGGATTGGCCTGGTCGACCGGGACCACGATGGCGGTGACCCGCTCGCCCCATTCCTGGTCGGGCAGGCCGACCACCACGACCTCCCGCACACCAGGGCAGCTCTCGAGGGCGGCGGCCACCTCACCAGGGATTACCTTGTGGCCGCCGGTGTTGATCACGTCATCCGCACGGCCCCTGATGACGACGCGGCCGTCCTCGACGTGGCCAAGATCGGATGTCACGAACTCCTGGTCATGGAGTACCTCGGCGGTCAGGTCCTGGCGGCCGTGGTAGCGGTTCATCAGCACCGGCCCGGAAATCCGCAGCCGCCCGTCCCGGCCTGCCCGCACGCGCACCCCGTCAAGCGGTATCCCGTCGTAGACGCACCCGCCGCAGGTCTCGCTCATCCCGTAGGTGGTGCGCACCGCGATGGCCGCGGCCCTGGCCCGCTCGAGGGCCGCCGGGCCGGCCGCGGCCCCGCCGACGAGCACGGAGGAGAACCCGGCGAGTGCCGCGGCGCCGCCTTCCGCGTCGAGCAGCCTGATGAGCTGAGTCGGCACCAGTGAGATGTGCGCGCATCCGGACACGGCCAGCGTGGCCGCGGTCGCGGTCGGCGTCACCACGGGGTCGGTGCCTGAGACCAGGGACCTGACGAGGACCTGCAGCCCGGCGACGTGCGACACCGGCAGGCAGCACAGCCAGCGGTCCCCTGGCCGCGCCCCGACCCGGGACAGCGACGCGCGCGCCGAGTGCTCGAGCGCCGCGGCGCTCAGCTCGACGCCCTTGGGCTCCCCGGTGGATCCCGAGGTGCCGATGATGACCGCGGTGTCGGGCGAGATTCCCCATGCGCCCGCCGAGGAACGGACCCGGGTTTCACCATCTCCCCCCAGCACCACGTCCGGGTCGAAGACGGTGATGAGCTCGCGCAGCCTCGCCGCCGGCTGGGTCGCGTCGAGTGGCAGGATGGCGGGTCCCGTGCCGTCGAGCGCCGCGCGCAGCGGCGCGATGAGCCGGAGCGCGTCGGCCACGCCTGACAGCAGCACCGCGTGCAGGGGCCGGTTAGTCACGGTGGATAAGGTTAGACCCCGTACTAACGGGAGGTTACGAGTGAGGTGTCAGCAGTGAGGCGGCGTCGGCTATGAGGCAGTGGCAGCGGTCCGGACCCGAGCCGGGCAAGGAGTACTCCGACATCTGGTACGACACCGCGGACGGCGTCGCGAAGATCACGATCAACCGGCCAGAGGTGCGCAACGCGTTCCGGCCGGTGACGCTGTTCGAACTGTCGCACGCGTTCGGGGTTGCCCGCGACGACCCGTCGGTCGGCGTGATCATCCTCACCGGCGCGGGCGACAAGGCGTTCTGCTCGGGCGGCGACCAGAAGATCCGCGGCGACGACGGCTACATCGACGCCCACGGCGTCGGGCGGCTGAACGTGCTCGACCTTCAGGTGCAGATCCGGCGCCTCCCCAAGCCGGTGATCGCGATGGTGGCCGGGTACGCGATCGGCGGCGGCCACGTGCTGCACGTCTGCTGCGACCTGACGGTCGCCGCCGACAATGCCGTCTTCGGGCAGACCGGGCCGAAGGTCGGGTCGTTCGACGCGGGCTACGGCTCCTCGCTGCTCGCCGCGACGGTCGGCCTGAAGAAGGCGCGCGAGATCTGGTACCTGTGCCGCCAGTACTCGGCCGCCGACGCCCTCGAGATGGGCCTGGTGAACACGGTCGTGCCCCTCGCGGAACTGGAGGAGGAGACGCTGCGCTGGTGCGATGAGCTCCTTGAGAAGTCGCCGCTCGCGCTGCGGATGCTCAAGGGCGCGCTGAACGCGGTCACCGACGGGGCGGCGGGCATGCAGCAGTTCGCCGGCGACGCGACCATGCTCTATTACATGAGCGAGGAGGCCCAGGAGGGTCGCGACGCTTTCAAGGAGAAGCGGACGCCGGACTTCGGCACGTTCCCCCGCCGCCCGTGACCTCTGTCGGTGACTGGTGACCTATTTCGGTAAATGTCGGGCGCTAGCGCGCCACGACATTTACCGAAATTTCAACATTTCTCCGTGAGCGGCGGTGGCGCGTTATGGGCGGCGGTGACGGCGTTATGGACGACGTCCGCGACCTGATCGGGTCATTGCGGGCGTTCGCCATTCCGATGCGGACTAAGTTCCGCGGGATCACCGTGCGGGAGGGTGCGCTAATCCAGGGGCCGGCCGGATGGGGAGAGTTCTCGCCATTCGCCGAGTACGGGCCCGCCGAGTCGGCGCGATGGCTTGCCAGCGCGATCGAGTCGGCGATGGTGCCCTGGCCCGCGCCGCTGCGGGAACGGGTGCCGGTGAACGTCACGGTCCCCGCCGTCGAGCCGTCGCGGGCCTACGAGATCGTCGCGGCCTCGGGCTGCTCGACCGCCAAGGTGAAGGTGGCGGAGCGCGGGCAGGCAGCCGCCGAGGACGTCGAGCGCGTCGCCGCGGTCCGCGACGCCCTTGGCGAGGGCGGGCGGATCAGGGTGGACGCCAACGGCGGCTGGACGGTCGACGAGGCCGCGCGGCTGCTCCGTCAGCTCGCGCGCTACGGGCTCGAGTACGCGGAGCAGCCCTGCGCGACCCTGGAGGAACTCGCGCGGCTTCGTCGGCTTATCGACATTCCGGTCGCGGCCGACGAGTCGATTCGCAGGGCAGAGGACCCGCTCAAGGTGCGGGCGGCGGGGGCGGCCGACATCGTCATGGTCAAGGTGCAGCCCCTTGGCGGTGTCCGCGCCGCGCTGCGCGTGGCGCAGGCCTGCGGGCTGCCCGTCGTGGTCTCGAGCGCGGTCGACACCTCCGTCGGCCTGGCCGCGGGTGTGGCCCTGGCGGCCGCGCTGCCCGAGCTGCCCTACGCCTGCGGCCTCGCCACGATGTCGCTCCTGTCCGGCGACGTGACCGCCGAGCCGCTCGCCGAGACCGGCGGCGAGCTCCCGGTCCGCCGTCCGGCGGTTGACCTGGCCGCGCTCGCGGCGTGGGAGACCGACCCAGCCCCCTGGCGGGAGCGCGCGCTCGCGGCGGCGAGGCACCTCCCCGATGCCCGGGAGCCTGACCATGGATAACAGCAAGAAGCGTGCGGATCGCGGGATCACCGGGAGGCGCGTCCTGGCTCAGCGCTGAAGATTTGGCCGGTGATAGGCGGTCAGATCTTCAGCGCTAGCGTGATCGAATGATAACAGCAAGAAGCGGGAGGAGTGGAGGCGCTGGTGAACCCGTCGACGGCGTTCGCGACCGTGCTCGCCGACGAGCTTGCCAGGTGCGGGCTGCGTGAGGTCGTGGTCGCGCCAGGATCGAGGTCCACGCCGCTGGCCATGGCATTCTGGGAGCTCGAGCGGGCGGGACGGGTCAGGCTGCATGTCAGGCTCGACGAGCGGTCCGCGTCGTTCACCGCGCTCGGGCTCGCCAAGGCCAGCCGCCGGCCGGCCGCGGTGCTGTGCACGTCGGGCACGGCGGCGGCGAACTTCCACCCGGCGGTCATCGAGGCCGACGAGTCCGCCGTCCCGCTGCTCGTGCTCACCGCCGACCGGCCTCCCGAGCTGCGCGGCACCGGCGCGAGCCAGACAGTCGACCAGGTCAAGCTGTACGGCGACGCCGTCCGCTGGTACGCGGAGACCGGCGTGCCCGAGCGCCGTGCGGGCATGGCGGGCTACTGGCGCTCGCTCGCCTGCCGCGCCTGGGCGCACGCCGCGGGCGCGGCAGGCGGGCTGCCCGGGCCCGTCCACCTGAACATCCCGCTCCGCGACCCGCTGATCCCCGGCAAGACCCCGGCGCCGCACGGCGATTCGGCCTGGCCGGAGTCTCTCGACGGGCGAGATGGCGGCGGCCCGTGGACGCGGTTCCCCGGGGCTGCCGACGCCGAGCCGATGGAACTGCCGTGGGCGGAACGGGGCGTGGTCGTCTGCGGTGACGGCGACTACGACGCGGCGGCCCTCGTCGAGCTCGCGGAGAGGGCCGGGTGGCCGGTGCTCGCTGAGCCATCCTCTGGCGCGCGGCGCGGGCCGAACGCCCTCACCGGCTACCAGTACCTGCTCGCGTCGCCTGAGTTCGTGGCGGCGCACCGGCCCGAGGTGATCGTCTCGGCCGGCCGGCCTGGGCTGTCGCGCCCGCAGTCGGCGCTGCTGCGGCTGGCCCGCGACGGAGGGCCGCCGGTCAGGCATGTGGTCGTCGCGCAGGGCCCGGGACTGTGGGCCGATCCGCAGCGGGCCGCGACCGATGTGGCGGCGGCGATCCAGCTGACCGGGGAACAGCTGACCCGGGAACAGCTGACCAGGGAACAAGGGCCAGTACGGCGATGGCTAGCCGGTTGGCGCCGCGGCGATGCGGCGGCGACCCGCGCCGCGGCCCTCGTGCTCGACGGCTGGCGAGACGGCGAGGCGTCGTCGGCGGTGCTTTCCGAGCCGCTCGCCGCACGCGAGCTCGTCGCCGCGCTGCCTGAGCATGCGCTGCTCTGGTGCGGGAACTCACTGTCCGTTCGGGATATCGATCTTATTCCGCCGGCCAGAACGGGCACGCGGGTGATCGCGAGCAGGGGTGCGAGCGGGATCGACGGGACGTTCTCCACCGCGGCGGGCGCGGCGCTCGCGCACGCGGGGGAGCACCCGGGATCGGTCTCGTTCGCACTGATCGGGGACCTGTCGCTGCTGCACGACGCGGCAGGGCTCGCGATCGGCCCCGGCGAGCCGCGGCCGGACCTGTGCGTCGTGGTGGTGAATAACGACGGCGGCGGCATCTTTGAGGGCCTTGAGCCCGCCGCATTCCGCCCAGGGCCGTTTGAGCGGGTATTCGGCACGCCGCACGGAGCGTCGCTCGAGCATCTCGCGGCCGCGTTCGGCGTCCCGTACACGCTGGCCGGGCAGCCGGGTGATATCGCCAAGGCCGTCGCCGCCACCGTCCCCGGCACGGGTCCGCGCATCGTCGAGGCGCGGACCGGCAGGACCGCGAACGCTGACCTGCGCGCCCGGATGCGCGCCGCCGCGGTCCGCGCGGCCGGGCTCGCGACCGAGCCCTGACCGCGCACGGCGGCAGCGGCAGCCCGTTACCTGCCTGGGCAGGCGCCGTTGACGAGGTAGCGCGGGCGAGCGCGGCGAGCGAGCCGACGCCCGCGCCGCCTTGGCGTAGTCGGGATTGGTCAGCTGCGCAGCCCTGAGCACCTGATGCGGACGTATCCCGCGCCCGTGGACGGCACGCGGATCGTGCCATCGGCGCTGTGCCCGCAGGCCGCCAGCCAGGTGGCCGTCACCTGTGACCACGGCTCCGCGGGGGCCCGCCCGTGGGGGTTGCGGAAGTCGGTCACCCACCCGACAGACAGCATGACGGCGAGCGCGATCACGGCCGCCGCGGCGGCCCTCGGCCGTGCTGGCCGGGCCCCCGGTGCCAGGGTTCGCGGCGTGAACAGGCGTGCTGAGAGCTCGCGATCGCCGGCGCGGCGGACCGCCGCGTCCACGGCGACGATGGCGATGGACTCGATCAGGAAGATCGGCAGCGTCGAGTAACGGGATCCTGGCTCGGCGGTGAAGCTGGCGGGCAATATGGTGACCCACCAGGACAGGGTCGCCGCGACCGAGGCAAGCAGGAGAGCCGTCACCAGGGCGGCCGCGGCGAAGAACCGTACCCGGGCGGACGCGGTGATGAGGATCGCGCCGAGTACCGCGCCGAGGACCACGCCGGTCACGAGCAGGGCGCCCTTCCTGCCCACGGCGGCCTGCAGCCACCAGTCGAGGTGCCAGCCGAATGCGGGCAGCACCACCTCGTGCGCGATGAACGCGAGCACGTGACGCGGGTCGGCAGTCTCGCCGACCCGGGACCGCCGCGCGGCGATGATGGCCGGTATCTGCACCGCCAGCCCGAGGGCCCAGCCGGCCGTCACGGCATGTTCGCGGACCCCACGCAGCGCCGCGACGCGGACGGCGAGCAGCGGCGCCAGGGTGAGCGCCAGCGGGTTGGACGCCATCGTGATGAACCCGATCACGGCCGCCCCCGCCATTCCCGCCCGGGTCCGCGGCCGCCACAGCACCGCCCAGAAGAGCGCGAACAGCAGGTACCACGGGGTATTGACGCCATTGTCGGCGATCGCGAGCGGCGCGACGGGGAGCAGCAGGACCGCCGCGGCGAGCAGCGCGCGCAATCCGGCCGAGCGGACGTGACCGGCGCTCGCGTGGAACACGAATGCCGCCACGGCGGACGCGGTAATCGCGCCGGACATGGCGAATACCAGTGCCGCGTCGTGCAGCGGGAGAAGCGCCGCCAACTGCCCGATAAGCCGCGGCAGCAGCTGCAGGTAACCGGCATAGGACGCGAACAGGTGCCAAGGCGACGCGAGCGCCTGGACAATATAGACGGTGAGGTCCTCGGCGTAGATCGAGATAAGCGGAGAGCGGCCCGCGGGCCGC
>Ga0066797_1000452_pt1 | contig 12491 bp, 12 predicted proteins | sample PersoiDNA2013193_FD_76335 | JGI IMG/M metagenome (GOLD analysis project Ga0066797, IMG submission 76335) | Permafrost soil microbial communities from the Arctic, to analyse light accelerated degradation of dissolved organic matter (DOM) -... | ecosystem: Environmental > Terrestrial > Soil >... | reverse complement strand
CCACCAGAACCGCCAGGGTGACGAGCGCCGCCCTCGCGGCTCGCGAGGGGCCTCGCGGTGGTGCGCCGTTGGGTCCCTGCGGTGGCGGGTAAACCGGCCCCTGTGCCGACGGGTAAGCGGGGGCCTGCTGCGAGGGCTGGTATCCCCGCTGCTGGTTTGCCGCGGCATACACCGTGTCCGGCGTCTGCCACGGGTCCGGGTTCCCGGCGAGCGGGGGGACCGGCTGGCCGGCCGGCGCCGCTGGTGCCTGCGGCGCGAACCACGCCGCGAACGGGTCGGGCTCTGCCGGTCCCGGCTGCGCGGCCTGCGGCTGCAGGCGCGCGGCGTCCGTGGGCGCGTCCCATCGCGTGACATCGGCTGGCCGATCCCACCGCGTGACCTCGGGATTCATATCCCAGCCGGTCGCCTCTGCGGCCGGAACCTGCTCTGCGGCAGGAACCGGCTCGGCTGCCTGGACCGCCTCGACGGCCGCGGTGGCCTCGCGTGCGGTGGCCGGTTCCGCCGGGGCCGGTTCCGCCGGGGCCGGTTCCGCGGCAGTCGGCTCGCTGAACTCGTGGCCGCAGCCGCCGCAGAACCGGTTGCCATCGGTACGCTGCAGTCCGCACGCGGGGCAGAAACTCATCCTCACCTGCCTGGGAGTCGCTCGTCATGGTGCAAGACCGGAGTCTCCCATAGACCCGTTCCGCTGGGCCGCTCCCTTCCCTAATTAGCCGATATCAACCTGCCGCGGCTCACCGCTGGTGACGGGAGGACCTGGTGGCGAAAAGCGCGACCGCGAGGATGACGGCGATCGGGAACCAGGGGATATAGAAGCTCGTCATGGCATGCCAGGTGATGGAGGCCGCCACCATGACGATGACGAGCAGGAAGAGCGGGCGGAGGATGCCGCCACGGCGGCGCGGCCGGTAGGGGATCGCCGGGCCGCCAGGCCCGCCGGTCCCTGAGGCCCCCGCGGTCTCAGGGTCGGGCAGGTCGTCGAAGAGCCCCGCGAGGTCGCCGCGGGTCTTGGCGGACATGGTCTTGCTGATCCGCTCGTCGAACTCGGCCTGATCGAGGCGGCCGTCCGCGTAGTGCGCCGACAGGCGCTCGGCGACCGCATTGCGCTCGGTGTCTGAGACGCGGATGTGCTCGTCGGAGTAGCGGATACGACGCGTCCACTGCTGGCTTGAGCTTGCTGGTCCGGGCATGAAGATCGCTCCTGTCAGGATTGCTGCCTGCGGGTTATCGGGAGCCGTGCTGCAGGGAGTCGAGCAGTGATCCGGCGATGGACTCGTCGTTGCCCTCTTCGGGGATGAGCAGCAGGCAGGCCAGGTAGGCGGGGATCGCGGCGCCTCCGAGGAAGGTGAACACGACGAAGGCGACGCGGATGATCGTCACGTCGACCGCGAGGTAGTCGGCGAGGCCGGCGGCCACGCCGGCCAGCATGCGCCCGTCGTAGGCCCGGCGCAGTGGCGGGCGGCCGATCCGGCCGGGAATCTGTGACTGGGTGCTGTCAGTGGACTGGGTGCTGTCAGTGAAGGTGTTCATGGCTTAAGTCTTCGTCCGCGCACGGCGAAGGGGTATCGGGAACAGCCCTGGCTCAACCCTGATCCGGGCCGGCCTTACCCTCAGGGCACGAAGGCAGCGAGCGCGTGCACGTCACCCGCGGCGTGCGGCGCCCGGCAGGGATACGTGCCGGGCAGGGATCCGTGCCGGGCAGGGATCCGTGCCGGGCAGGGATACGTCAGGGAAAGCCCCGATACCCCTGCCGGGGCTTGCCGGGTGATGATGGTGGTGTGCGGGAACCGAGCGAGCAGACGAGGCAACCGTTCCGGTTCCATGACCGGGGCGGCCATGATGGCTGGTATGCCCAGCCCGACTGGGGATTCCGCGTCAGGCGGATGCGGAACCGAGGCAACGGCGGCCCGCTCCGCCGCGACCCGGATGACCGCCTCGGCGGCGGGGTCGCGGCCGGCATCGGAGCGTGGCGCGGCTTCAGCCCCACGACGGTGCGGATCGCCTGCGTGGTCGCGGCGCTGATCACCCAGGGCTGGGCGGTTCCGTTCTACTTCATCGGCTGGCTGCTGATCCCCGCGAGGAGCGAGCCTGCCGTCGATGAGCAGCCGAGCATCGGCGCCAGGGCGCGGCACGACTCACGCGGGGTGGCGCTCGCCATCGGCCTCGCGTCGTTCTTCGCCGTTTTCCTGCTCCTGGCAGGTGTGCTCAACGACGGGGCGATCGAGATCTACGGCTGGCCCCAGGTGGCCAGCGTGTTCTGCCTGACGCTCATCTGGCGGAACGCCCGAGAGTCCGAGCGGGCGGCCATGCGGCACCTGATCCAGCCGCTTGAGAGCCTGTGGACCGGCGGTGAGAACATGCGGCGCTCGACCACGCTGCGGCTCGTCGCCTCGGCCGTGCTGCTCGTGGCGGGCCTCGGCTGGCTGCTGAGCCTGCACGGCGGCACCGCGCTGCTCGCGCCGCTCGGCGGGTTCGTGCTCGTCGCCGCCGCGCTCGTGCTCCTGTTCGGCCCCTGGTGGCTGCGGATCGCTCGTGACCTGGTGCTTGAGCGGCAGGCGCGGGCGCGGGCCGAGGAACGGGCCGACATGGCCGCGCGGGTGCACGACTCGGTGCTTCAGACGCTCGCGCTGATCCAGCGCCGGGCCGAGGACCCGGCCGCGGTCGTACAGCTCGCCCGTGCGCAGGAGCGCGAGCTGAGGTCCTGGCTTTTCGAGGGGCGCGTCGCCGGGGACGCTGACGCGGCTACCCTCGCCGAAGGCGTTCGCCGGATCCAGCGGGACGTCGAGGCCAGGCACGGCGTTCCCGTCGAGGTGGTGACCGTGGGCGACTGCCCGCTCGACGACCATCTCAGCGCGCTGCTCGCCGCCGCGGGTGAGGCGACCGTGAACGCGGCAAAATGGTCGGGGGCCTCGGTGATCTCGCTGTTCGCGGAGGTAGAGCCGGATAAGGTGGCCGTCGCGGTCAGGGACCGCGGCAAGGGGTTCGATACGGACGCGGTGCCGGCGGACCGCAGGGGCGTCTCCGAGTCGATACGCGGGCGGATGGCCAGGCACGGCGGCGAGGCGGTCGTGCAGTCGGTACCGGGAGAGGGGACGAAGGTGACGCTGACGTTGCCGCGGGCGGCCAGGCCGGGCGGCCAGGCAGCTGCCGCGGAAGGCAAGCGGCGATGAGCGCCGCCCCGCCGCCCCGGGTGGTCCTCGTCGATGACCATGGCCTGTTCCGCTCCGGTGTGCGGGCCGAACTCGGCGGCCAGCTTGAGGTGGTGGGCGAGGCCGAGGATGTGGCGCCGGCCATCGAGCTGATCACGCGCGTCGTACCCGACGTGGTCCTGCTCGACGTGCACCTGCCGGGCGGCGGCGGCCAGGCCGTGATCACCGCGGTCGTGCGGGATCTCCCGCAGGTGCGGTTCCTCGCGCTATCCGCCTCGGACGCGCCCGAGGATGTGATCGCCGTGATCCGGGCCGGCGCCAGGGGCTATGTCACCAAGACGATCTCCACCGCCGACCTGGCCGACGCCATCAGGCGGGTAGCGGACGGCGACGCCGTCTTCTCGCACAGGCTGGCCGGATTCGTCCTCGACGCGTTCGCCTCCGCCCCCGCGGCGCCGGACGTCAGGCCGTCCTTCGACCCCGAGCTCGACCAGCTGACCAACAGGGAGCGCGAGGTGCTCCGGCTGATCGCGCAGGGATACACGTACCGGGAGATCGGGCGCGAGCTATTCATCTCGGCCAAGACCGTCGAGAGCCACGTCTCGTCGGTGCTGCGCAAGCTGCAGCTCTCTTCCCGCCACCAGCTCACCAGGTGGGCCACCGAACGTCGCCTTGCGTGATCACACAAGAGCGAATCGATTGCCACACTGTGTCCCTGCCGTTTCCTTGTCGTCGGTACAATGCGATCGTGGCCGGTAGCGATGATCCCGATGACGACTTCGATCCGTCACGTCCGAACGTGGCGCGGGTCTACGACTACCTGCTCGGCGGGAAGGACAACTTCGCCGCCGATCGCGTGGTCGCCGATCGGATCATTACCGGGCTCCCCGAGGTGCAGGTCGGCGTCAAGGCGCAGCGTGCCGTGCTCGGCCGGGTGGTCCGCTACCTGGTCGGCGAGGCGGGTGTCCGGCAGCTTCTCGACATCGGGTCCGGGCTGCCGACCGCGGATAACGTGCACGAGATCGCGCAGCGGACCGCGCCGGGCACGCGCGTGGTCTACGTGGACAACGACCCCGTCGTCCTCGGGCATGCCAGGGCCCTGCTCGCCGACGACATCGCTACGTTCGTCGAGCACGGTGACCTGACCAAGCCGTCGAGCATCGTTGGCAATACCGCGATCCGCGCGCACCTGGACTGGGACCGGCCGATCGGCCTGCTGCTGTGCGGCATCGTGCATTACATCGTGGACAAGGAGCGTCCGGCCGAGCTCGTCGCGGAACTGGCCGACGCGCTCCCGCCGGGCAGCTACGTGTTCATCCACCACCTGCTCGATACCGGTGACCCGGCCGCCGCCGAACTGCAGGCGCATATGCTCAAGGGCCTTGGCCGCGTCAAGTTCCGCACGCTGCACGAGGTCCGCGGGCTATTCGGTGACCTGCCGCTCGTCGAGCCAGGCCTTGTCCCCGTGCCCGGATGGCGTCCGGACACGGGCAGCCCGATCCCGGCCGGCTACGAAATGGTCCTCTCGATGGCCTGCGCCGGCGTGGCCCGCAAGCCGTAACGCCTTTCTGCCCCAGACCAGGTCGTGAGCCGGGAGGCCGGCCAGTTCGGCGGCGATCCTGTCGCGGTCCTGGTCGTCGATGACCCGGATCGCCTCGATGAGGGCGGCGGCGCGGGCGCGGGCATGCCTGCGCCAGGTGCTCGTGGCGGCGGCCGAGGCCGAGACCGGCGGCGGGTCGACGGACAGAATCTGCGCCACGTACCGCTCGAGCAGCGTACCGAGCGGCCCGCGCGAGCCGTGGACCCGCAGCGCGAGGATCTTCTGCAGGTCGAATAGCCGCTCGGTCTGATCGGAGGCGATCACCCGGCGCTCAAGCTTCCAGGCGGAACTGGTCAGCCAGCGCGGGTTGGCGGTTCCGTCAGGGTTCAGCGCCGGCACGATGTAGGCGGAGCGCGCACCAGGCGACCGCCGCCAGGCGCGCAGCTCGTCGCGGCGGAGCGACGCGAACGCCCGGCTGTCCAGCTGAAGCTCGAGCTTGGCCCACAGGTACTCCTCGAGGAAGCGGGCGTTCTGCGGCCAGCCGAGTTCGTCGAGGGCGGTGAGCACGACCGCCCGGATCGGCGGTCCTGGCCGCGAGGCCCGGATGCCCGCGCTCGCCGCGCGGCGCAGCTGGCCGATCAGTTCCTCGCGCCGCTCGTCTAGCCGGCCGAGCATGCTGGCCTGGGCGACGAGCTCGGCGACCGGTACCTGGTTATCGCGGGCATTCTCCGTGAGCCGCTGGGCGAGCTGGAGGGTCTCCTCCAGCGTCCCGACAAGCTCATCGCGGACTGCGGTCAAGCTCACGACTGGCACTGTACCCGAATCCATGCGGGGTATCCATGGGCTCCCATGCGGTTGGCCCATGGCGTAGTGGGTATCGATTTACAACGTAGGGGTTGCCAATAACGAGAACGTGGGGGAACGGCCCTAGGAGGTGTCGTGCCATGCCAGCGATGGGCAGAGTCGACAAGGCCAGACGGCTTCGCCAGCAGGTCTTCTTCCAGCGGCGCTTCCCCGGACGTGTGCTGCATGTTGTCGACATCGAGAACCTGGCAGGCGAGCCGATCCCGAGCCTCGGCCAGGTGACCGAGGTGCAGGACTGTTATATGACCCAGCTGGGGTTCGGGGCGGACGACCAGGTCGTGATGGCGGCGAGCCACTACGGACTGCTGAACGCCGCGCTCGGCTGGCCACATGCCCGCTACCGCGTCAGGTCGGGCCCGAACGGCGCGGATCTTGAGCTTCTCGACGTGCTGCTGAACGAGGATGTCGCTACCCGGTTCAATCACGTGGTGATCGGTTCTGGCGACAGGGCGTTCGGCGAGGCGGCGGCGAAGCTGCGCGACCGTGGGGTCAGGGTCACCGTGGTGAGCCGCAGGGGCAGTCTGTCTCCCGCACTTGCCCGCGTCGCGGGGAAGGTTGTCTACCTCGACATCCCGCAGCTCGTCACGACCTAGGCGCTAGGGCTTGACCTCGTAGTCACGGACGAGGGCACGGCCGATGATCATTTTCTGGATCTCGGCGGTGCCCTCGCCGATGAGGAGCATCACCATCATCTGATGGGCGGCGGTCACCCTGCTGGCCATCTCGGCCAGCCTGAAGGTAATCGCCTGGTGCTCGCCGATGATTTTCCCGAACGAACGGCGGCTCCGCGCATACCCGACAGCCAGCTCGAAGGCGCGGTTGGCGACCCCGCAGCCGCGCGCCGCGACGTTCACCCGGCCCACCTCGGTGAGCCCGTCAGTGTCGGTTAGTCGTCGCATGCCGCCCATTGTCTCTCTTCGGCCCCAAGCCGGGTGCCCGCGGTCAGCCGCCTTGGAGCTCGCGGAGCACGGCCTCGGTGTCCGCGCCAAGGCGCGGGGCGGAAGCAGGCGCTCCGTGGATGCTGGCCGAGGCCAGCGGGATGCCGGTCGCGAGTATCCGGCCGATGCCAGGCTGGTCGATCAGCGCCACGAGGGGGTTGGCGAGCGTCTCGGTGGCGGCGGACAGTTCGGCGAACGTGCGGTACCGCTCCCACAAGACGGTGCTGCCGCCGAGTTCCGCCGCTATCTCGGCGACGGTGCGCCGCGCGAACCAGGGGGCGAGCAGCGCGGCGATGACCTCGCGATGGGCATACCTGTCCGCGTCCGCGCCGAAGTCCGCGCCGAGCAGGTCCGCGAGCCTGGTGAACGTCTCGGTGAGCCCGGTAGCGCGCGCCAGGTCGGCGAAGTGCCGCGCGGTGAGCGCGACGACCATCACGGAATCGCCGCCGCGCGTTCGGAAATCCCTCGCGAAGCTGCCGTAGAGGTGGTTGCCGATCCGCGGGCGGCCGGTTCCCGTCAGGGCAGCCTCGGCGAGGAAGCCGAGGTGGCCGGTGATCGCCAGCGCCACGTCTGCCAGGGCGAGGGTGATCGAGCTGCCCGCTCCGGTGCGGCGGCGGTGCCGCTCTGCGGCCAGCAGGCCGGTCGCCGCGTACAGGCCGCAGGCCACGTCCCAGGCGGGCAGGACGTGGTTGACGGGGCCGCGCAGCCCCTCGTCCCCGGTGGCGAGCGGGAAGCCGATGCCGGCATTGACCGTGTAGTCCACGGCCGTGGTGCCATCGTGCTTGCCGGTGATCGCGAGGTGGATGAGATCGGGGCGGCGCTCCCGCAGCGCTCCGTAGGACAGCCAGGGGAAGCCGGCGTTGGTGAGCACGATCCCGCCGTCAGGGCCCGAGTTCGCGACGAGATCGGCGACCGTGCGCTGTCCCTCGGGAGAACGCAGGTCGAGGGTGACCGAGCGCTTGCCCTTGTTGAGGCCGGCCCAGTAGAGAGACCCGCCATCCGGCGCGAGCGGCCAGCGGGCGATATCGGCGGCGCCGCCAAGCGGGTCGACCCTGATCACCTCGGCGCCGAGCTGGGCCAGCGTCATGCCGCCGAGTGGCGCCGCCACGAAGCTGGAGATTTCCAGCACTCGCATCCCCGCGAGCGGCGCCCCGCCGTCTTGATCGTTCATGTAGTGAAGGTTATTAGGCCGGCGCGCACGACGGCCAGGCGTGCCGTTTTACCTACGGACGGAGCACGCCGTCGAGGCCGTTGGCGTACCACGGGGTGCTCTCCGGGAGCAGCTCAACGCTACGACCGGTGGTCGGCGCGTCGATGATCTGGTCGCCGCCGACATAGATGGCGACGTGTCCCTCGCCCTCGTACATCAGCAGGTCGCCCACCTGGAGGTCCGCGAGGGGGACGTGCGGCAGGGCCGACCACATGTCGTAGGTGGTCCTTGGGATGCTAACGCCGGCTGCCGCCCAGGCGGCCTGGACGAGCCCGGAGCAGTCGAAGAAGTCGGGGCCTGTCGCGCCCCACACGTACGGCTTGCCGAGCTGGGCATAGGCGAAGGCGACCGCCTTCTCTGCCTGCGTCGCCGTCGACCCCGTATAGGTGGCCGACGTGGACGTCCCGGAACTCGTGGCCCCGCCGCCGACGGTGGCGGTGGTCACCTGCACCTGCTGTGCAGCGGTGAGGCTGTCGAGCGTGGCCTGCCGCTTGGCGAGCAGCCTGGTCAGCGAAAACTTCTGCCCGGTGAGCTGCGACTTGAGCTGCGCCACGCCGTCCTCGGTGTGCTGCCGCCGCATCTGGACCGTCTCGAGGGCCTGAGCCGCGGTGAGGAACTGCGCCGCCTCTGCGGCGTGCGTCCCTGCGACCTCCGTGACGAGCGACGCCTGGGAGAGTACCGCAGCTGGGTCGCCCGAGCTGAGCAGGCCGAGGACCGAGGTCTGGTTGGAGTTCTCGTAGGCCGCCACCGCCACGGCGGTAAGCCCCGCGCGGGCCGCGTTGTACCGCGCCTGCACGGCGGCCGTCTGCTTGCTGATCTGGGCAAGCTGGGCCTTCGCCGCCGTGAGCTGCTGGCCCGCCGAGTCGAACAGCTCGCCTATCTTGTCGACCCGCGACTGCAGGCTGTTCACCTCGGCCCGTACCTGGCTCATCGTGGGCGCCGGCGCGGCACCCGCCCCGCCTGTCCCGGCGTAAAGGGCGTACCCGCTCACGGCCGCGAGAACGGCCGTGATGACGACACCACGCCGGATTCTCTCGGTGCTGGCTAGGCGCTTGGCCACGATGCTGTCACGCTCCGTTCTCGACATACAGGCAGGCAAATCAGGGACTGGGGAACACCGTAGTGAAGGTAACGGACATGCCTCAAGCGGTTCGCGAAAACCTCACGAAACCATTACGGGTTCGCACCGGTGTGTGCCGGCCTGTCGGACGGCGTCGCATGCGGCGTTGGAACGCGACAATCCCGCTCGGGCGGCTATCCCGCCCCGCTCGGGCGGCTATCCCGCGAGCCGGAATGTTAGTTCGGTGACCCACTTGTCCATGTCGGGTTCGGCCGCCGGGTCGGTCTCATAGATTTCGAGCCGTGCACCCCATGCGTCACCCTCGTCTGTTTTCGTGACGTCCCAGCTGAGGCCCTGCTCGACCGCCCAGTTCAGCAGCGCCGCCGTCGCGTCGGCCAGGCCGCTTGGATGACCGGCGTACCGCACGGTCGCGTACATTCCGCCGGGAATGACGCCAGCGAGGACACGATCGTCACCCGGCATGGCCGCCGTGACCGTCACTCCGGCCTCGACCTCGAGTTGCCGCTCCACGTCGATCACGTTGTACTTCCAGAACGGAGCACCGGACGGCACTGCTCCCCGCTCGGCGAGCCACATCACAGCCCGTTCTGTTGCCGGCGGCCTGCCCTGCCAAGATTGGGTTGTACTTAGCCGCAAATAGCGCCGGTAAGTACAACCCAATCTTGCAGCTCCGACGGCCAATGACGACTTATTGAGCGACGCGACCCCATTAGGATTCGGTTGACACGGTATTACCGGAACGGAGATAGATAAGGCGACGTAGTGCCGCCGGTTTTCCAGCATCAGAACTCCGTGCTCCCCAAGGATCTTCTTAGCCGCGCTGACAGTGCGTTCCGAGACATCCCATTCCTTGGCAAGTGACGAGTTCAGCGGTAATTATGCGTAGTGGTGCAGTCTGCCCGAACTGATCTTGCGTGCGAGGTCGGCGGCGCATGTCCTTCCCCTCGACGAATGACCTCCGCTGGCGACTGTCGAGGGCAGCCGCCAGCGTGACGTAATACCAGTATTAGATGATAAATTAACCAGTGATTTCGAGTCTTTTATATAGTATAGAATTTACTGGTAGAAAGGAACGGTCGGTGGTCGCTGGCACTCAGCCTGGAACGGAAACGAGCAACGGGGGATGCATGAAAAAGATCGTCGCAAGAGCAGCCGTAGCCAGCGTTGTCCTGCTGGGAATAGGAGCCGGCGTGTCGCAAGCCGCTACGGTGCCGCCGGGATCGCACAGGGGGATCGTGGTCGAGCGAAACGCGAATGACAGGATCACGAACTACACGCTCCGGAACGCCGACCCGGTGACCGGCCGATTCGGCGCCCTGCCCGTGGGTGACGGTGCCGTGTACGCGGTGCACTGGACCATAGTCAGCCACCACAAGGTTAAAGGAACCGGCAAGTACGCCTGGGGTCATATGGGCTACTACAGGAGCGGCCCGGTCACCCTCCTGCTCATGGGCAACAACTACAAGTACACGAAGATCGATATCACGCTCACGCAGTCGTGGTACGGCTATACCAACGGCCCCTACCCGCCTTACGGGCACGGCGCGCACCACACGTTCGCGCACACCATCGTCGCGGTCAACGACCCGACCACCAACCTGGACCGGTTTAGTGCTCCGGGCTACCCGAGCTAGCAGTTCCTGAGCACTGGCGAATCGCGGGCCGGCGTCTCGAACCTGAAGGACCGATAACGGCAGGCCCGTCAGGGCTTGCTCCCTCGGATTTTTCGTGCGGGGAGGGAAACGCGTCACGAGGTCGTTCGGCGATGCCCGGACCAAAAAACCGCACCTTTGTTCGTGACTGTGGTGTACGGTGCCGTCCGACCCTGACCACCCGGACCCGCCGCACCAGCCCGAGCCCGAACAGACGTTCATACCGCGTATGACGGGTCGGGCACTGCCACCGCGACCACCACGACCGGCCCCGTGTCGCCGTCGAACCGGGTTGTCGCCGAGCCCTAGCCGCCGAGCTGAGCGACATCGCGCGCCGGGGTCAGGTAACTGACGTCCCAGAGCCGGACAGTGCCGTCGTTGCCGGCTGACGTCATCCGGGTGCCGTCGGGGCTGAAGGCCAGCGATGCTACGCCGCCGTCACCGGTGCGGATCGGGTTCCCGATCTGCCGGTTGATCGCGATGTCCCACAGATGGACGGTCCCGTCGGCGTAGCCGGCCGCCAGTGTCTGGCCGTCCGGGCTGACCGCCACCGCGTCGGGCTGGCTGGCGAAGCTGACGCGGGTGGGGGTCCCCATGTCGTCGCCCGAGCCGCTGGCACGCGGGTTCCACCTGGTGACCGAGCCCGTCAAGTCGACGGTGATCAGGTCACCGCCGGGGGTGAAGGCGAGCGCGAGCAGTGAGCCGGTGGACGCGGCGCCGGGGATGGAGTCGCCCGTCGGCTGGCCGGTCGCCGTGTCGAAGACCTGCAGGCTGCCGTCGTTATAGGCGGCAGCGAACTGGCTGCCGTCTGGGCTGAAGGCGAGCCGCGCGATGCCCTGCGCCATCGCGATGTTTCCCCCGTCCACCCTCTCCGGCACCGGGATCGTCATGACCGGGTGCTCGGCGAGCCGCGGGGAGGACAGGTTCCAGAGCAGGATGGTTCCGTTGTCGCCGCCGGTGACCAGCCGTCGGCCGTCCGGGCTGAGCGCGAGGCGCGGCGGGAAGGTGACGTCACCCGATGAGATCGGCGGGTTGGAGGACATCATGACAGGAAACGCCTGCTGCGTCCCGCCGGTGGACGCCCAGACGCTGATGTTGCCGTCTTCGTCAGTCGTGACGAGGGATGAAGACGGTCCGAGCGCGACGTCGCCCATCCCGTCGCCTACCACGCCCGCCCCGGTGGGGATGGGCGGGGCGGCGGGGCGGCCCGCAAGGGCGGCCAGGCTCCACTGCCGTGCCGTTCCGTCCGTGTTGACGCTGGTCAGGGTCGTTCCGTCGGGACTGAACGCCACCGCGGTGCCCACGTCCGCGCCCCCCGACAGGTCCGGGCCCACCGGCTTGCCCGTCGCCACGTTCCATACTCGGACGGTGCCGTTCTCGTCCGCGTCGGCGACGAGGGTCCCGTCGTGGCTGAACGCGACCGCGTTGACCTCGCCTCCGTCACCGCTCGCCGCGGTCAGCGCGCGGCCGATCTGGGCGCCGGTGGCCGTGTTCCACAGCCGGATGGTGCCATCGTCACCGCCGGTGGCGAGTATGCCGCCATGAGGACTGAAGGCGAGCGCCTCAATCCCGGCGCGCTGGGCGGGAAACGCGGGGCCGGCCTGGTGGTGCGTGACAGTGCTCCACAGCCGGATCGTGCCGTCAGACCCTGCCGTCGCGACCGTCGAGCCGTCGGGGGAGAAGGCCGCGATGACTCGCCCGGGCAGCGTGTGTCCGTCAGCGTCGAGTGGGGCGCCACGGACCGTGCCGGTGGCCGCGTTCCACAGTTCGGCGCAGCCCGTCGCGGCCGCCTGCCCGTCGCAGGACTGGCCGCCGACCAGCAGGGTCTTCCCGTCCGGGCTGAAGGCTACCGAGTCGATGCCGCCGATCGCGGTGATAAGGAAGGTCGCCGACGTTTGCCCGGCGGCCACGTTCCACAGGGCCATCGAGTCCCCCGCGCCGACGGCCAGCGTCTTGCCGTCGGGGCTGAAGGCGAGGGGCAGCAGGTCGGGGACGGTGCCTGATTGCGCGAGCACGGGGGGCAGCGTCATCGTGCTGGCAGGGATCGGGTCGCTCGGGAT
>Ga0066797_1000451_pt1 | contig 12537 bp, 11 predicted proteins | sample PersoiDNA2013193_FD_76335 | JGI IMG/M metagenome (GOLD analysis project Ga0066797, IMG submission 76335) | Permafrost soil microbial communities from the Arctic, to analyse light accelerated degradation of dissolved organic matter (DOM) -... | ecosystem: Environmental > Terrestrial > Soil >... | reverse complement strand
GTACGCACGCTTTTCTGCCAAGATCTTTGCCGCGGGCATGGAGCATGCCCGGAACGCGGTGATATGACCGCCGGGCGGCCAGTCGGGGTCAGCACACGCCGCCTGAACGATGGGAACTTGCTCGGCGGCGGCTGGTACGTCCACGCTTCCCGAGACGAGCTAACATCCCGCCAACATGCGGAAGCCTTGACGGCGTCCATCACCTGATCGTTTCAGCTGTCGGGATGACAGGATTTGAACCTGCGGCCCCTTGACCCCCAGTCAAGTGCGCTACCAAGCTGCGCTACATCCCGATGCACGCCGTAAAGTGGCTTGCGGAGCTAACCTTAGCGCATCCTGGGCACCGGCGTGAAACGTGAACCGCGAGCCTGCCGGAACTCATAGCGAGGCCTGCGCATGCGTGGCGGAAGCTGCCAGCCGGTGCGGTTACCATCGGGGCAATGGGCAATACCCGGCCGCTCCCGCAGCCAGAAGCGGCGCCAGCCTGGCGGCAGCGCCCGCTCTCGACGAGCCGCGCGCGCCGCCGCCTCAAGCGCGCTACCATCACGCTCGCGGTGATCGTGGTGATCGCCGTCATCGGGAGCACCGCCCTCTGGGTCGCTACCCCTTCGGCCAGCGAAGCGACCCAGCTAGCCGCCGAACAGGCGAGAAGTCACGGCATCGCGTACCCGGGCCCGCGGGTACCGCCCAACTTCACCCGCCCGCTCGTCGCGACCGAGGATCACCGGTTCTATGCAGAACCTGGCGTGGACGTCCTCGCCGTCGGCCGGGTCGTCTGGGCCAAGCTCACCGGCGGCACCGATCAGGGCGGCGCGACGCTCGAGCAGCAGCTCGCCAAGTTGCTCTACACCCCGAACCAGTCCGGCATCAGCGTCGAGCTCAAGCAGGTCGTCCTGGCGTTCAAGCTCAACGCCGCCTACTCCAAGAGCCAGATCCTCGACCTGTACGCCGAGGTCGCCTACTACGGTCACGGCTATTACGGCCTGGAGCAGGCGAGCTGCGGCTATTTCGGGCACCCGGTCGCGGATCTCACCGTGACCCAGGGCGCGATGCTGGCAGGCGTCGTCAACGCCCCGAGCGTGGATGACCCGATCAACGATCCGGTCAACGCGCGCGCCCGGCTTGAGCACGTCATCGCCCGCATGGTCGCGGTCGGCTACCTGACCAGCGCGCAGGCGGCCCGTGCGCTCAGCGTGCCGCTCGGCATCGTCGCGCGCGATCAGGCAGGCTGCTAGCGCGCTGACGCGGAGGCCGACGCTGACGTGAGACCGTCAGCCGTGCCGATGCCGTCCGGGGTGTGCTCGAGGAACACGAACTTGCGGTACGCGTACAGCCGGAACAGCGTTGCGAGCCCAATGCCGATGACCGATGCGATGTTGTACGAGAGGCCGTCCTTGAAGCCAAGTCCGTAGTTGGCGATAGCCACGATGCCAACCTGGATCACGATGCCCACGACGTTAAGCCCCACGAAGGTCATCGACTCGTGCCGCAGGCCCCTGCCCTTGCGGTGCTTGAAGGCCCAGTACCTGTTGCCGAGGAAGGTCACCACGGTGGCGATGAGGTAGCCGATGATGACCGCGGTCAGCGCGCCGATGTTCGCTCCCGAGTGCAGCGCGTTCTGGACGCCCAACTGGACGACGAAGCCCATCGCGCCAACGACGCCGAACTTCGCGACCTCATGGACCAAGACCTGAAATCGGATGTAGGTGTCGCGGATCAGACTCAACTGGCTCAGTTCCTCTCGCGTCCCCCGACATCCCGCTCGGCTACCACGGCGACGTCGTGACCATGATGTATTCTACCCGCCCGGTCCCGCAGCCACGGCACCGAGGCCGGACAGCCGTTCGGAAATAACCCAGAAGCCAGGTATTCTCGATCGAGTGCCCGAGGTACTTGTCCGCGCCCGAGGCCTTACCAAGCGCTTTGGCAGTTTCACCGCGGTAGATGGAATCGACTTTGATCTGTTCCAGGGTGAGGCATTTGGTTTTCTCGGTCCGAATGGCGCCGGAAAGTCCTCGACAATGCGGATGCTCGGCTGTGTCTCCCCGCCAACACAGGGTAATCTTACCATTCTCGGTGGTGACCCGGTCCGCGACGGTGCCGCGATCCGCGCCCGCCTGGGCGTCGTACCGCAGGAAGACACCCTGGATAACGAGCTTACGGTACGGGAGAACCTGCTCGTCTACGGCCGATATTTCGGCCTGAACCGCTCGCTCATCGCCGAGCGGACCGACCAGCTCCTTGACTTCGTTCAGCTCACCGAGCGCGCCAATGACCAGGTTGACCCGCTGTCGGGCGGCATGAAGCGCCGCCTCACCATCGCGCGCAGCCTGATCAACGACCCGGAGATCCTGATCCTCGACGAACCCACCACGGGCCTCGACCCCCAGGCAAGGCACGTCGTCTGGGACCGGCTATTCCGGCTCAAGCAGCGCGGCGTGACCCTCATCCTCACCACGCACTACATGGATGAGGCCGAGCAGCTCTGCGACCGCCTCGTCGTCATGGACCATGCCAAGATCGTCGCCGAGGGCACTCCGCGCGAGCTCATCGCCCGCTACTCCACTCCCGAGGTCCTCGAGCTGCGGTTCGCCCCTGGTGAGCAGGAAGCAGCGTTCGAAAAGATCAAAGCCCTGTCGTCGGAACGGACGGAGCTGACTGCCGACCGCATCCTCCTCTACGCGGCCGACGGTGACGAGCTCCTCGCCCGCGTGCGTACGGCTGGCCTCGAGCCGGTCGCCGAGTTCGTTCGCAGGTCCACGCTTGAGGACGTCTTCCTCCAGCTGACCGGCCGGACGCTCGTTGACTAGCGCACTCGCGCCCCTCGGCAGGCTCCCGGGAAAGTGGGACCTGTCCGTCCGCGCCTTCCGCTGCTGGCTGGTCGCGTACCGGCGGACCTGGCGGTCCTCGATCTGGTCAAGCGTCTTCGGCCCGCTGTTCTACCTGGGCGCGATGGGCTACGGCCTCGGCTCGCTCGTCGACAAGCACGGCACCGCGACACTCGGCGGCGTGCCGTACGTGGTGTTCGTCGCCCCGGCGGTGCTCGCCGTGCAGTCGATGAACACCGCGATGACCAACGCGGCGTTCCCCGTCTTCGGCGCCATGCACTGGAACAAGATCTACCTCGCGGCCCGCGCGACGATGTTGAGCCCGGCCGACATCTTCCGCGGGCACCTGCTCTTCATCGCCATGCGGATCGCGCTGAACTGCGCGTTCTTCGTGGCGATCATGGCGGCGTTCGGCCTGATCAGGTCGGCCTTGGCGGTGGCGCTGCTGCCTGCCGCCGTGCTGCTCGGCGTCGCGTTCGCCGCGCCGGTCGCGGCCTGGAGCGTCACGCTCGCGAACATCAACCCGATGAACTACCTGTTCAGGTTCGGCTCGGTGCCGCTGATGCTGTTCTCTGGCACCTTCTTCCCGATCGGCTCGCTCCCCGGCTGGCTGCGCCCGGTCGCCTACGCCACCCCGCTCTGGCACGGCGTCGCCCTGTGCCGCGCACTGAGCCTTGGCACCGCCGACCCGGGATCGGCAGCCCTTCACGTGGGGTATCTCGTCGCTATGACGGGAATCGGCCTTTGGTGGGGTTCCCGCACCTATTACAGGCGCCTGTATGTCTAGGTTCTCCGCTGCTTTTTTCGGCGCGTCTTCCCCTCCCGGGCTGGCGGCGCTGCGGCTGATCGAACGGCACGCGCGCTTCTATCGGCGGATGTGGCTCGTGGTCGTCTCCGGGGCGGCTGAGCCGCTGTTCTACCTGCTCTCGGTCGGGGTGGGCATCGGCGGGCTCATCGGTAACGTGACCGGGCCGGCCGGGCAGCCGGTGCCCTACCGTGCGTTCGTCGCGCCCGGGCTGCTCGCGGTCTCGGCGATGAACGGGGCGCTGAACGACTCGACGTTCAACGTCTACGGCCGGCTCAAGTTCGACAAGCTGTACGACGCGGTGCTAGCGACGCCGATCGGCGCGGGGGAGATCGCTCTCGGCGAGATCGGCTGGGCGGTGCTGCGCGGCGTCCTGTACTGCCTGCCGTTCCTGGTCGTGATGGCCTCGATGGGGCTGATCACCTCGGCGTGGGCTGTGCTCGCGCTGCCGGCGGCGGCGCTGATCAGCTTCGCGGTCGCCGCGGTGGGCGTCGCCTGCACGACGTACATGAAATCCTGGCAGGACTTCGAATACGTGATGCTGGTCGCGGTGCCGATGTTCCTGTTCTCAGGGACGTTCTATCAGTTGTCGGTATATCCGCACGTCGTTGGGGTGATCGTCGAGTGGACGCCGCTCTACCAAGGCGTCGTGATCCTGCGCGACCTGGTGCTCGGCGCGCCGTCGCCGGATCTGGCGTGGCGCGCGGCCTACCTGATCCTGCTCGGCGTCGCGGGGCTGGCGGTCGCGGGCCGCCGGATCGCCAGGCTGCTGTTGGTCTGAACCGGTAGGCTACGCACGATGCTGGGGGGAGCGCCATCCGACCGCAGCAGTGGCCGCTACCCGAGGGGAAGCGCTCGCTCGCCGGTCGCGCTGCTCGCGGTGCCAAGCCTGGCGCTCAGGTTCGTCTCGACGAACACCGCGTACTGGGCACGGACTGGCATTACAACGCGACGATCATGCCGATCCTCTTCATCGCCGCGATCGAGGCGACCACCCTCGACCTGCTCGCCCCCCTCGCGGCCCGCACAGACACCTTCTGGGTGGGCAACGCGGGGAACCCGCTCACCAGCTACATCGTCTTCGACGGCCAGAACAGCGGCTACTCCCTTGGCAAAACGAGCGTCCCCGCGTTCATCAGCCAGCTCTACCCGGCCGTCGGCTACGTGCAGATCTTCTCGCGTGACGACGTGTACGTTTTCCAGCGCCCATGACCCGTTAGCCCCTTGCCGGCCGCGATATGTTTTTACACCGGTCTCACGTGCTTAACGAGGTGGGAATTGCCCTAGCCTTCGAAGCGTCGCTACATCCTTCACCGTCATATCCCTCGTCGCGGGGTTGGGCGTTATGACGGCGGATTCGCTCTTGTCCCATCGGCAGCTACCGTCGTTGCTGGATTATGCGTTCATCGTCGCTGCTTACGCGCTCGGCTGCCTCTGCTATCGAGCGGCAAAATGGGCCTGGGCGCGGTGGGTAGCGCACCGGTGAGCCTGATACCAGTTCCCGGCTAGCCTCGCGTACCGGGTAACCCCCCGTACCTGGGCGGCGCGGCGGTGGGCGACGGGGCTAGGCTTGCGCGAATGGTGACCACGTCCATTGCTGTCTCGCCTGGTGAGCTGGCTGACGCGCTGCGCAAGGCCGGCCTCTCCGAGATCGACGCCACGACCAGGCGGCGCGCGGAGTACTCGTCGGACGCCTCCAACTACCGGGTTGTCCCGGCGGTCGTGGCGTTCCCCAGGCACGCCGACGAGATCATTACCGCGCTCACCGTCTGCCGCGAGCTCGGCGTGCCCATCGTCACCAGGGGCGGCGGCACCTCGATCGCCGGCAACGCACTGTCCACGGGCCTCGTGCTTGACCTGTCCAAGCACCTCAACCGGGTGATCCACGTCGATCCCGCCGAGCGGACTGCGGTGGTGGAACCCGGGACCGTTCTGGATGACATTTCGACTTCAGCCGCACCTTATGCGCTGCGCTTCGGTCCTGACCCCTCCACGCACTCCCGCGCCACCATCGGCGGCGCGATCGGCAACAACGCGTGCGGGTCGCGAGCGCTGCGCTACGGGCGGACGGCGGACAACGTGGTCGCGCTCGACGTGGTCACGGGGACCGGCCTGCGGTTCACAGCCCGCCGGCACGGCCGAGACGACGTGCCAGCCGGGAAGCCTGACCCGGCAGAGCCGGCACTGCTCACGGACCTGCGCACGCTTATCGGCGGCCAGCTGGCCACGGTGCGGACGGAGTTCGGTAAATTCACCAGGCAGGTATCCGGCTACTCGCTCGAGCACCTGCTGCCAGAGAACGGCACGGACGTCGCGAAGTTCCTCTCCGGTACCGAAGGCACCCTCGCGCTCACCCTGTCCGCCACCGTCCGCCTGGTCGCCGCGCCGCACGCTACCGCGCTCGCCGTCCTCGGCTACGCGGACATGGCCGCCGCGGCCGAGGCGGTGCCCGCGCTGCTGCCGCACCTGCCGGTCGCCCTTGAGGGGATCGACTCGCGGCTCGTCGAGGTGGTCAGGTCCCGCCGGGGCGCCGCCGCCGTCCCCGGTCTGCCGCGCGGCGGCGGCTGGCTGTTCGCCGAGACGTCGGGCGACACGCCCGACGAGGCCCGCGACGCCGCGCGCAAGCTCGTCGCCGATGGGGGCTGCCTGGACAGCCTGGTCATCACGGGCCCGCAGGCGGCCGCGCTCTGGCGCATCCGCGAGGACGGCGCCGGCCTCGGCGGGCGGACGCCGGCGGGCGCGCCCGCCTGGCCCGGCTGGGAGGATTCGGCGGTACCGCCGGACAGGCTGCCCGCCTACCTGCGCGATCTCACCGCGCTGATGGCGCGGCACGGCGTGGACGGGCTGATGTACGGGCACTTCGGCGACGGGTGCGTGCACGTGCGGATCGACTTCCCGCTGCGCGACAGGCCCAGCGTGCTCCGGTCGTTCACCGAGGACGCGGCGCGGCTCGCCGCGTCCTACGGCGGCTCGGCGTCCGGTGAGCACGGCGACGGGCGGGCCAGGGGCGAGCTGCTGCCCGCGATGTACTCGACGGAGGCGATCGCGCTCTTCGGGGCGGTCAAGCACCTGTTCGACCCGCGTGGCCTGCTCAACCCGGGCGTGATCGTCGAGCCGGCACCCCTCGACGCGGACCTGCGGGTACCCGCGGCGGCGCCGCTGCGCCGGTCGCTTGGATTCGCCTACGGCAGCGACGGCGGTGACTTCACCACTGCCGTCCACCGCTGCGTCGGCGTGGGGAAATGCCGTGCGGACGGCACCGAGTCCGGTGGCGTGATGTGCCCGTCGTACCTGGCGACGCGCGACGAGAAGGACTCAACGCGCGGGCGCGCCCGGGTGCTTCAGGAGCTCGCGAACGGCTCGCTGCTGCCATCGGGCTGGCGTTCTCCCGAGGTCGCCGAGGCGCTTGACCTGTGCCTGTCGTGCAAGGGGTGCTCAAGCGACTGCCCGGCGGGCGTGGACATGGCGACGTACAAGGCCGAGGCGCTTTACCAGCGGTACCGGAGAAGGCCCCGGCCGGCGTCGCACTACTCGCTCGGCTGGCTGCCGCGCTGGGCGGCGCTCGCGGCGCGGGCGCCGTGGCTGTCCGCGCTGGCGAATCGCTCGCTCGGGGTCGGTGTCATGGCCGCGCTCGCGAAGCGGCTCGGCGGGATCGACGCCAGGCGGCCGCTGCCCGAGTTCGCGGGGGAGAGCTTCCGCCGCTGGTTCGCCGGTCGCCAGCCCGGCGCCGCAGGCGCTGGTGTCGCGAGAAAGCCCGTGCTGCTCTGGGTGGACACGTTCACCAACGCGTTCTCGCCCCAGGTCGGCCGGGCGGCCGTGCGGGTGCTTGAGGCCGCCGGATACGAGGTCCTCATCACGGAACGCAACGTCTGCTGCGGCCTCACCTGGATCTCGACCGGCCAGCTCGACGGCGCGCGGCGGCAGTTGCGGCGCACGCTCCGCGAGCTCGGCCCCGCCATCGAGGCGGGCATCCCCGTCGTCGGCCTTGAGCCGTCCTGCACGGCGGCGCTGCGCCAGGACGCGGCGGAGCTGCTGCCAGGCGATCCGCGCGCGCGGCGACTCGAGACGGCCGTCCGCACGCTCGCCGAGCTGCTCAGCGCCACCGACGGCTGGTCACCACCCGACCTGTCCGACGTCACAGGCGTGGCCCAGCCGCACTGCCACCAGCACGCCGTCGGCGGCTGGGACGCCGACTCCGCGCTGCTCGCGTCTGCCGGAGCGAAGGTAACCGCGGTCGGCGGCTGCTGCGGCCTGGCCGGCAACTTCGGCGTTGAGCGCGGCCACTATGACGTGTCCGTCGCGGTCGCCGAGACCGCGCTGCTGCCCGCGGTGCGAGCGGCCGTGCGCGAGGCGGGTGACGACGCCACGATCCTCGCCGACGGCTTCTCCTGCCGCACCCAGCTCGACCAGCTCGCCGACGTCCGCGGCAGCCACCTGGCGGAGCTTCTTGCCGCGCGCCTCCCGCCCGTGCGGTGAGCCCCGCCGTCTAGCCGAGCAGGGCCGCGGCGGCCTGGCGCTTCATCAGGTTGTAGATGATCGCCTCGGCGGCGGGGACGGCGGGCGCGCCCGTGTCGATGCCGACCGCCGAGGCGGAGAAGACGTCAACGCCGCTCACGCTGAACAGGGAGTTGATGACGAGCGTGGTGCCCGCGGTGGAGCCGGACTCCACGAGCGACAGCGTCGGGTGCCCGCCAAGCGCGGCGCCGTCGGCGGCCTTGAGCGAGTACGTACCGGTCTGGCCGCTGCTCGTCACCTTGAATGACCCGCACCGCGCGGCCAGCGCCTTGATCCCGGCGACGAACGCCGTCGCGGTCGATGCCGAGCCGAACTGGTAGACAAGCTCGCCATAGACCTGCTTCGAGCCGGTCAGGCTCACGGCCGCCAGCGCCGTCTCGCCGAATCCGGTTGCGCCTAGCCGCTCGACGAACAGGGCGCAGGACATCGTGGCCAGGTTGTACGTCGGCGCCGCCGAGATCACAGACCCGCCCGACGTGACCGGGCCGGAGGACGGCGCGGTGAAACCGGCGGGGAAATAGGACTCGGGAAGCAGCACCGCCTCAAGATCCGTGCCGGTCAGCTGCCCGCTGGCCGCCGCCAGCGGCGTCATCGACGCGGTGGGCAGTGCGGTCGCCGACGTCGGCGCGGTCGCGGCGGCTGTCGGTGTCGCCGATGCCGTCGAGGGATTCTTGTACGGAATCCCCTTCGTCGCGCACCCGACGACGGTTCCTAGCACACCGACGGTTACCGCCGCGGCGGCGACGGCCGCGCGAACACGGCGGACGCGAACAACCACACCAACTGAAGACACCGCGGCAACCAATCCCGATCCTGACCCGTCCTGAACACCTGACAACGTACCCTCCCATCGCGCGTGCTCCCGATCCGCCGGTGGCGCGCGGGCCGTCGTCCGGAATAATGACGCTGGAACACCGGCGTTCGCCGACAGCGGCGTCGGGCACACGAGAGGACATGCAACGCTATGCCACAGCGAATCGCGATCGTAACGGGGGCCGCCCGCGGCATCGGGGCCGGAACCGCTAAGCGCCTCGCCGCCGACGGGATGGCCGTCGGGGTGCTCGACCTCAACGAGGCAGACGGCGCCCAGACCGTCGCCGAGATCGAGAAGGCGGGCGGCAAGGCGATCGCGGTCGGTGCCGACGTCAGCAACGCCGAGCAGGTGCAGCGGGGCGTGGACAAGGTGGCCGCCGAGCTTGGCGAGCCGACCGTGCTCGTCAACAACGCCGGCGTGACCAGGGACAACCTGCTCTTCAAGATGTCGGAGAATGACTGGGACACGGTCATCAACGTGCACCTTCGCGGCGCGTTCCTGATGACGCGCGCCATCCAGAAGTTCATGGTCGCCGCCAAGTGGGGCCGGATCATCAACCTGTCCTCCCTGTCCGCCGTCGGCAACAGGGGCCAGGTCAACTACTCCGCCGCCAAGGCCGGCATGCAGGGCCTCACCAAGACCCTCGCTCTTGAGCTCGGCAAGTTCGGCGTCACCGCGAACGCCGTCGCGCCCGGCTTCATCGTCACCGACATGACGGCGGCGACCGCCGCCAGGCTCGGCATGTCCTTCGAGGACTTCCAGGCGGGGGCGGCCAAGCTGATCCCCGTGCAGCGGGTGGGTCAGGTCGAGGACGTGGCCGCGGCGATCTCCTTCTTCGCCAGCGAGTCCGCGGGATTCGTCTCCGGCCAGATCCTTTACCTATCCGGCGGACCTGTTTCCTGATAAGGCTCTGAAGAGACCCCGACGAGGACAGGCGGCAGCGCGTTGAGCGACAAGGTGTTGAACGACACAGCAGCGGAGTTGCGCGGCCGGGTGCGCGCGTTCTGCACGGACCACGATCCGGCGACGACGGCTCGCGGTGAGTTTTTCAGCGCCCGGTTCGACGCGGGGCTTGCCGCCGTCCATTATCCGGTCGGGCACGGCGGCCTCGGCCTGCCCCGCTCGCTGCAGACGGCGGCCGACGAGGAGTTCTCGCTAGCGGGCGCGCCGCGCCTTGAGGAGCTGCGCAACGTCATCGGGCTCGGCATGGCCGCACCGACGATCATCGCCTTCGGCACCGGCGAGCAGCAGTCCCGCTGGCTGAAGCCGCTCTGGCTCGCCGAAGACATCTGGTGCCAGCTCTTCAGCGAGCCAGGCGCGGGCAGCGACCTGGCGAACCTGGCGACCCGCGCCGTCAGGGAGGGTGATGACTGGATTGTCAGCGGCCAGAAGGTGTGGACCTCCCTCGCCCACCAGGCTCGCTGGGGCCTCCTGCTCGCCCGCACCGACCCTTGTGTGCCCAAGCATGCGGGCCTGACCTACTTCGTGCTTGACCTGCACGCGCCAGGTGTCGAGGTCAGGCCGCTGCGTCAGCTGACGGGGGAGGCCGAGTTCAACGAGGTGTTCATCACCGATGCCCGCGTCCCCGACGCGAACCGGCTCGGCGAGATAGGCGAAGGCTGGCGGGTCGCCAACGCCACGCTGATGAACGAGCGGTTCGCGATCGGCGGCTCCCGCTCCGTGCCGCGTGAGGAAGGCGCGATCGGCTTCGCCGCGAGCGGATGGCGCAAGCATCCTGAGCGCCGCACCCACGAACTCCACCAGCGCCTGCTGCGCCTGTGGGCCGAGGCGGAGGTCGCCAGGCTGGCCGGCGAGCGGTTCAGGCAGCAGATGGCGGCAGGCACGCCCGGCCCGGAAGGCTCGGCCGTCAAGCTCACCTACGCCCGCCTCAACCAGGAAATTTCCGGACTTGAGATTGAGCTGGCCGGGCCGGAAGGCCTGACGTACGACGACTGGACGATGCGGCGCGCCGGCTCGAGCGACTTCACCCGCGGCCCCGCGTTCAGGTACCTGCGCTCCAAGGGCAACTCCATCGAGGGCGGCACCTCGGAGATCCTCCGCAACATCATCGCCGAGCGCGTCCTCGGCCTGCCCGCCGAGCCCCGTACGGACACCGCCGTCCCCTGGAAGGATCTCCCGCGCTGATGACCATGAGTCGCAATCTTCAGGACCAGGACCTGCTCTACTCCGAGACGGAGCGCGACCTCTCGGCCGCCCTGGCTGACCTGCTCGCCAGCACCGAGCAGCCGCAGACCTGCGACAGCGGGCTGTGGTCCACGGTGGCGGCGGAGATCGGCATCGCGGGCCTGCTGATCCCCGAGGCCCTCGGCGGCGCGGGCGGCACTTACACCGAGCTCGCCGCCGCGGCCGAGCAGTTCGGCGCCGCGGTCGCCCCGATCCCCTATCTCGGCAGCGCCGCGGTCGCCACGGCGGCCCTGCTCTCCGCGGCGAGAAGCGCCGCGGCGAACGACGCCGTGCCCGCGGGAGATATGCCGTTCGTCACGGGGCTCACCGGCCCGGCGGCATTCGCCCAGGCGGCCGCGTTCCGCGCGCGGGCAGCGGCCGGCGCGGCCGACGCGGCGGGCACCGTTCGGGTGTCGCCCGCGGCCGGGCTGCTGCGCCAGATGGCTGACGGCTCGCTGACCGCCGCGCTCGCGGTGACCGTGACGACGGCGCCCGGCGCCCCGTTTCCCGCCACCGCCCGGGTCGCGGGACATGGCGACACCGCCACTGGCACGGTCAGGCTGCGCGGCACGATCGCCGCGGTCGCCGACGCGCTCCCCGCCGACGTGCTGCTTGTGCCCGCGGACGGGGTGCCAAGCGGGCTGTACCTCGTCGAGGCCAGCGCGGCAGGCGTGCACCGGACGCCGGTCACCTCCCTCGACATGACGAGGCAGCTCTGCGACATCTCGCTTGACGACGCACCGGCACGGCAGGTCGCCGTCGGTGCCGAGGCAGCGGCGGCGGTGAATGCCGGGCTGCTGGCCGGCGCGACCGTGCTCGCCGCCGAGCAGCTTGGCCTCGCGCAGCGCTGCCTCGACCTGACCGTGGCCTACGTGAAGGAGCGCCGCCAGTTCAACCGCCAGGTCGGGTCATTCCAGGCGGTCAAGCACCGGCTCGCCGACCTGTGGACCACGATCGCGCTCGCCGCGGCCGCCTCTAGGTACGCCGCCGCCTGCCTCGCCTCCGACGCCCCTGACACCCCCATCGCCGTGGCCCTGGCCAAGTCGGCCTGCTGCGACGCGGCGGTGGCCGCCGCCCAGGAGTGCGTCCAGCTGCACGGTGGCATCGGTTTCACCTGGGAGCATCCTGCTCACCTGTACCTCAAGCGAGCCAAGGCGGCCTCTGTCGCCTTCGGTACCCCCGGTGCCCACCGCGCCTCCCTGGCCGCACTGGCCGACCTTCCGGCCCCCGACGCCTAACCAGTATTCGGCGTCGTCACGATCGGGGGAGCCGGGCCAGTTGAGGCTCGGCTCCGCCCGGTCGGCGTCCCCGCTCCGTTGCCCCGGCATCGCCGACGGGGCGTGCATCGCCTGCCTCGCATGCCGCCCGCGCGATTTCCGCCGGGCCCGGCG
>Ga0066797_1000448_pt1 | contig 12572 bp, 8 predicted proteins | sample PersoiDNA2013193_FD_76335 | JGI IMG/M metagenome (GOLD analysis project Ga0066797, IMG submission 76335) | Permafrost soil microbial communities from the Arctic, to analyse light accelerated degradation of dissolved organic matter (DOM) -... | ecosystem: Environmental > Terrestrial > Soil >... | reverse complement strand
ATATAGGAGGCGGAATCCTGACTTGCCAGTTTTGGCAAGTTTGCCCCCCTTTGTCCGGTAGCTATACGCCTATAAGGTTGCTGGTATGCAAACACCAAATCAATTGAGCCGCGAGGCCATCGACGAGTTCAAAGCCATTTATCAGGAGGAATTCGGGGAGGTATTATCAGACGATGAAGTGCAGGAGATCGCCAAGCGCCTGCTTCGCTTTTTTGGGATATTGAACAAGGTGAAAAAATAGCTTCGTTGACGCTTCTATTTTGGCGGGGTAGCATTGCCTTATATCACCTAAGGTTGCCCGTCTCCGCTTCGTTAATAACAAATCTTCATGTCTGGATACTTCATTTATTGCCGCAAATCATCCGAAGCCGAAGACCGGCAGGTTCTTTCCATTGAATCCCAGACCCGCGAACTTGAGCAGTTGGCCGCAAAACTTAATCTGCCCATCGTCGAAATCCTGACCGAATCAAAATCCGCCAAAGACCCAGGGCGTCCGGTGTTCAATCAGATGATGCAACGCCTCTACCGGGGAGATGCCGTCGGCATTATCTGTTGGAAATTGGACCGTCTGGCGCGCAACCCCGTGGACGGAGGTTCCATCATCTGGGCCATCAAACAGCATGGCATCAAAGTGATGACCCCGGCCCAAAGCTACGCCCGCGAGGATGACAATATCCTCCTCATGTATATCGAATTCGGCATGGCTCAAAAATACGTTGATGACTTGAGCAAGAACGTGAAGCGCGGCATGAAAACAAAGACGGAGAACGGTTGGCTTCCGGGCAAAGCATTGCCGGGCTATTTGAATCACACAGACAAGTTGACGGGTCAAAATACCTTGGTTAGAGACCCGGAAAGGTTCCCACAGATCCGGAGAATGTGGGATTTGATGCTGACTGGCCAATACACCCCGCCAAGAATCATTGAAATTGCGGACAAGGAATGGGGCTTACGAACACGAACAACTCGACGAGCAGGCGGTAAACCGTTTGTCCGAAGCACCATCTATAAGATATTCACAAAGCCGTTCTACTACGGCTGGTTTGAATTCCCCAAAGGAAGCGGCCAGTGGTATGAAGGAAAACACGAACCAATGATCACCGAGGCGGAATATGACCGTGTGCAGGCATTACTAGGCCGCCATGGAAACCCTCGCCCGCAATCGAATCTCGAATTTGCCTTCACAGGGATGATCCGGTGCGGAGACTGCGGACGGGCGGTGACAGCCGAAGAAAAACATCAGGCGATATGCGGCAACTGCAAATTCAAATTTGCATATCGTAAGCAGAATATATGTCCGCGCTGTGAGACGCACATTGATAAAATGGTGAATCCGAAGTTTCTAAAATACACCTATTACCACTGCTCGAAAAGCAAACGGCCAGTGTGCTTTCAAAAATGCGTGACCGGGCGAGAACTAGAAAAACAGATCAATGAGAGCCTTGCCCGCATCTGCATTTCCAAGCAATTCAAGGAGTGGGCCGTCAAATACCTGCATGAATTACATGGGCAAGAGACTACATCACAAACTGAAATCATCCAGTCACAGCAGAAGGCGTATCAGGAATGCGTGCAGGAAATTGACAATCTGGTGAAGCTGAAAACCGCACCCTCTAATGCAGACGGAAGCCGCCTGTCAGATGAGGAATATGGCCGTCGGCGCGTTGAACTCCTAAAGGTGAAAAAGAGCCTTGATGAATTGCTTAACAACGCCGGGCATCTTGTGGAACAACAATTAAAGCTGTCTGAACAGACATTTGAATTCGCCTGTGCCGTTCAGGAACGGTTCGCCAAGGGCGATTCCAAGACCAAAAAAGAGATTGTGACGACAATGGGATCGAACCTAATTTTGAAAGACAAAAAACTGTTGATTGAAGCCAGAAAACCGTTCTTCATCCTCGAAAATCTACTTACTCCTGAAAAGCCCCTAATTTCGCTAATCGAACCTGACAAAACAAAGGTGGCTTATGGACAGATTACCGCAACCTTGTTTGTTCGTCCCTTTATGCGGGGAGAAAGGGACGATGTTAGAACCTTGATGAAGAAAGCGGAGCGTGCGGCCGCGCTTATATACACTCACTTCAAAAAGGAGTTCGGGGGTGTTTCCAAAAGCGACGACCGTTTTATGTTTTTAGGCCATGACCAGAGTATGAAGAATTAATGAATTTAGTGTAGGGGGTAGAACTTGCCGGATGTGGCAAGTCTCAAATTATTCGCATACCTTGCATTAAAGGCATAAAGTAGTAATCTGCGAATAGAAAGGATAACTTACCATGAAAGAAGAATTGAAAAAGGCCCTTGAAAAGACCAATGTCGTCGGCGTAATTGCCTGCAACAAGGGCATGCGGATGGCAGAGAACCATCCTGATTCGGCCAATGTCTATGAATGGCGCGTTGACTGCGTCCAAGGTGGCTATATCGAGAAAGCTCTGCCACTTTTAAGAAAGCCTATCATTGTCACTGTTCGTGACAAGAACGAGGGTGGACAGATGCCGGATCTGCTGAATGACGATCGTGCAGCATTGTATCTGAGGCACATCCCCCTGGCGACGTTCATCGACATCGAAGTCTCGACTGCAAGCAATAATATACATGTCATCAAAGCTGCCAAGGCGCAGGGTGTCGGAGTAATTCTATCGTACCATCATTTTGGAGGAGTGCCGCTGTTCGATGCTGTGGAATTCGAAAGAATACTAGAGTTGCACCAGGAGTTCTCTGGCGACATCCTCAAGGTTGCCGTCGCCTGCGAAAGCATGCGTGATTTGGAAAGGCTCATGACTTGCGTGAGCTACGCGCGCGAATGCACAAAGGTCCGTATCGCCCCAATGGCCATGGGCAAATACGGCGCAGTATCCCGAATCCTGTTCGGCATGAGCGGTTCGCCGCTCGTCTATGGATATCTGAGCAAACCGCAGGTACCTGGACAGCTCCATGTTACGAAGATCAGGGAAATGCTTACCTTAATGAGTTCTTGATCGTAAAAAAACACGGCACCCCTAACCCAGGTGCCTTTTATTTTGAGCAAATTAGGCATGATTCAAAGAACAATCTCCAGATTTGGTTGTTATACCATCCCCACACTGTAGACGATTCGAGAAATTGAAAAGAGACGGCAGAACTTGCCAGATTGGCAAGAGAAAGTCCGTCACAACACTTGCTGTGACGGACGACGGTCAACGTGGAGATTTTGCACTCCTTCTTTAGGGACAGTTTGCGTGCCCGTGAGCTTGGACTCACCTGTTGTTTTCCTGCGAACACATGCAGGATGCTGGGCGCGTTCTCCTGGGTACAACAGCGATTCCGCGTTGCTGTCGTGACATGCCGCATGTTCGCCTACTGGTTTGAAGGCTTCATGCAGCAAGACAGCTTTCGATATGGAGAACACTCGCTCCTAAGGCCCGGACTCCCGTTCTTTAGCCTGTGGGAGTATCGTGAAGGAGGCAACCCGCCTAGGCGAAACACCAGATTTTCAGGCGTTTTTTGTCTTCATGCGTTTCCTTTGGTTACAGACCCATGCCAAGTATATCACTTCTAGATCCGGCATCGCGGACTATTGGCTGTTGTACCGTACAGACAATATAGATGATTCGAGGAATTGAGAGGAGACGGTAGAACTTGCCAGAATTGGCATGTAGGTACAACAGCATTTTCATCCTCGCATTCTTGGAATTCAGCTATATTTCTAGGCCTTTTCGTGATATACTTTAACAGTAATTCAATGGTTTCTAACACGTCATTAAGATCAATATCCAAGTTATTAATTGTGACGCAGATACTAGTCGCGTCAATATTGACTGTTGGTAGTCCTTTATGTACAGTTGGGTCTATAGACCCAACTGTACATAAAGGACTGTGAACACTTCCCTTTAAAGGGTCCTCGATTACAAATTACCCGAATAGAGAAAAGCCTGCACTATCCTGCATAGGAATATCAGATTGAAATACATGAACAGTACTGTGAAAGGCTTCAACCAACTTCGTTTTCTCAGTCTCAGTCATAGCTTCAATAAGTCTCGGTGAAAAAGCAGAGTTTTCACAATGATAGACGACCAGTTTTGTAAGTCTATCCTTCTTTACGTCATCATTTGTTTTAAGCAATTGATCATCCAGGAATGAAAAAAAGCTCGACTCTCGCTTAAGATAGCTCAAAAGTATATAGGTCTTACCGTCCTGAGGAAAGATACTCAAAAACAAGGTCTTGGCAAATAACCATTCTGTCTTGGCGAAATGTTCTAGCCTATTACCCTCGAAATCAAATGGCATGGTTATGGCAGCACTTACACTAAAGTCATATTCATTGTTGAACACGATAACCTTGGTGGCAATTTCATCATCTTGTCCTCCAAGGAGAAAATCTCTGAATATTACAGCATCCTTTTCGATGTCCGCGAGAGCAAGGGCAACGCCTTCGGAAAAAGCTTCCAACTCATCTTTAGATGAGGGATCGATAATTTTATCTTCCGCCAACCTCATCACGTTCATTACGACAAGTTTCGCATGCCACTCCCGCGCAAAAGCTTTGTAGGCATAAAGAGCTTCCTGTTGGGAGTCGCCAACAATATAGGGCATATTATCAATAGGAGAGAAAATCTTATTGTCATGGTGGGCACAGAATCCAGTGAAGGTGGTTGCCTTGGCTCTACCAACTTTTTCAAGAACAAATCCAAAATTATAGCCATAGCGTGGTCTAATCATATAGACTTCACCATTTTCGGAGAGTCTATCAAGAATTTTGTTGTTTTGAATGCTATGTGCCCTGATAATCCTTTCATCACACTGAGAATTATCGGGGAAAAGGCACTTCTTTATGTTCGCATCACGAAACACCTTGGACATTACAATTGTCTGCTTTTTCTCTTCAACCTGCCCATCGGTCAAGTCATAACAGCAGCGCTTGTACCGTGCTCCACTCCCACAAAGGCATTCTTTGTTTCTTAAATTTCCCTTACCCATAACGTGCATTGAATCACGTTTACATCGCGGATACAAATGAAGTACAAAGATTAAGATCGTTTATTCACCACATCTCCAAAACTCACAATGACCCTCGACAATACAGATCTCCCCTCTCTCGTTCCTCCATACGAACTGATGCTTCATGAGCATCTTCAGGACACGGAAGCCGGAACGTGGCGAGCGCTTACCGATTGCCTCCGCGATGCTTCGGACCGTCGGTTGACGCTTGTTGTGGCAAATGCAGTCGTGGATGTGCCTGAAGGCAATAGACTCTTGTTCAGTCAGGTGCATGTCGGCATCCTTCTGTTCGACGAGAGGTGCGAAGAATCGGAGAAGGTCCATCCCCATCTGCTCCGCCTCGGTGTCATTCAGCACCTCACCAAATTCTTCCTCATATATTTTTTGAAACTCGATCACAGCCTCCGTTGAAAGCCCTTCTGGTATTTGTATGTTCATAGGACCTCACACTACCCTGTAATCAACGATCCAGAAATGTGTTGGGGATTCGAACTCGATTCCAAGTTGAAGAATATAGTTTTCTTCCACTTTTTCGGTCATTTCGTAGTTTTTGACGTCAGGTAAACAAGAAAACTCGAACAAAGAAAAAAGCCCTCGGTTGAGGGCTTTTTTCGATTACTTTTTGGTATAAATACCATATGTGCGGGGGGTAAGGGACGATGTTAGAACCTACGAGCGCCAAAACAAGAAGATGGTGCGCGAAATCTACCGCTTCTTCCGAAGCGTATGCTCGACGCCCAGATCCGGCATCGCGGACTATTGGTTGTTGTACCGCCCGGACAATATAGATGATTCGAGAAATTGAGAGGAGACGGTAGAACTTGCCAGATTTGGCAAGTTTTAACTTTTTAGTTATGGCTCTAGGCTTTCCCAACGAACTCTTTCAAAGTATTGAGGTCGATATCAACTATCTTCGACTTCCCCTCTTTCATGATCACCGGAAACAATATCTTGCTTCCTCCGACTTTCTTGTCGTGCATGATCGCAGACCAATCGGCCTTCATAGTTGTATCAGTTTTAATTCTCAGATGTTCAAGGAGCTTAACCAAATTTATTCGCACAGAGGAACCAGTGAGGCCGAGCGATTCAGTGAATGCAAGTTCTTGAATGAGGCCGAGAGTGACTGCTCTGCCGTGACTGATCTTGTATTTCAATTCGATGGCATGCCCAATAGTGTGTCCGGCATTCAGGAGCTGGCGAACTGAAGCATCTTTGAAATCCTTTTCCGTATAGGACAATTTTACTTTGATAGATTTCTTTATAAGAGTGAGAAGCTGTGGACTAGAAGGAAGCGACGCGAGGGTCTCTTTCTTTAAAATTGATAGGATGCTCTTGTCTTTGATAAGGCCAGCCTTAATGATCTCGCCGATACCGTCAGCAATCTGCTCTGCCGAAAGATATCTGATGAATCTGATGTCTATAATTGTGGCGAACGGCATTCCGAATACACCCACTTGATTCTTGTATCCATGAAAATTGATACCAGTCTTGCCGCCATGCGAGCTATCCACCTGAGCCAGCAATGTTGTCGGAATCTGGATATAGCGGATACCTCGGAGATATATCGATGCAGCAAATCCTACCAAATCGCCAATCGTACCTCCTCCGAGGGCGATGACAGTGCTTGTACGATCGAGGCCGGACCTGCTGAATGCGGCCAACAGCTTTTCTAGCTCATTCCACTCTTTAGCCTGTTCACCGTCGGGCACGATGATTATCTCGATATCGGCAGACGATATTTCTTTGATAGCCCACGCGAGCTTATCAGCTAGAGTAGCTGAAGTGACAATGCAACCCTTTGAAGGCTTTGCTTTTGCGAGGATTGTATTAATTGAGTTGAGGGAATAGAAAATATTGGACATGGAATCATTATACAGGCACAACGTTTTATTTGCCTTCATTGGCTGCTGTGCCACCCGGACAATATAGATGTCTCAAGGAATTGAGAGGAGACGGTAAAACTTGCCAAAGTGGCAAGTAATTGCCGATATCTACGAGTTTGAAACGATGAACCTTGCTCTTTCAAACAACTCATCGAAGGTTATGATTTCCGGAGCCAACGTATTCCTTCTCAGCAATTCGAATGAGGCAAACTTTTCTCTATTGATACCTTGAGGTGTTTGAAATTCGGAAAGCTGCCCAATGATCAAAAAAGATTTTGGCCGATAAGAATATAATATCTCCCCTGTAGGATTTCCATCTGGATGGTTAGGTCGAAATTCTGGAGTAAGATTTTCTATAGTTTTTTGTGCAGTCTTTTGCGCCTGCGATATGCCACCACTTAGCTCTTCAGACATTTGCCAACATTCAGCACGATATGGTTCTTTTTTCAACAATGATGCACCAGGAGTTTTTATCTCCACAAGGCAAAGAGAACTGATGATCCCTGTCGTTTTGAGAATTGCATCTGTACGTTTCCCTGCGCCAGCAATATCATGCCCATGAACAACCTGCTCGAGCTTCTTACCTTCAAGTGCCTGATTAAATACAAAATTAAGACCATATCCAAATATCCATTTGTTTTGCTCAAAAAAATGTTGCCAGACCGTCTCGTTTCCCGTCCCTTTAATCTCTTTTTCAGATCGGTAAGTTTCAATTGCTACCGGATCATTTAAAAGCTTCTCAAAAACCGCAAGCTGTTCTTTACGGTATGCAATATTTATAATATCGGCACCCGAAAGCTGGCCACTTTTTACAACCTCTCGAATTAATTCTTGTCCCGTTGCAGTCGCTGCAAGCGTATGAAACTGCTTACGAGTTTCAGTATCAAGATCAGGTCCACCGTGAAGCGGAATTCGACGTTCAGTAATGTCGTTGAGATTCAATCCAGCAAAAGACTGTAGAAAACCAATCAGACCCACAAAATATGGGAAAGAAAAGGTAATGCCTTCCTCCTGTTCAACGTAGCCCGCTTTTTTATAATACTTAAACCGTTTGATTTCTATTTCCTTTATTTGCCCACCATCTTCCGACTTAATGAAAGTAAACCGCGTCTTTATTTTATTCCTTGTCGGATACGGTTGCTCGGCGTCGACAATGCTCGGAACACCAGTTTCATCGGCCGAGACAATGGTAAAGTACTTTCCACTTCCATTATGAAAAGCATTGGTGTAAAGATGATCAAGTCGGTGATTATCTACTATTTCTGCTTCTGTGGCCTCAGGCTCGCGAGGATACGCGGCATCCAACTGCGCTCGTTGCGCATCTGTGATTGGCTTTTTTGGATCTTTCGCATAGATAGCCATGACTTACCGAGTATACTCCCATTTAAAAAAGTCCGCTATGTGGTGTAATTTTGCTAACATGTCTCACTTCTCACACCCCCAGTAATCACAATGCCCCTCGACCATGCACATCTCTCCTCTCTCATTTCTCCAAACGACCTGATGCTTCATGAGCCTGTCCAAGACACGGAATCCCGAGCGGGGTGAGCGCTTACCAATTGCCTCCGCGATGCTCCGCACCGTCGGTTGCCGCTTGTGGTGGCAAATGCAGTCGTGGATGTGTCTGAAGGCAACTGACTCCTGCTCGGTCAGGTAGATATCGGTATCCTTCTGCTCGACGAGGGGCGCAAAGAACCGGAGAAGCCCCATCCCCATCTGCTCAGCCTCAACATCGCTTAGTACTTCACCGAATTCTTCCTCGTATATCTTCTGAAACTCGATCACAGCCTCCGTTGAAAGCCCCTCTGGTATTTGTATGTTCATAGAGCCTCACACTACCCCGCAATCAGCGATCCAGAAACCTGTTGGGGATTCGAACCGGATTCTACGTTTGAAAATATGACTTTCTTCCACTTTTCCACACATTTCCTGTTTTTTGCGTCAGGTAAACAAGAAAACTCGAACAAACAAAAAAGCCCTCAGTTGAGGGCTTTTTTCGATTACTTTTTGGTATAAATACCATATGTGCGGGGGGAAAGGGACGATGTTAGAACCTATCTGCATAAAGCGGAGCGTGCAGCCGCACTCATATATGCTCACTTCAAAAAGGAGTTTGGGGTTCCTGACAAGCGGTGATGAATGATATTTTTAAATCACGCGGACAGTTTAGGAAATTCGAGCGAACGGAAGCAGGTGGGTGAACTTGCCAATTCTGGCATGAATTGATTATCAAGCGCAGTTTGCACTTAAAGCATGGGTCTGGAATTCGCGATATAATAGAAAGACTTAAATACCTACGTATGACCAGCGCAGTAACAACAAAGAGCGAGCCAATCATTATCACGCTTGCCGTAGATTCCACCAGATCGACTTCGGGTTGGAAGACCATCATTTTTAACTGCTATTGCCATGCTTTCGATGATGTTGTTTCCCAGATTATGAGGGCCACACGATTCAGCAGAGAAAAATGCACCAGCATCACGGAAATCGCAGAGACAACAGGCAGCGCGACAGTATGCGAAGGCACAAAAGCTTATTGTGAAAAAATTGCGAAGATGCTAGGCGGAACTGGCCTAAACGTAACGGTGATTCAATGAGGCGCAGCGTCGTGTTATCGAATAAACTTCATCAATAGCGCGTGGTATTCGTCCTGAATACTTTTACTGATAAATGTTGGTGACAGCGGGGATAACGGCACCGTGCGTAAAAAATAAATGGTGTTATAGCATGTCTTCCCTCAATAGATAGGCTGTCACGGAGCCTTTCGCCAAAAGGAATTCCAAGATAACCAAAATCTGATGTTTTAACTGCAATGTCGTTTTAATCTTGTGGCGATTCTTGTAAATGTAACTTCGCAGGAGGTTTTCCAAATAGTAAACTGTGTTAACCTCCAACTCTTTTGTGGACAAGTCAGGGTGATGTTTCAACATATCGCTGATCCAAATGATCCCGTCATCATTAAAGCCAGACCCTATATCATTTAAGAGTTTCGAGATCGAGTAGAACACAGACGGGTTTCCGCCCATATCTTCCGATGCCTTTTTGAAAAACTTCTTCTCGCGATCCTTTAAGGTATGCCACTCTCTCGCTTCTTGTTTCCAATTGCTCCACGCCAACAGATAGTTGCGTATGATTTCATTAGAGTAAAATCGCGATCCCTTTTGAGCTAAGGCTACGACCTTCGGATAAAAATGCTTCCAGACGATCCAAAATTGTTCGTATTGAGCCATTTTGTCTTCCGTGCTAACAAATTCGCGAAAGAAGTAAGCCGCGTATTGCGAGTCCTTGAAATCGTCTACGAACGGCTTGATGTACGTTTCAATGTCCTCAACCTTGGAAGACAAAACGACATATGCTAGCTTCTCTGTGAATCCTTGTTTGACACCATAATCGAGGGCATCTCCGCCGTCTTGTCTACGACTCTCATTGAATAATGTTTTTGAGAAGATCGGGAAAATCTGCTGCAAAAACTTTTTATGCATGGCATCAACCTTATCCATAGGAAGAAGCTTGAACGCTGTTACAAGGGTATCAAGAGATATTTGTTCGAAGTTGGGAATATCAGAATAAACAATTGCGTTAGAAACCATTTTGGCTATCTCAGCTTCATGTTTTTTTGAAAATGCTTCAAGTAGTCCGTGATTGGAATAATTATACACGCCCCGTTTGTGATTTTCTTGCCTGGTCGATTCCCTCAGCTTGTCGTATGCCGGCTGAAGCATCAGGAATCCCATGAAAATGGAATTTGCATCCGAGAAATTAACATCCCACAATACATTCAAAATTGCTCCAACCGGGTAGTCCGAAAGTCGCTGGTTCATACCCATCGGATTTGAGTCAAACAAGGTGAACAGCAATACCGTTTTTATTTCGGCGGCATTCTCGGGAAATAATTTCAACAACAACGGAAGCGTGCTAATAGCCACTTCCACCCCGTCGCCAAACTGATAGTTATAGTTCTGGCCAAGAGGTGCAGAAGCTTTTTCGATGAGTGTATCCCTGCAAAGCTTTTTTTGATCAGCATCAAGCTTCTCAATATAATCCCGTATGAGCACAGCACAGACATACGAAGGAAGCGAACGGTAAAACAAAATGAAGCTTTTGTCTCCGTTTTCGTCATTTCTAAGCCCATCTATGACTTCCTTTACCTCGACTATTGTCAACGCGTGGTTGTCTTCGTATTGAGAATACTCTTTGTATTTCTCATTCCTCTCCCACCTAAATCGTGACCATGACTGCAAAGACAGATACTTCATTGCTTCAGAACTTTCAGCCAACGAGTCATCACTGTATTTCCTCAGCTCGGGATCAATCTCGGGATTAAAACTTATGAGAACCTTATCATCCTTCTTCTCCGTCGTGATTTTCATTTTTCTTCTGTCCATCCGCGCCAGATACAATCTCCAAGTCTTGTCAGCCTCCGTTTCCTTGGATTTATCAGGTAACTGCCGGTAGTAGTCATCAAATATTTTCCATAGAACTTCTTGCCTTTGTTTGGCTATATCTTGTCCTTCTCCCTCGGAGGCAAAAACCTGGTATTTAAGGGCTAGATTCTCAAGTGAGCCTGACCGATGCGTGTCATCGCAGGTTTGAACGCGCTCGCTCCTGAATATACCTGTCGGGTCATGACAGATTTCATATGAGCTTTTGGCGGTCACATCAAGTTGCATTCTCACTGTTTCCAAAAAGAAAAATTCTTTCGTTCGGAATAGCAATTTCGCTACATTGAACAGCTTGGAAGGTTCTGCAAGGACAACGCTCACGACAATTGCGGTTATTGATGCGGAACGAGAATTTTTGATCAGGTACAAACACCAACTTTCAAGCACTTCTGGAGTCGCGGTTTTAGCCATCATAAGTAGCCACCTTTCCAAGGCCATATGGATTGACTCAAGCAAAGCAGGTGCTACTTGGGTACCGCGATACATGTTCCAAATACGATGGCAGATGTACTGCTTGACCGTCGTTCCGGACTCATCAATTACCAGGGTTATTTCATGCACTTCGTGTTGAGCGAATTCAGATTTTGCAAAATATTCGATCGACTTATTAGTGAAAGATAAAATGAAATCAGCTGTTGCATCTGGAGCCGTACGCAATAATTGGAATATTGGCGTCTGAAAAGCGCTCGCCGGATAATATTCGTGGTGACTGCTCGCCAAGTCGAAATGTTGCTCAATATCGCCCCTATAGTTGGAAAACGATTGGCCATCATTGCTTGGTGTAAAAGACCAAAATAAATTCGCTAGTCTCATCACCTCCACTGGGAGTTGTTTCGAGATTTCGGAACTGTCCACAATAGATGAAAGGATCATTTTGACCAGTTCGTAATACCGGCCACGATGACTGCTATCCTTTTTGCCAATGATCTCATCTACGATCTGAGTCAGTTCCGTTTTTATCTCGCTAGAACCGTTAAGAATCGTTTTGACAAGCTGGTCTTTCGTGTCGTCACTAGAGCTAAAATAAAAACCTTTTTGTTTCGTCAGTTCTTCGTAATAAAACAAAGCTATCTGGCTTGCGTTCTGTGTAGTCTCTCCATGCTTATGACTTCGATTCCAATCATCAAGAACAGGAAGAATCGAACCCATATACCTAAATTGTAGTCTCTCCTTGTGTTTATTTATGAAAGCCAGGGTAGAATCCCAACCTTTTCCTTTAGGAGTTGTAAAAACAGTTTTTAGCAAAATCACGCCTGCCCCCTTTACTCCGAGT
>Ga0066797_1000447_pt1 | contig 12573 bp, 16 predicted proteins | sample PersoiDNA2013193_FD_76335 | JGI IMG/M metagenome (GOLD analysis project Ga0066797, IMG submission 76335) | Permafrost soil microbial communities from the Arctic, to analyse light accelerated degradation of dissolved organic matter (DOM) -... | ecosystem: Environmental > Terrestrial > Soil >... | reverse complement strand
GCCGCCGCGCGGCGGCCTTCAAGCGGGACGGCTACGCGGGTGAATCGCCGCAGGGCCCCAGCCAGAGCGTCCAGATCGTCCATTCAGCTGCTCCTCCCACCGACCCACCTTGCATAGCCTGCGGACATTTTGCCGACTTTATATAGCGGCCGGACATTCTAGTGTCCCGCTCCTGAAATTTTGGTTGTAAGCATGTTGTTCTGCTTGTCATGTCGCTTCCTGCTGCGCGAAAATTTCAGGCGCGGCATACTAGGGACCGACACGCTGGACATCCCCCTCCACGATCACCAGAGTTACAGGTAAGGAAGGTATGGCCGGTGAGTTACTGGATCTCGCGGACATCGTCGCCGGTGGCGGCTGCTGACAGCGCCGCGTCGCCACCCCACCACGCGACATCAGGCTTGTAGGCTTGCCGTGGTCATGGACCGGCCCCCCGGGTATGCGAGGGGCCGGAAGGTCCGTGCGGCCGGTGAAGATGACGGTCAGAGTTCCCTGCGGATCTGATCGAGGATCATGATGCTGGCGATCGGCGGGTCGGCCTCGGCGGCGAGCTGATTGAGCATGTCCCAGTAGCAGGCCAGGTCGGCCGGGCTTGATGGGTAGATGGCGCTCGTGAGCTGTTCGAGGTAAACCACGTCGGGAAGCTGGTCCCCGGCGAATCGCAGCAGGGTGACGGGGCCGCCCCCTGCGGCGTGGCCTCCGGCGCGGAACGGCAGCACCTGGATGTTGACGTGGCGCAGCTGGCTGATCTCGAGCAGGTGCTCGAGCTGGGCGCGCATGACCGCGGTGCCGCCGACCGGACGGCGCAGCGCCCCCTCGTCGATCACGGCCCACAGGCGCGGCGGCTCGGCGCGGTGCAGGATCTCCTGGCGGCGCATCCGCACCGCGAGCTGCCGTTCGGCTCGCTCGCCGGGTGAGCCGCCGGGCAGGCTGAACACCGCCCTGGCGTACCCGGGTGTCTGGAGCAGGCCGGAAACGAGCTGGACGTCGTAGCTGCGGATGAGCCTGGCGGCCTGCTCCAGGCCCAGGTAGGGCTTCACCCAGGCGGGCACCGCGTCGCCGTAGTCCTGCCACCAGCCGGAGACGCTGCCGTGACGGGACAGCGCGCGCATGCTCTCGCGTTCCGCCTCGTCGCCGACGCCGTACAGCGCAAGCAGGTCGGTCAGGTCCCGCGCCTTGATCGCGGTGCGGCCAAGCTCCATGCGGCTGATCTTCGACGCCGATGACCGGATCGCCGCGCCGGCGTCCTCGCGGGATATCCTCGCTTCCTCGCGGAGGCGGCGCAGCCGCGTCCCCAGCAGTATCCGCGCAACCGTCGGACCGGCGCCGGCCTCGCCGGGCGGCGCTTCCTCCCGCTGATTGAGCCCCGGGCGCGCCACGGTCATCAGCACTCCTTATCCAGCCGGAATACGGTGTCCCGCCCGGCCTCTCCGTCTCACCGTTCCGCCGGGCATGTGCCGCCAGATCATCTCATCTCAGATGCCCGCAAGGAAGCAGATGCGCGCAGGCGAACGCGGAAAGCCGGCCGCCGGGCGTCCCCTCGCGGGCGAAGCCTCGTGGCGGCACCGGGTGCCACGAGGCATGGGGCGCGCGCGTTAGGGCCGGAAGGTCTAAGTTGTGCAGTGACCGCCCGTACATGACTGAGGAGATTCCCGCGTGACCGAGGACTCGTCGGCCCCTGCACCGTCGCCGAAGATCGACACCACCGTTCCGCATTCCGCCCGCATCTGGAACTACTGGCTGGGCGGCAAGGACAACTATCCGGTCGACCAGGAGGCCGGGGATCAGTACGCCGCGATATTCCCGGGAATCATCGACGTCGCCCGTGTGCAGAGGTACTTCCTGGCCCGCGCGGTCCGGTTCCTGGCCGGCGAGGCGGGCATCCGCCAGTTCCTCGACGTGGGCACCGGCCTGCCAACCGTAGACAACACCCACGAGGTCGCCCAGCGAACGGCCCCGAGCTGCCGCGTAGTGTACGTCGACAACGACCCTTTGGTGCTGGTCCACGCCCGGGTCCTGCTCACCAGCAGCGCTGAGGGCTCGTGCGACTACCTCGACGCGGACCTGCACGACCCCGGCACGATCCTGGACAGGGCCGCGGCGATCCTGGACTTCAGCCAGCCAGTCAGCCTGATGCTGATGGGCATCATGGGCCACATCACCGACGAGGACGCCTATCCCATCGTGCGGCGGCTGGTTTCCGCCCTGCCGCCGGGGAGCTACCTGACGCTGGCCGATGGCGCCGACGTCAGCGAGGCGTTCCAGAAGGCACAGGAAGGCTACAACACCAGCGGCGCGGTCCCCTACTACCTGCGCAGCCCCGGGCAAATCGCCAGGTTCTTCGAGAACCTCGAATTCATCGAGCCCGGCGTGGTCCCGTGCGCCGACTGGCGGCCGGACCCCAGCCCGTTCACCCCGCCGGCCGAGGCATACGTCTACGGCGGAGTCGGGCGTAAAGCCTGACGCGTCATCCGCAAATCGCCGGCTCCGGCTACGAAGGGACGAACCGGAACCGTTCCGCGCACTAGTGCTCGGCCGCAACGGCGCGGGCAAGTCCACCACCGTGGACTGCGTTGCCGGGCTGTGCGCGCCGGACCAGGGGCGGATCCGCGCCTCCTTCTACCGCCATCCGGCCGACATCGCCGGCCTGCTCGCCATGCTTGACCTCACCGAGAAGCGGAACACCAGGTACCGGCGGCTGTCCGGCGGCCAGAAGCAGCGGCTCTCGATCGCGCTTGCGCTCATCGGGCGGCCGCGCATCGCCATCCTCGACGAGCTCTCGACCGGCCTGGACCCGGTCGCCCGCCGGGACTCGTGGCAGCTCATCGATGACATCAGGAACACGGGAGTCACGATCATGCTGATCACGCACCTCATGACCGAGGCCGAACGGCTCTGCGACCGCGTCGCCATCATGCACGACGGTCAGGTGCGGGGGCGCGGCCGCGCGCTTCTTCCGCTGGGAGTAACGGCGTGACGTGCGCCACCTGCCGCTGGTTAACGCCGGACGAGCGGTGCGGGCAATGGGGTTCGGAGCAACGGTCCGTTCCATGCGATTGTTCCGATTTTGACGGTGACGGGCAGTGTCGCAATTGAGAGTTTTGCCGGTTAATCTGGGTCCGTGGCCGACATCGGGCCCCGGGGAGCTCTCGCCCGCACGCACGAAGGCAAGCCCGGCCTGCCGCGGGGCCGGAACCGTCTGCCGCTGCGCGCCGTCCAGGCATCGCATCGGGAACGGCTGCTGCGGTCCGTGATAGCAGCCGTCGCCGAGGCCAGCTACCCCGCGGTCACCGTCGCCGACATCGTCAGGCGGGCCAGGGTGTCCCGCGCGGTCTTCTACGCGCATTTCGCGGGCAAGGAAGACTGCTTCCTTGCCGCGACCGGCGAGGGCAGTCGGCTCATGTTCGGCCGCGTGGTGTCGGCGGCCCGCGCGCTGCCCGCTGACGCGCCCGATGAGCAGGTACTGCGCGCAGCGTGCCGTGCGTTCCTTGAGTTTCTCGCCGACGAGCCTGCCTTCGCCCGGGCCTTCTACATCGACATGCCGACGGCCGGGCCGCTGGCGGTGGAACGGTTTGACGCGGCGAGCCGCCGGTTCGTCGGCCTGAACAGGACGTGGCACGAACGGGCGTGCGCCCGTCACCCGGAGTGGCCGGCCGTCCCAGGCGAGGCGTACCTGGCACTGGCAGGCGCCACCGCCGAACTCGTGCGGTCCATTGTCCGCAGCGGCCAGACCGACGCCCTGCCAGGCCTTGCCGAGACGATCGTGTCCCTGCACCTGGCGGTGCTAGCCGGCCGTCCCTGGACCGCTTAGCACCTCAGGTTCCGCCGGGCCCGGCGGCACGACCACGCATCGCGGTTAAGCCACAAATCGGCAACAACTGTCATGGGCGGCCTTGCCGAGTGCCCGGGCGATGTCTTGAATGAGGATTCATAGCGCTAGAAATTCCGCCTATCAAAGCTGGGACTTGTGTGATGAAGCACGGTTCAGTTCTTGAGGTCCGCGACGTGAGCGTGCACTTCGGCGGTCTCACGGCGCTTGACGCCGTATCGCTCACGGTCGCGCCCCGCCAGGTTGTCGGCGTCATCGGGCCAAACGGGGCAGGCAAAACGACGCTGCTGAACGTCTTGTGCGGCTTCATCCAGCCTGATGAGGGCCAGGTATTCATCGACGACCGCCGCTACCGCGAGCTGCGCCCGCACCGGCTGGCCGGGCTTGGCATCGCCAGGACCCTCCAAGGGGTGGGCCTGTTCGAGAGATTGTCCGCCATCGAGAACGTCATGATCGGCGCGGACTGCCGGGCCACGGCCGGATTCTGGTCGGCGCTGCTCGGGCTGCCACGGGCCAGCCGGGACGAGCGCAGGCTGCGAGAGGAGGCAGGCCAGGCACTTGACCGGGTGGGGGCGGGCAAGGTCGCGGACACAAGGCCAGGCGAGCTGTCCTACGGCATGCGGAAGCGGATCGCGCTGGCGCGAGCGCTCGCCGCCAGGCCGAAGCTCCTGCTGCTCGATGAGCCCGCCAGCGGGCTGGCCGAGGACGAGCTCGATGAGCTCGGCCGGCTCATTCGCGAACTCGCCGCCGAGACGTCCCTCGTCATCGTGGAGCACCACATGGACCTGATGATGTCCGTCTGCGACTCGCTCGTCGTCCTGGACTTCGGGAAGGTCATCTCCCGCGGGTCACCGCGGGAGATACAGGCCGATCCCGCGGTGACGGCCGCCTACCTCGGTACGAGCGGATCTGAGGGTGAATAGCCCGGCCGGGGCCCAAGGGGTCCAAGGGGTTCATCGGGACGGCGCGGCGTCGCTCGCGGTCGTGGACCTGGTGGCCGGTTACGGCGAGGTCCTAGCGCTTGAAGGTGTCACGATCACGGCGGATGCGGCCACCATCACCGCGGTGCTCGGCGCCAACGGCGCGGGCAAGACCACCTTGCTCCGGGCGATCAGCGGCATGGTGCGACCGCGCGGCGGGCAGATCCTGCTCGACGGCGCGGATCGGACAGGACGCGGCCCCGAGGACATGGCCAGGGCCGGCATCGCGCACGTTCCCGAGGGACAGGGCGTCATCGCCGAACTCACCGTGGAAGAAAACCTGCGGATCGGCATGATGTCCTGGCCAGGCATCGCCTGGCGGCGAGCGGACCGGGCCGCCGCGCTCGCCGAGGCCTACGAGCGCTTCGGCGTGCTGGCCGACCGCCGCCGCAAGCTGGCGGGCACCTTGTCGGGCGGCGAGCGGCAGATGCTGGTGATCGCGCGCGCCCTGGTGGCACGGCCGCGTGTGCTGCTACTTGACGAGCCGTCGCTCGGCCTCGCGCCACGGGTCATGACGCAGGTCATGGACATGGTGGTGCGGCTCAGCCGGGAGAGCGGCATCACCGTCGTCCTCGTCGAGCAGAACGCGCGTGGCGCGCTCGCGATCGCGGACCGGGGCGTGGTGCTCAATCTCGGCCGCGTCGTCGCCGCGGCCGATGCCAAGACGCTCGCGGCGGACGTCGCACTGCGCCATCACTATCTCGGGTTCTAAGGGGAGGAAGCGAGTGGTCGAGTTCCTTCAGTTCACGCTCAGCGGCATCAGCTTCGGGATGATCTACGCCGCGGTAGCACTGTCTCTCGTGCTCATCTGGCGGGGTACCCGGCTGCTGAACTTCGCGCAGGGCGGGATGGCGATGTTCACCACTTACGTCGCGTACGAGGTCATCCGCCATACGGGCTCCTACTGGGCAGGATTCGCGGTCGCGCTCGCGGCCGGAGTCGTGCTCGGCGCCGTGGCCGAACTCGCCGTCATCCGGCCCGCCCTTGGCAAGCCCGAGCTCAACGCCGTGATCATCACCATCGGGCTGCTCATCTTCCTTGAGGGCCTGGCGGGCATTCTCTACGGCGGCCAGTACCGGTCATTCCCCGCGGCGTTCGCCATCATCGGGCTGAGGGCCGGCTCCACGCCATTGGGCGTGTCGCGCTTCGACGTGTTCGTCGCGGCGGCTGTGCTGGCCACCACGCTGCTGCTCGCCATCGGGTTCAGGTACACCAGTGCGGGGCTCCGCATGCGGGCCGCGGCGTTCAACACCACCATCGCGCGGCTGTCGGGCATCCGGGTGGCGCGGGTGATCACCATGGGCTGGGCCCTCGCAGGCCTGCTCGGCGCCCTCGCGGGCGTGCTCGTCTCGCCGTCGACGTTCCTCTACCCCAACAGCATGGACTCGATCTTCGTGTTCGGCTTCACCGCGGCGGTCATCGGTGGCCTCGACAGCCCCGCGGGTTCGGTCGTCGGCGGGCTGCTGCTCGGCGTCGCGCTCAGCTACGCGGGCGGCTATCTGGGCTCACAGGGCTCCGACCTCACCGCCCTCGTGGCGCTTGGCATCCTGGTCGTGGTGCTGATGTTCCGGCCAGACGGCATCTTCTCAGGACCCCGGGTGCGGCGGGTATGACCACGAGGGGCTTGACCACGGGGGGCTTGGCCAGGCAGTCAACGCCGCGCATTCTCGGCGCCGCCCTCGCGATGGCCGTCATCGTCGTGATCCTTTCCATCAAGCTGAACGCGTTCAGGGACTACCAGATCGCCGAGATCGCCATCGAGGTGACGGCCGTCGCCGGGCTCACGGTCCTGACCGGTCTCAGCGGCCAGATCTCGCTCGGCAACGGAGCGTTCATGGCCATCGGCGCCTACACGACCGCGCTGCTGATGCTCCATCTCGGCTGGCCGTTCCTCACCGTCCTGGTGGTTGCCGCCGCGGTCACCGCCGCCGCCGGTGCGGCGGTGGGAGTGGCCGCGGCCAGGCTGCGCGGCCCGTACCTGGCCGGCGCGACGCTCCTGCTCGGCGTCGCGCTCCCGTCGGTCGCCTACGCCTACCAGGGGACCTTCGGCGGCGACCAGGGCCTGAACGTCGTCTTCGCCACCCCGGGCTTTCTCGGGGTGAACTTTCCCTTGACCAGATGGCAGGCGTGGGTTTGCTCGGCCGTGGCGCTGGTCACCCTGGTACTTCTCGCGAACCTGAACCGCAGCAGGGTCGGCCGCAACTGGCGCGCCGTGCGTGACGACGAGGTGGCTGCCGCGCTCGCCGGAGTGAACGTGGCCAGGGCGCGCATCCTCGCCTTCGTCGTGAGCGCCACCTGCGCCGGGATGGCGGGCGCGCTGCTTGCCATCGTCACCGGACTTGTCGCGCCTGGCGCGTTTACGATCACGCTCTCGATCGCGCTGCTGACTGCCGCGGTGATCGGCGGCCTTGGCACCTTGCCAGGCGCGGTCTGGGGAAGCCTGGTGATCGTCCTCGTGCCGACTTATGCCACCGACGTGGCCACCAGCCACGGCCTATCGACCGCGGTCGCATCCAACATTCCTGTCGCGGCCTACGGCGTGGTGCTCATCCTCGTCATGCTCGTCTTCCCGCAGGGAATCCAGGGCGGAGTGCGCTGGCTTCTCGGTCTTTTCGGTCTTTTCGGGATCTCCGCCGCTCCCGCCCGGCGTACCGCATCCCCGTCCCCTGTGACCCCTGGCCTCCCGGAACCCCACGAGAAAGAAGGCACTCAATGAAGAGATCCCATCGGCTTCGCGTGCCAGCCATCGCCGTCGCGGCGGCGGCCGCGCTCACCGTCGCCGCGTGCAGCTCGAGTCCAAGCTCGAGTTCAAGCTCCGGCACCAGCCCGAGCCCCGGTTCGGGTTCTAGTTCTAGTTCTAGTCCTAACAGCTCTAGCGCGGCCCTGACCGCATCCGCGCCCGGCATCACTCCGACCACGATCACCATCGGCAGCCACCAGCCGCTCACCGGGCCCGCCGCGCCCGGCTACAGCGAGATCGCTCCCGCGTCGGCCGCGTACTTCAATTACGTCAACGCACACGGCGGGGTATACGGCCGCACCATCACGTATAAGTACCTCGACGACGGCTATAACCCGACCACGACCGCACAGGTCGTACGCCAGCTGGTGCTCCAGGACAACGTGTACGCGCTATTCGACGGCCTCGGCACCCCCACCCACCTGGCGGTGCAGAGCTTCCTCAACGCGCAGAAGGTCCCCGATGTGTTCGTCGCGTCCGGGTGCGACTGCTGGAACCAGCCGACGGCGTATCCCGAAACGTTCGGCTGGCAGCTCGACTACATACGCGAGGGAAAGATCCTCGGGCAGTACGTGGCCAAGCACTTCGCCGGCAAGAAAGTCGGCTACTTCTATCAGGACGATGAGTTCGGCATGGACGGCGTCAAGGGCCTCGACTATGAGATCCCGAAGTCGATGGTGGTCAGCAGGCAAAGCTACGTCCCGACCAACGTCAACGTAGCACCGCAGGTCGCGGCCCTGCGCGCCTCCGGCGCCCAGGTCATCATCTCGTTCTCCATTCCCGCGTTCACCGCGCTCCTGAAGCTGAACAGCCTCAAGCTCGGCTACAGCCCGACGCTCGTGGTCAGCAACGTCGGCTCCGACCCGATCACCCTGTCCGGGCTGCTCGAGTCGTTCGCGAAGCAGGGCGGTGCGACCGTCAACGGGAACGCGCTCACCGCCGAGATGATCAGCGATGGCTACGCGCCGCCGGTCGGCGACACGGCAAGCAGCTGGGTCGCGCTGTTCAAGAAGGTGCACGACCGGTACGACGCGAAAGCACCACTCGACGGCAACGTGCTCTACGGCATGACCGTCGCGTACACGTTCGTGCAGGCGATGCTCAAGGCGGGCAGGAACCCGACCAGGGCCGACCTGATATCGGCGATCAACAGCGGGCTTCCGCAGGGTCCCGCGGTCGCCCCGTACGCCTTCTCCCCGACAGACCACGCGGGCGTCACCGGCGCCTACATCGGTATCATCAACAATGGCGTCCTGACACAGCAAGGACCTGTCCTCACAACCGACACATCCGCATCGGGCGCGGTTACCACCTACACAGGAACCGAGCAGCAGGCGCCAGCAAGCGGTGTCCCCGCACCCTGACCCAGCGGACGGCGAACACAGCATGACAACCGACGAGCGGCCGCCAGCCGAGCGATTGCTGGCGGCCGCCGAGGAACTCTTCGGCCAGCGCAGTTACGGCCGGACGGCGGTCGCGGACATCTGCGCCCGGGCCGGAATGGCGACCGGCAGCTTCTACGCGTACTACGGGTCCAAGGCGGAGATCTTCGCCGCCGTGGTCCGGGCGATCAACGCGGACCTGAGAATGGCCATGAAGACGGCCATGGAACAGGCCGACGGCGGTCAGCGCACGCGGGAATCGGCGGGCTTCCGCGCGTACTTCGACATGATGTCCAAGCGCCCCTGGATGGACCGGATCGTACGCGAGTCGGAATTCGTCGCACCCGGCCTGTTCCGTGAGTACTACGAGCACCTGGCCCGCGGCTACGCGCGCGGCGTGCGCGCCGCCCAGCTCGCCGGCGAGGTAGACGCCCGCTACGACCCGGAGGTCATCGCGTACGCCTACACGGGCATCGGCAACTTCGTCGGCATGCGCTGGGCCGACTGGACCGCGGGCGGGCAGGTCCCCGAGGACGTGCTTGACGACGTGCTGGAATTCCTCGCCCGGGGACTCGCGCCCCCCGCCGGGGACAGCCCCCGCCGCCCACGCACCGGCTCCGGCCCTGACGCGGCGGGCCCCGGCCCTGCTGCCAGGTGAGGATCGCTCTTGCGGCTGCGGCAAGCCATCCGCGAAGCGAGATCGCCTGGTCAGATGGTGGACGGAGCAAGGGGCGTGTGCTGTTCCATCGCCTGCAACGCCAGCAGGACGGCGGTGTCGAGCTGGGGGTCGCGGCCCGCGGCCCAGTCGTGCGGCGCGATTGCCACCTCGACGTCCGGATCGGCGCCGTGGTTATCCATCACCAGCCAGGAACCGGCTGCCAGAAGTACTCATCATCGGTCAGCCCATCCGGTCTCGGCCGAAGCTGATACGACGCCGTCATCTCATCGTTCTTGAAACGGGATCACGACCTGGACGCGGCATCCGTGCGGTATGTCCGCCACACTGATGTCCCCGCCGTGCAGCTCGACGGCCCAGCGGGCGATCGCCAGGCCGAGACCGGTGCCTCCGTCGGTGCCGGTCAAGCTGCCGCGATAGAAGCGCTCGAACACGTGCCTGCGCTGGTCCGGCGGTATGCCCGGTCCTTCATCGGATACCTCGAGGACGACGGCGCCGCGGGAGGCCATGGAGTAGGCGGCGATCGTGACAGTGCCGTCTGCCGGGCCGTGGGTTGCGGCGTTGTCCAGCAGGTTCGCCACGACCTGGTGCAGGCGGTCGCGGTCGCCGCAGATGCGCAATGCGTCAGCGGCATCGATGACGAACCGGACCGCTGGATGCGCGCCCTGGGCTTACGTGATGGCCGCGGTGAGGAACGGAACGGCGGCGAAGACGCGGCGATCAAGGGCATCGGCACTAGCGTCGAGCCGTGACAAGTCGAGGAGCTGCGATATCAGCCTATCCAGGCGCGTGGTCTGGTCCAGTGCGGTCAGCATTGCCTCCGGACGTGCTGGCGTGATGCCGTCAATGATGTTCTCGAGCAGCGCGTGCAGCGCGCTGCTCGGTGTCCGCAGCTCGTGTGACACGTTCGCGACGAATTCTCGCCGCCGCTGGTCAGCTTCGGCGAGCTCGCTGGCCATCTGGGTGAGCGCCCGCGCGAGTTCCCCTACCTCATCATGCGAGGTCAGGCGGACGCTGCGGCCGTAGTCACCGCGGGCCATGGCCCTGGCGGCCGTCGTCATCTCGCGCAGCGCGGCGGTCATGCGGTGGGCCAGCAGCAAGCTCACCGCTAGCGGGACGACGACGGCGAACGGCAGGGTGTACCGGGCAGGGAAGCCCGCATCGAGGCCCTTCTTCACGATGAGCGCGGTGATGCAGCAACTGGCGGCGACCAGGGCGGCCAGCTTGAGCTTGATCGCAACGGTCATCGCGGTGCCTCTACCGCGTAACCGACCCCGTGCACGGTGCGGATCAGCCCGCTGCCAAGCTTGCGGCGCAGCGCCTTAATCTGGCTGTCCACCGCGCGGGTCTGCGCGGCGTCCGGCCATCCCCAGACCAGCCCGAGCAGCTCACCCCGGGTGAAGACGGTACCCGGCCGGTCCGCCATCGCCTTCAGCAGATCGAACTCGGTGGGAGTGAGATGCACCTCGGTGCCCGCCAGGTGCACGCGGCGCGCCGCATGATCAAGGCGCAGCGGACCGAGGTCGATCCGCTGCCCTGCCGGCTCGGCCTGGGCACGCGCGACAGCCAGGTCCTGGTCTACCCGCCGCAGCAGTACCCGGATCCGGGCCACCAGTTCCCGCAGGCTGAACGGCTCCAGCCGGACCTCCTGGAGAAGGCGGCCGCGGCGGGGCTGCGCAGCCTCTTCGTTGGCTTCGAGACGGTCAACGCCGACAACCTGGCCGAGCAGCGCAAGTGGCAAAACATTGACCGCGACTACGGCGCCGCGATCCGCCGCCTGCACGATCTCGGGGTCATGGTCAACGGAAGCTTTGTCTTCGGGATGGACTCCGATGATCCGAGCGTCTTCGACCGCACGGTTGGATGGGCGATCGAGCAGGGCATCGAGACCGCGACGTTCCATATCCTGACGCCCTACCCCGGCACCCGCCTCTATCAGCGGATGGCGAAGGCCGGCCGTCTCCTGCACTCCGACTGGGATCTGTACGACACCAGGCACGTCGTCTACCAACCTGCCCGCATGACAGCGCAGCAACTGGAAACGGGCTACTGGCAGGCCTACCGTGATTTCTACCGGTGGGGCTCGATTGTCCGCGGCGCGCGAACCAAGCCGACGATGCGGGGCACGGTCCGCCACGCCGCTTACGCGGGCGGCTGGAAGAAGTTCGAGCCCTGCTGGGACCTGGTGATCCGGGCCAGGCGGGCCGGGCAGGCTCTCCCGCTGCTCGAAGCGGTCCTGTCCGGCTTCGGCGCCAGTGCATAGGCGGCGTGTGCGCCGAGCACTCCGCATTGCCGCCGCCTGTGCCGGCCTCCTCGTCGTGACCTACCTGCTGTCGGCGCACACGATCGCCGTGCCACGGTTCGAGGAGGCCGTGCTGCACTCGCCAGGCGGCGGCAGCCCGCGGTTCGCCGCCGGCTTGCTCGACACGATCACGGCGTGGTCGGTGACGCCCACGGTCGCCTGCGTCTGGGCGCTGGGGTGGCGCCGCGGCGGGCCGTTGCTTGGCTGCGTCGCGGCCGGAGTCATCCTTGCCTCTATCGGCACGGCCGACCTGTTTCAGCATGTCCTGCCGCTTGTGTGCAGCGGGTGCGAGGACCGCGGCTTCCCGAGCGGCCATGCCGCCGTCGGGACATCAGTCATGTGCGCCCTCCTGCTGATCGGGCCTTACCGGTTCCGCGATGGCGGCGCCTTGCTGGCATCCGCCGTCATGTCGGCGGTGGCGGCCCTGACGGTAATCGCGAGATGGCATCGGCCGAGCGACACCGTGGGCAGCGCGCTGATCGCGGTGATCTACGCATGTGCAGCGGCGGCGTTCCTGGCGCGGTGCGGCCGCGCCCGGGGCGGATCCTGGTGGCTTATTTGGTCAGGCCCGCGCGTGGCGCTGCCCGGGCCCCCCAAAGGGGCCGTTCCCATCGGCGGACAAAACGAATAAAACAGGCACTGATGGCTGCGGGGTGAAGATAGT
>Ga0066797_1000441_pt1 | contig 12627 bp, 9 predicted proteins | sample PersoiDNA2013193_FD_76335 | JGI IMG/M metagenome (GOLD analysis project Ga0066797, IMG submission 76335) | Permafrost soil microbial communities from the Arctic, to analyse light accelerated degradation of dissolved organic matter (DOM) -... | ecosystem: Environmental > Terrestrial > Soil >... | reverse complement strand
GACCTGAACTCCGCGAAGCGATCCAGCGCCGAGACGACGAACACCGAGAGACTGCGCGGCGCGCTCGAGGACGCGTTGGCGGGGGCTGGCGTCTTCGTCGGGCTGAGTGGTCCCGGCCTGGTCAGGCCGGAATGGATGGCGACCATGGCCAAGGACGCCATCGTCTTCGCGATGGCCAACCCGACCCCGGAGATCATGCCGGAGGAGATGCCGGACAACGTGGCGGTGGCCGCCACCGGCCGTAGTGACTACGCGAACCAGATCAACAACGTCCTGGTGTTCCCGGGCCTGTTCCGCGGACTGCTCGACAGCCGTGCACGGTCGGTGGACATGTCCATGAAGGTCGCTGCGGCGCGGGCGATCGCCGACATCGTCGCCGAGGACGGGGTCTCCGCGGACCACATCGTGCCATCGGTCTTCGATGCCCGGGTCGTGCCGACGGTGGCCGAGGCGGTACGGGTGGCTACGGCCTCGGCCGGACTGGGCGGACGAGGGGGCGCGGTCGCCGGGCTCTAGCGGGGCGGTGCCGTCACGTCACCTCCCGCGAGGGCTCCGGCAGGCGGGCACCGGTGAGCTCCTCGAGTGCGGCGACCAGCGCGACCTGGATCGCCGGGTCGTGCGCCTCGTCGTTGTAGATCACCGGCCTGCGGTCGTGGAACAGCTGCCCGGTCACCCGGGCGCCGGGATCGTCGGCGCAGGCCAGCCACACCGGGGTGTCGGCGCCCTGCTCCAGCGAGAGCGGCGCCACGTCGCCGCTCATCTTGGACCGCACCCATCCGGGGTGGACCGCGTTGCACGGCACCTCCGGGTACCGCCGGGCCACGTACAGCGCCAGGGCGGTGACGGCGAGCTTGGAGTCGGCGTACACCTGCATCGGCTCCCAGGAGCTCTCGTGCTGGAGGTCGGACAGGTCGAGGTGGGCGCTGCGGATCGAGTCCGAGCTGACGTACACGAACCGCCGGGGCAACGGCACGGCCGCGGTCAGGAGGTACGGCCCGACGGCGTTGATCTGGAAGGTCCGCTCCATCCCGTCCTCGGTCACGGACCTGGCCTGATCCGGGCTGAGCCACCCTGCGTTGTGGACGATCACGTCCAGGCGGCCCAGGTCACTGATCTGCGCGGCCAGCGCCCGGGTGGAGGCCAGCGACGCGAGGTCCCCGACGACCACCGGGACGTTCGCCCCCGCGTGCTCCCGGCACCGCGCCGCGCGCCGCTCGTTTCGCGCGTGCCGCACCACCTGCATGCCGCGCCGGGTGAGCTCGTCGGCGATCGCCGCACCGATCCCGTCGCTCGACCCGGTAACGAGAGCGCGTCTGGTCTCAGCCATCGGACACCGCCGCAACCGGGACGCCGTCCTGGAGAGCCGGTACGGACTGCGCGCCGGGTGCCCGCAGGCCGATGCCACGGAGGCCCGTGCGGTGCGGCGACGCCGTCGGCGGTGGCAGGGTCGGCACGTCGAAGCTGAAGACCTCGAGCACCGGGCCCCCTGCGTGCAGGTAGGTCATCAGGAATCCTCGTTCGTCGCCGTGGTGGCGGATGTCACCGATCACCTCGTACCCCAGGCGACCGCACCAGACGTCGAGCGAACTGTCGAGGTCGGCGACGGTCAGTCCCACGTGGTCGAACCGCGGGCCGTCCTCCGGCGCGAGAACGCCCGCCGCCTCGGCGTCGACCAGGTCCGGCGAGACGACGTGCTCATAGGTGAGGTTGCCCTGGATGTACTCCAGTCGGGCGCCGTCGGGGTCGAGGAAGAAGGCGATGCGAACGTCGCCGAGGACGTCGCGCGGCGGCGAGAGGACCCGCACGCCGGCCGTCGCCAGGCGTGCGACCTGGGCATCGACGTCGCCGACCTTGAACCCGATGTGCCGCATGCCCGCCTGGAGGTCGTCGTCCACCCAGTCCCCGGGATCGGCGTGGCCGCCGACCTCCACGACCTTCAGGAGCGCCGGGCCGGCCGCGAACCAGGCCACGCGTGCGGCGTCGGGCCCACAGGGTGACTCCACCTCCCCGAACCCCAGCAACCCCCGGTAGAAGTCACGCGACCGGTCCAGGTCCCGCGATCCGATCTCGGCGTACTGCAGCACCGACACCGGCGTCACGGCGTCCTCCGCGACAGGGCCGAGGCGTCGCGCGCCACCAGCCCGTCGGTGGCCGCCGGAACGGGCGCGGGGGCGACCGGCAGCGCGTTCCGCTGCGCCACCCTGCCGAGCCACTCGCCGCTGGTCTTGAGGATGCGCTCCTGGGTCTCGTAGTCCACGCGGACGACGCCGAACCGCAGGGAGTAACCCTCCGCCCACTCGAAGTTGTCCATCAGCGACCACACGAAGTAGCCCCGGACGTCGGCGCCCGCCGCGATCGCCCCGCGCATCGCGCGTAGGTGACCGTCGAGGTAGGCCACCCGGAGCGGGTCGTCCACCCGGCCGTCGGGTCCGACCTCGTCCGGGTACGCGGCGCCGTTCTCGGTGACCATCAGCGGCAGCCCCGGGTACTCGTCCCGGAGGTGCACCAGCAGGTCGGTGAGCCCCTGCGGCGAGACGGGCCAGCCCACGTCGGTCACCGGCGTGCCCGGCGGGATCACCAGCTCGGCGTCGAGGGCCGTCGGCGACCCCGCTCCGCTGCTCACCGAGCCGTCCCCGGCCCGGATGATGTGCGGGCGGTAGTAGTTGACGCCCAGGAAGTCGATGGGCTCGCTGATCACCGCCAGGTCCCCGTCGCGGACGTACGGGACGCCGCCGTACCACTCGACCATGTCCTGCGGGTAGCGCCCGCGCAGCACCGGCTCGAGGAACATCCGGTTGAAGTTCCCGTCGAAGCGACGCGCCGCGGCCTCGTCCGCGGGGGTGTCCGACGCGGCGGTGACCGGCGTCAGGTCCAGCGCGATGCCCAGGGACCCGCCGGTGGACATGCGGCGCCGGAGCTCGCGCGCGGCGAGCCCGTGGCCGAGCAGCAGGTGGTGCGCGGCCGCCAGTGCGGCGGCGGGCTCCCGCCGGCCCGGAGCATGGATCCCGCTGGCGTACCCGGCATGGCTGGCGACCTTGGGCTCGTTGACCGTGATCCAGTGGTCGACCACGTCACCGAGCGCGTCGGCGACGATCCCGACGTAGTCGACGAAGCGATCTGCCGTGTCCCGGCTCGGCCACCCGCCCGCGTCCTCCAGGGCCTGCGGCAGGTCCCAGTGGTACAGGGTCACGTACGGGGTGACGCCCCGCTCGAGGCAGGTGTCGACCATGCGCCGGTAGTGGTCGAGCCCTTCGCGGTTGGCGCCGCCGCGGCCGTCGGGCTGGATCCTCGGCCAGGCGATCGAGAACCGGTACGCGGACAGGCCGAGGTCGGCGAGCAGGGCGATGTCCTCGCCGTAGCGGTGGTAGTGGTCGCACGCGACCGCCGCCGTGTCACCCCCCGCGATCGCCCCCGGCTGCGCCGTGAAGGTGTCCCAGATCGACACGCCACGGCCACCCTCCTCGAGTGCTCCCTCCACCTGGAAGGACGCCGTCGCAGCGCCCCACACGAAGTCCGCCGGGAAGTCACCCGCCTGCTCGGCCATGAGCCCACCCCTCCTCGAAGAACGACGACGACCGGCCGTCGTCGCACCCACGCCTCGGGTGCCCGGGGCACCGCCCGCGAGAACCCCCGTCATCCCTTCAGGCCACCGCTGAGCAGGTCGAGCCGCCAGTACCGCTGCAGGAGCAGGAAGAGGGCGATCAGCGGGAGGATCGAGAGCATCGCGCCGGTGATCACCAGCGTGTACAGGGCCGGCTGGCTCGCACCCTGGTTGAGCAGGGCATACAGACCCACTGTGAGGGGGTACTTGTCGCTGTCGGACAGCATGATGAACGGCAGCAGGAAGTTGTTCCAGATCGCCACGAACTGCAGCAGCAGCACGGTGATCAGACCCGGGAGCATCAACGGCAGGGCGACCGAGCGGAAGAGCCGGGACTCCCCTGCACCGTCGATCCGGCCGGCCTCGAGCAGCTCGTCCGGGATCGCAGCCATCGCGTAGATGCGGCACAGGTAGATGCTGAACGGGCTGATCAGGCTGGGCAGCAGCACCGACCAGTAGGTCCCCGTCAGGCCGACCTTCGCGAGCAGCAGGTACTGAGGGATGGCCAGGGTCACCTGGGGCACCAGGACACCCGCCAGGATGATCCGGAACAGCAGCTCCCGGCCCGTGAAGCGGTACTTGGCCAGGGCGTACCCGGCCGACGCGGAGATGATCACGGTGAGGACCGAGCCCAACCCCGCGTAGAGCAGGGTGTTGAGGGCCCACCGCAAGAAGGCCTGGTCACCGAAGGCGAGCAACCCGTCGACGTTCCCCTGCAGACCGCCGGTGAAGCTCGGCCAGAACGAGAACGTGGTGAACAGCTCACCCGGGGACTTCGTCGAGGCGATGAACACCCAGAGCGCGGGGAGCACGCAGTACAGGGCGCCCAGGATCAGGATCCCCGTCGCCCCCCAGTGGGTGCGGTGGATCCCGCGGTGGCGCACCGCCCGCCCGGTCTTCGGTGCGGCCGTCGCGGTCGTCAGGGTGTCGCTCACTTGTTCTCTCCGAACGCCCGGCGCTGCATGACGGTCAGCACGATCAGGGACAGGATCAGAGACACACCGGCCAGGGCGATCGAGGTCGCGGCTGCCGAGTAGATGTCGTTGAGCACGAAGGCGTCGGTGTAGATCTTCTGCAGGGGCATCCACGACGACGAGATGACGTTCGTCAGCGGCGAGAGGGTCTGTGGCTCGGTGAACACCTGGAGCGTGGCGATCATCGAGAAGATGCCGGTCATCACCAGCGCGGGCTGCAGCAGCGGGATCTTGATCCGCCAGGCGACCTGCCAGTCGTTGCAGCCGTCGATGCGTGCCGCGTCGTACAGCTCGGTGGGGATGGCCCGCAGGGCGGTGTACATCACGATCATGTTGAAGCCCACGCCGCCCCACACCGCGATGTTGGCCACCGAGAAGAAGATGCTCGTCGGGCCGAAGAAGTCCGGCGGGGCGAGGCCCACGGCGTCGAAGGTTCTGCGGATCGGACTGACCCGCGGCAGGTAGAGGAAGCCCCAGAGCAGCGAGGCGATGACGCCGGGGACCGCGTACGGCAGGAAGATGCCGATCCGGGTCGCCGAGCGCATCCGGACGCGGGGCAGGTCGAGCATCAGGGCGAACAGCAGGGCAAGACCGAGCATGGCCGGCACGACGAGGAGACCGTAGACCAGCATCCGGCCCAGGGATGCGTAGAGCTCGGGGTGGCTGAGCGCCCGCGAGTAGTTCTCGAGGCCGACGAAGGTCTCGATGCGCTGGCCGAGGATGCCCCCGCCGGTGCGGCGGCTCGCCCGGAGGCTGAGCCAGGTCGCGTAGATGATCGGCACCAGCAGGAAGCCGGTGAACAGCGCCATTGCCGGGAGCATGAACCAGTACGGGGCACTGCGGGCGTGGCGTGCCCGCGGGCGACGCCCCCCGCGCAGTCGTGGCGGGGCGAGCTCCTGCGCCGCGTCGGTCTTGGTCTCACTCATCGCTCGGCCTCGTCCTGTCCTCGTCGTTGGGGAAGGGGCGCTGGAACCTGGGCGGTGACCCTGTCCGCAGGGACAGGGTCACCGCCCGACGGGTACCGCTAGTCGATGACCTCGTAGCCCTGCGTCTGCAGATCAGCGACTGTCGTGTCCTGCATGGTGTTGATGGCGCCGGAGAACGGTGTCCCGCCCTCGATCGCCGCCTGGAACGCATCCCTGTACGTGTTGTACGCCACGTTCACGTTCGGGCCCCAGGTGAAGCCGCGAGCCGTGCCCGCGATCTCGGAGGCCTGGGTGTAGAAGTCAGGCTGGTTCGGCAGCATCACCGGCGGCTGCTCGAGCGCCGGGCCGGTCTGACCCGCCGTGGCGGCCGGGTACACACCGGAGATGGTGACGAGCGCCTCGAGCGCCTCGGGCGAGGTGTTGAGCCAGGTCACGAACTCCACGGCCTGCTCCCGGTACTCGCAGTCGGCGGTGATGGCAGTGCCGGAGCCGCCCCAGTAGCCGGTGACGTTCTCACCAGCGGACCACTGCGGCATGGGCACGGCGCGCCAGAGGCCCGCGGTGTCCGGCGCGACGCCCTCGAGCACACCGGCGCCCCACACGGCGGTGGGCCACGCGAGCAGCGTGCCGTCGTTCATGGCGGCGTTCCACTCGGGGGTGTACATCGGCTGGTCGTCGATCAGGCCCTGGCTCACCAGGTTGCCCCAGTAGTCGGCGAGCGCCGTCGTGGCCTCGTCGTTGATCCCGACCCTCCAGGCCTCGCCCTCGCTGGTCCACCATTCGGCACCAGCCTGCTGCGACAGACCGGCGAACCAGCCCGGGTCACCCGAGGAGAAGGTGGTCAGGTACTGGTCGGGCTCGGCCTTCTGGCGGACCTCGGCGGCCAGGGCTGCGAACTCGTCCCACGTGGTCGGGACCTCGAGCCCGTACTGCGCGAAGAGGTCCTCGCGGTAGAAGAGCATCATCGGCGCGATGTCCTGTGGGATGGCGAAGACCTGGTCACCGAAGGAGGTCAAGCCCCAGGCGCCGTCGGGGAAGGCGTCCCGGATGCCCGCGAAGTCGGCGGTGATGTCGGCCACGACGCCGTTCGCGACGAGGACCGGGAGGGCCTGGTACTCGGTGTGGACGAGGCAGGGCTCGTTGCCGGCCTGCGCCGCTGTGAGGACCCGGGTGATCAGCTCGTCACCCTGGGCCTGACGGTCGACGGTGACCTGGATGTCCGGGTGCTCGTCGTTCCAGATCGCGATGACGTCCTCGATGTTGGTCGTCCACGTCCAGAACTGCAGGTCCACCTGTTCGCCTGTGGTGCCGCCGGCGGGGGTCGAGTCACCGTCGGACGGAGTGTCGCCGTCGTTCGAGGAGGTGCACGCGGCGAGTGCGGTGGTGACGATCAGCGCCCCCACCATGGTCGATGCGAGTCTGCGATGCATGTTCTCTCTCTCTTCGTTGAGGAAACCACCGCCACAGAATCCTTCAGACGACCCTGTGTACTGCTGTGCACGATCACAGCCTGGGTCGACCAGCGGTGTGTGTCAAGCGTCCGACGGCGTCCGAGACACTTCCGTGACCTCGGTTCCGCCGCGCCGCTCGGCCGTCTCCCACACCCCGCGGACCGCGCCCCTGAGGGTCCGGCCCGCGGACGGCGCCTCGGACAGGGCGGTTCGAGGTCCGGTCGACCCGGGCAACCGGCCTGCACGGGTCGTGCGGGACGGCTCCGACGCCGCTGCCCGTCGACCGGGGCCGGGCGCGGAGTCTCGCCGGTCCACAACTGTGCTCGCTCACAGGCGCGACCCACTCGGGGTTCGGGCTCCGCGCCTGCAGGAAGGCTCTCCATGACGCAGCCGGGTGCCCGGCCCCTCCGTGCCCTGCTCCTGCCCGCCGGTCCGGACTTCCACGTCCCGGACCGGCTCGCGGCCGCGCTCGCCGCCCTGCTGGGCGTCGCCCGGTCGGGCACCGAGTGCGATGTCCAGGGGACGCTCGACGTCCTGGCCGACGAGGAGGCTCTGCGCGGCTACGACGTCATCGTCCCGGTCTGGACCGAGGGGCATCTGACGCCGGCCCAGGAGGCGGGGCTCGAGGCCGCTGTGCGCAGCGGCACGGGGCTCGGGTGCATCCACGGTGCGGCGGCCGCGTTCCGCGAGTCGTTCGCCTACCAGGGCATGGTCGGCGGGCAGTTCGTCGCCCATCCGGGCGGTGAGCTGCCCTACCGCGTCACGGTGGACCGGACCCATCCCGTGACCGAGCCGGTCGCCGACTTCGAGGTGACGACCGAGCAGTACTACCTGCACGTCGACCCCACCAACCGGGTCCTGGCCCGCACCCGGTTCGACGGCGACTTCGGACCGCTGTCGAGCAACGGCCCGGTGACCATGCCGGTGGCCTGGGTCCGCTCCTACGGGGCCGGCCGGGTGTTCTGCTCCACGCTGGGCCACCCGTCCGGAGGTCCTCGACGAACCCTCAGCCGCGACGCTCACCACCCGCGGGCTCCGGTGGGCGGCCCGGGCACTGTGAACCCCGGACGGTGGCCGGCACCCGCTCCGCGTTCGCCGCGCGGCTCGGCCGGGCTCGAGCCTACGTCGACGACCGCTCGACGAGCGTGGTGGGCAGCGTGATCGCCGCCGGCGCTCCTCCGTCGATGATGTCCAGGAGCAGGTGCACCACCTCGTGGGCGATCCGGTCCAGCGGTTGACGGACCGTCGTCAGCGGCGGCTGCAGGCTTGCGGCGAGCCCCGAGTCGTCGAACCCGCCGACGGCCACGTCCGACGGGACGCGTCGTCCCCGGGCCCTCAACCCGGCCAGCGCGCCCGCGGCCATGAGGTCGGAGGCGGCGAAGACGGCGTCCAGGTCGGGCACACGCTCGAGCAGCTCCTCCATCGCCCGCCGGCCACCCTCCCGGGTGTAGTCGCCGTGCGCCACGAGTGAGGCGTCGAAGCGGTCCCCGAGCGCGCTCCGGTAGCCCTCCAGGCGCTTGACCCCACCCGGCGTGTCCAGCGGTCCGGTGATGGTGGCGATGCGGCGTCGTCCCCGGTCGAGCAGGTGCCGCACGATGCTCTGGGCGCCGCCCAGCTCGTCCGCCTCCACGTAGCCAATCCGTCCTTCGAAGCCGAGGGGGGCGCCGCACGCGACGGTCGGGATCCGCCGGGTGAGCAGCGCCCGGACCACCGGGCTGCTGGCGCGCGAGGAGACCACGAGGACCCCGTCGACATGGCCGCCACTGACGTAGTCGACGATGCGGCGGCGTTCCTGGGCGTCGCCCGCCACCATCAGCAGCAGGGGCATCCCGAGCTCGGCCAGCGCCTCCGTCGCGCCCCGGAGCAGGATCGAGAAGATCGGCTGCTCGAAGAGCATGTGGTGCGGCTCGATGAGCAGGAAGGCCACGGAGTTCGACCGGCCGGTCGCCAGGCTCCGCGCATGATTGTTCGGCTGGTAGCCGGTGCGCTGGATCGCCTCGGTGACGGCCTGCAGCGCCTCCGGCGAGACCCACCGGCCACCGTTGAGCACCCGGGAGACGGTCCCGCGGGAGACCCCGGCGACGGTGGCCACGTCCTTGATCGTGGGTCGCCGGAGCACCACGTTCCCGTCTCGACCGCTCACAGGTTCCACGCGCTGAGCCTAGGCCGAGCTCCGGTGGGGTCTGGTAGGAGCAACGGCCCGGGTCCTCGCGAGCGGGGACGGACTCTGTGCACGCTTGCAGTCTCGGAGGGTGGGCCCGCCTTGTCAATCACGCTTTCTCTTGCGAGGATCACGTGCGGTCACGGCTGAGATCGTGCACAGCCCAATCGCTCGAGGAGGCGTGGATGGACCGGAGCGGGACTGTCATGTCCCGGCAGACGGCACGCGCCGGACGGCGAGAGACCGTGCCGACGCCGCCCAGCGCCTCGAACGTCCGGGCGCCCGCCTCGATCGGGTACGGCAGTGACTACAACCCCGAGCAGTGGCCCGAGGAGGTCTGGGAGCAGGACGTCGCGCTGATGCTGGAGGCCGGGGTCACGATGGTGAGCCTCGGCATCTTCTCCTGGGCACGCCTCGAGCCCCGGGAGGGCGAGTTCGACTTCGGCTGGCTGGATCGCGTCATCGACCTGCTGCACGGGTCGGGGATCAGGATCGACCTCGGCACGCCGACGGCGTCCCCCCCGGCCTGGTTCTTCCACGACTACCCGCACGCGCGGGTGGTCACTCGGCAGGGTACGACGCTCGGCTTCGGCTCGCGGGGCATGGCCAGTCCCAGCTCACCGGACTACCGACGACTCGCCGGCCGGATCGCCGGCGAGCTGGCACGGCGCTACGGCCACCACCCCGCGCTCGCCCTGTGGCACGTCCACAACGAGTACGGGGCGCCCGTGTCCGAGTGCTACTCCGAGACCAGCGCCGCAGCGTTCCGCGAGTGGCTCCAGCACCGCTACCGGACCCTGGACGCCCTGAACGCCGCCTGGGGCACCGCGTTCTGGGGGCAGACCTACCACGAGTGGGCGCACGTCGACCCGCCCCGGCAGACGCCCACGGTCGTCAACCCGGCACAGATGCTCGACTTCCGCCGGTACACCTCCGATGCCCTCCTGGAGTGCTTCCTCATCGAGCGCGAGGCCATCCGCCGACACTCGGACGTCCCGATCACGACGAACTTCATGGCCGCCGCCTGCCCGTCGGTGGACCTGTGGCGCTGGGCCCGCGAGGTCGACGTGGTCTCCAACGACCACTACCTGACCGCGGCGGACCCTCGCGCCCACGTGGGGCTGGCGATGGCGTCCGACCTGACCCGCTCGGTGGCCGGGGGCCGTCCCTGGATCCTCATGGAGCACTCGACGTCCGCGGTGAACTGGCAGCAACGCAACGTGGCCAAGCGCCCCGGGGAGATGCGGCGCAACGCCTTGACCCACCTGGGCCGCGGCGCGGACGCGATCATGTTCTTCCAGTGGCGCGCCTCGCGCTCGGGGGCGGAGAAGTTCCACTCGGCGATGCTGTCGCACGCGGGGACCTCCAGCCGGGTGTGGTCGGAGGTCCGCGAGCTCGGGTCCGACCTCGCATCCCTGGCCGAGGTGCAGGGGTCGCGGGTCCGCGCCGAGGCCGCGGTGCTGTGGGACTGGGAGTCCCACTGGGCCCAGGACCAGGAGTGGCGGCCGAGCGTCGACCTGTCGCACCGCGAGCGCACGGAGGCCTTCTACGACCGGCTCTGGAGCGATGGCGTGACCATCGACTTCGCGCACCCCGAGGCCGATCTCTCCAGGTACCGGCTCGTGGTGGCGCCGGCCTCCTACCTGCTCACGGTGCGCGCCGCGGAGAACCTCACCGCGTACGTGGAGAACGGCGGGACCCTGGTCGTCTCGTACTTCTCCGGGATCGTCGACGAGAACGAGGCCGTGCACGACGGCGGCTTCGTGTCGCCGTTGCGCAGGGCCCTCGGCCTGACCGTCGAGGAGTTCCTCCCGCTGCACGCCGGCGAGGAGGTCCACCTCGACGTCTCCGGGCTCGTCGGCGACGTCTGGGCCGAGGACGTCGCTCTGGAGGGGGCCGGGCCGGCCCGCGATCACGCGCAACACCCTCGGCGCCGGCACCGGCTGGTACATCTCAACCCGGCTGACGGTGGACGGCCTGGCCGTCGTGCTGGCCGCGGCCTACCAGGACGCCGGGATCGCACCGTCCGGGCTCCCGGCGGAGCTGGAGGTGATCCGTCGGCACGGTGACCGGGCCGACTACGTCGTCGTGGTCAACCACGGCGACCGGGCGGCGACCCTCCCGCTGCAGGCCGTGGACATGCTCGACGACGAGCGCGGGAGCTCCGCCGTCCACACCGTGCCCGCCGGGGGAGCGACCGTCCTGCGGGTCGACCGCTGAGGCCCTGCCGGACGACGCCGGCGGTCACCCCCGGCGGGGTACCGCAGGGCCCGTGCTCGACCGCACCACGAGCGTCGTCGGCAGGATCATCGCTGCGGGCTCGTTGCCGTCGATGACCTCGAGCAGGAGTCGCACGATCTCGTGGCTGATCCGCTCGAAGGGCTGGCGCATGGTCGTCAGCGGTGGCTCGAGCGTCGCCGCGAGCCCCGAGTCGTCGAACCCGCCCACGGCGACGTCGTCGGGGACCCGCCGACCGGCCTGACGCAGCGCGACGAGCGCCCCGGCCGCCATCAGGTCCGACGCCACGAACACGGCGTCGAGGTCGGGTCGGCGTTCGAGCAGGCGGCGCATCGCGGCGGCGCCGCCCTCCCGGGTGTAGTCGCCGTTGTCCACCAGCTCCGGGTCGAACCGTTCGCCCAGCTCCTGGCGGTACCCCTCGAGGCGCAGGCGTCCGCCCGGGGTGTCCATCGGCCCGGTGACCGTGGCGATCCGGGTGCGGCCACCGTCGAGCAGGTGGCGGGTCATCTGCCTCGCGCCGCCCAGGTCGTCCGCGGAGACGTAGCCGACCTTGGACTCGAAGCCCAGCGGCGCACCGCAGGCGATCGTGGGGATGCCGCGGCGCTGCAGCGAGCAGACCACGGGGTTGTCGGCGTGGGTGGAGATCAGCAGGACCCCGTCGATGTGCCCGCCGGCGACGTAGTCGACCACGCGCTCGACCTCGGCGGGTGTCCCGGCGACCATGAGCAGGAGCGGCATGCCGCGCTTGCCGAGGGCCTGCGCGGCGCCCCGCAGCAGGATCGAGAAGTTGGGGTCCTCGAACAGCAGGTGCTGCGGTTCGGTGAGCAGGAAGGCCACGGAGTTCGACCTGCCGGTCACCAGGCTGCGGGCGTGGCGGTTGATCTGGTAGCCGGTGGTCCGGATGGCCTCCTGGACGGCCGCGAGCGCCTGCGGCGACACCCAGTGCCCGCCGTTGATGACGCGCGAGACGGTGCCGCGAGAGACCCCCGCCTCCTCTGCCACGTCGAGGATCGTCGGGCGCCTGCGCCTTCTGGGATCCATGGATCGAGATCCTATTCCGGCCGGAGGACGCCGAGCCGCGACCCTCGTCCCCACTTCGCCCCCGCGGACCCGGTACGTCCCCGTCGGCGGTCGCACAAGGGAACACGGGAGTGGTGCGGGGCGCGCGGCACCTCGCGGTCCCGGGGAACCACCGACGTGCTAGCGGACCGCCCCACCCGCCTCCGTCGACAGGACCGCGAGATCTCCCCGGGTGGCCACGGCCGGGGACTGGGAG
>Ga0066797_1000440_pt1 | contig 12683 bp, 16 predicted proteins | sample PersoiDNA2013193_FD_76335 | JGI IMG/M metagenome (GOLD analysis project Ga0066797, IMG submission 76335) | Permafrost soil microbial communities from the Arctic, to analyse light accelerated degradation of dissolved organic matter (DOM) -... | ecosystem: Environmental > Terrestrial > Soil >... | reverse complement strand
GCGCACCTAAAGACCTGGAAGATTCTTTTCACCGACTACCGGCGACCGCTCAGCACGTTTCTAGATTCCTTCCGCGCAGCCATCGGTCTCTATTTCTTCGAATTGAGTTTTCGATAATCCTCCTGGCGTATAGGCCACCAAGCGCGAAGGTGAGGAACAGCGCCCCGACCGCGAGCGCCGCCAGCACGACGGCTAGCCATAGCGGCGAGAGCACCCACCACCACGACCAGTCGGTGACCCCCGCCAGCCTGAGCGCGATGAACAAGCCGAGCGTCAGCGGGTAAAGGAGACCGCCGCCGTTCTTCCTTGTTACCTGGAGTTCCCCGCGCTTCATACCACAAGGGTATCCACTATGGGTGCTTTTGCGCCATGGGCCCCTTCAGTGCTCGTCGCGCCTCGGCTGCCAGCCGAGCGCCGGTCCGAGCCTGGTCGCTATGTCGGTGAGGATCTGCACGTAGTCCTCGCGTTCGAAGCTGAACGGCAGCGCGAACGCGACCTCCGTCACCTCGCGGAAGGCCGCGTGCGCGTAGAGCGCCGCCGCGATCTCCTGAGCGGTGCCCAGAATGTCGCGGGCGAACATCATCCTGGCCGGGCCGGCCGGAGCCGCGGTACGCGGCGTCCGCGCCGCGACGTACGCCTCGTACTTGGCCCGCTGCGCCGCCGAGGCGCTGTCGGTCGGGATCACGACGAGACCCTGCGAGACCCGCGCCGCCGCCCCCGCGGGGTGCGCATCACGAAATTTCCGGATATGCGACAGTTGCACCGACGCGAAGTCCGTGGACTCCTCCGCCTTCACCACCGACGACGTAAGGAAGTTCATCCCGTTCTCGCCGGCCCACCGCGCCGACGCGAGCGACGCGCCGCCGTACCACATCCGCGACCGCAGCCCGGGGGAGTACGGCTCCACGCGCGAGGAGAACTGCTCGAATCCCTCGGTCCCGGAGAACGTCGCGGCCGTCGACCCGTCAACGAACCTGAGCAGCCGGGCGACACGCTCGTAGCTGAAGTCCTCTTTGTCGGAAGTATTCGGGTGGAGCGCCTCGCGCACATCGTCGTAGCGCATCGGCGGCCCGACGCTTACCCCGGGATTGATCCGCCCGCCGGACAGCACGTCCACGGTCGCCAGGTCCTCGGCGAGCCGCAGCGGGTTCTCCCAGCCGAGCGGGATCACCGCGGTGCCGAGCTCGATCCGCGACGTGCGCTGTGACGCCGCGGCCAGCATGGCGACCGGCGAGGAGATGCCGTACTGCAGGTGCCGGCACCGCAGCCACGCGGAGTCGAACCCGAGCCGCTCGCCGAGCTCGATCATCTCGAGCGTAACCTCGTGTCCTGGGCCCGGGTCCTGGCCGTCGAACAGCCCTATGGTGAGGAAGCCAAGCTTCTCCAGGGCGGCACCCGGCTCCGGCATGCGAGGCCCCTCTCCAGCGGCTCCGGCATGCGAGGCCCCTCTCCAGGCGTGAACCGTGAGTAGCATTCAAATTCAGGATACGGAACGGTCCCGGCCTGCTCTCCCCCGCACACATTTCTACCGGGTGGTATCCCAGCAAAGGATCTAATCCTCTGGCATACTGCGACGGATAACGGCCACGACGGGAGGGGAGTGCCGTTTTCTACGCGCGCGCCAAGCCGCTCCCCGGCCATCTCGCCATTGCCCGGCAGGTGACATGATCCGTTTCAGCCACGGCGTCGCCACCTCGGTGGGTCGAGTCCGCCGTGTCAACGAGGACAGCTTTCTCGCGCTGCCACCGCTCTACGCCGTCGCCGACGGCATGGGCGGACACGGCTCGGGTGACGTGGCGAGCAGGCTCGCCGTCCAGGCGCTCGCGCGATGCGCCGGCATGCGCCCGCTCTTCGTCGAGGCCGTGCTCACCGCGCTCGAGGAGGCCAACCGGGTCATCATCGAGGTGGGCGACGCGAACCGGATGGGCACCACGGTCACCGGCGTGGCCGGCCTTGAGGCCTCCGTCGGCGGCGATCACCTGATGGTGTTCAACGTGGGGGATTCGCGCGTCTACCGGCTGGCCGCCAATCGGGTCGAGCAGCTGACCGTGGACCACTCGGAGGTCCAGGAGCTGGTGATCGCCGGGGTGCTCACCCCCGAGCAGGCGCGTGTCCACCCGCGCAGGAACATCGTTACCCGTGCGCTCGGCAGCGCGCCCGTCATGCCCGCCGACCACTGGCTGCTGCCCGCGACCGGCGGCGACCGCTTCCTGATCTGCTCGGACGGGCTGTTCGGCGAGCTGCCGGACGAGGTGCTTCTTCCGCTCCTGGCCATCAGCGACCGGCAGCACGCGGCCGAGGCCCTGGTGGCGGCGGCCAACGACGCCGGCGGCCACGACAACGTGACCGCCCTCGTCGTGGACATCCATTCCGCCGCCCGGGCCCCCGCGTTTTCGCCTGCCGTGGCCGAGGCGGACGAGGCCACGATGCCGATGCCGCGTGACCAGCTGCCCGGCGAGCGCAGGCGGCCAGGTGAGCGCAGGCGACCAGGCGCACCGGGTCCGCTTGGCTCGGGCGGCGGCCCGGCGGGACTGCCCGCCGACGTGGGCCTTGAGGGCCTCGGCCTGATCGGCCCTGACCGCTTCACAGGAGACTGAAGTACCCGGACCGCTTCACAGGAGACTGAAGTAAGGGAGACTGAAGCATGGTCAGCTTCGGCGTTGTCGGTGACTACAACCCGGCGAACGAAACGCATCTCGCTACGACGGCGGCGATCAAGCACGCGGCCGCCAGGGCAGGCGTCGCGGCCGAGGTTAGCTGGATTCCCACCGATGAGCTCCGGGCCGGCGATGAGCTGGCCGCTCGCCTGGCCCATGACGGCCTGGTCATCTCGCCTGGCAGCCCCTACCGGAACATGGACGGCGCTCTCGCGGCCATCGAGAACGCGCGGCTGCGGTCCATCCCGGTGCTCGGCACCTGCGGCGGCTTCCAGCACATGGTTCTCGAGTACGCGAGGAACGTCGCCGGATTCGCCGACGCGCACCATGCCGAGTACGACCCTGATGCCTCGTCGCTCTTCATCACGCCGCTGTCCTGCTCGCTGGGGGGCCAGACGATGACCGTCCAGATACGGGGGAACACGCTCGCGGCGAAGGCCTACGGGCGCGCCACGGCAACGGAACGGTACTACTGCGACTTCGGCCTCAACCCCGACCACGTGAAGACGATCGTCGAGGCCGGGCTCACCGTGAGCGGCACCGATCAAGATGGCGAGCCCCGCGTCATCGAGCTGCCTTCCCACCCGTTCTTCATGGGCACCCTTTTCGTGCCGCAGGCGTCGAGCACGCCGGCGGCGCCCCACCCGGTTCTCGTCGCGTTCGTGATGGCCGCGAGCGCCCAGGCGACGGCCGCCGCCGCCGAATCCGGCACAGGCTGACGCCCGATAGGTCGATCCCTGGCGGTCATATCGCACATTCCGGGCATGATCCCTGCTCGCGGCAAAGATTTTGGTAGAAATGCGTGCGCAGAGCACGCTTTTCCACCATCAGGAAAAAAGTCTCCACGATCATGACGTGAGCTGGGCCGACGGATGTCATCTGGCGTCACGTGAGCGCGCCGGAGCATCATGCGCAACCCTTAGCGGCGGCCGGCCGATGCGCAGCGGCAGCGCGAGCAGGCCGGCGGAGAACTCGTCGAGTTCCACCTGGAACTGGGACACCATCACCGTGGTGCCGATGATTTTCCAGAGTCTTCCTGATGCCCGAGGCGCTGCCGAGGACAGCGGCATAGTCGGCGTCGCGCAGGCCCGAGATGACGTCACCGACCGCCGCGGCCACCGGCGCGGTGAGTCCGCGCCGCGCGAGCACGAGCGCGAACCTGGTGCCTGAGAGGAAACTGGGATCCTGATAAGCGGCGCTGCAACGCCTTACAGGATTCTTTCAGCTTTCGTGCTAATCATGGTTCCATGACGTCTAACCCCTCGGTGGCCAGGGCCCGTGCGGCCAGGCCGCGTGCGCCGGCGCGGCGTCCTGCGCCCAGGCCCAGGCATCGGGTGGTCGACGTGTGCGCCGGGGGCGCCGGCATCGGATTCGGGGCGGTCGTGGCGGCGGTCATCACCGCCGAGTCCCGCGGCTCGCTCGCCTCACAAGGTGGACTGCTGACCGCCGCCGGCCGGTTCGCGGGCTTCACCGGCGCCTACCTGATGCTGATCATGGTGGTGCTCGTGGCCAGGCTGACGTGGCTGGAACGCTCGGCCGGCCAGGATCGCCTCGTCCGCTGGCACCGCAAGGTCGCCTCCTGGGCGATCAGCCTGATCATCGCGCACGTCATCCTGATCACGATCGGCTACGCCCAGGCGGCGAACTCGGGGGTCCTTTCCGAGATCAAGGTGCTGATCACGTCCTACCGCGACATCCTCGCGGCGGTCGTCGGCTTCGGCCTGCTGCTGCTCGCCAGCATTACCTCCTACCGGTACATCAGGCGGCGGCTGCGCTACGGGACCTGGTGGGTCGTGCACCTGTACCTCTACATCGCCCTGGCGCTCGCGTTCGCGCACCAGATCTTCACCGGCGCCTCGTTCATCGGTCACCCGCTCGTGCGGGCCCTGTGGATCATCGTGTGGGCGGCCACCGCGGGGATGGTCATCGTGTTCCGCGTGCTCCAGCCGGCCTGGCGCAGCCTGCGGCACCAGTTGCGGGTGGTCGAGGTCCGCGATGAAGCGCCCGGCGTGGTGTCGGTCATCTGCCAGGGGCGTCACCTGGACAAGCTCGCCGTGTCAGGCGGCCAGTTCTTCCTCTGGCGCTTCCTCGCCAGGGACCTGTGGTGGCTTGCGCATCCCTACTCGCTTTCCGCGCTGCCCGAGCCGCCGTACCTGCGGGTGACCATCAAGGCGGCCGGCGGGCAGAGCAGCGCGGTGGCCCGCCTGCGGCCAGGCACGCCGGTCGTCATCGAGGGACCCTACGGCGCGTTCACCGAGCATAAGCGCGCATCGGACGGCGTCGCGCTGATCGGCGCCGGCGTGGGCATCACCCCGCTGCGCGCGCTGCTCGAGGACCTGCCGCGCGAGACGGACGTGGTCGTCTTGACGCGTGCTTCCACCCCCAGCGACCTGGTTCACCGCGCCGAGGTCGCGGCGCTCGTGAAGCAGCGCGGCGGCCGGCTGCACGAGATCGTCGGCTCCCGGCACAAGGTCAAGTTCAGCGCCCACACGCTGCAGCGGCTCGTCCCCGACATCCGCCGGCGCGACATCTACGTCTGCGGCCCAGGGGGATTCAGCGAGCAGGTCACCGACGCGGCGCTGCGTCTCGCGGTGGATCCGGAGCGCATACATCAGGAATCGTTCGACTTCTAGGCGCGAGGGATCGCACATGGGCAGCCGGAAAGGCGCAATTCAGTGAAACGCACGCCGATCGTGCTCGGGGGGACGCTGGCAGGCCTCATCGGGGTCCTGCTGTTCCGCACGACTCCTAGCCACACGAGCTTCACGACGCTGCCGGGCGCCGCGTCGGTGTCGGGGACGGCCACGACGCCGGCGTCTGCGGCGTCGGCGGCGCCCGCCAAGAAGGCGTCGAGCAAGAAGACGTCGAGCAAGAAGACGTCGGGCAAGCAAGCGGCGGGCGCCACGCCCACGGCAACCGCGTCGGGCAACCTGGCAAGCAGCACGAGGAGCGCGACGGGCCCCGAGGTCAACTACAACTGGGGAGTCTTGTCGGTGAAGGTCACGGTTTCCGGCAAGAAGATCACCAACGTCGCGATCGCGATGCTCGACGACGGCGGGAACCCGCGTTCGCAGATGATCGATCAGCAGTCAATTCCCATTCTGGAACAGGAAACCATGCAGGCGCAGAGCGCCAGCATCCAGAGCGTCTCGGGCGCGAGCTACACCAGCGCCGGGTTCGTCCAGTCGCTCCAGTCCGCGCTGCAGACCCTCGGCGTGTAGTGCCGCCCGCGCACCCGGTCCACCACCTCGAAGACGTGATGGGCACGATCGTGACCATCGACGTCTACGCCGCCGCCGAGGTGACGGGTTCCGGGCTCGACGTCCTGCACGGCCAACTGGGCCGGGCGCAGGCGGTGCTGCATCACGCCGACGAGGTCTTCAGCACCTGGCGGCCGGACAGCCCGGTCAGCCGCCTGCGCCGCGGCGAGATCTCCCTGGCCCAGGCACCGGCAGAGGTGGCCGAGGTCCTCGAGGCCTGCGCGGCCGCACGGGAGCTATCCCACGGCTGGTTCGATCCGTGGGCGATGCCCGGCGGGGTCGACCCGACCGGGTACGTGAAGGGCTGGGCGGCGCAGCAAGCGCTCGTTGCCTTCTCTGATGCTGCCTTCTCTGATGCTGCCTTCTCTGGGGCGGCCGTTAGCGGCGCGATCGTCAACGCCGCCGGTGACATCGCCAGCTTCGGCGGCCTGGGGAACGCGCAGCCGTTCCGTGTCGGCATCGCGGATCCCGCCGCCCCCCGGCGCCTCGCCGCGATCATCGAGCTCACCGGGGCGATCGCGACCTCAGGTACCTACGAGCGGGGCAACCACCTGATAGATCCGCACTCGGGGCAGGCGACCTCGGGCGCCGCCTCCGCGAGCGTGACCGGGCCCGATCTCGGGCTCGCCGACGCGCTGGCCACCGCGCTCGCGGTCGCCGGCCAGCCCGGCCTGGCGCTGATCGAGGCGCTCGATGGTTACGAGGCGCTTGTCATCGGCTTTGACGGCGGCAAGCGGTGGACGAAGGGTTTCCCCCTGGTTGAATTATCTCGAATATGAGATATCGTTTCTGGTATGGAGGACGTCGAAGGGGACGAGGCGCGTTGTCCGCCTGGCGTGCCCGAGCTAGCTGAGCTGCCCGTGCTGCCGGGATTCCGGGAGATGGCGCTGCGCCGGATGGCGGCGGAACGGGCGAGCCTGGTCCGCGAGCTCGCGACGCAACGCCAGGCGGCGGGCTTGTCGCAGACCGAGGTCGCCGCGCGGATGGGCACCTCGCAGTCCGCGGTCGCCCGGCTTGAGGCCGGCCTCACCGACGTGCGCAGCTCCACGCTTGAGCGGTACGCGGCCGCAATCGGCGGTCAGATCACCTGGCGGCTGCGTGGCTGAACCGGGCACCTATCCACCAGAGTTCCCCGTGACAGGAGGTTTTTCGTGATGGCTAGCAGCATGCATACGCCGGGGGAGTTCCCGCGTCCCGAGTGGCCCGGCGAGCCGCGGCTTCCCGGGACGCCCGGACTTCCGGGGACTCAGCAAGGCGAGCCAGGGCCTGTTCCGGAGACGCGGGTCTGGCTGGACCCGCAGGCCGACTGGCAGAACCAGCTCTACGCGCGGTTGCTGGAGAAGCGCATCGTCATGGTCACCGGCGCGCTCGATGACGACGCCGCGACCCGGCTATCCGCCCAGCTTCTCACCCTCGACGCGGAAGGCGATGAGCCGATCCGCCTCGAACTGCAGAACCTGCGCTCCGACCTGCCCGCAGCGCTGGCGGTGATGGGCGTGCTCGACGTGGTCCGTGCCCCCGTGCACGCGCAGGCGAGCGGCGAGATCCGCGGTGCCGCGCTCGGCGTGCTCGCGGCCTGCCCGCGCAGGCTCGCCTACCCGAACGCGGCGTTCGCGCTGGCGGAGCCGAGGCTGGAAATCGGCGGCACGGTGACGGCGGTGACCGAACGGCAGCGCCAGGCGGAGCGGATGCTCGACTCGCTCTACTACCGGATCGCCGAGGCGACCGGCCGGGAGGCTGACGAAATCCGTGCGGACGCCAGAAACGGCCGGACGCTCACGACCGCCGAGGCGATCGGCTATGGCCTGATCCACGACCGGGTAGGTGCGCGCGCCGAATAACACCCCGCATCGACGGGCCGCCAGGTCGTGGGTGCCGCTCCGGGCGCGCCCCGTCCGCGCCTCGTTAAGGAAGCGCCAAGACGCGCGGCAGCGCGTCGGTTCCCCAGATACGTGACCGATTCGTATTGGCACGTCCGCTAGTCAGGCTGGTCAGACCGGGATGGTGAGCAGCGGCTTGCCGCCTTCCACCACCGTCACCTCCAAGCGTGCCAGGTCGGCCAGCGGGATCGCGGTGCCGCCCTGAACCAGAAGATGAGCGGGGTGTCCGGGCACACCGTCGCCCGGAGCGGGGACGAACCACCCGACGACCACCTTCTGCACGCCGTTTTTCGACACGGCGATGAGCTGGCATTCCAGCGGGCCGTGCACATCCGCCAAGTCTAGCGTCACCTGGGTGCCCCACGCCTTGGCCACCAGGCCCACGGTGCCGGTGACACCTGTCGCGGTGTCGGTGGCCGTGTGCCGCTGTCCCGTCAGGCTGGGTCCGGCGACCTGCGCATGCTGCGAGGCGGCCGCGACCCCGAGCGCTATCCCGCCACCGAGCGCCGCGGCGCAGGCCGCTACGCCGACCGCCGCCTGCCAGCGGAACCTGCGGCGGCTTAGCGCGGCGCGCTTGCGCAGCAGATCGACTGGCGGCCAAGGCGCTTCGGCGTCCCCCGGAAGCTCAACTGGGTCCAGGCCTTCAAGCAGAGCCGCCACCGGCGACAGCGTTGCCAGCTCCGCGGCACATGACTCGCAGGTGGCCAGATGCGCCTCGAAGGCCGTCCTGTCTTGCTCCTCTAGCAGGCCAAGCACATAGGAGCCGAGGTCAATGTGAACGTCTCCGATGGCCCTCATGGTAGCAGTCCGCGTTCAGCAAGCACGACCTGCAACGCGCGGAGCGCGTAATAGACGCGGGACTTGACCGTGCCCACCGGGATCCCCAGGCCCGCGGCGGCCTGGTTGACCGTCCGGTCACGAAGGATCGTCTCGTTGAGGATCGCCCGGTGCGAAGGCGACAGCTCGCGCATCGCGTCGGCAACCGCGACCCGAAGGATCGTCGCGGTCGAGTCATCATCCACGGGCATATCCGCGACCGCGCCCTCCCCGCTCTCCGATGGCCGCACCTGCTTCCTGCGATGCTCGTCGATCACGATACGCCGCGCCACGGTGGCAAGCCAGGGCATAAGCGAGGGCCCGCTGAGATCGAGGCGGCCGGCCTCGCGCCACGCGCGGACCATCGTCTCCTGGACCACGTCTTCGGCGTGTCCCCGATCTCCCGCGGTCAGCCGTACCACGAATGTCAGCAGCGGATCGCGATATGCCCGGTACAGCGCCGTGACGATCGCATCGTCATCCCTGCTCACGTGCCCCCCGGCCGGAGCCGGTCTCCCCGCAGCGGCCCACGGTGACATTGAACCACGATGAGCGGGATAAAAAGAGCCCTATCACCGCTATTCCTGAATGACAGCAGAGGGCCGCCGGAACGCTTTGTCGCGCTCCGGCGGCCTGTGTGCTAACCCGCCTTTTCATGTGCGAATACTCGAAGCCGACTGCCTGTCAGGCGGTCATCAGCTCACCTTGGAAAGCGGTCCCGCGTTGTTGGGGAAGCCGGCGGTGTTGACCACCTGGATGCCGGCGTGCTGCTCGCCGTTGAACGGCGTCACCACCGGCTTGGCCTGCCCAGGTTCACAGCCGAGCTTGAAGGGCACGTTCGGGTTGTTGAACCAGACGCCGAGGTGGAACTGGTGCGTCGGTGCGAACTTCGTCGTCCCGCCCGGCGACACCGAGAACGTCTCCTTGTTGAATATGCCCTGGACGGTGACGGTGCCGGAGCCGTTAGCGCCGGCGTGGATGTCCGACTGGTACCACGACACGCCGAACGGCTTGTTTGGCAGCTGGATGACGAACAGGTCGAAGTCGCTGTTCGCCGGCATGCCCCACAGCTGAACCTTCATGACGTCATTGAGCGACCCCGGGGTGATCCACGCCCGGCCGCGGGCGTTCGGCAGGCATTTCGCGATCCCCGGTGAGGCCTTCAGGGCGAACGTGAAGGTCTTGGCGGCCGGCGCCGCGGTGGTCGCCGCACCAGCGGTAGAAAGCCCGTACGTCGCGAGCCCGGCGGCTGCCGCCGCGGAGGCGGCGAACAGCGCGATAGTGCGCCTGGCCACACGCCGAATGGGATGCTGGGTACTGGTCATGGCTACATGTCTCCTTGCCTGATCGTGGGGTCAGCCTGGGCCTGGCCCCACGTCGCGTCCACTCCCGCGCTGGCTGGGGTGCTGTCGCTCAGCAGTACGCGGCGGATGACCTCGAAGGTTCAATCTGAGTTTGCTCTCCCTAACGCGATCGTCAGCTTCCAGCCGTATCAGCCCTGGACGATCGAGGCTCCTTCGACCTTGATGGCGATGGGGGCCAGCGGGCTGGCGGCGGGGCCGTTGACGACCGAGCCGTCCTTGATGCTGAACTTGCTGCCGTGACACGGGCAATTGATGGTCCCGCCAGAGACGCTGCTGACGATGCAGCCCTGGTGCGTGCACACCGCGGTGAACGCCTTGAACGAGCCGCCCTGCGGCTGCGTGATCACGATGTTCTTGCCGTCGATGATCTTGCCGCCGCCAGCAGGGACGTCCGAGGTGCTGGCAAGGACAGCGGCTGCGGGCGCGCCTGCGGTGGCAGCCCCGCCGCCGGAGACGGGAGAGGCGGCAGCACCGCCTGAAGTTGCCGGGCCGCCGCCGGTAGCGGGCGGCGGCCCGGTCAGCCCCCCGTTGTTGGCGTCATACGTGGTGCATCCCGTCAGCACCGCGGCGCATGTGACTCCCGCGCCGACCAGCAGCGCGCGGCGACTTTGCGGCGGCTGGCTACGCTGAGGCAGCTGACCATCCTGAATCTCGCTCAATGCCTGACTCCAAAGACCGAGAAGAACCAGAAGGCCGAGCTGAACCATAGGACGACCAGCAGCGTGAACACTAGCCCGCCGACCACCGGCAACACCCAGCCAGGCGTCCCGCGCCTGGTCAGGGCCAGCATCTTGACGGTGAACGCGCCGAAGAACAGGCAGCCTGCGATCGAGTGCAGGAGCACCCTGGCGTCAAAGCTCTGGAATCCGAGCGCGTACAGGCAGTGCACCGCGACCGGCACGGTGACGATGAACGCGACCCGTCCCGACCACTTGTGCAGGCCGCCGATCCAGGACGGCGCGGTGATCCCCGGCACCTTCCCGTACATGACCAGGGAAGAACCGAGCTGGACAAGTGCGAACGCGACCGCGGTGGTAGCGAGCCAGGCCTTCACGGTGGCCGGGCTTGAGAATCCCACGATGTCCACGGCCACCCCGGTCGGGGAGTGCAGCCGTCCGTAGATGCCCAGCGTCAGCGCCACCAGGCTGCCGACGAGCGCGGGCACGACGAGCAGCCTGGCTGACGCGGCGGGCTGGACCGGATCCTGCCTCGTCGGCGCGGGCGGCCCCCATTGTGCTGCCATGTGCTGTTTCCTTTCTTTAGCCGGTGGCCTGGACGTCAGAACCCGCTGCCGGTTTCGGCATCGATCGGCGTGGCGACGAGCGTGGTGCCGCCGTCCTGGGCTGTCAGGGAGGAGATGTCGAGTTTCGGCGCTGCGTGCGCGGAAGGGCTGGCGGCGTTCGCGTTCGGCTCAAGCGAGCCGACCTGGGTGCCGTCGGCCAGCACGATCCAGCCGGCCTTGACGGTGGCGCCGCGCACGGTGGCGATCGACTGGAACAGCCCGGACGGCTTATGCACCGCGATGATAGAGAAGATGTAGGCGACGCCGTGCACGAGCACCGTGCCGCGCGCGTGCCCGAGAGCGTAGTCGGCGGTGAGGCTGGCGTTGCCCTTGCCCGTCATGGACAGCTTCCCGTGGTGCGGCGTGCCCTTGAGCCAGGCCTCCACCGTGCTGCCGTTGCAGTAGTAGGCGATCGCGAAGTTGTCGTGCACGACGATCGCGACCGATCCCTTGTCGCCCTGTACCCTGCCCACGTAGTTAGCGTGCGGCGGCACCACGAACCCCTGCGATGGGGTGGGCGACGGCGAAGCTGACGGCGACAGCGTGCTGGTCGCGGAGACTCCCGTGGCCGTCGGTTGCGCGGCGCTCGCCGTGGCCGCGGCCCCGGCGGTGGACACGGCCCCGGCGGTGGACACGGCCCCGGCGGTGGCCGCGGCACTAGGGGAGGCCGCGGCGAGCGCGGCCTTCTTGGCCGACACCGCGGTCATGCTGGAGAAAAGCAAAGAGGCGGCCAGCGCCACCCCGACAATCAAAGTAATGACAGGTGTCGGAATCTTCATGTCCCGTGGTACGCAGGACGGCTCCCGGAGGTTCAACGATTTCGCGGAACTTGGGAACCCCCGCGGACTAAGCCGGCGGCGGGCCAGCCGACCGGTATGGTCGCACTCGTGGAGCCATTGGCAGCGGATGATCCGCAGCAGGTTGGCGGTTTCCGGCTGCAGGCACGGCTGGGCGCGGGCGGGATGGGACGGGTCTACCTCGGCTACTCGCCGGGCGGCCGGCCGGTGGCGGTCAAGGTCATGCACCCGGAACTGGCCCGTGACCCGGAGTTCATGCAACGGTTCAGGCGCGAGGTGGCCGCCGCGCAGGCGGTAGGCGATGCCTACACCGCGGCGGTCGTCGGCGCCGGGCCGGACGACAGCCCGCCGTGGCTCGCCACCACGTTCGTGCCCGGGCCGTCACTGGCCGTCTTGGTCGCCCAGGCGGGGTCGCTGCCCGAGAGCGCCGTCTGGCGGCTGGCCGGCGGCCTGGCCGAGGCGCTGCAGGCGATCCACGCCCAGGGGCTGGTGCACCGCGACCTCAAGCCAAGCAACATCCTCATCGCCGCCGACGGGCCGCGCGTCATCGACTTCGGCATCTCAAGGACGACGGGCGGCACCATGCTCACCGCTGCCCGCACGACGATAGGCACCCCGGCCTACATG
>Ga0066797_1000439_pt1 | contig 12698 bp, 11 predicted proteins | sample PersoiDNA2013193_FD_76335 | JGI IMG/M metagenome (GOLD analysis project Ga0066797, IMG submission 76335) | Permafrost soil microbial communities from the Arctic, to analyse light accelerated degradation of dissolved organic matter (DOM) -... | ecosystem: Environmental > Terrestrial > Soil >... | reverse complement strand
GCCCTCGAACGGCGGCACGAAGGCCGGGTCGTAGTGCAGGGTCGGGTCGCAGCGCACCCCGTAGAAGTTCTGCACCCGCCGTTCGGTGGGCAGGCCGTTGTCGTCCCAGCCCATCGGGTAGAAGACCTCGCGACCCCGCATCCGCTGGAACCGCGCGACGACATCGGTGTGCGTGTACGAGAACACGTGGCCGACGTGCAACGAGCCGGAGACGGTCGGCGGCGGGGTGTCGATCGAGTAGATCTGCTCGCGCGGCTTCCCGGCGTCGAAGCGGTAGGTGCCGTTCTCGGTCCAGGCCGAGTTCCACTTGTCCTCGAGGCCGTCGAGGGTCACCTTGTCCGGGATGCGCGAAGTCATGCGGCGATTGTTCCAGAGCCGCGGAGCGTTCGGCGCCCGCCTGCTCGCGATGACCGGCTCCTATGCTGGCCGGAGTCGCGTCGAGAGGACAGCGCCATGGGCACGAATGGGAACCTGCAATTGCGCGCGGTGGTGACCGGCGCGTCGTCGGGCATCGGCGCGGCGACGGTCCGTCGGCTGCGGGCCGAGGGCTGGCAGGTGCTCGCCGTCGCGCGGCGGGCGGACCGGCTGGCCGCGCTCGCCGCTGAGACCGGCGCGGTGCCGGTCGTCGCCGACATCACCAAGGCAGCCGACGTCGCGGCGCTCCGCGAGCGCGTCGCCGCGGCCGGCGATCTGCACGCCCTGGTGAACAACGCAGGCGGCGCCCTCGGTCTGGACCCGATCGAAGCCGCCGATCTCGACCAGTGGCGCCAGATGTTCGAGCTCAACGTCGTGGGCACCATGCGCGTGACCCAGGCCCTGTTGCCCGCGCTCCGGGAGAGCGGTCGCGGCGACGTCGTCGTGGTGACCTCGACGGCCGCGCACGAGCCGTACCCGGGCGGAGCGGGGTACGTCGCCGCGAAGTACGCCGAACGGATCGCGACCCGCACCCTGCGCCTCGAGCTCGTCGGTGAGCCGATCCGGGTGATCGAGATCGCGCCGGGCATGGTGCACACCGAGGAGTTCTCGCTCAACCGCTTCGGCGGCGACGCCGAGCGGGCGGCGACGGTGTACCGCGGGGTGCCCGGGGCGCTCGTCGCCGAGGACATCGCCGACGCGATCGTCTGGGCGCTGACCCGTCCGCACCACGTGAACATCGACCTGATGATCGTGCGACCGCGCGCCCAGGCGAGCAACACCAAGATCGCCCGCACCGGGGTCTGACGGCGTCGCGAGGCGGACCCCCGATCGCCCGCCTGTCACCAACGCGACGGCCGAGTACAGCTAGAGTGCGACCCGCGCGACGACTGTGCCGGTCGGCGAGATCGAGCCGCCCTTCGGCTCCTCGGTCACCGTGATCTCGCTGACCGAGCTCAGGTCGCCCTCGGCGATCGCCATCACGGCGCCGCCGTCGGGCATGAAGGTCGGCCCGGCAGCGGCCGTGCCGTCGTGGTGCACCATCCACACCTGGTAGACGGTGCCGTGCTCGGGCATCGGCACCTCCTCGCCCATGACGACCGCCGCGCCCATCTCGCCGCTCATCACGACGTGGGCCGCGCCGAGGTTGAGATCATGGCTGACTGCGTCCGGGGCCGAGACGATGCGCATCATCCGGTCGTGCGCGGCTTCGGCGCGGACCGAGGCCTGCTGGCCGCGATACAGCACGCCGCCACCGGTGATGGCGCCACCAAGGAGCACCGCGACGGCGGCCGCGACGGCGGGCCACCGTCGCCAAGCGGGTACGACGGGAGCGATCCGAACGACGGCGGCGGCCGGCATCGGAGTCGCGGTCGCCCCGGCCACGGTGCTGCCGGGAGCATCGGCGCCGACCGCGTTGGTTACCGCGTCTGCGACGTCGGGCCCGACCTGGGCGGTACGCACGATCTCCGCGAGCACTGCGCCCCTAAGCCGTGCCGGTGGCGCGGTCGCGTCGCCGAGTGCAAGGCCCGTCGTCGCCTCCCGGAGGGTCGCGACCTCGTCGCGGCACTCCGCGCAGCTCGGGAAGTGCGCCTCGAACCGCTCGCGCTCGGTCTCGCCGAGTGCGTCCAGCACGTACGCGCCGGTCAGCGCGTGCAGGTTCAGCTCGTTCATGTGCCTACCCCCATCGCGTCCCGCAGGCGGATCAGTCCGTCCCGGATCCGCGTCTTCGCCGTGCCGAGCGGCACGTCGAGGACGGCGCTGACCTGGTCATGCGTATAGCCCTGGTAGAAGGCGAGTTCGATCGCCTCGCGCTGCAGACCGGTGAGCGTGGTCAGGGCCCGGCGCACGAGCGCGGCGTCCCAGGCCCGTTCCAGCTCCGCGACGACGACGTCGTGCTCTGGCTCGGGTTCCGCAGCGACGCGCACGGTGCGGTCGACCTGCGACTGCTCGCGCCGGACCAGGTCGACGCTGCGGCGGTGCGTGATGGTGAGGATCCACGTCATCGCGCTGCCTCGGCTCCGGTCGAAGCGTGGTGCGAAGCGCCACACGTCCACCAGTACGTCCTGGCTGACGTCCTCGGCGAGGACGGGGTTGCGGAGCACCCGCAACGCAAGCCCGTAGACCGGGCCCGCGATCAGGGGGTATAGCGCCTCGAAGGCCACGTTGCTGCCGCGGGCCACCTCGGCGAGCAGCGTCTCGGGGGTCACCGTCGTGCTCGCCGGCGCAGCGGCCGCGGCATCACCGTGGCTCGTGCCACCGGCAGGCTCGTGGCCACGCACTATCCGCAGCGAGGGCTCCTCGCGCACGTCACCACCTCCTCGGCTTCCATTTTGACTGGTCCGCCGACCGGGTGCGGCGCACCCGATCGCTTCGGCCGGGTGCGCCGCCACCGTGCGTCGCGACCTAGTTCGTCGCCATCGCGCCGAGGTCGGCGGTCTTGCCGCAGCCGGCGAGCAGAGCGACGCCGACGACGGCGATCAACGGGAGGATGGCCAGCCGGCGGGCAGTCGGTCGGATGCGCATCATGGGCTCCTTGGGTCGATCGGATCGGTATCGGGTCAGTTGTTCGTGGTTCGCAGCGCCAGGACGTGTGGATTGGTCCGGCTACCCGAACGTGAATGCGTACGCCTCGACGCCGTCGGACGGCTCGAGCTGGGCGACGTCATCCGTGGCGACGCCGTCGTAGAGGGTGTAGAGCGCGGGGGCCCCGCCGACGTCGATGACCCGGCGATAGCCCGGGTCTCCCGCGAGGGTGACGGTCACGGTGCCCTCGCCGCCGAGGACCAGGAACACCTGCGACGCGTAGAAGTGGTACGCCAGGCGGGCATCCTGACCCGCGCGGGCGTACTCTCCCTGCACGTCCCACGTACCGCCGAGCGAGAACGAGTCGCGCGGCGGCGCCGCGTTCAGCTGGAACTGGGCGGGCCGGCCGACGGTCACCCCGGAGTTGTCGATCAACTGCATCCGGTCCGAGCCGAGGTACGTCTCCGGGGACTGCCCGAGCGTTCCGGCGGCGTCGGTCGGGTTCGTGGTCGCCTGATCGCTCGGCGCGGGCGCGGCGAGCAGCTCGCGGATCAGGGCCTCGGTCGCCGCGTACGAGCCCTCGCCGTAGTGGACCTGGCGCACGGTGCCGGTCTGGTCGATCAGGTAGTGCGAGGGCCAGAACTGTTGCTGGTACGCCTGCCAGGTGGCGAGGTTGTTGTCGAGCGCGATCGGGTAGGTGACGCCGAGCCGGGCGGCGTTGTCGGCGACATTGCTCGGGACGTGCTCGAACGCGAACTCCGGCGAGTGGACCCCGATGACGATCAGGCCGTCCTTGGCGTAGTCGGCGTTCCAGCGCTCCAGGTACGGCAGGGTGCGTTGGCAGTTGATGCACGAGTAGGTCCAGAAGTCGACGAGCACGACCTTGCCGCGAAGCGACCGGAGCGTCAGCGGGTCGCTGTTGAGCCAACCGGTGAGTCCGGTGAGCTCCGTTGCCGGACCGCAGTTGTGCAGCACGGAGGGGTCCTGCGCGCATGCGTCGAAGCTGAGCACGCGCCCGGCTGCGGCGCCGCCGGCGCCCGGGCCGCGGCGGGCGAGAGAGTCGAGCTGCTGGCGCACGGCGCCGTTGCTCTGGATCCGGTCCGACGCCGCGGTCAGCCAGCCCGGCACGACCCGCTGCAACGGCTCGGCGAGGTTCAACGCGATCACCAGCGCCGTCGCGATCATCACGCCGCCCGCGATGCCTCGCATCAGCACGGTGCGTTCGCGCACGAACCGGATCCGGGCGGTGATCCGCTGCCCGGCGAGGGCGAAAGCGAGCAGTGGGACCGCGATGCCGATGCAGTACGCGGCGGTCAGCAGAACGAGGCCTGGGCCGATGCGCGCGGTCGCTGCGAGGACGGTGATCGAGGCGAGGATCGGCCCGGCGCACGGCACGAAGACCAGGCCGAGCCCGAGCCCCAGCACGAACCCGTTCCCGTCCCGGTTGAGCCGCGGGATCCGGGTGTAGACGAACGGCGCCTCGAGCAGGTGCCCGATGCGCGGCCACAACAGCCCGAGGCCGACGACGCTGAGCACCACGATCCCGGTCCAGCGCAGCACGTCTTGCGGCAGGTGGAGCAGGCTCAGCAGCGCACCTCCGAGCAGCGTGAAGACGCCGAACGACGTCACGAGCCCGCCGACGACCACGAACGGCCGACGCCGGGAGGCCGCGCCGTCCTGGATGGTGCTGGTCAGCACCACCGGCAGGACCGGCAGGACGCAGGGCGAGATCGCCGTGATCAGGCCCGAGACCAGTCCGACGAAGAAGAGGGTTGCCATGACCGGTGTTCGGCCCGGCGGCGCGGACGGATTGGCCGCGAGCCAAAGGATGCGGTTGCGGACGGTCCGCGCCGGTACGATGCGCAGACAGGCTTCGACCCGGCAATCACCGGTGAGCCTCCGGAAGAACGGCGTCGGCCGCGTGGCCGCGCTCAGTAGAACCGGACGGGGCGGCCCGTCATCGCCGACAACGAGTGGTCGTCCCGCTCGCGCCCCACCCGGGTGCAGGTGGCGGCAAGCGGGGTGGTACCGCGGTGGGCTCCGGCCCTTCGTCCTCGCAGCACCTGACGGACGACGACACGACCTGGAGCCACCTGATGGCGTACCCGCTGCACCGCGACGGATCCGACGGCACCGTCGGCGTGCCCGCTTCCCCGAGCTTCCCCGCGATGGAGCAGGACGTGCTCGCCTACTGGCAGCACGACGGCACCTTCCAGGCCTCGATCGACCAGCGCCCCGCGGGCGAGTTCGGCGCGAACGAGTTCGTCTTCTACGACGGCCCGCCGTTCGCCAACGGCCTGCCGCACTACGGCCACCTGCTCACCGGCTACGTCAAGGACGTCGTGCCGCGGTTCGAGACGATGCGCGGCCGCCGGGTCGAACGCCGGTTCGGCTGGGACACCCACGGTCTGCCTGCTGAGCTCGAGACGATGAGCCAGCTCGGCATCAAGACCAAGGCGCAGATCGACGAGATGGGCATCGCCGAGTTCAACGCGAAGTGCCGCGAGTCGGTGCTGCGCTACACCCACGAGTGGCAGGAGTACGTCACCCGCCAGGCGCGCTGGGTGGACTTCGAGCACGACTACAAGACGCTCGAGCCGTGGTACATGGAGAGCGTCATCTGGGCGTTCAAGCAGCTGTACGACAAGGGTCTGGTCTACGAGGGCTACCGGGTGCTCCCGTACTGCTGGAACGACCAGACGCCGCTGTCCAGCCACGAGCTGCGGATGGACGACGACATCTACCAGAACCGGCAGGACCCGGCGATCACCGTCGGGTGCCGGCTGGAGACGGGCGAGCTCGCGCTCATCTGGACGACGACGCCGTGGACCCTTCCGTCGAACATGGGCATCGCCGTGCACCCCGACGTCGACTACGTCGTCGTCGAGAGCGACGTGACCGGGGTACCGGAGCGATACCTGATCGCGGCGGCACGGCTGTCCGCGTACAGCCGCGAGCTCGGCGAGGACGCAGCCGATCACATCGTCGAGCGCCTCACCGGGGCCGACCTGATCGGCCGCCGCTACACGCCCCCGTTCACGTACTACCTCGGCGCCGAGAACGCCCACCGGGTGGTCGCCGCTGACTTCGTCACGACGGAGGACGGCACCGGACTTGTCCACCTGTCGCCCGGCTTCGGTGAGGACGACAAGACGGTGCTGGACGCGGCCGGTGTCGAGACCGTGGTTCCGGTCGGTCCGGACGGGCGGTTCACCCACCCGTGCGTGGGGCTCGAGGGCATGCACGTCTTCGACGCCAACGCGCCGATCATCGACGCGCTCAGGGCCGTGACGCGGGGTACGCCCGAGGGGCCGATCGCCGCTTCCGTCAGCCCCAGCACGGTGCTGCTGCGCCGCGAGACGTACGAGCACTCCTACCCACACTGCTGGCGGTGCCGGGAGCCTCTCATCTACATGGCGGTCTCCAGCTGGTTCGTCCAGGTGACGGCCTTCCGGGACCGGATGGTGGAGCTCAACCACGAGATCACCTGGGTGCCGGAGCACATCAAGGACGGCCAGTTCGGCAAGTGGCTCGAGGGCGCCCGCGACTGGTCCATCTCGCGCAACCGGTACTGGGGCACCCCGATCCCGGTCTGGCAGAGCGACGATCCGGCGTTCCCGAGGATCGACGTGTACGGCTCCTTCGAGGAGCTCGAGCGCGACTTCGGGGTGCCGGTGACCGACCTGCACCGGCCGTTCATCGACGAGCTGGTCCGGCCGAACCCGGACGACCCGAGCGGCCGGTCGATGATGCGCCGGATACCCGACATCCTGGACGTCTGGTTCGACTCCGGCTCGATGCCGTACGCCCAGGTGCACTACCCGTTCGAGAACCGCGACTGGTTCGAGCACCACTACCCGGGCGACTTCATCGTCGAGTACGTCGGGCAGACGCGCGGCTGGTTCTACACGCTGCATGTCCTGGCCACTGGAGTCTTCGACAAGCCGTCCTTCCGCACCTGCGTGAGCCACGGCGTCGTGCTCGGCTCGGACGGTCGGAAGATGTCCAAGAGGCTGCGGAACTATCCGGACGTCAACGAGGTCTTCGACCGGGACGGTTCGGACGCGATGCGGTGGTTCCTGATGGCCTCCCCGATCCTTCGCGGCGGCAACCTCGTCGTCACGCAGGAGGGCATCCGGGAGAGCGTCCGCCAGGTGCTCCTGCCGCTTTGGAACACCTGGTACTTCTTCGCGCTCTACGCGGGTGCCGCGAAGGGTGGGGCGGGCCTGGTCGCCGCTCCGCTCACCGCCGACGCCGTCGCGAACCTCCCGGTAATGGACCGCTATCTGCTGGCCCGGACCCGCACGCTCGTTGCGACCGTGACGGAGCAGCTCGACGGGTACGACGTCCCCGGCGCGTGCGAGGCGGTGCGTGAGCACCTGGACGTGCTGACCAACTGGTACGTGCGCACCTCCCGGGACCGGTTCTGGTCCGAGGACGAGACCGCGTTCTCGACCCTGGCGACCGCGCTCGAGGTGCTCACCCGGGTGATGGCTCCGCTCGCACCGCTTCTCACCGAGGAGATCTGGCGCGGGCTGACCGGCGGGCGCAGCGTGCACCTGACCGACTGGCCGCTGCTCGTCGACGCCGACGGCGCGGCCACCCCCGAGGGTCTGGTGCTCGCGGCCGACGACGCGCTCGTCGCCACGATGGACGAGGTGCGGCAGGTCGTGTCGACGACTCTCGGCCTGCGCAAGGTGAACGGCCTGCGGGTGCGCCAGCCGCTGATCGAGCTGCGGATCGCCCTCGAGGACCCGGCGGCGGCCGCGCCGTACACCGCGCTCATCGCGGCTGAGGTCAACGTCAAGAACGTCCGGGTGGTCGGGCTCCAGGACGCCGCCGCGAGCGAGTGGGGCGTGTCCAGCCAGCTCACCGTGAACGCCCGGGCTGCCGGGCCACGCCTCGGCCGAGGGGTCCAGGACGTGATCCGGGCCTCGAAGTCCGGCGAGTGGGAGCAGCGCCCGGACGGGGTCGTGGTCGCGGGTGGCGTCGAGCTCGTCGAGGGTGAGTACGAGCTCGCGACGGTGGTCTCGGACCGCGCCGGCGACGAGGTCGCGGTGGGGGTCCTACCCGGTGGCGGCTTCGTCGTGCTCGATATCGCGCTCACCGACGAGCTACGCGCCGAGGGCTATGCCCGCGACGTCGTGCGCGCCGTCCAGGACGAGCGCAAGGCGGCCGGTCTGCACGTCGCGGACCGGATCCACCTGACCCTCGCCGTGCCGGCCGAGTGGCGTCCCGCGGTGCAGGCTCACGAGGAGCTGATCGCGAGAGAGACACTGGCATTCACCGTGACGCTCATCGATGCACCGGGCGAGCTCGCTGTGCTGGTGGCTAAGGCGGCGGAGTCGTCGTGATCCGGGAGTCCAGATCGATCGAGCCGGGCGGACTGAGTGCCGAGGAGGCCGCGAAGGAGGTCTACGCGCACATCCTGTCCCGCGCGCCCGAGCACGACTTCGAGCCGACCCTGGACCGGGTCCGGGAGGCCTGCGCCCTGCTCGGCGACCCCGAGACGACGTTCCGGGTCATCCACGTCACCGGCACGAACGGCAAGACGTCGACGTCGCGGATGATCGAGCGCCTGGTCCGCGCGCACGGGCTGCGTACCGGCCGATTCACCAGCCCGCACCTCACCAGCGTGCGCGAGCGGATCGCGATCGACGGCGAGCCGATCAGTGCGGCGCACTTCGTCGAGGTCTGGCAAGAGGTCGCGCCGACCATCCACATCGTCGACACCCGCTCGCGGCAGCGCGGTGGCCCGTCGATGAGCTTCTTCGAGGTCCTTACCGTGATGGCCTTCGCGGCGTTCGCGGACGCGCCCGTCGAGGTGGCTGTCGTCGAGGTAGGGATGGGCGGCAGCTGGGACGCGACGAACGTCGCGACCGGCGAGGTGGCCGTGATCACCCCGATCTCGCGCGACCACGAGCGCTGGCTCGGGTACGAGCTCAGCGGCATCGCGAGCGAGAAGGCCGGGATCATCAAGCCCGGTGCCACCGCCGTCATCGCCGCCCAGCGCGAGGAGGTCGAGGGGGTCCTGCTGGACGCCGCCGAGGCGAACCACGCGCAGCTGCGCCGCGAGGGCATCGACCTCGAGGTCATCAGCCGACGGGTCGCGGTCGGCGGTCAGATGATCTCGCTCGGCACCACGATGGGCCTCTACCCGGACCTGTACCTGCCCCTGCACGGCGAGTACCAGGCGCACAACGCGCTGCTCGCCCTCGCGGCGGTCGAGGCCCTGCTCAGCGACGGCGACGCGCTCGACCCGGAGATCGTCGGCGCCGCGTTCGCCGCGGTCGACTCACCCGGCCGGCTCGAGGTGGTGCGCACCTCGCCCACCATCCTGGTCGACGCCGCGCACAACCCCGCGGGGGTCGAGGCGCTCGTCGGGGCGATCGAGGAGGCCTTCGACTTCACCCGACTGGTCGGCGTCGTCGGAATCCTCGAGGACAAGGACGCGGAGAGCCTGCTGTCCGCGCTTGAGCCCTTGTTGGCCGAGATCGTGATCACCCGGTCCAGCTCGATGCGGGCCCTCGAGGTCGCGGATCTTGCCGAGATCGCCTTCGAGGTGTTCGGCGAGGACCGGGTGCACGCGGTGGAGCGGCTCGACGACGCGATCGACCTGGCCGTGCAGCGTGCCGAGGGGGAGCAGCCGTACGGCTCTGGCGTGCTGGTCACCGGATCCGTCACGATGGCCGCGGAGGCGCGGATCCTGCTCGGCCGGGGCTGACCGGTGCCCGGGCCGCTGCTCCGACCGCGTTGGGTTCGGGGGAGACGAGTGGGAGAGGGGTGCGGATGAAGAAGCTCATCAACGATCCCGGCGACGTCGTCCGCGAGGCCGCCGAGGGTTTCGCCCTGGCCCACCCCGACCTGGTGCGACTGCACACCGACCCGCTCTTCCTGACCCGGGCGCGGCCGGCGCGGGCCGGCAAGGTCGCGCTCGTCAGTGGCGGCGGCAGCGGGCACGAGCCCCTGCACGTCGGTTTCGTCGGGCCGGGCATGCTCGACGCCGCGGTCCCGGGCACCATCTTCACCTCGCCGACGCCGGACCAGGTGTTCGCCGCAGTGCAAGCGGCCGAGGTCGGTGGCGGGGTGCTCCTGATCGTGAAGAACTACACCGGGGACGTGCTCAACTTCGAGATCGCCGCCGAGCTGGCGGAGCTGGCGGGCCTGGAGACGCGCACGGGCCTGGAGACGCGCACGGGCCTGGAGACGCGCACGGTCCTGGTGAACGACGACGTCGCGGTGGAGGACTCGCTCTACACGGCGGGACGCCGCGGGGTCGCCGGGACGGTGCTGGTCGAGAAGCTGGCCGGAGCCGCGGCCGAGCGCGGCGACGACCTCGATGCGGTCGAGGCGATCGCCCGGCGGGTCATCGCGAACGTTCGCAGCATGGGGGTGGCGCTCGAGGCCGGCACGGTGCCGCACGTCGGGTCGCCCGGCTTCGACCTGGCCGAGGACGAGATCGAGCTCGGCGTCGGCATCCACGGGGAACCCGGGCGGCGCCGGATCCCGCTCGCGAGCGCGGACGCGATCACCGACCTGCTGCTCGACCCGGTCTGCGCGGACCTCGGCCTGATCCGCGGTGAGCGAGTGCTGCTGATGGTCAACGGGATGGGTGGCACCCCGCAGTCCGAGCTGGCGATCGTCTACCGGCGCGCGGCGCGCCAGCTCGAAGACCGGGGCATCGTCGTGGCGCGCTCGCTGCTCGGCGACTACGTGACCTCCCTGGAGATGCGCGGCGCGTCCGTGACGGTCGCGCGACTGGATGACGAGCTGCTCGAGCTCTGGGACGCGCCGGTGATGACCGCGGCGCTCCGCTGGGGGGTGTGACCGTGGTTCTCGACGTGGACTGGGCGATCGCGTGGGTGCGGTTGACCGCCGTCGAGGTCGCGGCCCGCCGGGACGAGCTCGTCGAGCTGGATCGCCAGATCGGTGACGGCGACCACGGCGAGAACCTGGACCGCGGCTTCCGGGCCGTGGTGGCGCGGCTGGACGCGCTCGAGGAGCCGCCGACGACGGTCGGCGAGGTGCTCAGGCTCGTCGCCACGACCGTGATGTCGACCGTGGGCGGTGCTGCCGGTGCGCTCTACGGCACGGCGTACCTGTCCGCGTCCCGCGTCACCGCGGTCCCGGTGCTCGACTCGAGCGGAACGGTCGGGTTGCTCGAGGCCGCCCTCGACGGCGTCGTGAGGCGCGGGAAGGCCCGGGTGGGGGAGAAGACGATGGTCGATGCGTGGTCGCCCGCCGTCGAGGCCGCGCGGAGAGCCGCGGGCCGGGCCGGGCTGCGACCGGCCGAGCTGCTCGTGGTGGCCGCCGAGGCGGCCGAGGCGGGAGCCGTCGCCACCGATCCGCTGATGGCCACGAAGGGGCGCGCCAGCTACCTCGGCGAGCGGTCCCGGGGCCACCGCGACCCCGGGGCGGTCTCGAGCGCCCTGATCGTCCGGGCGGCGGCGTCGGCGGCAGGTGTCGGATGAGCGATACCGGGCCAGGCCGCGCACCCGACGTCGCCCTGGTCCTCGTCACGCACTCCGCGACGCTCGCGCGTGGCTGCGCCGAGGTCGCCGAGCAGATGGCGCCCGACGTGCGGATCCTCGCCGTTGGTGGCAACCCGGACGGCGGTATCGGCACAGACACCGAGGCGGTCCGCGCGGCGCTGGTCCAGGTCATCGCCGAGGGCCTGGGAGCGGTGGTGCTCACGGACCTCGGCTCCGCCGTGATGGCGGCCGAGCTCGCGGTCGAGCTGCTGGCGCCCGAGGCCGCGGCGAGGGTCCGGGTCGTGGACGGCCCGTTCGTCGAGGGGGCCGTGGCCGCCGCGGTCGCCGCGCAGATCGGCGCGGCGCTCGACGAGGTGGCCGAGGCAGCCCGTGGCCTGGCCGCGGTTGCTCCGCCGCCCGACGGCCCAGCTGTCCACAGCGCTGCGGTGACGCTCCGCAACCCGCTGGGCCTGCACGCTCGGCCGGCCGCCGTGCTCGCCCGGATGGTCGCCGGCTTCGACGCTGAGGTGCGGGTCAACGGCGTCAACGCGGCGAGCATGCTCGAGCTGATGAAGCTCGGCGCGAGCGGGGGGCGCGAGCTGACCGTCACGGCGACCGGACCGGCGGCCGAGCAGGCGGTGGGCGCCGTCGTCGCGGCGATCTCAGGGGGTTCGGCGAGGCGTAGCGGCGCGCGCGCCTGCTCGCGCGGCGCCGGTAACCTGAGCAGCGATGAGCGCCGCAGACCCCGGAGCAGGGCAGTCGACTGCCGCCGCGCGCGGACCGCGGTCGGCCCGGCGACAGTTCGCCGCGACCATGCTGACCCTGGAGGCCTTCGTGGCGTTCTTCGGCACGCTGGTCGCCTACGGGCTGCGCCTGGCGCCCACCGGGACGATCTGGGTTGTCGGCGGCGCGGCCACGCTGAGCTGCCTGCTGCTCGCAGGGACGCTGCGCCGGCCGGGTGCCTACCTGGCCGGCAGTGTGCTCCAGGTCCTCGTGCTGGTCGGCGCGGTGGTCGCGGCGACGAAGGATGCCGCCGGCGTCATGTTCCTGGTGACCTGGGCCGTCTTTGTCGCGCTCTGGATCGCCGCGCTCCGGCTCGGGGCGCGGATCGACCGTGAGCGGCGCGAGCGCGTCGAGGTCGAGCCCTCAGAACCCGGCTCGGGCGGGCGCGACGCCGGATAGGGTTCCGTCATGGCAGATCCACGGCACCTCGAACGCACCCTGGTCCTGATCAAGCCCGACGGCGTGAACCGCGGCTTGGTCGGAGAGGTGCTGCGCCGGATCGAG
>Ga0066797_1000438_pt1 | contig 12715 bp, 13 predicted proteins | sample PersoiDNA2013193_FD_76335 | JGI IMG/M metagenome (GOLD analysis project Ga0066797, IMG submission 76335) | Permafrost soil microbial communities from the Arctic, to analyse light accelerated degradation of dissolved organic matter (DOM) -... | ecosystem: Environmental > Terrestrial > Soil >... | reverse complement strand
CCCTCCCCCTTGTAGTTGAAGTGGTGCGGCATCACGTACAGGATGTAAATGCCCCAGCCCGCGGCGTTGACCGCGAAGATGAACGCGAACATCGACGCGAGCCTGCCCCACTCACCGCCCGACAGCTTCGCACGGACCCCGCGGATACGTGCGGCCACCGCCTGCACGCCGCCCTGGTCAGCTTGCATGTTTCATCCTCCTGAAGGCTCAGGGGACGAAGAGAGTTCTTGCGAGGGCCGGCGGGCGGCCGCGCGCGAACCGCCCTTCCTCCGAGGACCGGTCATCGCCGACAAGCAGCCAGGCGGCCGGACTCGTCCCCTGGGAAGGGGCTTTACCGTTGCGGGACAGTGCCGGGATCTCACCGGACTTCGCTGTGCTGCATGCCTGCCCAGCCATGCGGCCGGGGCAAGCGAAACGCTACCGAGCCGGCCGGCAGCACGTCAAGACTGATCAGATGATCAGATGTAGAAGATGATCAGCTATGGAACTCTCACCATGACATACTCACCTCGTGCACCTTCTGCCCGCCGAGCGCGCCGACCACCGGGTCATCGACTCCGAACGCGTCTGCGACGCCATCGCCGCCATCGGCGACCCCGAGGAGATTCACTCCAGGGCCCGGCAGTTCGCGGTGCTGGCCGACCCCACCCGGCTCACGCTCCTGACCTGCATCAAGGCAGCCGGGCCGATCAGCGTCTCAGACCTCGCCGCCGCGACAGGGATCAACGACAGCACCGTCTCCCAGACCCTGCGCTACCTGCGCGCCAGCCAGACCGTCAGCACGGAACGCGACGGCAGGGTCATCCGCTATCAGATCGCCGACACCCGCATCGCGGCGCTCCTGAGCAGCCGTTAGCACAGATCTAAGATTTTCCCGAACGGACGCGTGGTTTCACGTGTCAGCACCGCTGCTCGTCACGCCCGGAGGGTGAGCGGCAAGCCGTAGGCAGGCCGCGGCCCCTCGAAGCACCGGCACCATGGACGAGGCGGGGCGGGTCACCGGGAACCTCACCCCCGAATGCGCCGCCGCCGCCCAGGCCGTCCTGGAATCGCCGGGAAGAGCCTTGCTGAACACCCTGGGAATCGTCAGCCGGCCGGAATCAGATCAGCGACGTCAGCGTGAAGCTTGGCGAGCGCTTGGTCAAATGTGGCGAGGCGGGCGGAGTATGAACGTGCGAGATGAGCCAGGTACGCATCGGTCACCTGGCGGTGGCCGATGATCCCGGCTACCGGGATGTCATGGTAGGAAGCGTTGTCGGGCCAGAACTCGTGCCGCGAGTTGCTGGTGATCTCCCGCAGTACCGAACGGGCCGATTCGGCGGTCTGGCCCTCGCGGATCAGGAGCCGCATGAGGCTGCCCTGGGTGATCGGGCAGGTGGCGAAGCCGGTTCCGGACGCAATGAACCACGCCTCCGCCTGGCCGTGGTGGACGTGGTTATCGACGACGAGCGCGATGAGCACATTGGCGTCAAGCAGCACGGCCGGCATTTAATCGTCCTCGAGTGCACGGACGTCTTCAGTGGTGATCATCCGGCCCAGGCGCACGACGGGCAGCCCGGTCGCGGCGCTGTGCGTCAACTCGGCCGCCCGGCCCTCACCGAGCCCGCGGCGCATAAGGAAAGCGACGGTCTCGCTCAGTGTCCGGTGAGTATCCCTGGCGATCGACACCACCTGCGCGTGAAGATCGGCGGGAAGGTCCACGGTAGTACGCATAAACTCATCATATCATCTATGCATCATGATGCTTCGGTATGCCGCGCCGGGCCGTCAGGGAAGCGGCTGCACCGTGATGTTCGGATAAGGCGCGGCAAGCGAGGTGAGGTCGTCAGGGTCGCCGGTGAGCACGACGCCGCCGCCGGTCTCCACGGCCGCCGCGACCACGTGCGCGTCGGCCAGGTAACGAGAGTCCGCCTTCGCCCCGGTAAGCACCCCGCCGACCAGGCGCGCCAGCGGCCGGTCGGTGTCACGGACCCGGATCCCCGTCTCGCGTGCCAGGCAGGCGTCTAGCGCCTGGTTGCGGCCGGCACCCCGGTAAAGCTCCGCGAGGATGACCGCCGGGACGATGCTGCCCCTGACCTGACGCTGTGTTGACATTGATTGTCAGCTCAGTGTTGGCGGCGCGTCCTATCCTGCCGCCGAAGTCACGGCTTCTTCTCGTGCTGCAGGTGTGGTCGTGTGACGGGGATGACGCGGACTAGCCTTTCCAGGCCCGCATAATCGTCGGGATTGGTTGTGAAGAGAGGCAGGTCCTCGGCGATCGCGGTGGCCGCGATCATCAGGTCTGCGATCCGCCTGCGTGGCTTGCGGCCCGCGGCGATGACCGCGGCGGCTACCCGGCCGTAGGCGCGCGCGGCCCTGACGTCGAACGGGACCGGGTCGAACTCGCTCTCGGCGCGCTGCAGGGTCTCCGTGCGCCGGGCGCGTTCCTCACGCTCGTCGTACAAGCTCTGCTCGTCATCACGGCGGACCTCGTGCGGCCCGGCGGAGAGCTCGGCGAGGGTTACCGCGCTGATCGCCATCTCGTCAGGGAGTTCATCCGGCTCGATCCACCGCCGCAGGATCAGGATGTTCGTATCGAGCAGGCCCTGCCGGGGTGGCTCACCGCTCATACGCGCTGCCCGCCTCGTGGTCGGCGACCGCGTCCTGGTCGGCGCGGAAGGCTTCCAGGTCGGTTTCTGGCGCGTTGCGCGACATCGCGGCAAACTCCTGCCGGGAGACGAACCTGTGCCGCCGCCGGATCGGGATGAGCTCCCCGATCCGGTGGCCGTCCCGGGTGACGGTGAAAGACTGCCCATGCTCGACGGCATCCATGATCTCTCGCGACTTCGACCGCAGGTCGCGTTGCGTAATCTCCGGAGTGCTCATGTTCACAGCGTAGCACCCGGTGCTACGGTCAGGCATGGCGTCGATCCGGGGAAAGCGGGCGGACTTTCAAGTTGGCTCGGCCTTCCATCACTCGGGGCACCGTACGCGAGTGATGCCGACCTGAAGATTATGCAGAACTGCTGCAAGCAATCGCTGGTCAGGGAAGCGAAGGTGGCGCTGAGATCGGCATAATCGGGCGCTCGACGACCTGCCAGCCCGGCTGGGACGATTACCGCCGATCGCGAATCCCGGCAGCCGTCAGCGCATCAGCCCAAGGGTGCCACGCAGCCGACGGAGGTCTCGCAGGCGCGCCTCGTAGGTCGCGCCCATCGCGAGCAGCGCGAGACCGATGAGGGCGATCGGCACCCATCGGGGCAGCGTCCCGGCGAGATGCGCGATCGGCGGCGCGAACTGGCGCCCGGCGCCGAGCAGGACCACGGCGGCGCCGATCAGGACCGGTGCCTGCGCCCGGAACCGGCCGCCCGTGAGCGTCACGCCCGTCGCGAGCAGCCCGAGCAGCAGCGGCCTGATCCAGCCGTGCTCCGGCCAGGCCAGCGCGAGGCTGGGCAGCAGCAGCAGCACGAGGCCGGGGCCGTAGCCGAGCCAGGAAGACAGCTCAAGCGACCGGCGTGAGCGCTGCCAGCCGAACGCGATCAAGATGATCGCGGCGGGAACCGTGTACGGCTCGGGGGCGCTTACCCCGTGCGATGCCAGCAATGCGCAGAGCGCCGCTTCGGCTAGGGCGAGACCGGCCCATCGCAGGAAGCGCCTGCCTGGCCGCGCGGATACGGCGAGGCACAAGGCCGCGAGCGCCGCGAGGGCGATGGCCGCGTGGCCGGGCTGGCGCATGCTGGGAACGACCGCCACCAGGGCGGCGAGCCAGCCCGTCACCTCGACCGCCGCCGCGACGGCGAGGCCGGCTGGCAGCTCCCGGCCGCCCGGCCGGCCGCCCAGCCGACTGGATGCCGGCTGCGCCGCCGCCGCGATGATGAGCATGGCGAAGCCGGCCTGCCAGCCGGGAAGTCCGGCCGCCAGGGCCGAGCATCCGGCCAGGGCACTGACGCAGGTCACGGCCGCTACCGCCGCGGCGACCCGGACGCTGGCAAGCGTGGCCCGCCAAGCGCAGAGCAGGTAACCGGCGCCGAGGCAGCCGAGCACCGCCAGCGTGCTCGGCGCGGCGGCGAGTGCCCAGGTGACCGTGATCGCGGCTGCGGCCACGGCCGCTCCGGCCGGGGCGAGGGTGCGGCTGATCGCGGCCCAGCCGGTCAGGGCGAGCGTGAGCGCCAGCATCAGGCCGAGCGCGACGCCGTAGGTCAGGCCGCCGGCCGCGATCGGCGCGGCCACCACCGGCAGGGCAACGGCGGCGGCGTCGAGGCTCCCCTGGCGGCCGTGCCAGGCTCCGGCCGCGGTGATCACCGCGACCGCGCAGCCGGCAAGCACGCCAAGCGCGAGCGGCAGTCCCGGCAGCCCCGGTCCGGACGCGTGCCCGGACGGGTACCCGTGCCAGGCCGGCGCCAGCGCAGGGAACGCCAGGTAGACGGCGCGGCCTAGGGTCCACGTCTGGGGGACGAGCGCCGCGACCACCGCGACCGCGGTGGCGACCAGGGCCACGGAGCGCCGGGGCCCGCCGCGCACCCGGGCGGCCGCCGCGGCAGCAATCGCCGCGGTCGCGGCCAGCTCGGAGAACAGTCCCGCTCTGGCCGCGGTGAGCGACACGGCGAGCAGCAGCACCGGCACCGCGCCCACGTCCAGGACCAGAGCCGGCACCGGACGTGCCCGGCGCTGCCGGGTGGCGACGCCAACCCCGAGCACGGCCACGCACAGTACCGCGAACCCGCAGGCGGCGGGAACGCCGATCGCGCGCGGGATGGCGCAGGCCAGGCCGGTGGCGGCGGCCAGCGCGCCCGCGGCGGCCAGGCCGGCCGGCCATTCGATCCTGGCACGGGCCGCGGCCGCCGCGCAGATGACGGCGAGCACGGCGAGTTCGGCGATCGTCGCCTCCCGCGTGGCCAGCGACCACAGGGCCGCGCCGACCGCCACGGCCAGGCCGGTCGTGGCCATGGTGCCGGCCAGTGCCGCGGCCGGCGCGATCGTTGCGCTCAGCAGCAGCGCGGCCGCCCCGCTGGTGAGCACGGCGAGCCAGGCCCAGCCGGTCAGGCCGGCGGCCGCCGGGATCGACGCGGCGGCGAAGGCGGCGACGACCACGGCCGCCGCCCGTGCCGGCAGCCGCCGCGAGGCCGGGACCGGAGCCAGCAAGCAGGCGAGGCTCACCAGCGCTAGCACCGCGGGTGTGCCGGGAACGACGAGATCACCGGGCCGCGCGACGGAAGCCAGCGACGCGTGGCGGAAGACGGCCCAGCCCGCCCAGGTCATGCGGAGCCCGCTCAGCGGGCCGCACAGGGCGGACAACGCGGCCGGCGTTGCCCATGCCCCGGCGCCGGCGAGCACGGCGGCGCCGCCGGCCCCGAAGTGACCCGCGTCGAAAGCCAGCCGCCCTCGCTTCGGCGCGTCCCCGCCGGGCCCGTCCTGGTCAGCGGCGATCCGGCCCGCCCCCCACCATCCGGCAGCCGCGACGGCCGACCCGAGCGCAGCGAACGCGCCGGCTGACCAGGACGCGGGCAGCTCCGCGGCGACCGGGATGGCAAGCCCGAGCGCGGTGAGCGCCCCGGCGACGGCCGCGTTCCGGTCGCGGCGAATGACAACTGCCCGGCTCAAGACGGTTGCGAGCGCCGCGATCGCCGAGGCGAGCAGCAAGACAGCCGAGATCACCAGCGACCGGCCAAGACCGGGGCCTGGCAGCGCGGCGGCCAGGGCTAGCCCGGTGCCGCCCAGCCATGTCACGACGGCAGCGCCAGTGGCCGTCACGCGCTCCGGGCGCTCGCCGGGGCGGCTAGCCAGGACTGCCCGCGTCAGATCGCAGCCTGCCGTGACCATGAGCGCGAGTGCCACCGCCGGGAGCGACGGCGATACCGAGATGGCAAGCAGCGGCAGCGGCGCCTGGGCGATCACGATGGCGGCGATTCGCGGCATCTTGACCGGTGCGAAAGCGCCGTAGATCGCCCAGCAGGCCCCGAGCGCGGCGATGCCCGCGGCAGCCTTGGCGAAACCGTTACCGGGCACCGCGGCAGCTCGCACCTGGATCAGGAAGACGCTCCCAGCCGTCAGCGCCAGGCCGATGGCGGCGATGGCCTCGGCGGTGGCGCCCAGTCCCCTGCGGGCCAGCGGCCATGCCGCCCCCAGCGCGACCGAGGCCAATCCCAGCAAGACCCCGGCCTGGCCGACCTCAGGGATGCTGCCCCAGTTCCTGGCCGTGAAGGCGCCAGCGGCGGCGATCACCAGCACCGCGCCAACGGCCAGCAGCAGGTTGGCGACCGTCCGGGGTGACATCTCCGCCCCGCGCGCCGCCGGCCAGGCGGTGAATGCCCCCGCGCTTGGCGGGGCGGTGCGGAGGGCGATCAGCTCGGCATCCGGCGGGGCGGCCGCCGGCGGGGCGGCGACCAGGAGAAGCTCGTCGCGCTCCTGCCGCAACGCGGTGAGCAGTTCCGCTCGGCGCCGAACGAGCCCCTTGCGGCCCCACGCCAGCGCCGTATTGACCCAGTACAGCTCCGCGGTCGCCGGCCCGGTCAGGCTGATATGGCAATGCGGGCAGTAACCCTCGTCAGCAGGACCAGCCAGAGCGGAGCAGGCCGGGCAGGAAACGGTCCACGATCGCCGGAGAGCATCAGAAGGCACCATATCCAGCACGCTAATGACGTGCGGGCCTGGACACAGGAGCGCTAGTACCCAGATCGCCGCATGGCAGACTCAGCTGAGGTAAGTACCATACTCAGGCGCCGCCCGCATGCGGCCTCGCCTTCGTGCGGAATCTCCGCCTCGGGTCTCTCCGGATTGTCGAGGCTGAGCATCCCTATGACGAATACTCAGGAAACATTAAGAATTTCACCTTAGTATCGGTTCGGTGAAGGTAGGGTCACGAGGTGGGCGAATGAGACGGATGGCGCGCCGCGCGCGGAGCATGACCAAGCGGGCTCGCGTCCTCACCGTCCTCCTCACCGCCGTCGCCTGCGGCACCGTGCTGCTCGCACCCACGAAGGTAGGCGCCGCGGCGTTCACCCATCGCCTCGCGGATCCGGCGCCGCGCCAGCTGCCCACGGTCTCGCGCACCGGCCATGCTTTCGGCGGCGTGCCCGCCGTGGGCGCGCTCTTCACGGTGAGCGCCGGCGCACTGGGCAAGCACTTCTGCACGGCGAGCGTGGTGCACAGCGCCCACGGCGACCTGGCCGTCACCGCCGCGCACTGCGTGGCCGGCAACCAGGGGCAGATCGTGTTCGTGCCCGGCTACGCCAACGGTAAGGAGCCGTACGGCACCTGGCAGGTCACCGCCGTCTACACCGACCAAGCCTGGCAGTCCGCCCAGAATCCGGATGACGACGTCGCCTTCCTGCGGCTGTCCGGCGAGAGCGACGGCGTGCCCGTTGAGGACATTACCGGCGCCGAGACGCTCGGCACCGGCGGGCAGGAGCCCGCGCTCGTCCAGGTGATCGGCTACCCGGACGGTGCCGATCAGCCGGTCTCGTGCGCGAACTGGACGAAGATCTTCAGCCCCACGCAGCTGGAATTCGACTGCGGCGGCTACGCCGACGGAGCCAGCGGCGGGCCATTCCTCGCCGACGTGTCGGCCGCCTCCGGCCAGGGCACGGTCGTCGGCGTGATCGGCGGCTACGAGCAGGGGGGCGACACGCCTGAGGTGTCGTACGCGGCGACGTTCGGGGCAGCGGCGACGGCCCTCTACCAGAGCGCCGAAGCAGGCGGCTGAACGCCGCCGCCTTCTCCCGTCAGGCACCATGACGCCGGGCGACGGTTTACTCCTTAGCGCCTGACACCCCGGCGCTGTCGAAGGTCGCGACATCCCGCAGCACGCGGGCGGCCGCCCCGACGATCGGCAGCGCGAGCACGGCGCCGGAACCCTCGCCGAGGCGCAGGTCAAGCTCGAGCAGCGGGCGCAGGCCGAGCGCGGCGAGCGCGCGGCTCGCGCCGGGTTCCGTGGACCGGTGGCCGGCCACCATGTAGTGCACCGCGTCCGGGCAGAACGCGGCCGCCGCGAGCGCGGCCGCGCACGCGATCACCCCGTCGAGGATGACAGGGACCCGCAGCGCCGCGGCGCCGAGCAGGAAACCGGCGAGGGCTGCCTGCTCAAGGCCGCCGACCGCGGCGAGCACGCCGAGCGGATCGCCGGGATCCGGCCGGTGACGGGCCAGGGCGCGGCGCACCACGTCCACCTTGCGGGCCCAGGTCTGGTCATCGACGCCGGTGCCCCGGCCGGTCACCTCCACCGGGTCGGCGGCGGTGAACACCGCGATGAGGGCCGCGGAGGCGGTCGTGTTCGCGATCCCCATGTCCCCGGTGAGCAGGCACCGGTTGCCCGCGGTGACCAGGTCCCTGGCGATCTCGATGCCCACCTCGACGGCCTGCCGCGCCTCCGCCAGGGTCATCGCCGGCCCCTCGGTCATGTCGGCGGTGCCGTGGCGCACCTTGCGTGGCAGCAAGCCGGGGGCGGCGGGAAGGTCGGCCGCGACGCCGACGTCGACCACGCAGACCTCGGCGCCGACCTGGGCCGCGATCGCGTTGACCACCGCGGTGGAGGCAAGGAAGTTCGCCACCATCTGCGCGGTGACCTCTTGCGGCCACGGGGTGACGTGCTGGGCATGCACGCCGTGGTCGCCCGCGAACACCGCGACCGCGGCCGGCTCGGGCAGTGGCGGCGGGCATTCGCCCGCGATCCCGGCCAGCCGTACCGACAGGTCTTCGAGGAACCCCAGGGAGAACGGCGGCTTGGTGAGCTGGGCCTGGCGTTCCCGCGCCGCCTCGGCCGCCGCGCTGTCCGGCGGCCCGACGGCCGCCACCGTGTCGGCGAGCAGGCTCGCCTGCTCCGCGCCTGGCAGCCCGCGCCGTCCCCACGTGCCCTGGTGCACGGCCCACGCGAGGGGCCGCTGCCGCGCCCATCCCGACATCACCAGTTCGGGAGCGGGCGGGAACTCCTGCACGTAGCCGACGCACAGGTAGGCCACCACCCGCACGTGGCCGGGCAGCTCGAGCGCGCCGGCGAGCTCGCGCTCGTCGAAGAAGCTCACCCAGCCCGCGCCGAGGCCCTCGGCCCTGGCCGCCAGCCAGAGGTTCTGCACCGCGCAGACGGCCGAGTACTCCGCGACCCGCGGCTGCGCGTGCCTGCCGAGCACATGCCGGCCGCCCCGGGTGGGATCGCAGGTGACGACGATGTTGACCGGGCTTTCCACGATCGCCTCGACCTTGAGCTTGCTGAACGACGCCGCCCGGCCGAGCGGCAGCGTCGCGGCGAAGGCGTCCCGCTGCGCCTGGGCAAGCCGCTGAACGCGCTCGCGCACCGCCTGGTCGCGCAGGATGAGGAAGTCCCATGGCTGGCTGAGCCCGACGCTCGGCGCCTGGTGGGCGGCGCCGAGCACCCGGACGAGCACGTCATCGTCGATCGGGTCAGGCAGGAAGCCGTTCCTGATATCGCGCCTGGCGCCCGCAAGCTTGTAGAAGGATTCGATCTCCGGCCCGGCCAGGGCGTGGTCGGCTTGGGTCATCTGAGTTCCTCACTTGAGTACCTCGCGGAGGGAATCCGCGAACGCATCGGACGTCGCCGCGTCGCGCACGGCGACGCGCAGCCAGTCGGGGCCAAGGCCGGGGAAGGTGTCGCCGCGCCGCACGGCGAAGCCCCTGCGGCGCAATCCGTCCCTGACCGCCAAACCATCAGCAACACGAATGAGGAGGAACGGACCCTGGTGATCTCCGGTCAGCTCCACTCCTGCGATAGCGCGCAGCAGCCGGGTGAGGTGGGCTCGGTCGTCCGCCGACGCTCGGGCCAGGGCGTCGGCCTCGGCGACCGCCCGTGGCGAGGAGCAGGCACGGGCCGCGGCGAGGGCCGGGGTGGACACCGCCCACAGCGGCTGGGCACGGCGCAGCGGGTCGAGCAGGGCCGGGTCGCCGAGAAGGTAGCCGATCCGCAGGCCCGCGAGCCCCCAGGTCTTGGTCAGCGACCTGACGACGAGCAGGCCCGGTACCTCGGGCGATCCTGCCAGGCTCTCCGGCTCGCCAGGCACGGCGTCCATGAACGCCTCGTCCACGACGAGCACCCGCCCTGGCCTGGCGATGCTGGCAAGCAGCGCCGCCGGATGCAGGACGGACGTCGGGTTGGTGGGGTTGCCGACCATCACCAGGTCGGCCTCCGCCGGGATGCTCGCCGCCGCCAGGCGGAAGCCGTCCGACGGTGACAGCAGCACCCGCCGCACCGGGTGCCCGGCGGCCCGCAGCGCGGCCTCGGGCTCGGTGAACTGCGGATGCACGACCACCGCGCATGCCGGCCGCAGGACCCGCGCGATCAGCACGAACGCCTCGGCGGCGCCCGCGGTCAGCAGCACGTCGTCGTCGCGCCGCCCGTGCCGTGCCGCCACCGCGCTGGTGGCAGGCGCCGGGTCGGGATAAGCCGCCAGCCGGGTAAGTGTGCCGGCGAGCTCGTCGCGCAGCCATTGCGGCGGCTCGGAGCGGCGCACGTTCACGGCCAGGTCGACGAGCCCGGCCGCCAGCTCGGTGTCGCCATGGTGCTTCAGGTCGACGTCGTCGATGTCAGCGGCCATGACCGGCCTCGGCGTGGTCGTGGTCGTGGGTGTGATCGTGGCCGTGGGCGTCATCGTCGTCCGGGTGATGATGCGGAGTCTGCGGGCGGCCGACCTTATCCACGAATCCCGGCATGGCGATCCGGTAGGCGCAGGTGTCGCAGTTCATCCTGATGTCACCGCGGATCGCTTCCTCATAGCGCTCGAGGACGAGTCCGGCCAGTTCGTCGCAGTCGCCGATGAGCCCTGCGACGCGCACGTCGATCCGCGGCTGCCCGGCGGCGAACTCGCGCGCTTGCGCCGCGACCCGGTCCGGCAGCACGCCGGGGAACAGGAAATACGGCGCGACCACCACGCGGTCGGCCCCGATCCTGCGGATCTTGTCGAGCGCGGCGGGGACGGAGGGCTCGGCGAGGGAGACAAAGCAGAACTCCGCCCCCGCGTAGCCGCGTCCTTCCCACAGCAGGCGAGCGACCTTGGCGACCTCGGCGTTGGCATCCGGGTCGCTTGAGCCCCTGCCGACAAGGAGCACCTGGGTGGTCGCCGTCGGCTGGCCGGCGAGGACCGCGTCGATCCGCTTCGCGAGGAGGTCGAGCAGCACGGGATGCGGACCGAGCGGCCGACCGTACCGCCAGCGCAGCCCGGGGCGACGCTGCCGCTCCCGAGCCAGCGACGCGGGTATGTCGCCCTTCCCGTGCCCCGCCGCGGTCAGCACAAGGGGAACGGCCACCATGTCCTGATGCGTTCCGACGGGCATCCTGGCGACCGCCTCGGCCAGCGACGGGTTCGACAGCTCGATGAACCCGCCGTCTACCGCAGGCAGCCCTTCACCGGCCAGTCCCCTGACCCGCTCGACGAACCGGCAGAACTCGGCCACTCCCACGGCGCTGCGCGTGCCGTGCCCGACAAGCACCAACGGGGGTCTGCTGATCATGAGCGGTCCGCTTCCTCGCCCTGCGGCGTGTAGAGCAGGGCGTTGAGCGCGGCAGCCGCGACCGCCGCGCCGCCCTTCTCACCCCGGTTGGTCACGGATGGCAGGCCGGAAGCGCGCAGCGCCTCCTTGGACTCGGCCGCCCCCACGAAGCCGACGGGGAGGCCGATGACAAGTACCGGGCTGACGCCGACGCTGAGCATTTCCATCAGCGCCGTGGGGGCGGTTCCGATCACCCAGACGGCACCGGGCCCGACCTCGTCGTAGGCCAGGCGGACCCCGGACGCCGAGCGGGTGATGCCCTCGCGGCGCGCGAGATCGGCGGTTCTCGGATCGCTGATGCGGCACACGACCGGGCGCGCGGTGATGCCGGCCGCAGTCATCGCCGAGTCGACCACGATGGTGGCGCCGCGGGCCAGTGCCTCGGCGCCCGCGGCGAGCGTGTCCTCGACGCACACCAGGTCGGTGAGGTAACTCGGGTCGGCGCTCGCGTGGATGACGCGCTCGGCCACCGCGCGGGTCAGGCGCGGGAGGCCGGAGGTATCGAGCCTGGCACGGAGGATCTCATACGACTCCCGCTCGATCGGGTGGATGGCGCGGTTCACTGGCGGTTCCCTCATAGCGGCGCTTGCTCCTCGCTGATGGCGTCGACCGGGCAGACCTCGATGCATTCGCCGCAGCCGGTGCAGCGGCCCGCGAGCACGAGCAGCGTGCCCCCGTCCGGCACGATCGCGTGCTCGGGGCAGGTGAGCAGGCAGGCGCCGCAGCCCTGGCACGGCCCGATCGTCACAAGCCCGATCATGACCAGGGCTGCCATGAGTACCCTCGCGGCGTGACCATCCGCCCGGCCACCACCCGGGTGGTGCTCGCGCCGACGATGACGAGGCTGAGCATGTCCACCGCCTCAGGGTCGAAGGCGGCGACGGTGGTGAGGACGACCCGCTGCCCGGTCCTTGAGGCGTTCCGCACGATCCCCGCCGGGGTCCCCGGCGGGCGGTGCGCGGCGAGCACCGCGAGCGCGGCCTCGAGCTGCCAGTTCCGTGCCTGGCTGCGCGGGTTGTAGAAGACCGTCACGTAGTCCGCCTCGGCCGCCGCGCGCACCCGACGCTCGATCACCTCCCACGGCGTGTGCAGATCGGACAGGGAGATGACCGCGTGATCGTGCCCGAGCGGCGCGCCGAGCAGCGCCGCCGCCGCGAGGCTCGCGGTGATCCCCGGCACGACCACGACCTCCAGGTCTGTGTCTCCATCGGCTGTGTCTCCATCGGCTGTGTCTCCATCGGCT
>Ga0066797_1000436_pt1 | contig 12727 bp, 12 predicted proteins | sample PersoiDNA2013193_FD_76335 | JGI IMG/M metagenome (GOLD analysis project Ga0066797, IMG submission 76335) | Permafrost soil microbial communities from the Arctic, to analyse light accelerated degradation of dissolved organic matter (DOM) -... | ecosystem: Environmental > Terrestrial > Soil >... | reverse complement strand
GGCGGTAAAACCCCAGGTCAGAACGGGTGCGCCGCCAGGGACTTGAACCCCGAACCCGCGGATTAAGAGTCCGCTGCTCTGCCAATTGAGCTAGCGGCGCTTGAGAACGAGCAGATGCTACCAAGGACTTGAGAACGAGCAGATGCTACCAACGATTGGCGACTCATGCGAATCGGTTCGAAGCCGCCGGCGACGAGCAGGCCGCCCGCGGCGCGAGCCTGCGGCGCTGCCCCCGGCGTGCCGGCCCGCTCCTGAGGGAGGATCAAACCGGTCATCGGAACGGGCCCTGTCTTCGCCCCGTCCCCCCGCCACCACGCCCAACGGGGGCAAACCTGAGGTGTGAAACCACGGGACCGTTCGAGATAATTCAAAATGCCTTTAATCTTGTTTGAATGAACGACCGGCTGGTGTGGATCGACTGTGAGATGACGGGGCTCGACATCGAGCGCGACGCGCTGATCGAGATAGCGTGCGTGGTAACCGACGGCCAGCTCAACCTGCTCGACGGCGGGATCGACCTGATCATCAAGCCGCCGGCCGAGGCGCTTGACCAGATGGGCGACGTGGTGCGGGACATGCACACCAAGTCGGGCCTGCTCGTCGACCTGTCAGGCGGCATGGCGCTCGGCGAGGCCGCGGACGCCGTGCTCGCCTACGTCAAGCACCACGTGCGTGAGGCGAGCAAGGCGCCGCTCTGCGGGAACTCGATCGCCACCGACCGCTGGTTCATCGCCCGTGACATGCCCGAGCTCGACGCCTGGCTGCACTACCGGATGATCGACGTGTCCTCGGTCAAGGAGCTGTCGCGGCGCTGGTACCCGAGGGCGTATTTTGCCTCGCCGAGCAAGCACGGCGGGCACCGGGCGCTCGCCGACATCACCGAGTCCGTGCAGGAGCTCCGGTACTACAGGGAAGCGGTCTTCGTCCCGCAGCCCGGGCCGGACTCGGCGACCGCCCGGGCGATCGCGGCGCGGTTCGAGAACCAGCGCCCGGCCGGGGCCTAACCATTCGAAACCACCGTCGCGGGCCGCTATACTCGTGACAGCCTTCCAGCGAAGGCACCTGGTGGGTGTAGCTCAGTTGGTAGAGCGCTAGGTTGTGGTCCTAGATGCCGCGGGTTCAAGTCCCGTCACTCACCCCACGGTTTTAGCAGGTCAGCGGCCTATGTTCGACACAGAGCATAGGCCGCTGGTCGTTCAACCCACTACCTGACAGTCACGCGGGCCGCGTCATGCACGGGCACGGGTCCAGGCGCCGTCTGCCGCAGTCAGTTGTCGTACGCATCGCCGTTTACACCGCCGGTACACTCGCTCACGTAAACGCGTGACCCCGCGACCCCCTAGGGACAGCCGATGAGCGAGGACAACCCCTGGCAGGGCTGGTACCAGGACGGCCAGCCGTCCAGTGCGGCCAGCGATGCGAACAGCGACAGGACGGCCTCGTACCCGATGCCCGGCTACACGGGCTCGCCCGGCGCCGGAGGGAGCGCGTGGCCCGCGCAGCCGCCCCCGAGCGCGCCGCCGGGACGCTTCGCACCGCGACCCGGCGGTCCTGGCGGCGGCCGGCGGTGGCGCTTCTGGGGCCAGCCGGGCCGCCGCGGGCGCCGGATAGCGCTGGTCATCGGCGTGGCCGTGATCGTCATCATCGCCGCGCTCGCGAGCACGTACTTCTGGATCGACGGGAAGCTGAACAAGACCGTCGCGCTGCCCGCCTTCACCGGCACGTCGGCGGGCACGAACTGGCTCATCACCGGCTCGGACTCACGCCAGGGCCTGTCAAGGACGCAGATCGACGCCCTGCACGTCGGTTTCAACTTCGGCACGCTCAACTCCGACTCGATCATGCTGCTGCACATGGGCAGCGGCAAGCCGGTGCTTGTCAGCATCCCGCGCGACTCCTACGTGACGATCCCTGGGCACGGGCAGAACAAGATCAACGCGGCGCTCGCGTTCGGCGGCCCGTCGCTGCTCATCAAGACCGTGGAGAGCGTCACCGGGCTGCGCATCGACCACTACATGGGCATCGGGTTCGGCGGCCTTGTCAGCGTGGTGAACACCATCGGCGGCGTGCACATCTGCCTGCCTGCCGCCATCCAGGACTCGTTCTCCGGCGTCAACCTGAGCAAGGGCTGCCACAACCTCAACGGCACGCAGGCGCTCGCGTTCGTCAGGGACAGGCACTCGTTCGTCACCTCGGACCTGCAGCGGATCCAGGACCAGCGCGCCTTCCTCAAGGCGCTGCTGGCCAAGGCGACGAGCCCGGGCGTGTACCTCAACCCGTTCTCCTCGTTCCCGTTCGCGTCGACCGCGGCGGGCTCGATCTCCGTCGACAAGGGCACCGGCCTCTACGACCTGATCCAGGCGGCGTTCGCGCTGCGGAACCCGCAGACCGGCACGGTACCGATCGCGAACGCGGCCTTCTTCACGTCGAATGCCGGCGAAGCCGTGCAGTGGAACCAGGCGCAGGCGCTCGAGCTGTTCAACGCCCTGCAGAAGGACAAGCCCGTCCCCGCGGGCCTGCTGACCGGCACGAAGGTCGGCTGATCATCCAGCCGCGCGCGGCCGGCGCGCGGCTGCTGCGCGGATGCGAGGGATTGTGTGCGACGCGGCTGGCGGGACAGGCGAGTACGTCTGCTCCCTTTCAGGCGGTTTGAGATGCGCCCTTTTGGTGTATCTGTACATATAAAGATAGGTCTTGACATCGTGGCGCTATGGTGCTGCGCGCGCCCCTTGACGTGCGCTAACGTGCCGATACGTCACGAACTGGCTTAACCGGAGGTCTCATGAGCCGTGCAGAGGTTGATGAGGGTGCCAGTCTCGGCCTGTCCACACGCGAGATCGAGGTCATGTCGATGATCGCGGGCGGGCAGACCAACCCAGAGATCGCGGCACACCTGTTCCTCGCCGAAAAGACGGTCAAGAACCACGTCAGACGCATCTACTCCAAGCTCGGCGTCCACAATCGTCCCGCTGCCATCGCGCACTGGCTAGCCAACCGGGCGCCTCAGGTGTCCCGCACACCCAGCGTCTCTTAACGTCCCGGCTCAATACGCTGGGAACACATGAGCCGCCCCCGAGGAAACGTTCAGGTTGCCCTCAGCAAAGGGGGCGATAATAACGAGCATGAACACGTCTATCGCTGAGGCGGGGCAGTCCGAGGCCCGGCTGCTTGTCGTCGAGGACGAGCCGAACATTCTTGAGCTCCTCTCGGCCTCGCTCCGCTACGCCGGTTTCGACGTGATCACCGCGTCCGCCGGCGGCGAGGCGGTCCAGGCCGCGCAGCGGCACAGGCCCGACCTGATCGTGCTCGACGTGATGCTGCCCGACATGGACGGCTTCGACGTCATCAGGCGGCTGCGCGGCGGCGGCGCCCGCATCCCCGTCGTGTTCCTCACCGCGAGGGACGGCACGGACGACAAGGTACGCGGCCTCACCCTGGGCGGCGACGACTACGTCACCAAGCCGTTCTCCCTCGAAGAGGTCATCGCCAGGATCAAGGCCGTGCTCAGGCGCACCAGGGGCGACGGCGTCGAGCCGACGCCGCGGCTGAAGTTCGCCGACCTCGAGCTCGACGAGGAGAGCCACGAGGTCTGGCGGGACGGCGCCCAGGTGCAGCTCTCGCCGACCGAGTTCAAGCTGCTGCGCTACTTCATGTCCAACGCCAACCGCGTGCTGTCCAAGATGCAGATCCTCGACCACGTCTGGGACTACGACTTCCGCGGCGACACCGGCATCGTCGAGTCCTACGTCTCGGTGCTCCGCCGCAAGATCGACACCAAGGAACCGAGGCTCATCCACACCCTGCGCGGTGTCGGATACGTGCTCCGGCTCCCTCAGTCGTAAGCGAGCGAACGGCCATGTTGGGGACGGACGCGCCGACGAGCCACCGGAGAACGCAGACCAGGCGTCTCTGGCATGGGATTTCTGACCAGATCCCGCTGCGCACCAAGCTCATCGCCGCGGTTCTCGCGCTGGTCATCCTGGCGCTCGCGGCGATCAGTGTGGCAAGCACCTACATGCTGAGGAAGAACGTAACCACCCAGCAAGACAAGTCAATCGAAAACGTTATCAATACCTACAACATCACTAACCGCCTTCCCGCCAACTCCCCGACTCTCGGGTACGCCGACCCGACGCCATCCAGCATCGTCCTTGGCCTGCAGATGCCCGGCAAGCAGCTCAGCTGGGACCCGCTCAACAGCCACTTCGGCATGGGCAACAAGGACCCGCTCCCGCTGCTTTCCGCTAGCAGCCTCTGGCCCGGACCGAACGTCGGTGACACCTCGCCGGTCTTCTCGGTTCCCGCGCAGTCAGGGCAGAACACCTGGCGCGTCATGGCTGAAACCGTGCCCCTCACGAACGGGACGACCGCCGTCCTCGTTGTGGCGGAAGACCTCGGCAACATCAACGCGCTGACCACGCGGCTGGAACTCTTCGACCTGATCGTGGGCGGAGCGATCGTGATCGTCCTCGCCGCGGTCGGCGCCGCCATCGTCCAGACCAACCTCCGCCCGCTGAACGACATCGAGATGACCGCGGGCGAGATCGCCAGGGGCCACCTGAACCACCGCATCCCGGAACGCGACCCGCGCACCGAGATCGGCCGCCTCGGCCGCTCGCTCAACACGATGCTCAGCCAGATCGAGCACGCCTTCCACTCACAGGAGGAGTCCGAGCGCGCCGCGCACCAGTCCGAGGAGCGGATGCGCCGCTTCATCGCCGACGCCAGCCACGAGCTGCGCACGCCGCTGACGACCATCCGCGGCTTTGCCGCCCACTACCGCCAGCGCGGTGGGGCAATCCGCGGCCGCAGCGGTGTCAGCGCCGGTGCCGGTCTCGGTGCGGATAATCAAGTTCGATCATTCGGAACGGACTCGTTTGTCCCCGCCGCACCCGCCAGTTCCTCATACGGCGGCCCGACCGACGGGATGTCCTCCGAGGACCTCGATCACCTGATGAGCCGCGTCGAGTCCGAGGCCACCAGGATGGGCCTGCTCGTCGAGGACCTGCTCACGCTGGCCAGGCTTGACCAGCAACGGCCGCTGAACTTCGCCCTGGTTGACCTGCTGACGCTGGCCGTCGACGCGGTCCAGGACGCGCGGATCGTCTCCCCTGGCCGGCAGATCGACCTGGTCGTCGCGCCGGGCACCGCGTTCCTCGTGGACGGCGACGAGCCCCGGCTGCGGCAGGTGCTGTCGAACCTGGTGAACAACGCGCTCACGCACACCCCGGCGGCCACCCCCGTCCGGGTCAAGATCGGCTCGGGCACGCTCCCGCCCCCCGGCGGCAACGCGGCCGGCCAATGGGCGCCCGCGGTGGTGCTCGACGTCGAAGATGACGGCCCCGGCATGACCGCGGAACAGGCACAGCGCGTCTTCGAGCGGTTCTACCGCGCCGACGCGGCACGCAACCGCGCCTCCGGCGGCAGCGGCCTCGGCCTGGCGATCGTGGCGGGCCTGGTGACCGCGCACGGCGGCACGGTCTCGGTCCGCACGGCTCCCGGCCAGGGCGCCGACTTCGAGGTCCGCCTCCCGCTCTCCCCGGACGCCGTGGCCCCCGACGACCCAGACGACCGGCTCTGACCCCGGAAACAGGCCCTCGGGCGCTGCCGAATGGGTTTTCACGCGGGGATGGGCAGCGCGGTCGCCGCTAGCGACGCGGGCAGTTCCCTGGCATGGACCTGCCGGCCGCGGGGCCCGGTGAGCCGGTCGATGTCGATCGAGCCGGGTCCCGCGTGCTCGCTCCCAGGCACCTGCGACGCACCGAAGTGGCCGCCGCGAGCCCACAGCGCCCGGCGGCCGGGCAGGCCGGCCCGGCTTGGCGGGCACGCGCGGGGGCCGCCCGGCTGGCCGCAGGGCCAGCGGCGCGCGACGCCCCAGACGTCGAGCCAGCTCATGATCGCCTCGACGCCGAGCAGCGGTCCGCTCGTGAACGGCTTGGCGGCGGTCGAGAGCACGCCGATCTGCACGCAGATGCGTCCCTGCTTGTTCACGCTTTCCGGCCAGGAGCGGACGCGGTTCGGTACCCAGCCGAGCCGGTCGGACGCCACGAGGGCGCGGCCTGCCCGCAGCACGGAGATGAGCTGTGCGACATCGCCCGTCACCGGATCCCAGATCAGGTGGCAGGGACGATCAGCAATGATGAGCCGCTCCGCAGCCGACTGGACGGAGACCCCGCCAGGGACGCTGTCAAGCGTCAGCCAGACCGCACGAGGGACGCCGCCGCCCAGGGGGCCCCCGTCGGTCCGCGCCCGGATTCGCCTTGCTCCCGGCAGCCAGGCGTGTGCCACGGCTCCCCTCCCCAGGTAAGGGTCTAGACCTCGCAGTCGGCGGACTTCTCTCCTTGCTTACGCCCGTGGCTGCGATTAGTCCAGAGGCGCTCGTCGAATCCGGCGCCGCCGCCAGCGAATCGGGAGGAACAGACAAACAAGAGAAGGCGCGTCTCACCGGGAGCCCCGCGAGCCCGATACGATGGGAATTAAGGAGGCCCGGCGCCCCGCTAAAACACCGGGCCTCATAGTTACAGACGCCCCGCAAGTCGATTCGGTTCACACGTGAGCCAGGGAAGTCCGGCGGAGCGTTACCGCCTGGCCGCGGGATGCGCCTTGAAGTAGGCGCCTGACTCGGACCGCCAGAGCATGGCGACCGCGCCCACGCCAGCCACCCAGATCGCGACGGTGAAGACGATGAAGATGACGTCCGCGACGGTGATGGTCACGTTGGCCTTGAGCGAGTTGATCGTGGTGTAGAGCTGCCAGGTCGAGATGGCGAACAGCACCGACGAGACGATCCGCGCCCAGTTATGCCCGGCACGGGTGAACCTGGCCATGAGGATCCACAGCACGACGTAGACGGCGTAAGAGGCGATCAGGATGGCGATGCCGAGCGCCAGCTGGGAAGATGTGGGCGGTTTGCCGTTGACGTCGATGAGGTTCTTGTCGATGACCGTCACGATCACCTGAAACAGGCAGATCACTACGGTGATGGCGGCGCCGGCGAGCATGAACCTGCCGGCCTTGCGCACCGTGGCCGGGACGCTCGGGTCGTCAGGGGATCCGCCCGACAGCTTCTTCTCGATGCCGGCGAAGGCGCTGCGGCCGACCGTGGATGTCTTGAACATGGGCTGCCCTATCGTGACGCGCTGACGAACGAAGCGCTGACGAACGAAGCATAGTGCTGAACTGCGCGAAAGTTGCGCGCGGCCCGGATGGCAGGCTGATGCCCTATTCTGTCCTACCTTCTTAGTATTCGCGGAAACTCGTGTCGCGCGCCTCCACGCGATATCATTCCAGCGTCATCGTCGCGTGCAAGTGCTGATAACACGTGCAGACGGCGCGTGCATCGTGCATGGTGGTCCGGAGCCACTGCTGGACGGGCACCGCCGGTTTGTCTGAAGGCCTGAGAGGAGAACCGCGTTGAGCGTAAGTGCGCCAGGGGGCGCCGCCCCGGCTGGCGGCCCGACAGTGCTGCGCATGCTGCTCGGCGCGCAACTGCGGAAGCTTCGCGAGGCCGCGGGCATCACGCGTGACGACGCGGGCTATCACATCCGCGCCTCTGGGTCCAAGATCAGCCGGATGGAGCTCGGCCGGGTCTCGTTCAAGGAACGCGACGTTACCGACCTGCTCGAGTACTACGGCGTCGTGGAAGTGGCCGAGCGCGACAAGATGATCCAGCTCACCAGGGAAGCGAACGCCGTTCCCTGGTACCAGAAGTTCCAGGACGTGGTGCCCGACTGGTTCCACGTGTACGTGGGGCTTGAAGAGGCCGCGCAGCTCATCCGTGTCTACGAGGTCCAGTTCGTACCTGGCCTGCTGCAGACCGAGGGGTATGCCCGTGCCGTCATCCAGCAGGGCTCGCCCGGCCTCGACGCCGAAGAAGTCGAGCGGCGCATGCAGCTGCGGCTCGGCCGGCAGAAGCTGCTCCGCAGGGAGAACCCGCCTCGATTCTGGGTGATCGTTGACGAGGCCGCGCTGCGCCGCCCGATGGGCGGCCGCGACGTGCACATCGCGCAGATCGAGCGGCTGATGGATGTGGTGAGCGAGCCGAACATCACGCTCCAGGTCATGCCGTTCCGCTACGGTGGGCACGCGGCGGACGGCGGCTCGTTCACGATCATGCGGTTCCCTGAAACCGACCTGCCCGACATCGTGTACATGGAATACCTGACCGGTGCGCACTACATCGACAAGGCAGAAGAGGTCGAGCGGTACGCTGCGGTCATGGAACGACTCTCGGTGGCGGGTACGTCACCCGACCGGACCAGGGAGATCCTGGCCGGGATGCTCAAAGAAATTTGACGAGAGAGCTGAGGACCGATGGCCGACGGGATCTACAACGGGATGCCAGCGGGTGAGCTGCCGGACCTCCAGTGGCGGCTCGCGGGCGGTGCGGACGCCGGTTCCGGCGTCGAGATGGCAAGGCTGCCGGACGGGCAGATCGCGGTGCGCAACCGCGCGGACCCGCAAGGCCCGGCGCTGATTTACAGCCGCGCCGAGATCGAGGCGCTCATCGGCGGCGCGCAGGACGGGGATTTCGACGCGCTCCTCGCCTGGTAAGCAGGAGCCGTCCGCCGATTCCCCGGGAGAAGGTCACAATCGATCCTCATCCCGAACGGCCCCGTGGCTCCGCCTCACCCGTCCCGGTGACTCTCCGGAGCTGAGTCACCGAGACCGCATCCTGCTGCGCTGGGAGATTGTCGCTCTCTTCGCCGTGTCGCTCGGTGCAAGCGGGGTCTCCGCGTTCGTCTCGCTCATGGGGTCACTGACCGCGCATCACTCGCTCGCCTCGCAGTCGGTGGTGCTGAACGGCTCGCAGGCACCAGGCCGGCCGCTGCTCGACCTGTTCCTCCAGCTCGTGTCGCTCGCCAGCGGCGTGGCACCGGTGGTGCTCGCGCTCTACCTGCTGGCCAGGGCGGGCGAGATAGGCGCTATCGGCATGGACCGCTCGCAGCCGCTGCGAGACCTCGCCCGCGGCGCCGCGCTCGCCGCGCTGATCGGCGGAACCGGCCTCGGCCTGTACTTCATCGCCTACAAGTCGGGCATCGCGCTGAACATCGTCGCGGAGAGCCTGCCGGCCGTCTGGTGGCGCATCCCGGTGCTGCTGCTCTCCGCCCTGCAGAACGGGCTGCTTGAAGAGGTCCTTGTCACCGGCTACCTGCTGACCCGGCTGCGCAAGCTCGGCGTGCACCCGGCCGCGGCGGTGGTGATCAGCGCGACGCTGCGCGGCTCCTACCACCTGTACCAAGGGTTCGGCGGTTTCGCGGGCAACGCCGCATTGGGCGTGATCTTCGCGGTGCTATTCCTGCGCTGGCGACGGGTGACCCCGATGATCATTGCCCACACCCTGATAGACGCGGTGGCCTTCGTCGGTTACCTCCTGTTGGCGGGTCATGTCTCCTGGTTGCCGTAGTAAAGTAATGGCTATTCCCATTGATCACATGTTTCCCATCTGTCCCAACGGTCCGCTTGACGCTCTCAGACCGTGTCGTTATGGTGGCGCAGGGGTCAAATCGTGAAATAGCTGAGAAAGAGTTCAGTGCTGCTACCTTCCGGGGGAGCGACCCCCCGTACCCCCTGGAGCAGGCCCGATGAAAGGCGAAGGTATCGTGCCTGCTGATTCAGCCGTCCGGGCGTCCGCCGGTGATGAGGAGCGCACGCCAGCGCCGCCGGCTTCCGGCACCGCAGTTTCCGGCACAGTCGCTTCCGGCGCCGAGGGTGCCCGCCGGGTGCTCGCCGTGCTGCAGTCCTTCTCGCCTCGCCGGCATACGCTCACCGCCAGGGATCTGGCCGGGGCCACGTCCATTCCGCTGCCCAGCATGTACCGCTATATCGCGCTCCTGCGTGATACGGGGCTGCTGATCGGCGATGACCGGGGCGCCTACCACCTCTCACCGAGGCTTATCTCGCTGGCCAGGGCCGCGGAGGCCGCCGAGTCGCTCATCGCGATCGCCGACCCGGTCATGCGCGGCCTGGTCGCCGACTGCGGTGAGACCGTCATCCTGGTCAAGCTGATCGCACGGGTCCCGGTGTGCGTGCACCGGGTCGAGTCGGCGCACTACCTGCGCGCCGCCTTCGAGCCTGGCCAGCCGCTCCCGCTCGAACGCGGCGCGAGCGGCCGGGTGCTGCTCGCCGGGCTGCCGGAGCACGCAAGGCGGGAGCACCTCGCCCCGCTGGCGCGGGCCGACCCGGCGGCCGCCGCGCGCGTCGAGGAGGCCGTCGCGCTGGTGGCGGGACGAGGCTGGGCGACGAGCGAGGAGGAGATCGACCGGGGCGTATGGGCCGCGTCGGCGGCGGTGACCGACGGACGGTCCACCGTGGCCGCGCTCACCGTGCCCTCTCCGCTTGTCCGCGCGCCTGCCGCATCGCAGGAGATGCTGCTCGGTCAGGTCCGAACCGCGGCGGCCACACTCAGCCGGCTCATTGAAGACGCCCAGCGGTTACAGAGAATATTTACTGATGCTTTAGTACGTTACAGATCTACTATTGGGCCGTTATTCTGCCCGCATGCCGGATTCCCAGCGTTCATACGACCTAGCCCCCGAGGTGCCAGGCACGATCATCGATACTGAGTCGTCATCGGTGGCGAGCCTGCGGCAGGCGATGGCCGAGGGACGGGTCAGCGCGACGGCCGTCACCCAGGCTTACCTCGACAGGATCGCCGCCGTGAACCCGGTACTCCACTCGGTCATCACGGTGTGTCCGGACGCCCTTGAGCAGGCGGCGGCGAGCGATGCCGCCTGGCGCTCCGGGCGGCCGCGCGGCGCACTCGAGGGCATCCCCGTCATCGTCAAGGACAACGTCCAGGTCGCCGGCGCGCCCGCAACGGCAGGCTCTCCCGCGCTGCTCTCCGCCAGGGGCCCAGACGCGTTCATCGTCTCCCGGCTGCGCGAGGCAGGCGCGGTCATCCTGGCGAAGGCGAACCTGTCGGAGTGGGCGAACTTCCGGTCCACCGGGTCGAGCAGCGGCTGGTCTACCCTCGGCGGTCAGGCGGCGAACCCCTACGCGCTCGACAGGAACCCGTCCGGGTCAAGCTCGGGTTCGGCGGCCGGCGTCTCCGCCGGGTTCGCGCCGCTGGCGATCGGCACCGAGACGGACGGCTCGATCGTCTCCCCGTCGAGCGCCTGCGGCATCGTCGGCATCAAGCCGACCATGGGCCTGGTCAGCAGGGCCGGCATCGTTCCGCTCTCCCTGATGCAGGACACGGCGGGCCCGATGGCCGCCTCGGTCGCCGACGCCGCGGTGCTGCTGTCCGTAATGGCCGCCGCCGATCCCGCCGATCTCGCCGTCCTTGAGATCAACGACCTCGATCATCCGGAACGGTCCCGTGGCGGCACCGACTACACCGCGTTCCTCGACCCCGCGCAGATCGAGGGAGCCAGGATAGGCATCTGGCGATCCGTCTCTGCCGGCGCGGATTCCGCGACGATGGCGCTGCTCGACGCGGCGGTGGACTGCCTGCGCGCCCTCGGCGCGGTGGTCATCGACCCGGTGGACCTGCCGGGCATCGAGAAGGTCACCGAGCCCGAGTTCGACGCGCTTAACTACGAATTCAAGTCCGGCATCAACGCCTACCTTGAGTACCTGGCCCCGTTCGCGAGCAGCACGGGCCAGCCGCTGCCCGCGACGCTGGCCGAGTTGATCGCGTTCAATGAGCGGCACGCCGACGTGGTGCTCTCCAGGTTCGGCCAGGAGATCTTCTACGAGGCGGAAGCGACGAGCGGTAACCTGGCCGACCCGGTCTACCTGGAATTGCGCGGCGCCGCGACCCGGCTGGCAACAGAGGCGGTCGAGACGCCGACGGTGGAGCATAGGCTCGACGCGATCTTCTCGCTGACCGCGAACCCGGCGTGGCTGACCGACTACGTCCTCGGCGACCACAACGTCTTCGGCACCTCTCGCCCGGCGGCCGTCTCCGGCTGGCCGGCCATCAGCGTGCCGTTCGGCTCCGTCTGCGGCCTGCCGGTCGGCGTCTCATTCCTCGGCCCCCGCTGGAGCGAACCTCGCCTGCTCGCCCTCGCCTACGCCTTCGAGCAGTCCACCAGGGCCCGCCGCATTCCCGCCCTGCTGCCGAGCATCACCGCCCGCACCGCCTAGACTTTCCGCCATGAGCGCGACAAAGCCGCTGAATAGCCCGCTGGGCGTGCGGTGGATTCACGGCTCGCCGGCTGCCGGGCCGGCCGACCCGCCGGTCCAGGTCCACGCGGTCGATGGCGCCACCATCATCGTGCGGCAGGGCAAGGACGTCAACTACGAGGCGCCGTTCCTCTACCTGCTGTGCGGCACGGACAGGGCGCTGCTGCTCGACACCGGCGCGGTGGCGGAAGGCAACGTCCGCGAGACGATCGATGGCCTGCTCGCGGACCGCGAAACAGCCAAGCCAGGCTACGAGCTGATCGTCAGCGACATGCCGGCGTTCGTCGCCAGCCTGGACCGGTTGGCCGAGTTCGCGGCCGCGCATCCGGTCAGCCAGGTGCTCGGCTGCCACATCGAGATGACCCGCCGCCCGACCAGGGACTACCCGCTCGGCTGCCGCTACCAGCCGGACGAGCCGCCGCTTGAGATGACCGTCAGTCAGCTAATCGCCGTCCGCGACGCCGCCCGCGCGATCGCCGCAACCCCCGGCAAGCACAGCTTCAACGACTTCGTCATCTACAACGGCCCATGCAAGCCCGCCATGCTGTGGCAACTGATCCGCGGCAAAGCCGCAAACACCCGCCGCAACCTAACCCTT
>Ga0066797_1000435_pt1 | contig 12761 bp, 10 predicted proteins | sample PersoiDNA2013193_FD_76335 | JGI IMG/M metagenome (GOLD analysis project Ga0066797, IMG submission 76335) | Permafrost soil microbial communities from the Arctic, to analyse light accelerated degradation of dissolved organic matter (DOM) -... | ecosystem: Environmental > Terrestrial > Soil >... | reverse complement strand
GCCGGGCACGGTGATTGCGGCTCCCGTGCCCGGCTGTACTTATGAACCCCGCTCGCCGCCGGGCGCTTAGCCCAGTGCTTTCCCGCTCGTCTCCGGGCCGCCGGAGTCCGCTGTCTGGACTGAGGAGCCGGTTTTTGGCGACGAGGGAAGACAGCGGACTCCGGCGGCCCGGAGACGAGCGGGAAAGCACTGGGCTAAGCGCCCGGCGGCGAGCGGGGTTCATAAGTACAGCCGGGCACGGGAGCCGCAATCACCGTGCCCGGCCGCTCGCGGGCCGCCGGCCGGCATCTGTCGCGAACCGGGTTTCGCGATGAGCACGGCCGGCTGAGCCGTCTGCAGGCTTTAGTTCCCGAGGGAACAGTCAGCCGATCAGGTAGTCGAATTCACCGGTGCGCAGCGCGCCGACCATCGCCCGGACGGCCACGGCCGGGTAGATCAGGGCCGTGCCCTGCGGGTCACGCGAGTTGCGCATCGCGACTGTGGCGGAGTCCAGCCGAGCAAGCTCCACGCACGCGCCCTGGGAGTTGCTGCGCTGGCTCTTACGCCAGACCGCACCCTCGAGCCGCGCAGCGCTGATGCCGTTGTGAATGTCCTGCATGGTTTCTCGTCTCCTGACGGGTTAACCCGGTCCGTGTACGAGCAGCCGCCGTCACGGGACCAGAGCGCTGGGGTCAGGCCGTCTCGCGGCTGACTCAGGTTGGTTCTCTTGTACGGCCCCCCGGGCCTACAAGAGCGAGCTTAGCGCATGCACGTGCATTCGCAAGGTATTTAGCACTTACATGCTCATGCGCATCTGCACGGCCAGGGACATACGTGACCTTTGACCCCGAATGTCCAACTTCGCGCAATCATCGCAGGCCACCTATCGCGTGGCCGCCCGGGCACATTGCGCCGCAATCGTTAGCTACCTCTTAGCTACCCCATGCCCGAACATCATGCAGGACACGAGCACTTCCGCGAGATGTTATCGAGGGTAACCGAATCAGACCTCTAAGTAACCAAATTAGCCCATGCGGCACCGCTTGCAACACCAGGCCGGGGGCCCGGTGCCGCAGGCGGAGCGCGGTTGCTAACTAAGCGGGTGACTACAGACCCGCGGCGGCGCGAAGCTGGGCGGCGCGGTCGGTGCGCTCCCAGGAGAAGTCGGGCTCGGTCCTGCCGAAGTGGCCGAAGGCCGCCGTCTGCGAGTAGATCGGGCGCAGCAGGTCGAGGGCGGCGATGATCGCCCTCGGCCGCAGGTCGAAGACCTCCGTGACCGCGTCCTGAATCCGCTCAACGGGCACCTTCTCGGTGCCGAAGCACTCGATGAACAGGCCCACCGGCTTGGCCTTGCCGATCGCGTAGGCGACCTGGGCCTCGCACCGGTCGGCGAGATCGGCGGCGACCACGTTCTTGGCCACCCAGCGCATGGCGTAGGCCGCGCTGCGGTCCACCTTGGACGGGTCCTTGCCTGAGAAGGCGCCGCCGCCGTGCCTGGCCATGCCGCCGTAGGTGTCGATGATGATCTTGCGGCCGGTCAGCCCGGCGTCGCCCATCGGGCCGCCGATCTCGAACCGGCCCGTCGGATTGACGAGCAGCCGGTACCCGGCCGTGTCGATGTCAAGGCCGGCCAGCGCCGGCTCGACGACGTAGTCCTTGATGTCGGGGGCGAGCAGTTCCTTCAGGTTGATGTCGGGCGCGTGCTGGCTGGAGACCACCACGGTATCGAGCCGCACCGGCTTGTCCCCCACGTACTCGATCGTCACCTGGGTCTTGCCGTCCGGCCGCAGGTAGGGCACGGCACCGGAGCGGCGCACCTCGGACAGCCCCCTGGCGAGCTTGTGCGCCATCATGATGGGGAGCGGCATGAGCTCCGGGGTCTCACGGCAGGCGTAGCCGAACATCAGTCCCTGGTCGCCGGCACCCTGCCTGTCGTAGTCCTCGGTGCCCTCACCCTCGCGGTATTCGAACGCGTCGGACACGCCCTGGGCGATGTCAGGAGACTGCGCGCCAATGGAGACCGACACGCCGCAGGACGCGCCGTCATAGCCCTTTGCCGAGGAGTCATAGCCAATCTGCAGGATCTTCTCCCGGATGATGCCGGGGATGTCGACGTAGGTCCTGGTCGTCACCTCGCCGGCCACGTGCACCTGTCCGGTCGTGATGAGCGTCTCGACCGCGACCCGGCTCTGCGGGTCATCCTTGATCATCGCGTCAAGGACGGCGTCGCTGATCTGGTCGGCCATCTTGTCGGGATGACCTTCCGTAACAGACTCCGAGGTAAACAGCCGACGGGCCACGTTTTTTTCTCCATCCAATTAGCCAGCTGACCCCGAGAGTCTAGTGGCAAAACGATAAGGACAGCGCAGGTCAAGCCCGATATCCTCGCTATTCGGGCGTTATGGGGTGTCGCTTCAGGGAAAGTTAGCCAAAGTTCAGGTGAACCTGGCCGCCATTAGGTCCCAGACGAAGTCGGCGAGTGCGTCCTTCGAGCGACGCGGGATGGGCGTGACGGTGCCGTCCTTGGCGAGCACCATCGCCTCGTTGTCCTCGGCGGCGAACCCGAGACCGTCGCCCACCGGGTTGACTACGAGCAGGTCGCACCCCTTGCGGGCCAGCTTCGCCCGGGCCGCGTCCAGGTCAGGGTCGGTCTCGGCGGCGAACCCGACCACCACCTGGCCCGCCGGGCCGTGCTCCGCGCGGCGGGCGGACAGGCTGGCCAGGATGTCGGGATTCTCGGCGAGCGCGATCGGCTCTGGTACCCCGGCGCCGTCCTTCTTGATCTTGTGCCCGCTGCGCGTGACCGGGCGGAAGTCGGCGACGGCCGCGGTCATCACGATGACGTCCGCCGAGGGCGCCGCGGCGAGCATCGCGGCGTGCATCTCGCGGGCCGACACCACCCGGACGACCTTCACGCCTGCCGGTTCCGGCAGTTCCACGTTGGCGGCGACCAGCGTCACGTCGGCGCCTCTGGCCGCCGCGGACCTGGCGAACGCATACCCCTGCCGTCCCGTTGACCAGTTGCCGAGGAAGCGGACGGGGTCAAGTTCCTCGCGGGTTCCTCCCGCGGAGATGAGAACGCGGCGGCCCGCGAGGGCGGTTGACGCGACGCCAGGGTCCGTTCCATAGGCAAGGACTTTTTCCGCCAGCCAGAGCAGTTCGGCCGGCTCGGGAAGACGCCCCTTGCCACTGTCCGCGCCGGTCAGGCGACCGACTCCCGGCTCGACCACGATCGCGCCGCGCTCGCGGAGGGTGGCGACGTTGTGCGCGGTCGCGGGGTGCTCCCACATCTCGGTGTGCATCGCCGGGGCGTAGACGACCGGGCAGCGAGCCGTCAGCAGGGTGGCGGTGAGCAGGTCGCCCGACATGCCGACCGCGGCACGGGCCAGCAGGTCCGCGGTGGCGGGCACGACGAGCACCAGGTCAGCCGTCTGGCCGAGCCTGACGTGCGGCACATCGGCCACCCCCGTCCAGACTTCGGTAGTGACCGGTTCGCCAGAAAGCGCCGCCCAGGTGGGTTCGCCGACGAAGCGAAGCGCGTCTTGTGTCGGGATGACACGGACCTTGTGACCGGCTTCCCTGAGAAGGCGAAGCAGCTCACATGCCTTGTAGGCGGCGATGCCCGCGCCCACTCCCAGGATGACGCGCGACATAGCCCGCGCCTGCCCTCCGGCCGTCAGTCCTCGAGCTGCTCGACCTTCAGCAGCCGCTCACGGGTCTCCCGCAGCGCGATTGACAGCGGCTTCTCCTGCACCCGGGTCTCGACGAGCGGGCCGACGTACTCAAGCAGGCCCTCGCCAAGCTGGGAGTAGTAAGCGTTAATCTGGCGGGCCCGCTTCGCCGCCATGATCACGAGTCGGTACTTGCTGTCGACGACACCAAGCAACTCATCGATCGGCGGGTTGATGATGCCATCCGCACCCTGGGTCACTGCCACGTGTGATTTTTCCTCACTGATTTACGGAGCCAACAATCAAGGCTACCATCCGCCGGCAGACCTCATCGACTGACGTGTTCACCAGCAGCACATCGAACTCCCCGGCCGCGGCGAGCTCGTCCCTCGCCGCGGCCAGTCGACGTTCCACGACATCGGGCGACTCGGTGCCGCGGCCGGTGAGCCTGCGGACCAGTTCCGCCCATGACGGGGGCTTGAGGAACACCAGCAGCGCGTCGTCCTTCATGACGTCGCGCACTTGCCTCGCGCCCGCCAGATCAATCTCGAGCAGGGTCGGCAGCCCCTGCTCAAGTCTGTCGCGCACCGGCACGGCCGGCGTGCCGTATTTGTTTCCCGCGAACTCGGCCCACTCGAGAAGTTCTCCAGCGGAGACCATGCGGTCAAACTCGCGTTCATCGGCAAAGTAATATTCCCGCCCGTTCTCTTCTCCAGGCCGCGGCCTTCGAGTAGTAACGGAAACGGAAATCCAGATCTCTGGAGACCGCTGCCTGAGTTCCGCGACGACTGTGCTCTTACCGACCCCGGAAGGCCCGGAGAGCACAGTCAGCCGCGAATTCCTCCGCACCGCGGGCACGCTTGCGCCACCCGGCGCCGCGCCCCCCGCGGCGGCGGTTTCGCATGCCTTATGACCGGGCGTGCTGGCCATGCCATCGCGCCCGGTCCGGCCGCATGCCGAGCCGGCTAACCGTGTCAGAGATCCGCACCGAACTCCTGCTCAAGCGCGGCGCGCTGGTTCGCACCCAGCCCGCGTACGCGGCGGGACTCGGCAATGCCGAGCCGCTCCATGATCTGCTTCGCGCGGACCTTGCCAACGCCAGGCAAGGACTCCAGGAGAGCGGAGACCTTCATCTTGCCAATGATGTCGTCCGTGGAGCCATCCTTGATGACCTCGGACAGGGTCACTGCGCCGCGCTTGAGGCGATTCTTAACCTCAGCGCGTTCCTTGCGCGCTATCGCCGCCTTCTGCAAGGCGTCGGCACGCTGTTGGGGAGTGAGGGGAGGAAGAGCCACTCGGGGTCACCTCGTGTTTCGTCGTAAAAAAAGGTTGGACGGGAGGGGAAACTAGCGAGTCAAGCACCCTTTCGGCAACGCGAACCCCCGTTTATGTCATCACAAATTTAAATATATTACTCTATACATACAATCAACTACTTAACGTAGCCAAGAGCAGGTCCTGCGCGTCTGCGTACTCTCGCGCAGTGATAGCCGCGATTCGCCGGACCTTCCCGCGAGACCCTGCCCGGGCCTCGGCCAAATATTCCCTTTGTCTGTTTCTGCTTGCACGGCGCCACCCGTCCAGATCGTCTTCGCTCGACCCGCAATGCCGCGGCTCGATACCCGCCGCCCCGGGCCAGACTTGGCACCGTGAGCCGCCGGACCGTCCCCTCGCCGTGGCTGCCGCCTCAACCATACACGGAGCGACGAAGCCAGGACGTACCGCCGCAAAGACCCGCTCAGAGGCTTGCGGAGGGACGCGCCCAAGGGTCCGATCAAGGCTCCCACGCGGCTCGGCGCGCGGGCCGGCCGACCCGCCGGCATGCCGAACGCAATCACTGTCCGGCGAATGCGCGATCAGGCATCCCGCTCGCGCTTTATGTGATTTATGAGGTGCTTTTGCCGGTCTTTTCATGATGGAAGATGTCCCGTGATCGCCTAGTCCCGGAAGGACATTTTACCCAACGCAGCGTCACGATCACAGGGTAAACGACGAATCGCCGCAGGTCGAGTTTGTTACGCCGAACACATATCCGGTCACAAGGGAACACCTGATGCGCATGTGACCATTCTCGGGCCTGGCCCAATGCCATGTTCGTTCATGATCACAAACGTTTCCCGCCCGTAAGGAACGCTCGGCTTCCACCTGGTGCTACGGCAGCGCGTGGCACTCGGGGCGGGGGGCGCACCGAGCCGAGCCGTGGCGCGGGCAGGTTTGGCGAGGATGCCGGAAGGTGATTGTGCGGCGTGCCGCGTGGCCCCGATGCGACAGATTCACGGTCGGCTCTGCCGCCGCTGGCCGCTAGCCGCCCGCCCGCCTATATCGCCGCATTCCGGGCGGGATCCATGGTCGTGGAAAAGATCTTGGTAGAAAGGCGTGCGCATAGAACGCTTTTCTGCCGCCAGGAAAAAGTCTCCAAGATCTTTCGATGAGCCGGGACATCAGATGTCACCCGGCGTCACAGGAGCACACCAGCGCATCGCGGGCATCCATGGCTGAGCGGCATCGGGCCTCCGCCTGCCGTCACGAAAACCACAAAACTGGCAGAACGGAAACTGGCAGAACGGAAACCGGCAAACCGGACCGCCGGCTCACCGGCCCGCGCAGCCCGCCTAGGTTTGGTTCGGTGGCCGGAAACGTCCCCGGCACGCCAAGCGCATTGGAGTTCTAGTTACTTGGCCAGGACGGCTTACTTGGCCAGGACGGCTTACTTGGCCAGGACGGCGCGGCGCAGGGACGCGGCGATCGCGGCGGCGGCGGCGCCCGGGTCGGGCGCCCTGGTGATGGGGCGGCCGATGACGAGCAGGTCCGCGCCGGCCCTGATGGCCTCCACAGGGGTCGCCACGCGCGCCTGGTCATCGCTGTCCGCACCGGCCGGGCGGACGCCGGGCGTGATGAGCATGATGCCCGAGCCGACCTCGGCGCGGACCGCGGCGACCTCGTGCGGCGAGCAGACGAGGCCGAGGGCGCCCGCGGAGACGGCGAGCACGGACAGCCGCCGTACCGCGTCGCTGACCGTCCCCTCCATGCCGATCTGGGCGAGGTCGTCCTGCCTCAGGGAGGTGAGCAGGGTCACCGCGGCCACGATGGTGCCAGGAGCCGCTTGCACGGCCGCCTTGATCACGTCCGTCCCGCCCGTCGCGTGCACGGTCAGGATCTCCGGGCGCAGCCGGGACACGGCGCGGGCAGCGCCCGCCACGGTGGCGGGGATGTCGTGCAGCTTCAGGTCGAGGAATACCTCGACACCGCTCGCGCCTCGCACCGTTGCCACCACGTCGGGGCCATAGCGCAGGTAGAGCTCCAAGCCGATCTTGACGGTCGACACATGCGGCGTGACGAGTGCCGCCCAGCGGGCCGCGGTATCCAGGTCCGGCGCGTCCAGCGCGACGGCGACAGGTGCTGGCCTTGACAATGCCAGTCTCCTTCCAGGGAAAATCACGATCTGTAACTAGATAATCACGCCCAACTGCGGCGTTCAGTAGCATACCCGGCGGTCTTGTGAGCACGTCCGACGATGTCGGAGACCCGATCGACCGCCCGCGCGGTCAGTTCCTCCTCCAGCTCGCGCTGGATTCTTGAGCAGGCCGAGGGGTCGTGGAAGAGCACCGTCCCCACCGCCACCATGGAGGCGCCCGCGAGCAGGAACTCCAGGGCGTCCCTGCCGGTGCGCACGCCGCCGCCGCCAATGATCGGCACGTCGGGCAGTGCCTCGCGGACGGACCAGACGCAGCGCACGGCGATCGGCCTGATCGCCGGCCCCGATAGCCCGCCGACGAGCCCGGCGAGCGCCGGACGGAAGGTGGCCGGGTCGATCGTCATGCCGGGCAGCGTGTTGATCATCGAGAGGCCGTCTGCGCCCGCTGACACGCACGCCCGTGCCACCGCCACGATGTCGGTGACCTCGGGCGAGAGCTTCGCGAAGACCGGGATGTCGTACCTGGCGCTGCCGCGCACGGCCGCCACCACCGAGGCAGCCGCGGCCGGGTCGAGCGCGAACGGCCGCCCGGCCGCCGCGGCGTCCGGGCAGCCGAGGTTGACCTCGATCGCGGTCACGCCTGCGGAGTCGGACAGGCGTGCCGACAGCTCGCCGTACTCACGGGCGGTATGACCGGCGACGCTCACGAACGCGCGGGCGCCGCGGGACAGCAGCCATGGGAGGTCGCGCTGCAGGAACCCGTCGAGCCCTGGTCCCTGCAGGCCCACCGAGGAGAGCAGCCCGCTCGGCGTCTCGGCCATCCGGGGTGCCGGGTTGCCCGACCTCGGCTCAAGCGTCACCGACTTGGTGATCACCGCGCCGATCCGCGCCACGTCGGTGAACTGAGCGAGCTCGCGCCCGGTGCCGGCGCAGCCGGAGGCGGTCAGTATCGGATTCGGCAGGTCAAGGTGCCCGACCCGGGTCCGAAGGTCAGCAGGCATCGTTAACGTCCCTCCCCGCGAGCCAAAGGGCGCTCCCCTGTCCTGGACTGAGGAGCGAGGGAGCGAGGAACGAGCGACTGAGCGACGAGGGAAGGACAGGGGTCCTGAGCGCCCGGAGGCGAGCGGGGAAAACACAGTCAGCTGGCATTGGAGCGCTCTCCGGCGAGCCCGGCGGCGTCCGGGCGCGGCTTCCAGCCGGGTGCGCCTAGCGCGTCGAACGGGATCGTGCCCACGTCATCCCAGCGCACCAGGTCACCGCGGAACACCGGCCCCTCCGTGCAGGCGCGGACCATGCGCGTGACCCCGTCGTTGCCCACCACCGGCAGCACGCACCCCATGCACAGGCCGGTGCCGCAGATCATCGCCGGCTCCGACACCAGCGCCTGCACGGGAATGCCGTACCGGCCGGCCAGGGAACAGACCGAGCGCAGCACGGAGATCGGCGCGGACGCGTAGATCACGTCCGTGCGCGCCTGCTGCATCACGGTCGGCAGCAGGTCCACCACGGAGCCGCGCGCCCCGAGCGACCCGTCCGACGTCGTGATCACCGCCGAACGCCCGGTGCGCCGCGCGGTCAGCGCCCCGAACACGCGGTCCGCGCTCTCCGCGCCGAGCAGGAAGTCCGTCTGCGACCTGCGCTCGGCGAGCCGCGACGCCAGCGCGAACAGCGGGGCTGCCCCAGGGCCGAACCCGAGCAGCAGGCAGGAGGCCGGGTCGCGGGGCAGCGGAAACGGCCGCCCGAGCGGGCCCACGACGTCGAGCACGTCGCGTGCCCGGCAGTCGGCGAGCCATTCCGCACCGGGCTCGCGCGGCAGGAACACGATCTCGACCGTGCCGCCGTGGTCCGGCCGCACGTCATGCACGGAGAACGTGCGCCGCCCGAGCATGCCCGACTGGGGGCCGCCGACCGCGATCGCGATGAACTGGCCCGGCCTGAACCGGGTGGCGATCTGGGGGGCGACCACGGTCATGGCGACGTACGCGTCGACCCGGCGCACCGTGAGCACCGTCCCGCGCACCTGGACGGGCGCTACCGCGCCGTCCCGATCGTTACCTGCCATTCAGTCGCCGCCCAAGTCCCTTCGGTCCGCGAGGAGCCAGCCGCGCAGTCCTGCCGCATGCTCCTGCAAGGAGCGGACGCCGATCTCGCCGCGGATGATGGCCTCGATGCCCTGTACCGCCGCCGCCAGGCCCGCCACGGTGGTCACGCACGGCACGCCCCGCCTGACGGCGGCGGTCCTGATCTCGTACCCGTCGAGCCGCACCGCCGCCGACGCGGCGGAGAGGCTGCCCCAGGGGGTGTTCACGATCAGGTCTACCTCACCGTCCAGAATGCGCGTGACCACGGTCGGCTCGCCGTCAGGCCCCGCGCCGTCGCTTTGCTTGCGAACGATCTTGGCATGAACGCCGTTTCTGCGCAGTACCTCGGCGGTGCCCAATGTCGCCCAGATCTCGAAGCCGAGATCGGCGAGGCGCTTGAGCGGGAACACCATGGCCCGCTTGTCCCTGTTGGCGACCGATACGAACACCCGGCCCTTGACGGGCAGCGACCCGTACACGGCCTCCTGCGACTTCGCGTAGGCGGTGCCGAAGGAGGCGTCGATTCCCATCACCTCGCCGGTCGAGCGCATCTCGGGGCCGAGCACGGTGTCCACGCCCGCGCCAGAGGCGTCCCTGAACCGGCCGAACGGCAGCACGGCTTCCTTGACCGCCACCGGCGAGTCGAGCGGCAGTGTGCCGCCGTCACCCGAGGCGGGCAGCACGCCTGAGTCACGCAGCGAGGCGATCGAGGACCCGAGCATGACGAGCGCGGCCGCCTTGGCGAGCGGCACCGCGGTCGCCTTGGAGACGAACGGCACCGTGCGGGACGCCCGCGGGTTCGCCTCGAGCACGTACAGGACGCCGGCCGCGAGCGCGTACTGCACGTTGAGCAGCCCGCGCACGCCGACCCCGCGCGCGATCCGCACGGTGGATTCCCTGATCGCCGCGATGTCGGCCCTGCCCAGGGTGATCGGCGGCAGCACGCAGGCAGAGTCGCCAGAATGGATCCCGGCCTCCTCGATGTGCTCCATGACCCCGCCGAGGTACAGCTCCTCGCCGTCGTAGAGCGCGTCCACGTCGATCTCGATCGCGTCGTCGAGGAACCGGTCGATCAGCACCGGATTGTCCGGGCTCGCGGCCGTGGCACGGCCCACGTAGGCCCGCAGCGTCGCCTCGTCGTAGACGATCTCCATGCCGCGCCCGCCGAGCACGTAGGAGGGCCGGACGAGCACCGGATAGCCGATCTCGGCCGCCGCCGTCGCCGCCTCGTCGGCCGACAGCGCGATCTCGCCGCGCGGCGCGGTCAGCTCCGCCGCCGCGAGCACGTCGGCGAACGCGCCGCGGTCCTCCGCGGCGTGGATGGCCGACGGCGAGGTGCCGACGATGGGCACTCCCGCCGCCTCGAGCGCGCGCGCGAGGCCGAGGGGCGTCTGCCCGCCAAGTTGCACGATCACGCCGACCACCGGCCCTGCGGCCTGCTCGGCGTGCACGACCTCGAGGACGTCCTCAAGGGTCAGCGGCTCGAAATACAGCCGGGAGGAGGTGTCGTAGTCGGTGGAGACGGTCTCTGGGTTGCAGTTGACCATCACGGTCTCGTAGCCCGCCGCGCGCAGCGCGAACGACGCGTGCACGCAGGCGTAGTCGAACTCGATGCCCTGGCCGATCCTGTTCGGGCCTGAGCCGAGGATGATCACCTTCGGCGTGTCGCCGCCCGGCACCTCGTTGCCCTCGTCGTAGGTCGAGTACAGGTACGGGGTACGCGCCTCGAACTCGGCGGCGCAGGTGTCGACCGCGTGGAAAACCGGCCTGACCCCGAGCGCGTGGCGCAGCGCACGGACTTGATCTTCCCCGATGCCGCGGACCTCAGCGATCTGCGCGTCGGAGAACCCGGTGGCCTTCGCCAGGGTGAAGAGGCTGGTGTCGAGTTCGGAGGCGGCCGCGATCGTTCCTCCGATCTCATTGATGTGCACGATCTGATCCACAAACCACGGGTCGATGCCGGTGACCTCGGCCAGCTGCTCCGCGGTCGCCCCGGCGCGCAGCGCCTGGAGCATCGTGCCAAGCCGGCCGTCGTGCGGGGTACGGCAGCGGTCGAGGAGCTGCTCCGCATCGGCTTGAGGATCTTGGCTGAAGTGGAACGGACCGGTGTGGCTCTCCAGGGACCGCTGGGCCTTCTGGAGTGCCTCGGCGAAGGAGCGGCCGATCGCCATCGCCTCGCCGACCGACTTCATGTGCGTGGTCAGCGTGGTATCGGCGCCGGGAAACTTCTCGAACGCGAACCTCGGGATCTTGACGACCACGTAGTCGAGGGCCGGCTCGAACGACGCCGGGGTCTGCCCGGTGATGTCGTTGGGGATCTCGTCGAGGGTGTAGCCGATCGCGAGCAACGCGGCGATCTTGGCGATCGGGAAGCCGGTCGCCTTGGACGCGAGCGCGCTCGACCGGGAGACCCGGGGGTTCATCTCGATGACGACCATGCGACCGGACCTGGGGTCGACGGCGAACTGGATGTTGCAGCCGCCCGTGTCGACGCCGACCGCGCGGATGATCTTGATCGCGGTGTCGCGCATGTGCTGGTACTCGCGGTCGGTGAGCGTCATCGAGGGGGCGACGGTGACGCTGTCGCCGGTGTGCACGCCCATCGGGTCGACGTTCTCGATCGAGCAGACGATCACGACGTTGTCGCGGGAGTCGCGCATCAGCTCGAGCTCGAACTCCTTCCAGCCGATGATTGACTCCTCGAGGAGCACCTCGGTGGTGGGGCTGGCGTCCAGGCCGCTGCCGGCGATGCGCCGCAGGTCGGCCTCGTCCCAGGCGATGCCGGAGCCGGCGCCGCCAAGGGTGAAGGACGCGCGGACGACAACGGGGAAGCCGAGTTCCTCGACCGTGGCAAGACAATCGGCGATGGTGTGGCAGATGATGCTCCTCGGCACCTCGGCGCCCAGAGCCTGCACGATCTCCTTGAATTTTTCGCGGTTCTCGCACGCCTCGATCGCGTCGATGCCCGCGCCGATGAGCTCGACGTGGTACTTCCGCAGCGTGCCGTTCTCGTGCAGCGCGACGGCGGCGTTGAGCGCGGTCTGGCCGCCGAGGGTGGGCAGCAGCGCGTCGGGCCGTTCCTTGGCGATCACCTTGGCGAGGACCTCGGGGGTGATCGGCTCGACGTAGGTGGCGTCGGCGAACTCCGGGTCGGTCATGATCGTCGCGGGGTTGGAGTTCACCAGGGAGACGCGGATGCCCTCTTGCTTGAGGACCCGGCAGGCCTGGGTACCCGAGTAGTCGAACTCGCATCCCTGGCCGATCACGATCGGCCCTGAGCCGATGACGAGAACGGACTTCAGGTCGTCACGGCGCGGCATGGGTCACTCCAGTCACTTGCGCGGGGCGGGTCATCGGATGGTGTCCATGAGGGCGGCGAACTGGTCGAAGAGGTCTACCGCGTCGTGCGGGCCCGGGGCTGCCTCCGGGTGGTACTGAACGCTGAAGGCGGGGCGGTCGAGCAGCTTGATGCCCTCGACCACGCCATCGTTGAGGTTCACGTGGGTCACCGCGGCCGCGCCGTACGGGGTGCCGAACGGCGCAGTTACTCCTGGGGGGGCGACAGTCATTCCTGGGGGGGCGACCCCCCTGGACCCCCCCGCGTATGGGGGGGCT
>Ga0066797_1000432_pt1 | contig 12798 bp, 12 predicted proteins | sample PersoiDNA2013193_FD_76335 | JGI IMG/M metagenome (GOLD analysis project Ga0066797, IMG submission 76335) | Permafrost soil microbial communities from the Arctic, to analyse light accelerated degradation of dissolved organic matter (DOM) -... | ecosystem: Environmental > Terrestrial > Soil >... | reverse complement strand
GGGCGCTAGGTGCCGGGGCGGGTGGTGGCCAGGTGGGCGATGACCTGGTCGGCGGCGGAACGGGCGGTGGCGATGCAGGCGGGGATGCCGACTCCGTCGTAGGCGGCGCCCGCGACGGCCAGGCCGGGGTGCTCGCCGACGGCCCGCCTGATGCGGGCTACCCGGTCCAGGTGGCCGACGTTGTACTGCGGCAGGCCACCGCCCCAGCGGGTGACGCGCTGCGCGACGCTTCTTGCTGTTATCCCAATGGATTCGGCCAGGTCGGCGGCGGCGAGGGCGGCTAGCTCGCTGTCGTCACGCTGGAGCACGGCGACGTCGCCGCTGCGCCCGATGGAGCAGCGGATGATGTGCACGGGAGACATTCGCATGGCCGATATCCTTGCCTCTTCATCGGCCATGCCCCGGGGGGTACGGGGGGTCGCCCCCCCGGGAGACAACTGCGCCAGGTGCGGCCACTTGATCGTGGAGAACGTGGCGGCCTTCACCGCGCCCCCGTCGACGGCGGGCACGAGATAGCCGCTGCGCTGCTGCGGCGGGAGATCCTCGGCGCGGAAGGCCAGCGTGATGAGGGCCATCGACGCGTACGGGATCTGCTCAAGCTGGGCCGCCGCCTCGCCCGCGGTCTCCTTCAGCAGCCGCGCGGCCGGCCCGGCAGGGGTGGCGATGATCACCGCGTCCGCATCCAGGTACTCAGGGGCGGCGGCGGATCCGATGGTGAGCCGCCAGCCGGTTTCCGTCCGCTTCAGCTCGCGGGCCATCGCGCCGACCCGGACATCGGCACCGGACGCCTTGGCCACTGCGTCAGGCAGCGCGCCAAGCCCGGTCGTGAGCGTGACGAAGATCGGGACCGGCTTGTTGCTGTTATCTCCCGCTGGCGCGTCTTTGAGGCTGGTCCGCTTGTGGGCTGCGGGAGGGGGCGGGAGCAGGGACGCGGCGGCTTCGGTGAGCGTGGGGTACTTGCGGGTGACGGCGGCTAGGGGGGCGAGGGTGGCCTGGAAGGAGAGGTCCTCTGAGCGGCCCGCGTAGACGCCGCCGAGCAGGGGGTCGACGAGCCGGTCGACGACCTCGACGCCAAGCCGCGCGCCGACATACTCGGCGACCGAGACATCGGCGGCATCAGCGGCCTCGGCCGGCCGCGGCGACTCGCCGCGAGCCCGCGCGATGCCCTCGGCGGAGATCACCTCGGTGGCGGCCAGTTCATCGAGGTCAGCCGGCACGCCCATGAACTGCCTGCGGGGCAGCGCGCGGAACACGCCGCGGGTGTAGATCGCGCTTGAGGTGACCCCGGCGGGGACGAGATCGCCGCCCAGGCCCGCCGCCGTGATCAGCGCGATGCCCTCGGGGCGCCTGGCGAGCAGCGCCTCCGCCCCCGCGTCCATGGAAACCCCGGCGACCTCCGACGCGGACAGCTTCCCGCCCAGGCGCGGCGAGCCTTCGAGCACCGTGACCCGGACCGGCTCGTCCCTCAGAAAGAAGGCAGCCGCCAGCCCGGCGATCCCGCCCCCGACAACGACCACGTGCGGCCTCGCGCCAACCGTCATGCCCTAAGCCTGCCACAGCGGGCATACCGCGAGAGCCCGGAGCGCCTTACAGCAGCGGTGCTACCTCTAGCAGGGAGCTGACGACCGGGAAGGCCGATGTCCTGACGACCTGTCCGGTGAGGTCGGGGCGGGCGATCTGGACGGCGCGGACGCCGACCGCCTCGGCGCCGACGCAGAAGCTGTGGTTGTCGTCGATGAAGACCGAGTCGGCGGCGGGGACGCCGAGTTCCTCGATGGCGGTGACGTAGATCTCCGGTGACGGCTTCGCGGAGCCGACCTCGCAGGAGAGGATCACCGCATCCGCCAGGGGGATGACGCCGAGGTGCTCAAGCAGCGGCCGCGTGGTCTCTGAGCAGTTGCTGACGATGGCGATCAGGATTCCCTGCGACCGCAGGCCGGCGAGGAACGGCACGGTGTCGTCGTAGAGGCGGACGTATTCGCGCATGCCCTCCTCGTCCATGCGCATGAGGTCGGCGACCAGTTCAGGCCGCGGGTCGGCCCCGCAGGCCAGCAGCGCCTGCGCGACCGAGCCCGCGATGGAAATCTTGCCCCGGTCCCGTTCGACGGCGTTCCGCAGCCACGCCGCGGACCAAGCGTCCGGGTCGACCCCCGCGTAGTCCGCCAGGATGCGGACGCGCTCCGCGTAATTACCGGAGAGCATCGTCTGCCACACGTCGACGAGGCACGCCTTCACCACGGCGGTCACGCCTGCCTGAGCCTGGCGCGCAGCGCGGCGATCTCGTGGCCGGTGAAGCCGTTGCCGTCCAGCCAGCTCGGCAGGCCGCCGTAGCGGGTGCCGAGCTGCTCGAGGAACACGAGCATGGTCTCCTCGCGCGCGGCGTGCGCGCTGACCGGCCTGCTGTTCACGTCGCCGGTATACATCTTGGATCGGCTCAGCCGGCCGACGATCGCCTCGAGCCGGTCGTTGGTCGCCACGTAGTCGGCGACGATGACCTCGGCGGGGACGCCGGCGACGGTGAGCGCGAGCGCGATGACCACGCCTGTCCTGTCCTTGCCCGCCGCGCAGTGCACGATCGCCGCCCCGGGCGCGGTGCCGATCGAGCGCAGCGCGCCGACGACCTCCTCTGGACGGTTGTCCAGGTAGCCGAGGTAATGCCCGCACATCATGTCGCCGGGGTACCGCTCGCGGTCCGCCGCGATCGCCTCGGTGAGCAGCGCCGCCTTGATCGTGTCTGAGGCATCGAGGAATTCGCTGAGCACCGGGTGGTGCGCGTGCCTCACGGCGGCCACCGCGTCGAGCGGCGCCGGGCCCTCGGTGGTCAGCTCCACCGTGGAGCGCAGGTCCACGACCGTTGTCACGCCGAACTCGCCGACGAGCCTGGCCACGTCGGCCGGGGTCAGCTCCTGGAGGTTCTCCGAGCGCAGCAGCCTGCCGTGGACGGTCTCACCGCCATCGATGGTGGGCAGCCCGCCCACGTCGCGAACGTTGACGGCTCCCTCAAGATCTATCCACGCCATGTCGTTATTGTCCCATTCGCGATTTCGTGTCGAGCACCTGCGTCCGGAAACGCCAGGTGAACATTACGCCGAACGGACCGTGAGTCACTCACGGTCCGTTCGGCAAGAGGGATGACTGTGACTTTTTACTTGAAGAGCGTGGCCGAGCCGTCCGGATTGATGATCTCCATCGCGGCGAGGACCTGGCTGTAGCTCTCGAGCTGGAAGCCATTCTGCTTCGCCAGGGCCTGGACCGTGCCCTGGTTGGCGAGGCAGACGGCGCCGCAGTTGTCCTCGATCAGCGCCACCCTGGTGTAGTGCCGCGGCACGATGAGGTTCTGCACCGAGGCGACCTGGTCCTCGGCGAAGACATCGTAGAAGCCGGGGAAGCCCCAGGAGTTCAGCTCGCTCGCCGGGTAGCCGTTGGTCTGCCAGCCGGAGGAGAGGCTGATCAGGATCGTCTTGTTCGCGATGGCGATCGGCAGCGCCGCCTCGGTGTCCGTGCCCGACTCGGGGCCGACGATGAACGACGCGTGGTAGGTCTGGATGCACTTCCTGGCGATCAGCGTGGTACCGCTCGTATGGATCCGTGCGAGCACGTCGTAGACGCGGCGCGCGACCGCCTCGGCGAGCCCGAGGCACGGCTCGTCCACGGCGAGGATCTTCGGATCGCTCGCCAGGCCGCGAGCGATCGCGACCATCTGCTGCTGGCCGCCGGAGAGGGGAAGGGCAGCAGGACGAGTTCGATGCCGTCGGCCGGCCGGCCGGCCGGGTCGCGTCGAGGATGGGCCCGGCGATGTCGCGCAGCGACTGGCCGTTCACCGGGACGGCGGAGTCGAGGTAGACCAGGCGCCCCACCCGGCCGGGGCAGCGGTCGGCGGCACCGGTGATGACCATCCCGCCGTAGCTGTGGCCGGTCAAGATCACCTCGCTCAGGTCCTCGTAGTGCAAGACGGCGGCGATGTCGCGGATGTGCGTGTCGAGGCTGGTAGCACCAGCCGCCGTGTCCGCCGCCGTGGACCAGGACATAGACCGCCATGTGGTTCCCCTCTCGCGACCGGCGCTGGCCGCAGGGCCGCGGGACAGTCCCGGGCCCGGTCGAACCCTGGGAGCGCAGCCCGCGCATGCTTGAGGCCTACCACCGGGCGCGCACCGGCCCGGGCGGGGAGCACCTCGAACTGCAAGGCGCGGCCGCCATCGAACCAGCCGCACGCGCCGTGCTGGCCGGCGCCGACCCTGCTTACCGCGACGACCTCGAGACCATCCTGACCAACATGGCCTACGCCCTCATCGGCCGGTGCGCCGACGGCACACTCGACATCACCGCCATCCTCCCGGCCCTGGAACGCCTGGTATTCCGCCTCACCACCAACAACGAACCCGCAGCGGCATACGCTCGCGCCCCGGGGCTGCCGAGCGAGCAGGCGTAAGCCTGCGCCCTAGGCGGGGGTGCGGGCCGATGCCTCGTGGACCAGGCTGGTCAGCCGGGCAAGCACATCGGGGTCGGTCTGCGGCAGCACGCCGTGGCCGAGGTTGAACACGTGGCCGGGAACCGCCGCGCCCCTGTCGAGGATCGCGCGGGCCCGCGGCTCGATCACGTTCCAGGGGGCGAGCAGCACCGACGGGTCGAGGTTGCCCTGGATGGCCTTGCCGCCGCCCACCCGGCGGGCCGCCTCGTCAAGCGGAATGCGCCAGTCCACGCCCACCACGTCCGCCCCGGCCTCGCCGAGCAGGCCTAGCAGCTCACCCGTGCCCACGCCGAAGTGAATCCGCGGCACCCCGTACGCCGCCAGGCCGGCGAAGATCCTGCTCGTGTGGGGCAGGATCGCATGCCGGTAGTCCGCGGGGCTGACCACGCCGACCCAGGAGTCGAACAGCTGCACGGCCGACGCGCCCGCCTCGATCTGGACCCTCAGGAACGAGAGCGCGATCCCGGCGAGCCTGCCCATCAGCGCATGCCAGAGCTCGGGGTTGCCGTACATCAGGGCCTTGGTCTTGTCGTGATTCTTCGAGGGGCCGCCCTCGATCAGGTACGAGGCCAGCGTGAAAGGGCCGCCGGCGAACCCGATGAGCGGCTTGCCGCCAAGCTCCCCCACCAGGGCCTTCACCGACTCGGTGATGTACGGAACGTCGGCGGGCTCGAGCGCCCGCAGCCGGGAGACGTCATCGAGCGTGCGGACAGGCTGGCCCATCACCGGGCCGACCCCTGGCTTGATGTCGACGTCCACGCCCACCGCCCGCAGCGGCACCACGATGTCGCTGTACAGGATGGCCGCGTCGACGTCGTACCTGCGCACCGGCTGCAGGGTGATCTCGGTGACCAGTTCGGGCCTCGTGCACGAATCGAGCATCGCGATGCCCTCGCGCAGCCGATGGTACTCGGGCAGCGACCGCCCAGCCTGGCGCATGAACCAGACCGGGGTGTATGGGACCGGCTCTCCCCGGCAGGCGCGGATAAAGGGCGAGTTCGTCTGCGGCTGGCTCACCTTCGGTATTGTCTCATACCCCACCGGCCACCGCCCAACCAGCCCGGCGACACGCCGGGCGAGATCCGCCGAAATCACACCCGTACATGCCAAGATCGGGACGAGTCCAGCCATGGATGCGCGGTTAATGGCAGGCGCAGAATTCAGCAGGCACGCAAGTGTAGGGGGGCACCGCGATGACGCAGCCGCTTGGGAACTGTCCCGGATGTGGCACTGACGAGCCGTTCGAGCAGGTACACGACGGGGAGTGCCCGGACGTGGGCGGCGAGTGCCCGGAGTGGGCGTGCATCGCGTGCGGCACCGGGGTCATCATGGGCACCACGAACAATGTCCCGGCCGCCACGGCCCCTGCCAGACAGTCCGTCCGTGCCGCGTAGCCGCGCCGACGTACCGCTTACCTGCCGCCCGCGCACCGGGTGCTGCCAGGCACAACGTACGCTCAGGCCATGAGGTTGGCGGACACGCCCGTGCCGGTGCGGGCAAGCGGGGAGACGAACGCTGCCCCCGCCGGCCCAAGCGGATCATCAGGAACGGACTCAGGCGACTCTGGCCCCCTCCGGGTCTTCACCGCCGCGCTCGCGGCGTTCAAGTCGGGCGCGGACGCGGTGGCCGAGGTCAGGGATGACCTCGCGTTCGAGGACCTGCCCGCCCCCAAGCGCCTCGCGCCGCATGCGGTCGCGATGGCGGCCACCGCGTACTCCGGCGGGGTAGAGGCGGGTACCGGACGGCTCGTGCTGCTGCACGACCCGGCGGGCCAGGAGGGCTGGACCGGGACGTTCCGGCTCGTGGCTCAGGTGCACGCCGACGTGGAAGAGGAGATGGCCGCCGACCCGCTGCTCGGCGAGGTCGGCTGGTCCTGGCTCACCGACGCCCTCGACCTGCACGCGCCCGGGTATTCCGCGCCGAGCGGGACGGTGACCCGGGTGATCACCGAGGGGTACGGCACGAAGTCGGACGAGCCGCCGTCGACCGCCTTCGAGCTGCGCGCCTCGTGGTGCCCGGCCGACGACGAGATCGACGGTTCCGTCGCCGCCTGGTGCGACCTGCTCGTCGCGGCGGCGGGCCTGCCGACCCAGCCGCCAGGGACGCTGGCGCTGAACACCCGTGCGCACGGGCAGCCGGGCCGGCGGCACCGGTGACCGACTGGGACACCGGCGGGGCCGAGGAGCTCAGCCAAGACGACGCCGACCTTGATAAGGCCGCGGAAGACGAGAGCGTGGCCGGCCAGAGCGACGGTGAACCCGGGCGGGAGGTCATCGACCTGCTCGAGCCCCGGGAGGGGCTGCCGCCGGTGATCGGCACGGCAGCCGAGCTGGCCGAGGCGATCGCGCGGCTCGCCGCGGGGACCGGGCCGCTCGCGGTGGACGCCGAGCGGGCCTCGGGGTACCGGTACGGGCAGCGGTCCTACCTGGTGCAGCTCCGTCGCGCGGGCGCGGGGACCGTGCTCATCGACCCGATCGAGTGCCCGGACCTGTCCGGGCTTGACGCGGCCATGGCCGCCGTCGAGACCGTGCTGCATGCCGCGTCGCAGGACCTGCCGTGCCTGGCCGAGATCGGCTACCGCCCTCGGGAACTGTTCGACACCGAGCTGGCGGGGCGGCTGCTCGGCTATCCCAGGGTGGCGCTCGGCACCATGCTCGAGGAGATCCTCGGCTTCAGGCTGGCCAAGGAGCATTCGGCCGCCGACTGGTCGGTGCGGCCGATCCCGGCGGAGATGCTCAAGTACGCCGCGCTCGACGTCGAAGTCCTCATCGAGTTGCGGGACGCGCTCGTCGAGCAGCTCACCGAGCAGGGCAAGACCGAGTGGGCCAGGCAGGAGTTCGCCGCCGTCGCGACCGCTCCCCCGCCGCAGCCGAGGCCTGACCCGTGGCGGCGCACCTCTGGCATCCACAAGGTGCGGACCAGGCGGGCCCTGGCGGTCGTCCGCGAGCTCTGGCAGGCGCGCGACGAGGTCGCCAGGGAGGCCGATCTGTCGCCCCGCCGTGTCCTCACCGATCAGGCGATCATCGACGCGGCCCGTGCCGAGGCCGGCAAGGTGCCGCAGGCGGGACGGCCTCAGCTCGACCGGATCAGCGGGTTCCACGCGCGCAACGCGCGCAAGCACACGGCCCGCTGGGTCGCCGCCGTGGTCCGCGTCCGCGAGCTCGACGAGGCCGAGCTGCCCAATGTCGCCGGCCCTGGCACGGTACCAGGCCCGCCGCCCGCGCACCGCTGGGCAGAACGCGAGCCGGCCGCCGCGGCCAGGCTGACGGCCGCCAGGGACGCGATCGGCACGCTCGCGACCGCGCACGGGCTGCCCGTCGAGAACCTGATCGCGCCCGACGCGGTCCGCCGCCTCGCCTGGGAACCACCCGTCCCGGCGACCGAGGAAACGATCGCCGCGACCCTGACCGGCTACGGTGCCCGCTCCTGGCAGGCGGAGCTGACCGCCGGGCCCCTCGCCGAAGCGCTCGCGGCGGCAGCCGCGTCATCGGCGTAATGATGCTCACCACCATCGCCGCCGTGATCAGCAATTCTCCGCCGCCGGCGCTGCCGGGATTTCTGAACTCGCTCGCCTCCCCACTTCAGCATTACGGGCTGTGGGCGATCCTCGCGTTCGTGCTCGTCGAGGACTTCGGCATCCCCGTGCCAGGCGAGACGATCCTGATCGCCGGCGCCATCTACGCGGGGTCCGGGCGGCTGAACATCGTCGCGGTCGGCGTGATCGGGTTCTTCGCGGCCATCCTCGGCGACAACATCGGGTACGCGATCGGGCGGTTCGGCGGCCGCGCGCTCGTGGAGCGCTGGGGCAAGCACGTGTTCCTTACCGCCGAGCGGCTCGATAAGGCGGAAGCCTCCTTCAACCGCCAGGGCGGCAAGATCATCACCATCGCGCGGTTCATCGAGGGGCTCAGGCAGGCCAACGGGATCATCGCCGGCATCACCAAGCTGCACTGGCTCCGTTTCCTTGCCTTCAACGCGCTCGGTGCCGCCCTGTGGGTCGGCACCTGGGTGAGCGTCGGCTACTTCGCCGGGCAGCATATCGACACGATCTACCACGACGTCACCACGTACTCGCTCTACGTGCTGATCGCGGCGGTGGTCCTGCTGGCCGGCTGGCTCCTCCTCAGGCTCCGCAAGCACCGGCGTACCACGAGCGAGGCCGCCGCGCGCCCCGACGAGCCCGCCAGGCCGTAAATCCGATCAGGGCTCGGACAGGTCGTAGCGGTCGGCGGAGATCAGCTGGATGGCCGGACGTCCTGCCTCATCGCCTGCCTCCGTCACGCTTGCCTCCGTCACGCTTATCTCCGTCACGCTTGTCTCCGTGACGCGTGACTCCGTGCTGAACCTGCCGCGGCCCCGCAGCCACCGCCGCAGCGCGGCTCCCGCTCGGGCCGGCGAAGCGGAGGCCACGGCAGCCGGTACCGCGGCTCGTGATCCCACGGCTGACGCGGCTTCTGATGGTGCGGCTTCTGCTGACGGCGGCGTCGGGGCGGTGGTGAGGTTCAGCACCCAGAATCCCGCCGTGGGCAGCGAGTCTGCCCATTCCTTCGGCAGCTGGAAGTCGAGCGCGGCGAGGGCCGCGGCTTGCAGGCCGGGGATGTTCTCCCGGTGGGCGCACACGACAGTCGGTTCACCCGACGCGATCGCCTCGCGCACGAGAGCGGCAAGGGAGGGGACCGAGTCGCCACGGCCCGTTCCTGATGACTGGTTATGAATGTAAAGCGATGGATCTTCCCGCACCCGCGCGCCGGTCAGCTCCGCGAACGGCCGGATGGTCTCCAGGCAGCGAGCCGCGGGCGAGCTGATCAGCCTCGGGCGCGAGGTGAAACCGGCGCGGGGCGCGAAACAAGCCAGCAGGTCCGCGAGGGACTTGGCATCCGCGCGGCCTGAGTCGTCAAGCGGACGGCTTGCGTCGCCGCGCTTCCAGTCGGACTTGCCCACGGCCTTGGCATGACGAAGCAGGATCAGCGGCACGGTGCGCTCGGGGAGCCTGGCGAAGTCGGCGAGCACCCCGTGGTCGTGGGCGTAGCTGACGCGCCCGACGGCGTGCGCGGCGGGCACCCAGTCGATGCGGTCAACCTCGGAGTTGGGGACCGCGTGGTCATCCGTCGACGTGACGCGCGCCGCCCAGTAGTGGACGCGCTTGGGCCTGCCGCCCACGTTATAGCGCACCGAGACCAGCCGGCGGCCGAGGGCGAGGCGGGCACCGGCCTCTTCGAGCACCTCGCGGGCCGCGGTGACCGGCAATGGCTCGCCCGGCTCGACCTTGCCCTTGGGCAAGGACCAGTCGTCGTACTTGTGGCGGTGCACGAGCAGGATTTCCGGCTCGCCGCCGGTGCCCGGCCGCCAGGCGACGGCACCGGCCGCCTTGATAAGCCTGGACTCTGGCTTGTTGTTAGGCATCTGGGAGTCGTCCTCGGCTCGTATCCATGATCAGGCTCTCCTGCACATCGCGCAGCGGAGCGCCGGCACCGTCGTGCGCATGCCTTGTCCAGCCGCCCTCGCTGTCAAGCCACCAGGAGGACGTGGCGTCATCCATGCCTTCGCCTATCAGCTCGCGAAGCCTGTTGCCGTGCGCCGGATCGGCCACCCTGACCAGGGATTCCACGCGACGGTCCAAGTTCCGGTGCATCATGTCCGCGCTGCCGAGCCAGACCTCGTTGCCGGCCTGCGGGTCCTCGCCTGGCTCGACGCCCGGGTCCGGCGCGCCGGTACCGAAGACGTAAACCCTCGAGTGCTCAAGGAACCGGCCAAGCACGCTGCGCACTCTGATGTTATCGGACAGTCCTGGCACGTCGGGTCGCAATGCGCACATGCCGCGGATCAGCAGATCGATGGGTACTCCGGCTTGAGCGGCCCGGTAGAGCGCGTCGATGACCATCTCGTCGACGAGCGCGTTGCACTTGAACGCGATCTTCGCGGGCTTGCCCGCCCGGGCGCGGGCCGCCTGCCTGCCGATCCGCCCGACGATCCCGGCCCGCAGCGCCTCGGGCGCCACGAGCAGGCGCCGGTAGCCGCTCTTCCTGCTGTACCCGGTGAGATGGTTGAACAGGTCGGTGACGTCCTCGCCGACCAGTCTGTCGGCCGTGAGCAGGCCGAAGTCCTCGTAGAACCGCGCCGTCGTGGGGTGGTAGTTGCCGGTGCCGAGGTGACAGTACCGGCGCAGCGTCCCGTCGGGCTCCTGCCTGACGATCAGCATCAGCTTGGCGTGCGTCTTCATCCCGACAAAGCCGTAGACCACGTGACAGCCCGCCTCTTCGAGCTTGCGCGCCCAGGTGATGTTGGCCTTCTCGTCGAACCGCGCCTTGATCTCCACCACCACGACGACCTGCTTGCCGGCCTCGGCCGCGTCGATCAGCGCGTCCACGATCGGCGAGGCGCCGCTCGTCCGGTAGAGGGTCTGCTTGATGGCGAGGACCGCCGGATCGGCGGCGGCCTCCTCGACCATCCGCTGCACCGTGGTGGTGAACGAGTCGTAGGGCAGGTGCACGAGCACGTCCCGCTCGCGGAGCGTGTGGAAGATCGAGGTATCGGTCGGCACCGCCCGCGGGCTCGGCACGAACGCCGCGTAGCGCAGCTCGGCGAGCGGCAGGTCCGCGAGCGCGGTCAGGCCGGTCAGGTCGAGCGGGCCCGTCACCTTGTAGACCGCGTTCTCGCCCACGCCAAGCTCCCTGGCCAGGCGGCTGAGCACGTCGTCCGACATGTCATCGGCGACCTCGAGGCGGACCGCGGGCTCGAACCTCCGCTTGGCGAGCTCGCGTTCCATCGCCTGAAGCAGGTTCTCCGTGACGTCCTCGTCCACCTCAAGCTCGCGGACCCGGGTGACGCGGAACACGTAGGTCTCGATGATGTCCATCCCGACGAACAGGTAGTTCAGGTGCGCCGCGATCACGTCCTCGATCGGCACGTAGCGGTGGGTCGCGACCTTGAGGAACCGCGGCAGCAGCGGCGGGACCTTCACCCTGGCGAACATGGTGGTACCCGTGGTCGGGTCGACGAGAGTGACGGCGAGGTTGAGCGACAGCCCGGAGATGAAGGGGAACGGGTGCGCCGGATCCACCACGAGCGGCGTCAGTACCGGGTAGATGCGGTTCCTGAACAGCTCCGCGAGCTCGGTGCGTTCCTCGCTCGTCAGCTCCTTCCAGCGGAGGATCTCGATGCCGCGGCCGGCGAGCTCGGGCTTGATGAGGTCTTCGAAGACGGCCGCGTGCCTGCTCACGAGCTGGCCGGCCTGGGTGAGCGTGCTCGCGAGCAGCTGTGCGGGCGTGAGGCCGACGACGTTCTCGACGGGAAGCCCCGCCGCCATCCTGCGCACCAGGCCCGCCACCCGCACCATGAAGAACTCATCCAGGTTCGAGGCGAAGATGGCGAGGAAGCGGACGCGCTCAAGCAGCGGGACCTGGTCGTCTTCCGCGAGCTCGAGAACGCGCTGGTTGAACCGTACCCAGCTCTGCTCCCTGTCGAGGTACCGGTCGGCGGGGAGTTCGGAGCGGGCCGGTGAGTTGGCTGGCGCTATCCCGGTCTCGCTGAGGCTCATGGTTCCCATTCTCCCCGTGCACGACCGGGCCGAAAACGGGCGCGCCGAGGCCGCGCGTTCCGTATGATCATGAGAGGTCCAGGTAACTCATCCCGCACGATCTGAGCGCCTTGGCTACGTTAGGTAGCGAAGTTGTCTATAATTCCTACATGATTAGTAGCGATAATGAGATGATATTGCTTCCCAGGCCGGACGAGGCGCTCATCGTGGTCGCGCCACCAGGTTCCGGTTCCGGTTTCTGGGCAGGCGGACCGTCGGCGGTCGCGGCCGACGACGGATATTATCTCGCCTACCGGCTGCGCAGACCGGTCGGCAGCGGCCGCGGCTACGCGGTAGCGATCGCGTTCGCCCGCGATGGCGAGCACTTCGGTGACCCGATCGCCGTGCTCACTTCAGCCGAGCTGAATACCGAGTCGCTCGAGCGGCCCGAGCTTGTCCGGCTTCCTGATGGCCGCTGGCGCCTGTACCTGAGCTGCGCCACGACCGGCACCAAGCACTGGCGGGTTGAGGTGACCGACGCCGCGCACCCGTCGGAGTTTGACGTGCGCGAGCGGGACGTCGTGCTCGCCGGCGATCCGCGCAAGCGGGCGGTCAAGGACCCGGTGATCCAGTTCCACGGCGGCCTGTGGCACATGTGGGCGACCATTCACCCGCTCGCCGATCCCGATGAGACCGACCAGATGACGACCGAGTACGCGACGAGCCCGGACGGTCTCGGCTGGACCTGGCAGGGCACCGCGATCTCCGGCCGTCCGGGCGAGTGGGATTCCCGCGGCACCCGGGTCACCGCGGT
>Ga0066797_1000429_pt1 | contig 12826 bp, 11 predicted proteins | sample PersoiDNA2013193_FD_76335 | JGI IMG/M metagenome (GOLD analysis project Ga0066797, IMG submission 76335) | Permafrost soil microbial communities from the Arctic, to analyse light accelerated degradation of dissolved organic matter (DOM) -... | ecosystem: Environmental > Terrestrial > Soil >... | reverse complement strand
CTCCCGCCACGACCGCAGGAGCCGGGCCGAAACCATCTCGCCCGGATCCGACGCGTCGAACGGCCGAAAGCCCAGCCGGCGGGCGAGGGGTCCCGGCTCGGGTGCCAACCACGGGACGCCGATCGGGCTCGGCCGGCGGCGAGAGCTGGACCCAGACCGAGCCCGCTATTGCGGCCAGGCGCCGCCAGAAGCGCGAGATCTCGCCCCCGAGCGCGTCCGCGCCGTGAAGGCCGATCGCCCGGGTAAGAGTCTGCCCGAACGTCCGGACGACGATGGCGCCGCCCTCGGACTCGTCGATCTCGACCCGCCCGGGCGCGATCCAGATCGTCAGGTACGGCTGGTTGCCGATCGTGTAGTCCGCCGTCCACGTGTCGTCCTCGCGGCGGATCGAGGCCTCGTCGAGGAGGCCCAGGCCGACGTAGGGCAAGTCGAACGGATGGGCTGGGGTGGACATGGCCTCGGCTCCTATCGGTCCTGGCCGGAGCACCGTTCCGACCCGAGGGAGGCCGGTGGTTGCTGCGCCGTCATCGAGCCAGGGCTCTCAGGCGCTCTTGATAGGTGACACCGTCGTGGTGCCGTGGACAGTCTGGCACAGTTGGTGGGCACGCGGTCGACGGGCCCCGCGGCTCGATCGCCTAGGAGGCTGTGTCGGTAATGCTCTTTCGCGGACGTGATCCCTATTCACAGCCGGGTTCGGGGCGCAAGTGGGGAGAGGCCCGCGACATTAGCCCCGTTTCGAGGCGTGAGTGGGAGCCGATTTCGCTGATTGCCGTTACCGACGCACACTCCTAGGGTGTCCGCGTCGTGACGCCGGTATCGCGCCACCTGATCCTCGATGATGGAGGCCGGCGGACGGAAGGGCGCGCAACTCTTTGAGGACGCCCACCAGCGTGACTACCATCGCCGAAGACGATCCGAGCCCGGAGCCCGGAGGGGCGTCCGCATGAAGGAACAAGTCAAAGCCTGACGGAGGCGCGCCGCCCAAACGGAGGACGGCGGCCTTAGCGAGGTCGATCTGTCCGTCGTACACGAGGTCCCGGTGCGAGCTGTAGGCGAGCGACAACCCGAGGTCAAACGAAGTAATATGGACCTTCTCGTCGGCCCGAGTGCGCAGCGTCCCCCAAGCGTATCTGTTGATGCTGGCGCGCTCAGCACGCAACCGCCTTCATCCTGCGGGAATGGTGGAACGTCCGTTCCACCACCGGCGAAGCTGACGCGAAGTGGGGCCTTTGCGTGCGACGGGCGATGAGGGAGACGAACGGTGCGCATCCTGCACCTCGCCTACGAAGATCCCCGCCAGCCGGGCAGCGGGGGTGGCTCGATTCGGACCCGTGAGGTGAACCGGCGTCTCGCCGGACGGCACGACATCACAGCCATAGTGGCTGGCTATCCTGGCGCCGCGTCTAGGGTCGAGGACGGGATCACGTGGGTGCCGATTGGGCCGCGACGACTCGGAGCGGCCCCACGCCTCAGCTACTTCGCACTCTTGGGCGCGGTACTACATCGCTATCAGAGCGACCTCGTTGTAGAGGACTTTGCCGCCCCGTTCAGTGTTGGCCTATCGCCCCTTTTCACCAGACGCCCGGTCGTTGCCTCGGTCCAGTGGCTGTTCGCCCGAGAAATGCGTGCCAAGTATCACTTGCCCTTCGACCTCATCGAGGCCGCGGGGATCAAAGCCTACGATGACTTCATAGTGGTTTCGGACTGGCTCGGCAGAGAGGTCCGGCGCCACCGGAGACGAGCCATGGTGGAGACCATCCCGAACGGCGTGGATCCAATGGCTTTCGAAACGCGTGTCGTCACCCCATCGCATCTCGCCTACGTTGGTCGCCTCGACATGACCCAGAAGGGTCTAGACATCCTTGTCGAGGTCGTCGTCCGACTTCGGGTGCTCCTGGGTAGCCGCATGCCGCCAGTCGAGATCATTGGCGACGGTCCCGACCGGGTTCGCCTGGAGGCGCTTTCACGAGCGAGAGGCATAGACGACATCGTCCGTTTCCGCGGCCGCCTCGACGGCAAGGACAAGTTCGCCTCGGTCGGGGCAGCTTACGCCGTCCTCATGCCATCCAGATTCGAGACGTTCGGGATGGTCGCCGTCGAGGCGCTGGCTGCCGGCGTACCCCTTGTCGCGTTCGATATTGGGCCGCTCCGGGAGGTGGCCGGCGCCGGCGGCGCCCGGCTCGTTGCGCCGTTCGAGGGAGACGCATTCGCTCGAGAAGTCGCTCGCATCATCGATGACCCCGAATATCGCAGGCATCTCTGCTCTACTGGACGGCACTGGGCGAGGCAATTCGACTGGGACGTGATCGCAGACCGCCAGGAGGCGCACTACTTGGCCGCACTCGAACGACACTTGTATGAGCTGTCGAGAGGGTTCGATGGCCGACAATAGGAGGACGTCGCGGACGGTACGCGCGACTTCGCAGCAACCGGCGATTTCGCGTCGCTCGCGTCGGTGCGTCATCAGACAGCCGAGCTGCCGGCGGGGTGGAGTTCCCCAGAAGGTCGAGGCGCTCCACCTGGGGAGAAAGCGAGAGCTGCTGTCACAAGCTGGGCAACCGTCCCGGGCCAAGGGCGAGTTGACCTCACAGATCGAGGCAGCCTGTGAACGCGAAGACAGGCGATAACACGGACCCCGCCCAGTCACACGCATCGATTGCCATCGGCAACGTGACGCTTGCGGTTGGGGACCCGTGGGACTTGGTCGGGATAGTCGAGACCTACGTGCTTGATCCTCTTCGGGACCCCGGGAGTCCCGCTGGCTGATGACCACGGCATCGTCGGGTCGGCGGCTGTGTTCGAGGCTCAACCGTCCTGCGGCCAACGCCGTTCGAGGTCGGCTCGACACTGGCGGCAGATGAACCGGGCTCGCCATCGACGCGGTCGTTCGTCGGTCAGCATCGGGATGGTGCGGTCACTCTTGTGCCTCGTGCCGTTCGCGTGGACGTGCTCGTACCGCTCGTTCTGTTCCGTCCCGACGTTGACCCACGTGCTGTCCATGCGCCGACCTCCTCGTTCGCGTAATGTTAAACAGCACAGATGTTCTACGTCGGGTCCGTCCGGGAAGAGGGATGATCACCCGGTCGGAGGCCAGCGATATCCTCGGCCTCATCGACGAGGCCTGACCGGGATGTTGGTCAACGTGAACAGCCCTAGAAGGCGACCCTCTGGCACCCGTTATGCTCTCGGCGGCACGCTCGCAGGCGCTCCCATGTCGCCAGTCACCCGGAGGTGTCGGATGCCTACCGCACTTGAATCAGGTCACGGCCTCGACTGCTCAGCGCTACGGGGAGGCGGCCGAGCAGTTCATGGAGTCCCTCAACGAGCTGGAAATCGTGTGTATTGGGGCTCAAGCGGCGTGGAGGCGGCGCTCCATGGACAACGGGGCTGCGGCGAGTGCGGCCTTCGAGGGGCTGGCGCCCAAGGTCCTCATTTGACGGGGGCCAGGGCTGCGTCCGTGCGGAGGCGGCGGTGGCGCCCGAGCCACTGGGCCGCGCCGGCGACCATCCCCGTGACGAACGCGAGATGTGCCGCGGCTCCGCGCGGGTCGCGCGTGATCGCGATGGCGGTCTGGGCCAGTCGCTCAACGAGTTCACGACCGTACCGTCGAAGTGCATGCCGGTCCGACAGGTCGAAGTGATGCGAGCGGCCGGGCTGAAGGTGGTCCTGGGAGCCGGCCTCCAGTACCCGCCCTCCTGGGCGTACACGTATCCCAACAGCCGGTACGTCAACCAGTTCGGCGGCACGAGCCGTGAGCTCAACCTCACGTTCAACGCGACGCTTCGGGCGAAGGCCCAGCAGTACCTGGCCCGGCTCGACGCGGACCTCGACCTGAAGAGCTTCTGGGCCGTCCGGGTGGGGGCAGGCGGCAGCGTCGAGACCCTCTACCCGGCTCACAACGCCGACGGCGTCAACACGAACGCCTACTGGGCGTTCGACCCGACCGCCCAGGCCTCGTCCCCGTTCCCGGGATGGAAGCCCGGCCAGACCACGTACGCAGGTCGGTCGTTCACCACTACGGACGTCCGAACATGGTACGACTGGTACGTGGGATCCCTCGTCGACGGCGTCAATTGGCAGCTGACGACCTACCGCAACCTGGGCTTCACCGGCTTCCTCCAGGTGCAGCTCCCGGGTCAGGGGACCCGACCGCTCGACTACGAGAAGGCCATAGGCGGCTATCTGAACGGAACCGGAGACGGCAACCGGACGATGAGCCGAGGAGCGGCCTGGGATCGCGTGATCGCAAGGATCAATGACAAGCGGAACGTCGTCGCATACGTATCGTCACTCGCCGACGGCTCGGGCTGGGACAACGTTTGCCAGAGCACGGACGCCTCGGTCGCCTTGACGGCTCCGGAGATCGGCCTGTGGTCGGCTGCTCGATGGGTCAGCTACCTCGCGAATCGGTACGGCCTGCCCAAGAACGGCGAGAATCCGGGGCCGAGCGACACGAACAGCTACAGGACCCCGATGCTGGGACGGGCGGTCGCCCAGGTGCAGGCGTGCGGGTTCCAGGGGTTGATGTGGGCCCACGACCCCGACCTCTACACGTCGACGAACAAGATCTCCCTCGCCGACTACTCGAAGGTCATCAGCACGAACTGACCAGGACAGAGACGGACGGCCGGCCTTCGGGCCGTCCGTTCGCTGTAACCCCACGCAGGTAGTCGCAGTCGAGCCAGACACGCACACGGGCGGTACTCTACGGTCAACGGCACCTGCGCCTGACCTGCGCGGGCCGTGCGAGGTCCCCACTGCGTGCAGCCCTGCATCTCCATCGTGATCCCAACGCTGATGGGCGATATCGAACGGGTGCGAGCCAGCCTCGACCGGCAGACGGTCCACGACTGGGAGTTGATCACCGTCCGCGGCGTCCGCCCGGCGGGTCGAGCCCGGAACATCGGGGTCGCCCGTGCCAGCGGCGAGCTGATCCTCTTCCTCGATGACGACACCGAGCTGGGGAACGATCGGGTCCTCGAGCGGATGATCGCGGCGATGAGTTCGCCCGACGTGGCAGTCGTCGGCACCTCTAGGATCCTGCCGGTCACAAGCACGCGGCTGCAGCGGCGGATCGCGCGAGAGGTGCCACGCTGGGAGTTCCCCATCCTCGACGACCTGATGGAGTCGAACCCTCCGCTGGAGCGGTACGGGTTCAGTGCTGCGACGACAACCTGCTGCCTGATCCGTCGCGACGTCCTGGATCGGATCGGCGGGTTCGACGAGCGCCTGCCAACGGGCGAGGACACGGACCTGTTCTACCGGATACGCCGTGAGGGATACCGTTTCGTGGTCCCGGCCGGCAGCTGGACGTACCATGCGCCTCCCCGGACGCTGAACGACTTCCTCCAGAAGTGCTTTCGCTACGGCGTGGGACATGCTCGCGAGGCCAGGCTGCAACCCGCGCGCCGCATGGACCTTCTGCCGCTCGATCGCACCTGGGCTCGGCTCGCGGTAGCCGCCGCTCCCCTGCTGTTTTCTGCGAGCCTCTTCCTGGACATTCGCCTTCTGCCGCGCCTGCATATCCGACCGGCCTTCATGCCGGTGCAGGCACTTGCACGCCTGGCGACGCTCGTCGGGTACGTATGGGGGTATGTAACGTCTCGTGGCTGAGCGCGCCGGTCTCACGGTGGTCATCGTGAGCTACCAGTCGGCGAACGAACTGCCGGCCTGCCTCGCTTCGATCGTGGCAGCGTGCGAGCCGTCGGACGAGGTCATCGTCGTCGACAACGCATCACCGGACGGATCTGCCGAGGTCGCCCGCCGCTGGTCGCCTCGAGTCACCGTCGTTGCGAACGACCGCAATCTCGGCTTTGCAGCCGCCGCGAACCAAGGAGTCCGCGTGGCGAGCCGTCCGCTGTGCCTGCTCCTGAACCCCGACACGATCGTCACGCGTGAGGCGATCAAGCAACTCGTCCTCTGCCTCGACCGACAGGGAGCGGGCGCGCTCGTTGCTCCACGCCTGATGAACGCCGATGGCTCCGTCCAGCGATCGGCCTTCCGCTTCCCGACCCCGGGCGTGCTCCTCCTCGAGCAGACGAACCTCGCTCGCCGCTGGCCTGGCTTCGACCCAACCCTCAGAGCCACGGACGACGTGGCGGTGGACTGGCTGAAGGGGGCGTGCCTGCTGAGTCCGACGACGCTCCTGCGCGCCCACGGACCGTTCGACGAGGGATTCTTCATGTTCGGCGAGGACGTTGACCTCTGCCTTCGGCTCCGCCATGCCGGGATCCGCGCCGTCTATTGCCCTCGAGCACGCATCGTCCACCTGGGCGGGATGAGCACCCAGCGCCGTGCGCGACGTATGACCCTCGAATTCGTCCGGAGCACGTATCGTTTGTACCGCCGGCACGGGTGGCATGACCGGCTGCCGACGGCAGTGGCCGTCATAAGAGCGACTGCGCTGCTCAAGGCCATCCGCTCGATCTGGACGGCCGGTATCGCGGCGGCGCTCGGCCGTCGCGACGAGGTGGCACGGCACGCCGAGACGATCGGCACGTTCGCGCGGATGGTCGCGCTGCCGAGCCGTGGCCGTGAACCCTCGACCACGGTCGCACGCAGTGACGCGGAGGAGGTGACGGCCATGGTGGAGCGGAATGTCCGCGAGCCCGCGATGTCCCCACCGATCCAGGAGGCGCCTCCGGAGGAGCGGCCGACCGCCGCTCAGGGAAGCTTTGCCGTGCTCGTGTCGTTCGCGGTCATCGCCGTCCTCAACTACGGCTTTGCGGTCGTGCTGAGCTGGCTGCTCCCGGTAGAGGGATACGGCGTCCTTGGGATCGCGCAGGCGATCCTGCTCATGACGTCGACCGTCGTGAGCGCAGGCTTCCCGTGGGCGCTCGCCCACCTGATGGCACGCACGGAGGACCCGGCGCGGCGAGCTCGGGCGTTCCGCACCGGACTCGCCGCCAACCTCGCTCTCGGCGGCACGATCTGCGCGGTCGTAGCGGTGCTTGGTCTGTCGGGGCTGGTGCGTCCCGTCGACGCCTATGCGCCGACGCTCATTCTGGTCGCCGTGACGACGGCGGTGCTCTCGACGAACGCGATCCTGGCGAGCACGCTGCAGGGCCTGCTCCGTCTCGCAGCCCTCGCCTTCGTTCGCGCCTCCGAAGTGCTGGTCAAGGCCATCGCCGGCGTGGGATTCGTGCTCCTCGGGCTGGGCACGACCGGAGCCGTCTTCGGGTTCCTGGTGGGTGCCGCGGTAGCGACGGCGCTGGCCGCCTGGCTGCTCCGAGACCTCCCGCTCGCTGCCGGTCACGGGCGGGGCGATCGACGCCTGTTCGGAGCCGCCCGCCCGTTCTTCATCGGGATGGTCGGATTCGCCCTCTTGTCCCAGCTCGACGTCCTGACGGTCAAGATGTTCAGTGACGAGCTGCGGTCCGATCTCCTGGCCGGCCAGTATCAGGTAGCTCTGACGCTCAGCCGCATCCCCTTCTTCGCGGCGATGGCGCTGTTTGGTGCGATCTTCCCGTACGTCGCCCGCGACCTGGGGCGAGGGGATGTGGCACGTGCGTATGCCCGACTCGCCCTCAAGTACACGCTTCTGTTCATCGTCCCGATCGGCCTCGTGCTCATGGCGATCCCGGACTCCGCCATCCGCCTCTTCTTCTCCGCCAAATATGATCAGAGCGCGGCCCCGCTCATCTACGCCGCTGCTGCATCTGTCATCCTGACTCTGGCCTACGGGGTATCGATCCTGCTCCAGGCCCAGGGACGGGCGGGGCGGCCGGCGGTCGCGCTGATGATTGCGGTTCCGACGCAACTCGTTCTGGCGGCCCTCATGGTGCCCGTCCTCGGAATGACCGGGGCAGCGGTTGCGATGGGTGCCGCAGCGACGCTCGTCCTCGCCCTGCTCGCCCCGTCCGTCATCAGGGCGTTCCGGCTCCAACCGTCCGCGAGCGAGGTCGCCCGGTACGGCGCGGCCCTGGCGATGCTGGCGGGGACATTCGCCGTCCTGCCGCACATGGATCGCTTGACGACCGCCGTGACCATCGCGGCGGTGGCGACGGTGTACCTGGTCGTCCTCGTCGTGCTTCGGCTCGTGACAGCACAGGACGTCGAGACACTGGGCGGCGCGCTCGGTTCGCGCGGCCTGCGGGTCCGTCGACGCATCGCCGATGTCGTTGACGCGGTGCAGACCTGGACACTGCCGCGATGACCGGGACGAGCCGATCGGCCCACGAGTGGCGTGAGCCGGTGGAGACGGGTGATTGGAGGTTCCTTCTTCCGCGCGACGCGGCCGGGGGACTCCTGTGGATCGGTCCCGCCGGTCGGGAGGTCCCGCGCGATCTTGCCGAGTCCATGCAGGTGACGAGGTTGGCTGGCGCCGACGAGTCACCCGGCGGCGACCCATGCGACCTGATCGCGGCCGTGGCCCCGCCAGGGTCCCCCATCCGGGCCGGCCGGCGGTGGCTCGCCCGGGACCTCGCACGCCTGACGACGCGACTGCGGCCCGGCGGCCAACTCTATCTCGAGGTCGATCGGCCTGCGGCCTTCGTCCGGCCTCGCCACGTGAGGCGGCTGCTCGAGCAGTTCGGCTATCGCGACGTGCGTTTGTACTGGCCGGTCCGCGGGTTCGCGCGACCCGATCTCTTCCTGCCCCTCAGCGATCGCCGGCTCCAGCGGTACTACATCGACCGACTGTTGTGGCGCGGATCGATCGTTCGACGCCTGCTCAGGGCGGTGCTCCGCATCCTGGTTCGGTTGGGCGTGTTCGACGCCGCAGTACCGTGGTACATCGCCGTCGGGAGGCTTGAACACCTGGAGCAGGCCGATGACGCGGCAGCGGCCGGAATGCTCGAGGCGGTCCGCGCCGCGTGGCCAGTCCTGGTGGGTGGTGGCCCACCCCCGACCAGGATCGAGTGGCTGATGCAGCCTGCCGGGACGGCGAGGGACGGGAAGCTGATCTGCACCACCTGGGTAGGCGACGAGTCCGCCCCGGCTGCCGTGGTCAAGTTCTCGCGAACGCCGCATAGCGACGCAGGGGTCCACGCGGAACACCACGCGCTCCGACTTGTGCGTCAGCACGTCGGCCACCCGACCATCCGCGTGCCACGGCCCCTCGGATGGGCCGTGATCGCCGGTCGCGAGGTCGCGGCGGAGACACCCGTGCCGGGAGGTCCCCTGGTCGCGTATCTCGATGAGCGACCTCGCTCCGTCGCTACGATGGCGCCTCTGTGGGTGCCGTGGGTCGAATGGCTCACTGATGTCCATGCACGATCGAGTCGCCCCGCATCCCGCACTAATCTCGAAGCCCTCCTCTTCGACCCGATGGATCACGTGGTGGGAGAGCTCGCGCTCGGCCCGGTGGAATCCGACGCGCTCCACCGATTGAGGGATCGCGCTGAGGAGCTCGTCGCGCGACATCCGCTCGCCGTGGTCGTCGCCCACCATGACCTGGGCCCGAGCAACGTCTTCGTCTCCGAGGCAGGGAGGCCGACCGGGGTCATCGACTGGGAATCCTCAGGACCCGGGCTTCCCGCCACCGATCTCCTGTACTTCATCGGCCGCCTCGCGGACGCGATCGCCTCCGGGCGCCACCCGGTCCGCGGGTGGGACTTCCGCACGCTCTTCCTTGACGCGAGCACCACGGCGTCGGGAGAGGCGGCTCGGACCGCACGACGCTGGCTTCAGGTGTATTGCTCGCGACTCGGCCTGTCACCAGAGTGGCTTCCGATCTTGTTCGCCTCGTGCTGGATCATGCACGCGCGGAACGAGGGCCGGAAGTTCCGGGCGGAGGCCCCCAGGATGTACGGCCAGGACGGGTTCTTCAGACGGCGGCTCCGGGTGTCCCTGGAGGAGAGCGATCACCTCGCCTTCGACGGCTACCTCGGGCTCGATCCTGGAGCGGGTGGCTGATGGACGTCCTCGTCGTCTCCCCCTTCCTGCCCTGTCCGAATGCGATGGCGGGCGCGCCGCGGGCGATCTTCGACCGCATCGCACTCCTTGCCATGGACCATGCCGTCACCGTGGCCACGCTGGCGAACCCGGCCGAGCGAGCCTCCATGGTGGAGTTGACGCGACTTGGCGTCGCCCTGACGGCCGTGATCCGGCATCCGGAAGGGAACGGGATGGCTCGATGGCGAAAACGCCTCCGGCTTGCGATCGGGTCGGCCGGCGACCCGCAGCCGATGCTCGTCCAGGAGTTCTGGAGCCCGGGGATGTGCCGCGTCCTCCAAAGGATCTCATCGCGCAGGACGTTCGATGCCGTGCTCGTGGAGCATCTGCTGGCCGCCCAGTACATCCGCTGTCTCGTGGGACCCTCAGCCTCACGGGTCATCCTCACCGACCACGACGTCAGGGGGGCCTTTCCCGGACACCCGCCGCCTCTCCGTGGCCAACCCGGGATGCTGCCGTGGCCCATTCGCTTCCTGGACCACCGCAAATGGACTGGCTACGCCCGCTGGGCGTACCGTCGCGCGGCGCTGGTCACCGTGCCGACGGACGACGACGCGGCAGTGATCACAGACGAGGTGCCATCGGGACGGCTCGTGGTCGTTCCCTTCGGGCTGCACCTGCCCAAAGACGCCGCCGCGACCTCCGACGTCGAGGTCCCGCCTCCGGCGATGCTCCCCGAAAGCAGCGTCCTCTTCGTGGGGAACTTCGATCACGCGCCGAACCGCGACGCGGCGGCGTGGCTATGCACCGCGATCATGCCGAGGGTGTGGCGACGACACCCGACGGCCACGCTCTGGCTCGTGGGGCGGAACCCGACACCCGAGGTCCGGGGGCTCGCCGGTGCCCGCGTCATCGTGACCGGTGAGGTGTCGAGCGTGCGGGACTACCTTTGCACAGCGACCGTCTTCGCGGCCCCGCTACGGCACGGCGGCGGGATCCGGATGAAGACCCTTGAAGCGCTGGCCGCCGGCGCGCCCATCGTGACGACGACCGTAGGCGCGCAGGGACTCGGCGCGCGGCCCGGAGAGCAACTGCTCATCGCCGATGATCCCGAGGACATTGGAGACGCTATCGTCCGCGTGCTCCGCGACCCAGAGCTTCGAGCCCGACTGGCCACGGCTGGACTCGCGCTCGTGTCGGACGGGCAGGCTCGCGTCCGACAAGCACGCGCGCTCGATCGAGCTCTCCAGCGGGTCGCCGCGGACGGCGTCCCCCACGACCGATGACCGAGCCGTCTGGAGGTCAGGCATGTCTCAGCCGGTAATCCGGACCTCACGAGCGGTCCTGCCGCGGCAGGGGCGTCCGTGGCACCTCCCCCATCACCCGGCGATCCCGGGTCCGCCTCACGAGGACGGACGCCTCATTCCCTGGACGCGGGCGCGCAGTTGTCGCAGCAGATCCCGCTCGAGTGGCCCAGCACCCACGGCGACGTACGCTGCGGCGTACGTCGCCACGCCGGCGAGACCGATCGCCCCGACCGCGACGAGCGAGGACGGGTCGGCCGTCTCCCGCAGGATGTAGGTCACGACCGCGGATGGGATCAGCGGGAGGCTCGCCGGCACGACGCCTTGGCGGATGACCTGCCAGACGGACAGGCCCAGGCGCCGGGTCGTGTACGGCAACAAGAAGAGCAGCACCTCGACGGTGGTAGGGATGAGCGTTCCGAGCGCCACCCCGACGAGGCCCATGCGCTGGACGAGCAGGACGGACAGGATCAGGTTCGCGACACCCGTCAGAAGACCCGAGATGGCCAGGGGTCGGTGTCGCGCCATCCCCTGGAAGATGACGCCTGCGGGCCACTGACTGAGACCCACCATGCTCGACACGACGAGGATCACCGCGACCGGAGCCGCCTCGAGAAGGTCAGGCCCGACCCACGCGCGGATGAACGGCTCGGCGAGCAGGATGAGGGTGACCCCGAGAGGGAGCGAGATCGCCATCACCAGCCTGGTCGCTGTCAGGTACATCGCCTGGAGACGCCCCTTGTCGCCTTCGGCATGGAGCTCCGACGCGAGTGGCAGGAGCACGTTCATGAACTGCTGCGCGGCCAGGATCAACAGGTCATTGAGGCGCCGACCGATCGCATATGGGCTGACCATCGCGACCGGCAGGAAGCGTCCGACGACCAACTCGTCGGTCTGACCCTGAAGGCGGTACGAGATCTGGAAGGCGAACGACGAGGAACTGAAGCCCACGATCGTTCGCACCTGCCTCCGGTCGCCGCCACGGAGACCGAACTTGATATCGGGCCGGACCTTGCGGATGGCGTAGATGCTCGCAGCCTGTGTGATGAGCGCTACGGGGATGTTTATCGCTACCATGCCGACAAGGCCGCCTCCGAGTGAGAGCACGATCACCGTCGCGGCAGCGCCCAGCAGGGTGCTGGCGGTGGAGATGGCGTTCAACACGTCATACCGCTGCAGTCCCATCAGGACGGTCGGGGCCGCCGTCGACGGCAGGCCGATGGCCAGCGACAGGCCTGTCAGCACGACCACGGCCGTCGCAGTTCCTCGTTGGTCCACCGGTACCGAGAAGAAGTCGGGGACCCCCGGCGCGATGACGATGGCGAGCGCGAGGGCGGCGAGGCCCAGGCCCATGTACAGCCACAGCGTGGTGGCGATCATCCGGCTCGCCGCCGCCGGGTCCGCCCGCGCGACGTGCTCCGCGACATACTTCACGAGTGCCGGCGCCAACCCCAGGTCCAGCAGGTAGCCGTACGCCGCGAGCGAACCGATGAGGACCCACAACCCGTAGGACACGGGCCCGAGTGCACCAAGGATGAACGGTGTGAGCATCAACCAGACGAGCAGCCGCAACCCCGTACCGAGTACATTGGTGGACGTCCCCACCAGAACGCGTCGGTGGATCGCCGCGTCGCGCGCGGAGACCGGCGGTCTGGAAGCAGTAGTCGAAGCCGGGGTATCGGGAGCGT
>Ga0066797_1000428_pt1 | contig 12827 bp, 10 predicted proteins | sample PersoiDNA2013193_FD_76335 | JGI IMG/M metagenome (GOLD analysis project Ga0066797, IMG submission 76335) | Permafrost soil microbial communities from the Arctic, to analyse light accelerated degradation of dissolved organic matter (DOM) -... | ecosystem: Environmental > Terrestrial > Soil >... | reverse complement strand
TGGCCGCCGGCGGCCATGGCGACTCGGGGCCCTTGCTCAGCGCCGTGAAGAAGTGGTCCAGGTGCTCGGTGTAGCCGTCGAACGTCCACGCCGTCGCCGGGCCCGCCTCGAGCACGAGGACCTGGAGCCCGGCGCGGGTAAGGCGCTTGGCGATCAGCGCGCCGGCCACCCCGGCTCCCACGATGACGACATCGCAGGCCTGGTCGGCAGCTGTGCGGTCGGCGGTCATCCGCGGGCCCCCTCTGGTGCCGCGGACCACGCGCCGTAGCCCTGCTGGCGCGCCCCGGCGGGGTGACCTCCCGCGGCGGCCCACTGGAGGGCACCCTGGTAGGCCTCCGCCGACACGACGCGGCTCGTGTCAGGCGCCGGTCCGCCGTACGCCGCGCGCCATGCCTGCGACAGGGCGGTCCAGGTCCCGCAGTACCACAGCAGGATGACGTTGCGCGCGACCGGGCCGAGTTTGGGGTCATCGAGGATGACCGCGCCCGCGGGCACCCGCCCGCACGCGCCGAGCAGCTCGTCTACCACACCGGACGGCAGCACGGCATCAAGGGTCTGCAGGTACAAGGCGGTCAGGCCCGTCCCTGTCAGCTCGACGCGCCCGTACCCGGTGAGGAACGCCGACAGCTCGACGAAGCGATCCGCGCGCTCATCACGGACACCCACGGCATCGAGGACCGGGGCGGCGGAACGGCCGCCCCGGTGCTGCCCGTCAAGCTGCCCGCGCGTCGGCTCAGCCCTGGACATGGCGGGCGCTCTTCGCCCGGACCGCCGAGAGGTACGCCGCGTAGCTCCAGGTGAGGTTGCGGACGCTCTTCTCGTAACCGGACGTGCCGTCGAACTGCTCACTGAGCTCAAGGTTGTCGCTGTGGTAAACGATGGCCTGGAGCATCGCGTCGCCCGCCGCTTCGAGTGCGTCGGCGGCGTCAGACGGCGCCGTGCCCGCGTTGATCCCGACCTGTGCGAAGAAGCCGCTTGACAGATCGTCGTACGGGGTCGCCCCCCCGGGAGATGACAGCGTGATCTCGGCGGCAAGCCGGTAGTAGAGCTCGGCGAAGTTGGCCGTGCACAGGGCCCACGGGTGGCCGCCGATCACGTGATCGGCCATGTCACCGTCGTAGGTGTCGCCCGGGTAGCGGCCCATCAGGGGCCCGATGGCGAGGTTGTCGTGGTCGGCGACGTTGATGGGGTAGGCGGTTGGCGACGTGCTGTCGGCCCACTGATCGCGCAGCAGCGCCGCGGTGGCGAGCAGCCTGGTGTCCGTTACCGGGATGGCGCCGTAGATGCTGGCCATCACGATGTCGATGTTGGGGTCGTACCCGGGGCCCGCGGGATCGGATGGCGAGCCGCCGCCCGGTGCCTCAGCGATCAGGCTGAGGTAACGGGTCCCGTCCCAGTGCCCCCGCAGGGCCGACTCGAGCCAGGCGATCGCGTCGCCCGTGCCGGACGGCACGGCGATCCCGACGGTATTGACCGAGATCGCGCGCAGGCACTTGAGCTGCGCCGCACGGGCGAAGAACGAGTAGCCGGAATGCTCTTCCCACAGGTTGGTGGTCTGCTCCCGGAACGCACCGAGCAGGAAGCTCAGGTTCGTGCCGATGACCTCGGTCGCGAGGACCTGGGTGGCCGTGTCGAGTTGCTCCCACGCCGCCAGGATGGCCAGCGTCTGGAGGGCAGGGCCGTCGCTCTGCTCGGTCCAGGGCCGCGACTGCCCCTCGATGGTGTAGCACGCGTGCGCGAGCGTGGGCGTCGCGTTGTCCTGGCAGGTCCTGGCGAACGTCACGTAGTCGATCAGCGGCCGGACGCTGCCCCCCGGCCTGACCGGCACGTCGGCGGCGGCGATCTCCATCGCAGCGACGGCCGCGTCACGTGTCCAGTTGAACACGTAGTCCTGGTCCACGCCCGGCGCGTTGGCGGGGTAGGAAGGGGCCGCGATGATGCAGCCCGGCCTGGCGAACTGGGTTGGATCGACGGGATCGGTGAACCTGAAGCCGTCGCTTGAGACGTTGCGCAGCATGAGATTGAACATGTGCTGTGCGACTGTCCGGAAATCGAGCTGATCGGCGGCGAGCTGCACGCCATTCGCCGCCAGCTCCGCGTTCGGCGACGCCGGTTTAGCGCGCCCATACCTGAAGGCCGGAGCGAGAATTGTTTCGGTCATAAGCAAGGGCCCCCAAAGATGAGTTTCTGCGCTAATGGAACGGCACGTCTACCTAGGTAGATCGTCCTAACTAGGTTTCCCCGAAACCGTATACCCGGCGCGATGAGCATCGCAAACACGTGGCAACGTGAATAACAAGCGGCGCCGCCTGGATACTTTTGACGGGAAATATCCCGACGATTCAGACAGCTTTCGATTGCATTAGCTCTTGTCGCGCTTCCACGCGAGCTCGTTGATGACAGTCGTCCCGCCGGCGAGGCTCATCGGCGGCGTCCGCAGAACTAGCTGGTCAAACTCGGTCGTAAAGGGACGGACCTGCTTCACGCCGGACCAATTCGGAAAAAGGCTGCCATCGATATTATGCACGACTTCCTGCCCCTGTACCTCATAGGTACCGAAGTAGGCGAGATACGAGGAATACGCCGCCGCGCGCGCCGCCGCGTCTCCACCCAACGGATCGTCACTTGCCAGGACCGGCCGATTCGACGCGGCTATCTGCACGGTCATACGGCCATTTTCCGTATACACAAGCAGGCCGCGCGCATCCGCGCCAAGCGGATAACTAACCGATCCGTCACCCGCTATTCTTCGCCACGCGGCCAGGCTCCACGTTCCATTCAGGTCAGTCATGCTGCGGAGCTTTGCATCATCGCGGCATGACGTCAAGGAAGACGCACAATGCAAGGAAACTCGCGGCGGCGTTGTCGCAAGCCGGCGCCCTTGGGCTGCCCGCGCCTGGGGGCCGTGCCAGAATGGCCGATGTGGAATATCCGCGGGCACCGGTGCCTTCCTTCCTGTTCGACCCGGGCGGCTACGGGCGCGAGGAGCTTGAACGCGCCGGCGCCTGCCGGGTGTACGCGGACCCGGCCGAGATGCTCTCCCTGCTCGACGAGATCGGCGTCCGTTTCGGGGAGACCGCAGCCGAATAGGTCGATCCTCTGGCGCGGGCACCCCCGCACGGCGGGTGCCCGGCTAGCGCGCTCGCAGGCGGATCAGGCACGCGGCCGGCGTGTCCGGCAGGGCGACGGTGAGCTCGCCGCGACTCGGGTCGAAGCGAACCGGGGGCTGGCCGTCGCGCGGGTAGAGCACCTCCGGCGCCGCGGTGGCGGACAGGCGGGGCAGCGGAATGGCGAGCTGCCCCGGGTCGCCGCGCCTTGTGTCCGCCGGGGCCGCGGCCGCGCCGCGGTGCCAGACGAGCAGGTAGCTCACCGCCGGGGTGCGCATGCCGAGCGCCAGCCAGGAGTCGGTCCAGCCGGGCAGGCCGAGCGGCCAGAACGGCACCGCGTCCGGCAGGTCGGCACGGATCCGCTTGTACACCGACACGGCATCGGCCACGAGGCGCCGCTGCGGGCCGGTCATCTGGTCGATATGACCGGACAGGTGAACGCGCCCGAGCAGCGCACCGCACAACGTGAAGACGATCTCCCTGTCGCTGAAGCCGGGCTGGGGATAGGCCCACGTCGCGGCCTGCTCGGGTGTGACGGCTGCCGCGGCTGCCGCGCTGATCGGCGGGTAGCGCAGAAAGTCCTGCTGGTCGCTCGTGGACTGAAGCTGCGTCCTGGCGAGCATCCCGTAGTCCATCCGCAGGCCGCCCGAGGCGCAGTTCTCGATGATCAGCCCCGGGTGCCTGTCGAGCACCGCGTCAAGCCAGTCCAGGTGCGCGCGGTTATGCGCGAGCAGCCCCGCGCCCGCGCTCAGGTTCCCCGCGTCCGTTCCCGGGCCGCCGTTGATGTTGTAGTCGAACTTCAGGTAGCCGGCCCCCAGGTCGCCGACCACGAAGTCGATCGTCTCGTCCAGGTGCTTGACCGCGGCCGGATGGCGCAGGTCCAGGTGATGGCGGCCGTTCTCCACCACGCGCTGACCGTGCCTGGTGAAGAATGCCCCGTCGGGAAGGCGGGCGGCGACCGGGCTGCGCACGCCGACCACCTCTGGCTCCAGCCATAGCCCGGGAATCATGCCCGCCGCGCCGATCGCGTCGAAGACCTCGGCGAGGCCGCCAGGGAACCTGGCCGCCGAGGGTCTCCATGCTCCGACGGTGTCCCACCAGCCCTCCCCTTGATCGGCGTACCAGCCCGCGTCGATGACGAAATACTCGGCTCCGGCCGCGGCCGCCGCCGTGACAAGCGGCAGCAGCCGCTGCGTCGTCGGCTCGCCCATCAGCGTGTTCATGTAGTCGTTGAAGACCACGCCGAGGCGCCGGTGATCCGCGTGCGGGCGCCTGATTGCCCGCCGGTACCTGGTGAGCTGGCCGAGAGCGTCGTCGAGGCCGTCGCCCACCGCCATCGCGGCCGGCACGGTGGTGAACGTCTCTCCTGGTCCCAGCGTCGCGTGCCAATGGTGTTCCGCGTCGGTCGGGCCGAGAACGGCGACGTAGGCCCCGCTTCGCGCGGCGCCAAGGGGGCCGTGCCCGACCGTGCCCGCCGCCGCGGGCCCTGTCGGGCGGCGCGTGCACTCCCCCGCCTGCCAGTGCCATGCGCCGTTGTGCTCGACCTGCCAGACCCAGGCGCGGCCGGAACGGCGGCTCACGACCGCGCCCATCGGCAGGTACGTGCCGGAGGACCAGGTGCCCAGGCTGGTCACGCCGAACCTGCCGCGCGGGTCGGCGCCGTGCGCGTGCCGGTTAAGGTCGGGGAGGGCGCCGCGGAGAGCGCGGCGCTGCCAGCGGCCCTCCGCGAGCCAGTCATTCTCGCACCAGAGGACATCGAGGTCGCCCAGGTCGTCGCCGGACAGGCCGGCGCACAGCAGCGAGGTCACGGACTCGACCGTGACCGGGGCCGTGCCCTCATTCGTGAGCCGCGCCCAGCAGCGCAGCGCCCCGCACCCGGCCAGGATCCGGTAGAACACCTCGGCCCGCAGGCCGGTCAGCGGGTCGGCCAGGTCGACCTTGAGCAGGCGCCAGCCAGGTCCGTCCTGGCTCTCCGCATGACGAACGTAGCGGAGGCGCTCGCCGACGGCCGACTCACAGTAGCGTCGTCCTGACCAGGCTCGCCCCGCGCCGGAGAGAACGATATCCACCAACGGCAACGCCGCGTTCGTTCCATACGACGATGGCTCTTCCCCGCCCGCGGCCGTCAGCCTGGTCAGCCGGGCGGCACCAACCGCATCAACCTCGATTTCCAGTTCCATAGAGTCATCTGACCAGCCAAAATACGCACGCTGAGAGCTACCCGCGGCCAACTGCGTCCTCCTGTCGGGTCGCGGAGCCGGATATTTCATCACCGTTAAATCGTGTTCGCCGACGCCCTTGACATGCCAATTGTGAGCGCTCACAATCCTGCCATGGATGTGAGCGCTCACACAAGGGCGAACCCGCCGGATGGCGGCACGGGTGACGGCACGCCGGACGCGGGCGGCGTTGCCCAGTCCCTCAATATCTACGACGTCGCCGCCGCGGCCGGCGTTTCCTACCAGACCATCTCCCGCGTGATCAACGGGTCGCCGAATGTGCGGCGTTCCACGCGCGAGCACGTGCTCGCGACCATCACCCGGCTCGGCTATCGCCCTAACCGCGTGGCCAGGGCGCTGGCCGGCGGCCCGGTCCAGGCGGTGACCGTGCTGACGTCGAACACGACCCTGTACGGCCAGCGATCCGTCATCCAGGGCATCGAAGAGGCCGCCCGTGCCGCGGACTTCGCGATGGGCGTCCGTGTCATCGAATCCGGGCAGCCGGCCGCCGTGCGCGACGCCGTCAACCGGTCGATCGAGCGCGGCGGAGCGCTCATCGTGGTGGCCTTCGACCGGGCGGGGACGCACGCGCTGACAGCAGTCCCGGCGGGCGTGCCGATGGTGGGCATCGTCGAGACGCCGACAGGCGATGACGGCGAGGGCAAGCCGTGGGTCTGGATCGACGACCGCCGGGCCGCGACCGAGGCGACCGAATACCTGCTCGGCCTCGGTCACCGGACCGTGCACTACGTCTCGATTCCGCCGACGTCGGAGGCGACGCCGACGCGCCTGGCCGGCTGGCGGTCGGCGCTCGAAAGCGCCCGCGTGCCGGTACCCGAGCCGATTCCGGCGGGCTGGCATCCGCGATCGGGCTACGCGGCGGGACGGATGCTCGCCGCCGATCCAGCGGTGACCGCGGTGCTCTGCGGGAACGACGACCTCGCGCTCGCCGTGACCAGGGCCATGCTCGAGGCCGGGCGCGATGTCCCGGCCGACGTCAGCGTCGTCGGCTTCGACGACATTCCGCAGGCGGAGTTCCTGACCCCCGCCCTGACCACGGTCAGGCTTAACTTCAGCGAACTCGGCCGGGCGGCGTTCGCCCTGCTCCGGGAGCAGGTGGGCACCGCTCCCGCGGACCGGCCCCGGCCAGGGCCTGAACTGATCGTGCGGGAAAGCTCGGGACCGCCGCGCGGAGGCCCCGATGCGACTGGCTGACCGTCGCGGTGCCAGGCAGTTCGCGGTCGCGGTGCCGTTCCTGTTGCCAAGCCTTGTCGGCGTCGCGGCGTTCCTGCTTGTCCCGCTCGTCATCGTGGCCGTGCTCAGTCTCTTCCAGTGGAACTTCCTCAACCCGCCGCACTGGGCGGGCCTGTCCAACTACGTGACCATGACCAGGGATGACCATGTCTTCCACGCCCTTGAGGTCACGGCCTACTACGTCCTGTGGAACATCCCGATCCAGACGCTGATGGCGCTCGGGCTCGCGATCTTGCTGAACAGGAAGCTGCCGGCGCTCGGCTTCTTCCGCGCCCTGTACGTGCTGCCCTACATGTCGACACCGGTCGCGATGGCCGTGGTCTGGAGCTGGATATTCAACGGGCAGTCCGGCCTGATCAACCACCTGCTGCTGCTCGTCGGCGTGCACGGGCCGAACTGGCTCGGCAGCACGAGCACGGCGCTGCCCGCCGTCGCCATGGTGAGCAACTGGCAGTACGCCGGATACAACATGCTGTTCTTCCTCGCCGGGATGCAGACGATCCCGCCCGCCCTGTACGAGGCGGCGAGCATCGACGGCGCCGGACCGGTGCGGCGGTTCTTCAAGATCACGCTGCCGCTGCTCAACCCGACCCTGCTCTTCGTGCTCGTCACCGACGTCATCGGGTCGTTCCAGATCTTCGACTCCGTCTACGTGATGACGCAGGGCGGCCCTGGCTCCGCCACCGACGTCATCAACTACCAGATCTACTCGACCGCGTTTCAGAGCTTCAACGTCGGCTCCGCGTCCGCGATGTCCCTGCTGCTCTTCGGCGTGATCGGCGTGATCACCTTCGCCCAGTTCCGCTTCTTCCGCAGCCGCACGACCTACGAGGTGTCCTGACCGATGGCCGCACTGGCGCGAACCGTCAAGTACGTGGTGTTCTACCTGTGCCTCACGCTGATCGCGGTCGTCTTCGTGGCACCGTACGTGCTGGCGCTCTTCGGCGCGCTCAAGCCTGCCTCGGCCGTGCTCGGCAGCTCGCCGTGGACGCTGCCGCACTCGCTCTATACCGGCAACTTCCGCACGATCTTGTTCACCGACGACTTCGTCCGTTACCTGGGCAACACCGCCCTGGTCACCATCGCGCTGACGGCCGGGCAGGTCTGCTTCGGCGTGCTCGCCGCCTACGCGTTCGCGCGGCTGCAGTTCCCCGGCCGCGACGGCCTGTTCTCCGTCTACCTGGCGACCCTGATGGTGCCCAACGTCGTCACCCTCGTGCCGCTGTACACGATCATGCGGGAACTCCACCTGACCAACACCTACTGGGCCATCTTCCTGCCGTACGTGCTCGGAACCCCGTACACGATCTTCCTGATGCGGCAGTACTTCATGTCGCTGCCCGCGGATGTCTTCGCCGCCGCGCGGGTGGACGGCGCCTCCGAATGGCGGATCCTCACCAGGCTGGTCATCCCGATGGGACGGCCGATCATCGTCACCGCCGCGCTGATCGCGTTCGTGTTCGGCTGGAACAACTTCCTGTGGCCCCTCATCGTGACCGACTCGAACTCCCAGCAGGTCCTCACGGTCAGCATCGCGGCGCTGCAGTCCGCCTTCAGCGAGCAGTGGAACCTCGTGCTCGCGGCATCGCTCGTCGCGCTTGTGCCGCTCCTGATCATTTTCGCGATGTTTCAAAAACAGATAGTGCGTTCGATTCAGCTCTCTGGCGTCAATCGATAGGAGAATCAATGATGATGTGCAAGAGAAGACCGTTCCGTGGCTCACCGCAGCGGATGGCCGTCGCGGCGGGCTGCGCCGCCCTCCTCGTGGCCGCGGCGGCATGCTCCTCAGGCGGGGCTTCCGGCGGGTCAGGCGGGTCAGGGACGGTCAACCTCACCTATGCCATGTGGCAGACCCCCGAGCAGGCCGGGTACCAGAAGTCGATCGACGTTTTCGAGAAGGCGCACCCGAACATCCACGTCACGATCGAGTCGATCGCCTACAACAACTACCAGCCGAAGCTGACCACCGAATTCAGCTCGGGCGGCGGCCCCGACGTGTACTGGGTGAACACCCCGATGATCGCGTCCTGGCTGAAGGACGGCGTGATGGAGAACCTCACGTCGAAGGTCAAGGCGGCGGGCACCAGCCTGAGCCAGTACCTTCCGACGCTGGTCAACCTGCACACCTTCGGCGGCCAGCTGTACGGGCTGCCGAAGGACTGGGACACGATCGCCTACTTCTACAACGCCGACTATTTCGCCAAGCACCACATCACGATCCCGTCCGGCCTGACCTGGAACCCGGTCAATGGCGGGACATGGCTCACCTTCCTCAAGAGCCTGACCTACGACACCAGCGGCCACAACGCGTCGTCGCCGAACTTTAACGCGAACTCGGTCGCGACCTACGGCACCGATTCCCCCAACGAGATGCAGTGGGGATTCGAGCCCTATCTGGCCGAAAACGGCGTGAAGCTCATCAACGCGCCCTACGCCAAGACCGTCTCCTTCGACACCCCCGCGGGTAAGCAGACATTCCAGTTCCTCACCGACCTGATGTACAAGTACCACGTCGCTGCCCCGGGCGCTGCCCTCGGCACGGACGCCGCGGCGAACAACACCGAGGACCAGACGCTGTTCGCCCAGGGCAAGGCGGCGATGATCGAGGGCGGCAGCTGGGAGATCGCCGGCATCAAGCAGGCGGTCAAGTTCAAGCTCGGCGTGCTCGCCGCTCCGTGCGGGCCTGACGGCTGCTGGACCGTGCTGAACGGCCTGATCGACTCAGTCAACGCCCACTCGCCGAATCAGCAGGCCGCCTGGGAACTCGAGCAGTGGCTGGGGTCACCGCAGTCCGAGAAGGTCCTCGGCTCCAGCGGCTACATCTGGCCGGGCATCGGCTCGCTTGACCCGACGTTCGCGTCCTACTGGAAGAGCCAGGGCTTCGACGTCACCGCCTTCGAGGCCGAATCGAAGTGGAACGTCGTGTACTGGCCGGTCACCCCCGGCATGGGCCAGGCGCAGACCGACATCGCCAACCAGCTCGCGCCCGCGTACCTGACGGGCAAGAACGTGGCCCAGGCCGTGAGCGCGGCCGCCGCGCAGGCCAACGACGACCTGGCGTCCGCGGGCTGACCCTCGCAGGCGTAGGAACCAGAAGGGAAATCGAAGTCGATGATAACGAGAACGAGACTAGGCCGCCTCGTGCTGGTGGCCGGATTGGCGCTCGCGGTCGCACTGCTCGGACTGCGGGCCGCCCCGAGCGCGTCGGCAGCGGAATCGCTGAGCGTGAACCTGGCCGCCACGACGGGGACCGCGACCGGCGTTGGCGAGGGGTTCCTTTACGGGGTGAGCCAGGACGGGACGCAGCCAACTGACCAGTTCCTGCAGCCGCTCGGCCTCACCGCGATTCGCGCGGGCGGCCACGCCACGCCCCTCGGGGGCTGGATCGGGGACGGATACACCTACGGCTCACGGACCAAGGCCGACGTCGCCGAGGTGATCGCGCAGGCCAAGCGCTTCACCCAGGGGTCATACCGCGGGCAGTACCAGGTGATCCTCGCCGACCTGTACGGCGCGGACGGCAGCCAGCCTTCCGGCACGACGTTCCCGTGCGCGAGCGGGAACTGCGCCAACTGGGTCAGTTTCCTCGACTCCGTGGTCGGCGCGATCCAGGCCTCAGGTGTCACGGTCACCTACGACATATGGAACGAGCCCGATGAGTCCATTTTCTGGGCTCCCGGCATGGACACCACCCAGTACTTCAACATGTGGGACACCGGCGTCACCACGATCAGGCAGCTCGCCGCGAGCGCGCTCACCGTCGGGCCGTCGCTCGCCGCCGACCCGGCGCAGAACCCGACCGAGTGGCAAACCTGGCTCGCCCACATCAAGGCCGCCGGGACCGTGCCAAGCGAGATCAGCAACCATCTCGAGGGCGACGGAGACGACCCGGTCGCCGTGGCGCAGTCCATCAATAGCGACCTGACGTCCAACGGGATCCCCGCCGTCCCGCTATCGGCCAACGAGTTCCTGCCATCGGACCAGCAGACCGCCGGCCAGTCCGCCTGGTACCTGGCCCGTTTCGCCCAGTCCAAGTACGTCAACGCGATGCGCGGCAACTGGGCGTGCTGCCTGACACCCGACCTGGGCGGTGTCATCGTCTCGAACGGCAGCGGCGGCTACTCCTACACCGGCCAGTGGTGGACCTTCCGCACCTATGCCGATCTCACCGGCTCCCTGGTCTCCACCTCAGGTGAGGTAGGAACCACGGCGATCTCGGCAGCCGAGGACAGCTCGAAGCGGCGGGCTGTCGCCGTCATCGGTGACGAGAACGGTTACACCGGGGCCGCGTCGGTGACCTTCAGCGGGCTGTCGTCGGTGTCCTGGCTGGCGAACGGCGGCAATGTCAACGTCACCGTGTACCGGATTCCCGACCAGTCACCGCTCAACTCGCCTCAGGTGGTCACGAACGAGATCGTGAGCACGTCAGCGGGGTCCATCACGGTCCCCCTCACCTTCCAGTCCTCGCACGACGCGTTCGCGGTCTACCTCACCCCCGGTTTCGCCGCCGGGTTCAGCAGCCCCCTGGTCAACAAGGGCGGCGGCCTGTGCATGGACGAGAATGACTGGACCACGGTCTCCCTCGCCCAGTCACAGCAATGGACCTGCAACGGCGGCACCAACCAGCAGTACAGCTTCGTGCCGACCTCGGCGGGCAGCAGCACCTACTTCATCAAGCCCATGACGCCCGACTACTGCCTGGACGTCAACGGCGCCTCGGCGGCGAGCGGCGCGGCCATCGACCAGTATCCATGCAACTACAACAGCAATGAACAGTTCACGCTCCGCGTCGTCAGCGGCAGCGTGTACCAGGTCGTCGCGGTGAACTCCGGCTTGTGCATCGCACCGACCGGTGACTCCACGGCCATGGGCGCCGCCCTCGTCCAGGTGTCCTGCACCACGGCGAGCACCAGGACGTGGACAATCACAACGTGACGTCCAAGACCCGGCGTAGCTGAGGCGAGTAGCCGAGGCGACGGGCGTGGGTTCTCCTTCAAGACCGCCAGGTCACCGAGGGAAGACCCACGCCCTTGACCGAACCGCAATTCGTGGCCTGCTGTCAGGTTCGCACGAGCGATACCTCACCCGGGGTCGCTCCGCACGCGCTCTTGCCCGGGGTCACGTCGACGAATTCGACCGACGATTCAGGGCCATTCGCCGCGACGGTGATTTGCCGAGCGACCCAGCCCATAGCCGCCGCGGTAAGGGACCGTAACACTGATTTAATTAGCCAGATCCCTGTATGGCAAAGACGTAATTAAAATTTCAGCTTGCCAACGCCGCCCCGCTTCAGGGAATGACCGTCAAGCCCCCAAGGGGACGTCCGGGGCACCATCATCTTGTACCCGGGCCCCGGCCGGCCCGGTCACGCTGGCGGCCCAGCGGGCCTCGACGTTGCCCAGGTGCCAGTAGGCGAGTGCCGCGGCCCAGACGGCGATGAACAGCCCGGCGATGCAGAAGCCGGCGATGTTGACGTCGAAGTTGGCTACCAGGTCCCAGAAGCCGCCGTGCAGGTGAACCTCGGTGGTCAAGATGCCGAGGATCTCGATGGTGCCGATGATGAACGCCGCGCCGATCGACAGTCCCGTGATGACCAGGTTGTAGTAGACCTTGCGGACCGGCCTGGCGAACGCCCAGCCGTAGGCGAAGTTCATGAAGGTCCCGTCGAGGGTGTCGAAGAGCATCATGCCGCCGGAGAACAGCAGCGGCAGCGCGAGGACGGCGAAGTAGGGCAGGCCCTGGATCGCGGCGTAGGCGGTCGCCGCGAGCAGGACGACCTCGGTGGCCGTGTCGAAGCCGATGCCGAACACGAGGCCGACGAGATACAGCTGCCAGGTGTGGTTAATGGACTTCATGAACCGGCCGAAGAACCGGTACATCAGCCCGCGTGCCTGGAGTTGGGCTTCCAGTTCCTGCTCGTCGAAGGTACCGCCGCGCATCTGGCGGAAGACCTTGAAGATGCCGACGAGCACGATGAGGTTCAGCGCGGCGATCAGGTACAGGAAGCCGGCGGACAGCAGGGTACCGATCATCCCGCCCGCCGTCTCGTAGGCGGAGTCCGGGTTGACCATCGCGCCGAAGACGGCCCGGGCGGCGATGGTGATGCCCACGCCGACGGCCACGACGACGGTGGAGTGGCCGAAGGAGAAGAAGAACCCGGTGCCAAGGGGGCGCTTGCCGTCGGCCATCAGCTTGCGCGTCGTGTTGTCGATGCACGAGATGTGGTCGGCGTCGAAGGCATGCCGCA
>Ga0066797_1000427_pt1 | contig 12831 bp, 12 predicted proteins | sample PersoiDNA2013193_FD_76335 | JGI IMG/M metagenome (GOLD analysis project Ga0066797, IMG submission 76335) | Permafrost soil microbial communities from the Arctic, to analyse light accelerated degradation of dissolved organic matter (DOM) -... | ecosystem: Environmental > Terrestrial > Soil >... | reverse complement strand
GGGAAAGTGCGCCTGTAGCCCGGATCATTGAGGAGCCGGTCGGAGCCGGACATCGCTTATTGGGTTAGTTGCGAGGGTGCGTCTGTGGGGCCGGAAAGCACGATTTCCGGAGCAGATGGTTGCAGATTCGGTTGCCGATCACTATTTCGGCCGCCTCGGGTGGCTCCACCGCTAGCAATTTCGCTGCAAATGGACCTATTGCGAGATGGCGACGCTGGAGATGACCTCCGCCTTGCATAGGCGGCACTGCTGTCCTATCGCTATCGCACCAATTTGGGAGCGGTCAGTCGGCGACACGTCCTGTATCTCAACAGACGCGCTGTGTCGTCGTACCCAGGGTGGAGATGCCGGTGCGGTCAGGGTGGAGAATGCCGGCCGGACCAGGGTGGAGATCGGTCTCCTCGGTCGCTTTCGTCGCTGACGCCTGGACCCGGGCATCGCACTTGGCGCTGAGACTGAGGAGACCATAGAGACCGAAGCGGGCGACAACCCGCGTCCCGGCGTCCTCAGGGTGTACAAGTCGACACACGACGTGCACAGCCGGGAGATAGGCAGCGAACTACGACTTCGTCTTTGCGATCATCGCCGGCGTACTTCCGAGGTGGATGCACAGTACAAGGACTGGCTTCCTCAGCGATGAATGTAGCAGCGTGTCGTTCGCGAGGGAGGAGGGGTCATGCCTCGCAAGTTGCCGCGAACTGTTCAAGATCATCTTGCCAAGTGCCGCTCGGCCGCCACAGCCGCCGTGGACGGCTACAATCGCTCTGGGGCGCGTTTCCGCACTCCCCAGTACGTCGTCCTCATGACGATCGCGTGGACCGCCTACTTCCACGCTCTCTTCCACTCCAAGGGGTTGAAGCCGTGGTACCAAACGAAGGGGTCCGGCAGTGGTCGCGGTGTGCGATATCAGCGAGTTGACGGAGAGCCGCGGCACTGGGAGCTGTCCGAATGTCTGAGGCGACATTTCGGCTCGAATCACCCTCCAGAGCGCGAGAACCTAGAGTTCGTGATCGGATTGAGGAACAAGATCGAGCACCGGCATATCCCGGAGTTGGACCCGCAGCTTTACGGCGAATGTCAGGCGGCTCTGCTCAATCTTGAGGCGGCGCTCACGGACGAGTTCGGAGCGTCGTATGCCCTGGCGGATCAACTGGCAGTATCGCTACAGTTCTCTAGGGTGATTCCGGAGGAGAAGCGACGTGCTGCCAAGGCCCTTGCGTCAAGCGAGGCTAAGGGAGTCACCGACTACGTCGAGCGATTTCGAGGTCGCCTGCCGTCGACGACGCTGAACAGTATGAACTACTCGTTCAGCGTCTTCCTGGTCCCCAAAGTTGCCAACCGTGAGAGCGCAGCCGACGCAGCTGTCGAGTTCGTGCGAGCCGACGAAGCTAGTCCCGAGGAACTGGAGCGGCTTGAGAAGCTCAATGTGCTCATCCGGGAGAAGCAGGTGCCCATTTCCAACCTGGGACTCTACAAACCGGGTGAGGTTGTGAGGAAGGTGCAGGAGGAGGCCGTCCGGCGCTTCAACATGGCTAATCACGTGCAGGCATGGCGCTTCTTCGGCGTGCGACCTGCGGGGGGCGATGGGCATCCTGATCGCACTCGCTCCGAGTACTGCGTCTTCGACGCGGCACACGAAGACTATCTGTACACAGAAGCGTGGGTGAGGAAGCTGATTCGCACCTGTCGGGACGCGGCGGCGTGCGAAGCAGCCTTTGGCTGGGCTCCCGGGACGGCCTCGGTTCAGTCTGACTAGTGGTGTAGCATCCTTCCGGGTGGACGATGCGTCCGCCGTCTTCGTTGTTTGACGCCGGACGGGAGGGGTCCTATGACAGTCTGGCTCGTGCGTGCTGGAAGCTACGGGGAACGCGAGACCCTTGCTCTTGAGCAGGGTCTCAGCGTCGTCGGCTGGGAGGGCCTCCCCGACCTCTCGAAGGTCGATACCCGGGAGGCCCTCGAAGAATTGATCCGCGAGAGCTACCCTGACGCCGGCAAGGGGCGCGTAAGTAACTGGACAGGTCAACTGTGGTCATTTCGAGAGCGCATGCAGGTCGGCGACCTGGTCGTCCTGCCGCTCAAGAAGCAGTCGGCCATCGCCATTGGCAAGATCTCGGGTTCCTATGCATTCCGTCCGGACCTTCCCGCAGATGCTCGTCACGTTCGCCCAACGAAGTGGATCAAGACTGACATCCCACGCTCCAAGTTCGATCAGGATCTGCTCTATTCGCTCGGCGCGTTCCTCACCGTCTGCCAGATCAAGCGCAACAACGCCGAGGAACGCATCAAGGCGATCCTTGCCGGTCAGAAGCCGCCCGCGCTTCTGGTCCAGGAAGACGAGGAGGGCGTTGCCCCCGTCGATCTCGAGCAGTACGCGCAGGACGACATCAGCGCCTTCATCGGCCAGAAGTTCAAGGGCCACGAGCTAACGCGCCTTGTGGACGAGATCCTCAAGGCGCAGGGTTACTACACGGTGGTGTCTCCGGAGGGCGCTGACGGCGGTATCGACATCGTCGCCGGCGCAGGACCGATGGGCTTCGACTCGCCGCGACTCGGCGTCCAGGTGAAGTCGAGCGACACTTCTGTGGACGTTAAGGTGCTACGGGAACTCCAGGGGGCGCTCAAGAACTTCGGCGCAGATCAAGGCCTACTTGTGTCTTGGGGCGGCTTCACGGGCGCGCTACTGAAGGAGGCCCGGCGAATGCACTTTGAGATTCGCCTCTGGGACGCAGGCGACATCGTGGACAACCTTCTTCGCCACTACGATGCGCTGTCGCCGGAGATTCAGACCGACCTGCCGCTGAAGCGGACATGGATGCGGGTACCCGATGCCGGCGGTGACGAGGCCTGATGAGCGGGCCTCCGCGTAGCCCAGCTCTGAACGGGATTCCAACGACTCCTGACACGGACAGCTGATGGCGAACGAGTGGGAGTTCCAGGGTGACGTCCTGAAATGGATGGGCCTCGACATCCAGGCGCGACCCGGAATTGGCATTGGTGACGTGGGTCAGGAGAAGCAGTACGCAGATCAGAAGCGGTCAGACCTAGTCGTTTGGCAACAGAGGGACGTCGAAGCTCTGGCGGCTATTGAGCTCAAAACGCCCTCGACGCCCCTGGCGGACGCTGTGTTCCAGGATGACGTCATCAAGAAGGCCCGGCGCGTCGGTGCCCCCTATTGTGTGCAGTGGAACATGCGCGAGACGGCAGTATACGAGACGCCTCCTGCTCCGCACAATGCGCTGGGCTTGACGGAGACGTTTTCACAGGTTCCGCTTTCTGATTTCAGTTCCCTGACTTTGGTGATTAAGGACTACGTCGGGAACTCGGTGATGGAGGCGGCCCTTCAGGGGCGTGCCCGCGACATCCTCTCGGCCCTAGCAGCACTGAGGGACACGGGTGCGATCGGCGGTCGGATTGTGGAGCCCTCTGTGTTTGTTGACTGGCTCTCACGAGAGGTCCGTGCGATCCGTAAGGCCGTTGCCCAAGGTCTGCGGTCGGCGGCTACATCCGACCGCAACCTTCGCATATGCCTACAGCGTTGGGCTACTGAACAAGGCATGAGCGTCAGGGCCGAGGTTCTATACGAGCGGGCGGCGGCACAGATGACGTACCGACTTGTCGGTCAGGCTGCGTTCTACTTGGCGTACGCCGGGCATATGGGAGGGCTGCCGACATTCGACGTGGACCCGAAGAAGCCGATGCGACCACAGCTCGCCCGACTCTGGCAAAGCATCCGCGCAATTGACTATGAAGCCCTGTTCGCTGAGGACAGCGTCTTGGACGTACTGCCCCTTTCTCCAACAGCAGAGGCCCAATTCACGACGCTGCTTCGGCAGCTGAATGGCTACAACTGGGGGACCTTAGACGCCTCAGTTCTGGGTGCCGTCTTCGAGCATCTCATTCCGGTCGAAGAGCGAGACTTGCTGGGCCAGTACTTCACGCCCGCACAACTCGCCGATCTCATCATCGCCTTCTGCGTCGACGGCTCGACGAAGACGATCTTGGATCCGGCGTGCGGCACCGGGGAGTTCCTGGTCCGAACCTATGACAGGCTCCGCAAGACAAGACCCATCGCGACGCATGGTGAACGGCTTGACGAGATCTGGGGCATCGACATCAGCCACTTCCCGACCGAGTTGGCTGTGATCAACCTGTGTCGTCAGGACTTCACCCAGCCGAACAACTTCCCGCGAGTTGTCACGTCCGACTTCTTCGATGTCGAGCTGGGGGACACTCACTTCTTCCCGGCGCCTCGCGCTGGATACGGTCAGCAGAAGGTCCCTATCGAGGTGCCGGCCTTCGACGCAGTGGTCGGCAACCCGCCGTACCTTAGGTGGCAGAAGCTCGATGATCTCGACCCCGCCTATAGAGGTAGAGTGCAGAAGCTGGCAATCAAGGCCAACGTTGGTCAGTCAGAACTGCTGGACATCTATGTCCTGTTCTTCATACATGCCCTTGACGTGCTCCGACCCGGGGGGGCGCGTCGGCTTCGTTACCTCGAACGCCTGGCTGAACACGAAATACGGCGTGGCGCTGCAGCTCCTCCTTCTCAGAGACACTCGTGTCGTCGCAATCATCGGCTCGGAAGCGGAGCCCTTCTTCCCTCAGGCGGCCATCAATACCGTCGTGACCATCGCCGAGAAGCCTGCACACGCGCTCAGCGCGACCGATGACTACACGCTGAAGTTCGTCTCCATGAAGCGCTCCATCGCCGGCATCGTGGCTGACGCTGGGGGGGATAGGTGGGCCGCTTTGGACGCTCTCGCCGGCCAAGTAGAGGGTGCGGTCAAGCCGCTTGAAGACTCCACCCTGAGAATCCGGCTAGGCTCCCGAGCGAAGGAGTACCAGCGCCTACGGGCTCACATGAGCGTGTTGCCATGGAACGTTCCCATGCGGGCTCCACGCCTTCTCCTAGAGACTCTGCAGACTGACTACGAGTACGCATGAGAATCGGCATCTGCAGGCTCGATGAGCTGGCGCGCATCCAGCTTGGTGGCCAGACGTTCCTGAACGACTTCTTCTACGTGGACGCACAGCAAGTCGCTCGCTTCGGCATCGAGGACGTGTACTTGGAGCCTGTGTTCCTCAACTCAGATACGCGTAAGTCCAAGGACCACTTCACGCAGACGAGCGGACGCATCGCACAGAAGCTGTTCACGTGCCGACAGGACGTATCCGAACTCGTGGGCACAGGCGCAGCCGCATATGTCCAATGGGGTGCCAGGCAGAGCCACAAGCCCGTGGACGGTCGCGCACCGATTCCTTGGAAGGACACGCCCCGGCTACAGAAGGACGGGCACCCGTGGTACTACAGCCGCTTCAACGCCCCCCCAGCACGGATCGTTGTTCTCAAGGCAGTGGATGAGTATTTCGCCCCGTTCGTGTTCGACAGGCCCATCCGCGTTGATCAGCGCTTCAATCAGATCAACCCAAAGCCCGGGGTCGATGAAGACATCCTAGTTGGCCTGCTGTGTTCAACATGGTTCGTGATGCTTTGCGAGACCTTTGGAGCCACATCGATGGGGCAGGGGGCACTTGAGATACGCACCGACACGCTCAAGTCAATGCCCGTGCCCGATATCCGTCAGCTTGAGCCCTCTCTGACCCAAGATTGGAAGCTGGCCGCGCACAACCTCATCTCTGGGGAGCGACTGACGGCTGTTCGGGCATGTGCGACTCCACGCCAGAAGGCCCTCGACAGTGTCGTATTGAGATCCTTGGGCTTGCCGACCGAGCGACTAACAGAACTCCATGACGACACTCTGCGCATGGGGAACGTGCGCAAGACCCTTGCGGCGGGTCGTGGAACGATGAAACGAGAGCGATTCGAATCTGACGTCGCTCATGTTGCTCAAGACATCGCCTCGCATCTCGGATTGTTGCTCGGGGGGCGTCGCTTCCCGCAGGACTACTTACCTGCCTCTCAACAGGGAGAAAGCGTACAACTGGGTACCGCGCCCATACGCGTTCATAGCGAGCTGATGATGGGCACGCGCCAGACTCTTGTGACTGCCATGGATGGCCAGATCGTGTTTGCCGGCAGCCTGCCGGAGGCCTCAGGTGAGTACTTCATCCGAGCTGTCGAAGCGAATCAGCGAAGCTTCTGCCTGCCGACGGATGAACCAGCAGCAGAGGCCGCCCTCGACGAGCTCCGACAACTGGCGACCCGACTTGACCAGAAGCTGCAGGAGCTGATGGCGACCGTTGGAGTCACTCACCGATCTGCTTTGCGCGCTCGGGCCGAGAAGGAGCTGAACTTCCCAATTGCTGACTTGCTTGCGGAAGTCCCCGCCGTCTACAACAGAGAGCGCTGAGTGGAATCTGCGTCGGAGGACGTTAGTGAGATCACGCGCGAGGCCCTCGACCCTCGCTTAGGCGTGAGACCTGCGACCGAAGCGACGAAAGAGACCGAGGCCGGAAGAGTGCGGACGCGGCACACTCCGCCTAGAAGGGAATGTCGTCGAACGGGTCTTCGCTAGCGATGACAGCGTCTCTGCGAGTCTCTACGGCCTGCACGAACCGTATCAATGCAGTCACGTAGCTGAAGATGACGAGCGCCTCATCGCGCCCGAGCATTTCGTTGTCGTGGGCCAGACTGCGGTTGTTCCTCACCGAGTTGAAGGAGTCCAACGCTGAGATGCTTGACTTCAGGATTCGCTCGGTCATCTGGGACTCGATATCGCCCGAAGTCTTGAGACTCTTCACATATTCACCGACCAGGCTGTGAAGGGGCTTATCGCGCACGACATCGATGCCACGCTTCTCACAGAGGGATCGGAAGTACTTGACGACGAACGTGTGCAGGCGATCCATGCCGGCTTCGGGCTGGTTGCGCTCCATGGCCTCACGAACAGATCTGGCGAGGGCGTCGAGAGACTTGTCTTCACCGATCGGCACGACGACAGACAAATCAGGTACGGGGGCGCTTTCGAGGAGACGCTGTGCAATCTGAACACATTCAGTAGGCGGCTCCTCCGGATCCCCGTACCCGCGGAACTCCGCCCAGTCGTCGAATATGGTCATGAGCATCCGGCCGACAAGATAGTTGCCTTCGACGTTCCAGAAGGCCCGAAGACGATTCGCCTTTGAACCGCTTTGGTAGTCGTACTTGGCGTCGTAGATGTCGACGCTGAAGTAGTCCGAGAAGAACTCGTCGAACGTTCTGTTGGAGAAGTCAAGGACATAGCCGCTTCCCATGCCAAGGGCATGCTCCAACTTCCGCTTCTCAATTGGCGTCAGGTCAGACACAAGTTCGGCTCCTTGGCGCTCACCTACCGCCAGTCGCGTGTAGGGTCGGCGCGGGTGACTCCTAGAACGATAGCACCCGGCCGGAATGGAGGGCAGGGGTGGGAACTGCGACCGAAGCGACGAACGAGACCGATCCCGCAGCGCCTTCGTCTCGTCAGGCAGGCAGTTCGCCGGTGATTAGCGTCCAGGCGTTCTCGAACTGCTCGCCGTTCTCCTGCATCGACGATTGCAGGACATCGAGTCGGGTTCCGTACTGGTGCAGGTAGGGCTCTAGATCTGGGAGCGGGACCACCCAACAGCGAGGGGCGACTGTTGGATCGGCGATCTGCCCCTCGAAGCTCACTAACACGACGAAGTGGCGCTCAGGATGCGGAGATTGGATGTTGCCCGCCGGCCAGTCGTAGCGCTTCGCGACTCCCTTCACCTCGACCGTCACTGCTTCGCCGGCTGCCCGGGCGACCATGATGTCGACGCCCTTCTTGTTGCCGAGCGTGAGAGCCGCATCCGCGCCTAGTCTGTGGAGCATGGAGAGGACGTAGAACTCCGCGGCGAGATTGGTGTTGTAGCGGGTCAAGACCGCACTCTGTCGCGCTCCAGCGCATCGTGCCACTGCTCAAGGATCGGTGACAGGTCCCCTACCCTAGGTTGGCTGGAACGGGTGATTTGCACTAGCAGGCCGTAGAGGCTCATCTCGTCCTCGACCATTCCGACTTGCGCGAATGCATCCACTATCAGACCTCGCCGCGCATCCCTCGTGCGAGAATCCCACTCGTCAGCGTGCTTCCAGAAGTTCGCGCCGTGTTGGACGAGTTGAGCCAAGGCTATGCCTGAGGCGTGTCGAGGTCCGACGGACAGCGCCTGTCCTCGGGGTGTCTCTCCCTCAGCTGTCACGACCGTCAGGTATGACTGAGCCGCCACGAAGCCAATGCCGAGAAGGTGTTCGTGTCTGAGAGGGTAGTCCAGGCCGTCGGCGAGGCCTGGGTTGCTTGTGGCCAACTGCTCGATTTCATCGAGCCTGGCGTCGACTAGGTACGCGACGTCAGTGAAGAGATTCAAGTCAAAGTCAAGCCAGCCGTCGGGGAATCTGAGCCGCATCTAGAACGGTATGTCGTCGTCCGGAGTGGGCCTCTTGAGTACGAAGCGGTCCTTGTTCGCCAGGACCCATGACCAGCCCGTTTCGGTGAACCAATAGCCCGTGTAGTAATCATCGCTTTCGGAATCGTGACGGTCTCCGTACTCGATGTACTGCTTCTGGGCCAGGCTCTTCACGGCCAGAGTCGCAGCAATCTTCGTGAAACCGCTTGCTTCCATGTCGCGCTTGATCTGATACATCGAAGCATCGTCTTCTGGATACTGAAGGTTCTCGGCCATCGCTGCGAGGGCCACAACCTCATGATGATCGAGACCTTCGAACGTCGTGAGGTTCGCAATATCGGAAACGCTCGCGAGTGTCTCCGCCTTTGCAACATAGGCCTTCAGCCTCGTGGAGATCTGCCCCTTGAGCGTCTCGAAATCGCTGGGCGACTTCGTCGCATACTTAATGATCGTCCGGTGCTGAACGTCAAAGGGGAATGGCGTCTTCCGCTCGTCCGAACAGAGCAGAACAACTTCCTTCTTGCACGCAATCGCAAAACCGAGTTCGAACCAGATGTTCGGATTGTCCAGGGTTATGTCGGCGAGACAGAGCTGAGCATCACGGATGCCGTTTTCAATCTCCTGAATAGGGATGGCTACCTTGGGATCTTGGTCAACGCGATATGGGTCCAACCCGGCCTCGCGAATCGCCGGTGCGAAGACCTCCTCGTAGCGTCGGTCGAAGCTCCCCGCGTCGAACGGCTGCATGACGAAACACGTTCCCACGTTTCCTCCTCGCACAATGGAGCGCCAAATGCATCAGGCATGTGTGGAGAGCCCTTCGCGTAGCCTACGCTTCTATGCGTGGGCAGTCACTGCGGGGATCGGCGCGTCGGCCTGATGGGGCATTGCCTGCGTCTGCATCGTCTTCACGGTCTTCACGGGGACGTGGTGGCTACCGTCGTGTGCAACCGTTGCTGCAACCCGGGCCACGGTCGGCGCGCCGCCCCGGGAGCGAGCCGAGACGGCGCGCTATACTTACGCCCCTCGTGGGCCGCTAGCTCAGTTGGGAGAGCGCCGCCTTTGCACGGCGGAGGTCGGCGACGAGCCGCCCCTCAAGACGCAAGAGTCGGACCGACCATCGGTCCGGCAGTCTGCAATCCCGTCTGCAAGCCGTGGGGCAGAGACACAGGAGTATCTGCTGAAGTCGACGAGAGACGTCCCTTGATCATGGCGTTCCCCTCAGATTCAAGAAAGGAGTCAAACCATGTCTGTTGATGACGCAGCTCAGAATGTCACCTCAGCGACCAGCGAAGTGTGGAGCCATCACGTCCCTGTTCCAGGAACACCAGAAGGGTTTTCGGCTCGCACCACCTATCCGACGAACCCTGACGGGGTCGAGGTGATGCTCGAGCGCTGGCAGGCGGGTACCGAAGAGCTGCCTCACTCACACCCTGGCGATGACATGACGGTCGTCATAGAAGGAAGGATGTCGATCCAGTTCTATCGCAAGGAAGCGCGCTCTTTGGTCCCCGATGGAGAGAGGATCCTCCTCAGCAAGGGCGATGTCGGATACGTCCGCGCAGGCCGAATCCACGAAGCCAGCTACATCGAAGCTTGCCAGCTCGTGTATGTGCACAATGGGGCCTTTGCATTCCTTCTCGCGGATGCCAAGGTCGGCTGAGCAGGCTGGGCTTCTCTCGTACTAACTTCCCTTGCGCACCAGTGAACTTCGTGGCGCTGCTCGAGGGAAAGGGAGGTCTTCCCTGGCCTTGACCTTCCAGTGCGCTGGCGACTCCGCGCGACACGCCCCGTCTGCAACCATTCTGCAACCCAAATGCTCGGTCCGCGATTGCCTTCGTTGGGATGCGTTGGGAAACGGGGCTCTGATTCTCGCTGCAAATGGCCACAGTTCTTGTGACTGCCTGTGACCCAACGCACCTCTCTGGTCCTATCGCGGCATGCCCTCGGGACGCCCTCTCACGGCGGTAACACGGGTTCGAATCCCGTATGCGCTACCACTCATTTGCAGGGATTTCTCCCGATAGACCCTCCGCCCGAGTCCCGTTCTGCAACCTTTCTGCAACCCAAATGCTCGGCTGTGGATGGCACGAGAAGGGTCCAGTTGCGTCCCGTCGTGGCACCCACCATGCCCGCCGCGTCTGCGCGTATTCATGACGGGTGGCAATCCTGCCCAGCGAGCTGGTAGCGCACGACCGAGTTGACAGAACTGACGGAACCGACGAATCGCCGACCAGTCATGAAGGGACTCTCGCGTACTATTGTGAGTTGTGGCATTTCGCCGCTGTCCGGAGTCTGCGTTCGGGGGTCTCGACCCGGCCGCGGGGCGGGGCCGCCGGGTTGAGGACGTACCTGGGTCCACGAGGAGAACGGCGTCAAGCAGGCCCAGGAGTGGCTCGGCCACTCCGATCCGGCGACCACGCTGCGCCACTACGTGCGCCTCACCACGGCCGCGCGGGCGAAGGCGGTGGCCGGGCTCGACGAGGTGACGCGGGCCGCGCTCGAGGCCGCCGAGGAGCGGGCAACGAAGGACGCCATGCCCGCCCCCGAAAACGTCGTTTCTCTGGCGAGCCGGAGGCGGTAGATGGCGCCTTCCGGGTGTGAGAACTCCTCCTCCCACCGACAACGGCCGTTTCGTCATCCCGACTGCTAAGACCGAACCGCAAGCCGCTCTTCGGCTGTTCGCTACAGCTGTCTCCGCCCCAGCAGCGCTTGGGGCGACACCTACTTGGCCGTGGCGAGAATCACCGGAGTGCGGATCTGGCTGTATTCTCCGGTGGTTCCTACCAGCCAGCCGTGCGCGGCGTCGACCGAGGTGACCGAGAGGAGTGACGCACTGCTGTCGGCGCTGCCTGCGTCCTGCGCCTTCCAGACGACGCCCCCGTCGTTGGTGGCGAGGATGACCGGCGCGCCGTCGCCGTCGGTTCCGGTGTCCCCCACCGCCCAGCCGTGCACGGCGTCGAAGAAGGTGACCGAGCTGAGCATTCCGCTACCGCCGGCGCCGCCAGCATCCTGAGCCCTCCAGGTGGCGCCGCCGTCGCGGGTGGCGAGGATGACGGGGGCCGGGGCATCGCCCTGTGTGGTCCCGACGGCCCAGCCGTTCGAGGCATCCACGAAGGCCACGGAGCGGAGCTGCGCACCCGGCCCGGCGCTGCTTGCGTCCTGGGCCTTCCAGGTGGCGCCCCCGTCGCTGGTGGCGAGGATGAGGGGGGTGCGACCTTCATCGTTGTACCCCACCGCCCAGCCGTGGGTGGCGTCAGTGAAGGCTACCGAGTTGAGCTCCGCATGGGTGCCAGCACCGCTTGCGTCCTGGGCTTTCCAGTTGGCGCCACCGTCGCTGGTCGCCAAGATGACGGGAGCGGGACCTGTAAATATGTATCCTACCGCCCAGCCGTGCGCGGCGTCGACGAAGCTGACCGACCTGAGCTCCACCTCGCCGTCGACGGCGCCGGCATCCTGAGCCGTCCAGGTCGCGCCACCGTTGCTGGTGGCGAGGATGACGGGGGTCATGTCGCCGCCGTTCCTCATCTGCACACCAACCGCCCAGCCGTGCGCGGCGTCGACGAAGGAGACCCCGAAGAACCCCGCAGAGCTGGCGGCGCTGCTTGGGTCCTGCTTCGTCCAAGTGGTGGCAACGTCGACGGGCGCGGGTGCGCTCGCGGTGGAGGACGGCGCGTTCGCGACGCCACCACCTGAGCTGGAGCCACAGCCGCCGAGAAGGAGCATCGCGGCGAGTCCGGCAAAGACGACCGCCAACGCGACATGGACGAAGCTGTGCCGCCAGGGACGTAGTGGGTATGCGGACGTCGAGCGGTGCTTCATCAGTTGCCCCCCATGGATGCGCGCATCAGGCGCTTGTGGAACTTGCGTTCTTCGGTCTATCGGCCCGCGACTGCTTGAACTAACTTCGCGCGGGTCCCTCCTTCGCAGTGTCGCCGCGCAGCGGCCCCTACTCTCTACTACGCGACACCGCAGCTCATTCTACACTGCCGGGCGCATGGCGGGCCTGATTCGCCGACGATGCCACGCGCCTCGCGGAGGCGGGATGAGCTGGCTGAGCGGGGCAATCGAGCGTGCGCTCATCGCAGTCCGCCCCGCGGTCTGGCATCCCCTGATCAGGCCTTCTGTCGCACCGTCAGCTCCTATGCCTCCGGAAGGAGTAGGGCCACGCGGCCAGCCGGTATCCTGGCCGGCCCTCGACGGTCGCGACCTGCCATCCGTAGCGCCGCCGAAGCTTTTCCACCGCCAGGTGCAGGCAACGCGGGCGGCGCCCCGCGCACGTTTCCTGCAGATTTAGCAAGTTACTAGCAACTCGTGGTATTCTTGCCGGGCCGCAGGAACACAAAGTACCTGCAAATCGGCACAATGCCGTAGGCGTTCAGTTGGTCCCCCGCTGAATCAGCTGAGCAGCGGGACGGGGTCGCCGCGGATCTTGGCGGCGAGCACGTCGCTGAGGTAGGCAAAGAGCGAGCGGCGCTGCAGGCGGCAGGT